>Ga0137796_10000273_pt1 | contig 33098 bp, 33 predicted proteins | sample OV2TP3_FD_97704 | JGI IMG/M metagenome (GOLD analysis project Ga0137796, IMG submission 97704) | reverse complement strand
ACCGCGGCTTCCGCGGCCGCGGCGGCCGCCTCTTCCTCCTCGGTGACGAGCACCGGCTGGATCACGGTCGCGACCACCGGGTTCTCGCCCCGGTGCAGCACCGGCTCCACGCCCTTGGGCAGCGCGAGGTCCCTGACGTGGATCGAGCTGCCCACCGAGAGCGCGCCCATGTCGACCACGATGTACTCGGGCAGGTCGTCCGGCAAGCAGCGGATGTCGAGCTCGTTCAGCACGTGGTTGGCGACGCCCCCCTGCTCCTTGACGCCGGGCGACTTTTCCGCGTTGACGAAGTGCAGCGGCACCTTCATGTGGATCTTCCTGTCGCGCGAGACGCGCTGGAAGTCGACGTGCTGCACGCGCCCCTGCCAGGGGTGCATGTTGAAGGCGCGCAGCAGCACCTGCTCGGCGTCCCCGTCGAGCTTGAGCGTGAGGATCGAGGCGTGGAAGGCTTCCTGGCTCAGGTTCTGGAGCAGCTCCTTGTGCTCGAGCACGATGTTCACCGGGCCCTTGTCGCCGCCGTAGACGATGCCCGGCACGCCGCCCGAGCGGCGCAGACGGCGGCTCGCGCCCGTCCCTTGCGCCTCGCGCCTGCGCGCGTTGATCTCGATTTTCATTGCGCTGCTCCTAGAGTTGGCGCCGCTCCCGCGACCAGGCCGCGGCGCGTTGGGAAGGCTATTCGATAAACAGCGAGCTCACCGAGTCCTCGGTGTAGATCCTGAGGATGGTCTCGGCGAGCAGACCCGCCACCGAGAGGCTGCGGATCTTGCCGCAGGCGCGGGCGTCCTCGCCCAGGGGAATGGTGTCGGTGACCACGAGCTCGTCCAGATCGGAGGCGGCGATGCGCGCCACCGCGCCGCCCGAGAGCACGGCGTGCGTGCAATACGCGACCACCCTGACCGCGCCCTCCTCCTTGAGCACCTGCGCCGCCTTCACCAGCGTGCCCGCGGTGTCCACCATGTCGTCCATGATGACGCAGCTGCGGCCCTTCACCTCGCCGATCACGTTCATGACCTCGGAGACGTTCGCCTTCGGCCTGCGCTTGTCGATGATCGCGAGGTCGGATTCGAGGCGCTTGGCGAGCGCGCGCGCGCGCACCACGCCGCCGACGTCGGGCGAGACCACGATCAGGTCCTCGTAGCGCTGCTTCCAGACGTCGCCGAGCAGCACCGGCGCGGCGTAGATGTTGTCCACCGGCAGGTCAAAGAAGCCCTGGATCTGGTCGGCGTGCAGGTCCATGGTGAGCACACGCGCCACCCCCGCCGAGGTGAGCATGTTGGCGACCACCTTGGCGCTGATCGCCACCCGCGCCGAGCGCGGCCGGCGGTCCTGGCGCGCGTAGCCGAAGTAGGGGATGGCCGCCGAAACGCGCGCCGCAGACGAGCGCTTCAACGCGTCCACCATCACCATCAGCTCCATGAGGCTGTCGTTGGTCGGCGCGCAGGTCGACTGCAGCACGAACACGTCCTTGCCGCGCACGTTCTCCATGATCTCGACCATCACCTCGCCGTCGGAGAAGCGCCCGACCACGGCGCGCCCGAGCGACAGGTTCAGGTGCTTGACCACGTCCTGGGCAAGCCGCGGATTGGCGTTGCCCGTGAACACCATCAGGCGGTCGAGCGAGGCGTGCGTGTTCATCGTGTTCATGGGCCTGGATGGGCTGGGGCGCTAGGATTCGAACCTAGGAATGCCGGAATCAAAATCCGGTGCCTTAGACCAGCTTGGCGACGCCCCATCCGGTCAGCGTTCATTGTGCCCAGTCATGGAGCGGATGACGCTCGAGCCCGCGCGCGACGAAGCCGCGCATCCCCGGCGGCAGCTCCGCGAGCGCCCGGTCCGCCTCGGCCCGCCCCGAGAATTCGGCGAACACGCAGGCGCCCGACCCGGTCATGCGCGCCTGCGGCCACCGCTTTCTCAGCCACTCGAGGTGCTCGCCGATCTCCGGGTGGCGGCGCACCGCGACGGCCTCGAGGTCGTTGCGACCCTGCCCCGACAAAAAGGGCGGTATTGTGAGTCGTTTCGTATCCCGTGTCAACGCGCCGTCGGAGAAGATTTCCCGAGTGGAAACCGCGACTTGCGGCACGAGCACGAGGTACCAGGCGGGGGGAAGCGCAAGCCGCTTCAGGCGCTCGCCGAGCCCCTCGCCGAGCGCGCTCTCGCCGTAGAGGAAGGCGGGCACGTCCGCGCCGAGCTCCAGGCCGAGCTGCATCAGCCGCTCGCGCCCGAAGCCGCAGGCCCAGCGGCGGTTGAGCGCGAGCAGCGTGGTGGCCGCATCCGAAGAGCCGCCCCCCAGCCCGCTGCCGACCGGCAGATTCTTTTCCAGCGCGAGCTCGGCGCCCTCGCGCGCCCCGCTCGCCGCCTTGAGCAGGCGCGCGGCGCGCACGCAGAGGTTCTCCTCGCCGAAGACGCCCTCGAAGCGGACCGCGCCGTCGGCGCGCAGCCGCACCCCTACACGGTCGCTGCGGTCGATGAGCCGGAATACCGTCTGCAGCTCGTGGCGGCCGTCGGGCCGGCGCGCGAGCACGTGCAGGAACAGGTTCAGCTTTCCCGGCGCCGGAAACCACTCCAGCTCGCGCGCTACTTCCACGACGCGATCGCGAGCCGCAGCTCTACGCCCGGGTAGCTGAGCCGCAGCCGCGCCGGGCGCGCCGCCGCGTCGTACTCGAGGTACTCGATGCGCCAGCCCGACTGCTCGAGCTCGGCGAGGCGTCCCGCGGTGTCGCGGCGCGCGCGCGAAGGACCGGGCGCGGCGCGGGCGCGCACCCAGTCGGCGAGGCCCGCGAGCGGCAGCCGGAACCCCAGCACCTGCTCGGTGAGCGCCTCGGGGTCCGCGGCGCGGTATTCGCGCGGCTCAGGCGTGCTGAGGGTCGTCTCGCCCTCGCGGCGCGCGATACGCGCGATGCCCTGGCCGAGCGGGCTCGTGATCAGCAGGTCGTCGGCCGCGGCGCCGTGGCGCCAGGCGAGGTTCGCCGTGAGCGCCTCGCCGCCGTAGCGCACCGCGATGCGCGCGGCGATCTCGAACTCGGCTGGCCCGGCCGGGGGCGCGAGCTCGGGGGCGGCGCAGGCGGTGGCGAGGAGCGCTGCCGCGAGGGCGAGGAGCCTCCCCACGGCGCTACGGCTGGAAGCGCTTGAGCGTCTTGTGCAGCGTCTCGTTCTCGGGCGCGGCCTTGAGCGACTCGTCCCAGATGCGCCTCGCCTCCTCGCGCTCGCCGAGCATCCACAGCACCTCGCCCAGGTGCGCGCCGATCTCGCCGTCGGGCCGCCCGCTCCAGGCGCGCCGCAGCTCGCGCGCCGCGCCCTGCAGGTCGCCCATGCGGTAGAGCACCCAGCCCAGCGAGTCGATGATGAAGAAGTCCTGCGGCGCGAGCTCCAGGGCCCGCTCGATGAGCTTGCGCGCCTCGGACAGCCGCAGGTTGCGGTCCGCGAACGAGTAGCCGAGCGCGTTGTAGGCGTGGGCGTGGTCGGGCTTGAGCTCGATCAGCTTCAGCAGGTTCGCCTCCAGCACGTCGAAGCGCTCGACCCGCTCGGCGGCGAGCGCCTGGTCGTAGAGCAGGTCGGGCTGCTCGGGGCGCTTGAGAAGCGCCTCGGCGAGGAAGTCGAACGCCTCCTGGTGCAGCTTCGCCTCGCGCAGCAGCTGCGATTCCGCGATCAGGAGCTGCACCTGCTGGCTCTCCTCGGCCACCTTCACCGAGCGCAGGAAGGCGCGCGCCTCCTCGAGCTTGCCCTGGCGCGCGATGGCGTTGGCGGTGCGCAGGCGCGCCGGCACGGCGTGCTCGCCGCGCACGATGGTCTTGTACCACTCGATGGCGCCGGGCCAGTCCTTGCGCTCCTCGGCGATCTGCCCGAGCGTGTAGCGCACGCCGTTCGGGTCGCGGTAGCCCAGGTCGAGCAGCCGCTTCATGTTGCTTTCCGCGGTGTCGTAGTCCTTCACCTGCAGCGCGAGCAGCCCCACCGCGTAGACGGCGTCGGTGTCCTTGGGGTTGCGCGCCAGGATGCGCTCGAACTCCGCGCGCGCCTCCGGGAAGCGCTTGTCGGTGGCGAGCACCCGCGCGTAGCTCATGCGCGCCTCGCGCGAGTCCGGGTACTTCTCCAGGTAGCCCTCGAGGCGCTTCGCGGCCTCGCCCGGTGAGCGCCGGGCGAGCAGCTGCGCCTCGTAGATCGCGGCAAGGTCCCAGTCCGGGCGCAGCTCGGCGGCGCGCCGGACCTCCTCGAGCGCGAGCGCGTCCTCGCTGGCCGCCGCCGCGGCCTGGGCCAGCGCGAAGCGCGCCTGCGGCAGCTCGGGATAGCGCGAGACGAGCCGCTGCACCAGCCGCAGGTTCGCGGCCTGATCGAGGTTGGGCGCGAGCAGCCGCGCGAGCTGCATGAAGCCGTTGGCCGCCGCGGTGGGATGGCTCGCCAGCAGCTTCGCGAGATAGGGCTCGGCCTCCTCGACGCGCTTGCGCCCCACGAGCAGCAGCGTCAGCGTCTGCAGCGCCTGCGTCGAGGCGGGGTCGGTCTCGTGCCACAGCTGCGCCGCCTCGAGCGCGAGGTCGGGCATGCGCGCGCCGTTGGCGACCTCTACGGCGCGCCGCGCCACGCGCGGATCGCGCGTGCGCCGGGCGAGCTCGAGGTAGGTCTGGGCGGCGAGGCCGGGTGAGCCGCGCTGCGCCGCGATCTCGCCGAGCAGGAACTCGTAGAGCAGCGGCGCGCTGAGCTCCTGCGCGGGAAGCTTCGAGGCGGGGCCGGGCGCGCCCGCGGCCGGCTTCGCCGGGGTCTCGTCCTCGTCCTCCTCGATGAGCTGCGCGCGCGCGGCGCCGAGCGCGAGCAGGAAGGCCGCGAGCGCCGCGATGAGCCGGGCGGGCAGGGACATGGAGCGGGGAGTGTAGGTATATTTGGTGCCCCGCACAAGGCAACGCGCCCGGTGCCCGAACTGCCCGAAGTGGAGGTCACGCGCCGCTCGATCGCGCGGCGTCTTGCCGGCCGCCCGATCGCCGGCGTCGTCGTGCGCGAGCCGCGCCTGCGCTGGCGCGTGCCCGCGGTGCTCGGCGCGCTCGCGGGCCGTGCCGTGCGCGCGGTGCGCCGTCGCGGCAAGTACCTGCTCATCGACTGCGGCGACGGCCACCTGATCGTGCACCTCGGCATGTCGGGGAGCCTGAGCCTGGTGCCGCCCGGGACGCCTCCCGGCCGGCACGATCATCTCGACATTGACTTCGGAGACCGCGTGTTGCGCTTGCGCGACCCGCGGCGCTTCGGCGCGGTGCTCTGGACCGCGCGGCCCCCGGCGGCGCACCGCCTGATCCGCGGCCTGGGGGTGGAGCCGCTCTCGCGCGCCTTCTGCGGCGAGCGGCTGCACGCGATGACGCGCTCGGTGCGCGCTTCCATCAAGCAGTGCCTGATGGACGCGAGGCGCGTGGTCGGCGTAGGCAACATCTACGCCTCCGAGAGCCTGCACCTCGCCGGCGTGCATCCGCGCACGCCCGCGGGGCGGCTCTCGGCGGCGCGCTGCGCGCGGCTCGCGCAGGCCGTCAAGCGGACGCTGCGCGCCGCGATCCGCGCCGGCGGCTCGTCGCTGCGCGATTTCGTCGGCGGCGACGGCAGGCCGGGCTACTTCCAGACGCACTGGCGCGTCTACAACCGCGAGGGCGAGCCGTGCCGGCGCTGCGGTGCCACGGTGAGGCGCATCGTGCAGGGACAGCGCGCGACCTACTACTGTCCCCGCTGCCAGCGCTAGCCCCCGGGCGACCCGACCTTGGCGAGCAGCCGTTCGCGCACCACAGGGTGCACGAACTTCGAGACGTCTCCGCCCAGCGTCGCGATCTCGCGCACCAGGGTGGCCGAGATGAACATGTGCTCGCCGCCCGGGGTGAGGAACACCGTCTCCATGTCGGGGTACAGGTCCCGGTTCATCCCGGCGAGCTGGAACTCGTACTCGAAGTCCGACACGGCGCGCAGGCCCCGCAGCACCACCCCGGCGCCCTGCTTGCGCACGAACTCGGTGAGCAGCCCGCTGAAGCCGATCACGCTCAGGTTCTCGACGCCGGCGAGCACCTCGCGCGCCATCTCGATGCGCTCCTGCAGCGTGAAGAAGGTGCGCTTGGCGCGGCTCTCGGCGATGCCGAGGATCACGCCGTCGAACAGGCGGCTCGCGCGGCGCACGAGGTCCTCGTGCCCGCGCGTCAGCGGATCGAACGTTCCCGGGTAGACCGCTCGGATCATCACTCGCCCTCGTCACCGTTCCACTGCAGCAGCTGGAAGCTCACCTGCCCGGCGCGGCCGCGTCGCAGCTCGCGCCACGGCGCCGCCGCTTCGAGCGCGGCACCGGCCTCGACGTAGACCCGCGCCCCCGCGCGCAGCCGCCGCGCAAGCCGCGGCAGGATCGCCGGCACGGCATTCTGCCTGAAGGGCGGGTCGAGGAAAACCACGTCGAAGCGCTCGCCGGGCCGCGCGAGCCAGGCGAGCGCCTCGGCGCGCTCGATGCGCACCTGGGTCGCGCCCAGTTGCTCGCGGCTGCGCTCGAGCGCGGCGAGCGCCCTTGGGTCGCGCTCTACGAGCACCACGCGTGCGGCGCCGCGCGAGGCGGCCTCGAAGCCGAGCGCGCCGCTGCCGGCGTAGAGGTCGAGGCACGCCAGCCCCTCGAGCCTCTGCCCGAGCCAGTTGAAGAGGGTCTCGCGCACGCGGTCGGGCGTGGGGCGCAACCCCGCCGTCACCGCCACCTCGATGCGCCGGCCGCGCCACGCGCCCGCGATGATGCGCACGCGCCCCGGGAGCGCGCGGGAGCCTTTGCTAGAATGCATCGATCCATGTTAGCAGCCGCATCCTGGGCCACGCGCCTCAAGGCGGGGCTGGCGCGCACCCGGGAAGCGCTCGGCGGTGGGCTCGGCGCCCTGCTCTCGCGCGGCCGCGTCGACGAGGCGCTGCTCGAATCGCTCGAGGCGGCGCTCCTCCAGGCCGATTGCGGCGTGCCGGCCGCGGGCGAGCTGGTCGAGCGCATTCGCAGCCGCGCCCGCCGCGAGCCCCTGGAGGATGGCGCCGCCCTGGAGGCGGCGCTCAAGGAGGCGCTCGTAGAGCGGCTCGCGCCGCTCGAGCGCGCGCTGGAGATTTCGGCCAGGCCCAGCGTCATCATGGTCGCGGGGGTCAACGGCGCCGGCAAGACCACCTCCATCGGCAAGCTCGCGCGCTGGCTGCAGGCGCAGGGCAAGAGCGTGCTGCTCGCCGCGGGCGACACGTGGCGCGCCGCCGCCCGCGAGCAGCTCGCGGTCTGGGGCGAGCGCAACGGCGTCCCCGTGGTCGGTCGGCAGGGCGGCGACCCGGGCGCGGTGATGTTCGACGCCGTGGGCGCGGCGCGCGCGCGGGGAGTGGACGTGCTCATCGCCGACACCGCCGGGCGCCTGCCTACGCAGCTGCACCTGATGGAGGAGCTCAGGAAAGTGAAGCGCGTGCTCGGCAAGGCGCTCCCGGGGGCGCCCCACGAGGTGCTCCTCGTGCTCGACGCGGGCAACGGCCAGAACGCGCTCGCGCAGGTGCGCGCCTTCGACGAGGCGCTGGGCCTCACGGGGCTGGTCCTCACCAAGCTCGACGGCACCGCCAAGGGAGGCGTGGTGTGCGCGATCGCGCGCGAGCGGCCGGTGCCGCTGGTGTTCGTGGGCGTCGGCGAAGGGCCGGAGGACCTGCGGCCGTTCGCCGCGCGCGAGTTCGCGGAGGCGCTTCTTTGATCAGCTTCTCGGGCGTCGCCAAGCGCTATCCCGGCGGCCACGAGGCGTTGCAGGAGGTGAGCTGCGCGATCGCCGGGGGCGAGTTCGCCTTCGTCGCCGGGCATTCCGGGGCGGGAAAATCGACCCTGCTCAAGCTCATCGCCGCGATCGAGCGGCCGAGCGCGGGCGCCGTGCTCGTCGCCGGGCAGAACGTGGGCGCGCTCTCGCGCGCCGCGGTGCCTTACCTCCGGCGCAACCTCGGGCTGGTGTTCCAGGACCAGAAGCTGCTGTACGACAGGAGCGTGTTCGACAACGTCATGCTGCCGCTCGCCTTCGGCGAGCTCTCGCCGCGCGAGGCGGCGCGGCGCGCGCGCGCCGCGCTCGACAAGGTGGGGCTGCTCGAGCGCGAGCGCGCCCATCCCGTCCAGCTCTCGGGCGGCGAGCAGCAGCGCCTCGCGATCGCGCGCGCCGTGGTGAACCGCCCCTCGATCCTGCTCGCGGACGAGCCGACGGCGAATCTCGACGCCGCCGCAGCCGGCGCGATCCTCGGGATCTTCGCCGCGTTCAACCAGGTGGGCGTGACGGTGCTGGTGGCGACGCACGACGAGTCGCTGATGGCCCGCTTCGCGAAGCGCGTGCTGCGCCTGGACCACGGGCGGCTCGCCGCGGGCGCGCAGGTCGCGGCGTGAGGGCGTGGCTGCGTCAGCACCGGCGCGCGCTCGGGGCGGCGGCGCGCAAGCTCGCCGCGCAGCGCTCCGGGGCGCTGCTCGGCGCGCTCGCGATCGGCATCGCGCTCGCGCTGCCCGCGGGCGGCTACGCGCTGCTCGCCAACCTGCGCGCGCTCGCGGGCGGCGCCCAGCTCGAGCCGCGCCTGACGCTCTACCTGCGGATGGAAGCACCGCGCGCCGAGGCCGAGGCGCTCAGGGCGCGCCTCTCGGCCGACCCGCGCGTGCGCGAGGCGCGGCTCGTCACGCGCGAGCAGGCGCTCGCCGAGCTCGCGGGGACCGAGGGGCTCGCGCAGGTCGTCGCCGCGCTCAAGCGCAATCCGCTGCCCGACGCCGTGGCCCTGCGCGCGCGGCAAGCCGATCCTGCGCTGCTCGAGCGACTCGCCCGCGAGCTGCGCACGCTCCCCATCGTGCAATACGTGCAGGCCGACGCCGCCTGGGCCCGGCGGCTTGCGGCCATCGCCGGCATCGCGCGCTTCGGCGTGGCGCTGCTCGCTGCGCTGCTCGCCTTCGGGCTGGTCGCGGTGACCTTCAGCACCATCCGGCTGCAGATCCTCACGCAGCGCGCCGAGATCGAGGTCTCCAGGCTCGTGGGCGCCACCGACGCCTTCATCCGGCGGCCCTTCTACTACCTCGGGTTGCTGCAGGGGCTCGCCGGAGGACTGGTGGCGCTCGCCCTGCTCTGGGGGGGCCTCCAGGGGCTGAACCTCCAGGTGGCCGAGCTTGCCGAGAGCTACGGCTCCGGATTTCGCCTCGCCTTTCTCGCGCCCGGGGACGCGCTGGCGGTGGTGGCCTTCGCTGCCTTCCTCGGGTGGCTGGGGGCATTTATGTCAGTGAGCAGACACTTACGTGATATCTAGCCTAAGTAGGTATTTCACACGGCCATGTCGATTGAACTGTGGCCTCCTATTAGCACTCTAACCTGCTGAGTGCTAGAATTTCCGGGAGGAAAGAGGAGCATGCAAGCCGCTGCAGCACTGCCGATGACGCTGCCCACGCCGCCCGCGGCGGGGAGCCTCGAAGCCTACATCCAGACGGTCAACCGCTTCCCGGTGCTCAGCCCCGGCGAGGAGCAGGCGTTCGCGCGCCGCTTCCGGGACGCGGGCGACCTGGAGGCGGCGCGCCAGCTCGTGCTCTCGCACCTGAGGCTGGTGGTGGCGGTGGCGCGCGGCTACCTCGGCTACGGCCTGCCGCACGCGGACCTCATCCAGGAAGGCAACATCGGCCTCATGAAGGCGGTGAAGCGCTTCGACCCCGAGCGGGGCGTGCGCCTCGTGTCCTTCGCGATCCACTGGATCCGCGCCGAGATCCACGAGTTCATCCTGCGCAACTGGCGCCTGGTGCGCCTCGCGACCACCAAGGCGCAGCGCAAGCTTTTCTTCAACCTGCGCTCGATGAAGCAGGGCCTTGCCCCGCTCTCGGGCGCGGAGGTCGATCGCATCGCTTCCGAGCTCAACGTCAAGCCCGAGGAAGTCGCAGAGATGGAGACGCGGCTCGCCGGGCGCGAGGTGGCGTTCGAGGCCGAGAGCGAGGAGGACGTCTACGCGCCGGTGCACTGGCTCGCGGCGTCCGAGGAAGCCGAGCCCTCGCGCGCGCTCGAGGCGGCCGAGGAGGAGCGGGGACGCGCCGAAGGCCTGAAGCAGGCGCTCGCCGCGCTCGATCCGCGCAGCCGCCGGATCGTGGAGACGCGCTGGCTGCGCGAGAAGGACGCCGCCACGCTGCACGAGCTTGCTGCCGAGTTCAAGGTCTCGGCCGAGCGCATCCGCCAGATCGAGGCCAGGGCGCTCGAGAAGATGAAGCGGGCGATGCTCGCGCTGCCGGCGCCGGCCTGAGCCCTCCCGTTCACCTTCGCTCCCGAGGAGACGTCCGTCGCGCCGTGCCTGAAGTAGATGACCAGCCCGCCCTTGCGCAGCTCCGCGAGAACCGCCGGAAGAGTGGCAAAGGCTGCCGCTTCCGTCTTGCCCGCACCCGCGCCCGTCTGCGCGGACCCTCCGAGGGCGAACGCGGAGAGCAGGACGCCCACCGTGATCGATTGCCCTGGTACTCGCTGCAACCAGGTTGTCATGTTCCCCTCCTTCTCGCTCCGCCTCAGGCGAGCCGACCCTTGGCGAGCAGCACCGACATCTCGTCGAACGGCACGGGCCGGCTTACATAGAAACCCTGCATCGCGTCGCAGCGGAGCAGGCGAAGCAGATGCGCCTGCCGCTCGTCATCCACGCCCTCGGCCACCACCTTGAGCCGAAGCGAATGCGCGAGCGAGATGATGGTCGACACGAGCGACATCGTGTCGGGGTCCTTGAGCATCGTGCCGACGAACGAGCGGTCTATCTTGAGCGCCTGTACCGGGAGTTTTGCCAGGTGCGCGAGCGAGGAATACGCGGTCCCGAAGCGGTCGATCGCGATGTTGACGCCCAGCGACCTCAGCTCCGTCAGCTTGCGGATATTGTCCTCGACGTCCTGCATCACGAGACCCTCGGAGATTTCCAGGTCCAGGCCCGTGGGTGCCACCCCTTCCATGATCGCCTGCTCGACGACGCTCACGAAATCGCGCTGCCGCAGCTGCACTGCCGCGACGTTGACCGCCACTCGCGGCGGCTTGAGGCCCCTCTCCAGCCAGCGCCGGTGATCGGACGTGGCCCGCCGCAGCGCCCACGCGCCGACCGGCAGGATGAGCCCGGTCTCCTCCAATACCGGCAGCAACTGCTCCAGCGGCACCATGGTGCCCTGGGGGTCCTGCCAACGTATGAGCGCCTCGACGCCGGCGATCGAGCCGCTGCCCAGGTCGACCTTGGGCTGGTAGTGCAACTCGAACTGTTGCCGCTCGAGCGCGAGCCGCACCCGGGTTTCGAGCGCAAGCCGTTCCGCGACGCGCTCGCTCATTTGCTGCTCGAAGAACAGGTAGCGCTCGCCCCGCTCCTTGGCCTTCTTGAGCGCAGCCTCGGCGCGGCCCAGCAGGACGTCCGCGTCAACGGCGTCGTCCGGAAAGAACGCGATTCCCATCCGGGCAGCTACGTGAAGCTCCTGATTCCCCGCAGCGTATGGCGTCCCCGACACCTGCGCGTGGATCGCTTCCACGCGCCGCCCGACCTCTTCCACCGAAATCGCCTCGGGAAGAGCGATCGCGAATTGATCGGTGCCGAGCCTCGAGATCGAGACCGCCCCCGTCGGATGCCGGGACAGGCGTTGCGCCACCTGCTGCAGCAGTTCGTCGCCGGCCTTGCGGCCGAACGCGTCGTTGACCTCCCTGAAACGCGCGATGTCGAGCAGCACCAGCGCCAGGCGCCGCCGCATGCGGCCGGCCCCCGCCAGCAGCTGCGTCAGCCGCTCGTGAAACAGCGTGCGATTGGCGAGACCGGTGAGCACGTCGTAGTACGCGAGGCGCTCCAGGCGCTCCGACTTGTTCCAGTGATCCAGTGCGAACGCAATGTCGCCGGCGAGCTCCAGGAGCAGCTTCATCTCGTCCTCGCTGAAGAACCCGCGCTCGGCCGCGTGCAGGGCAAGGATCCCGGCCACCTTGCCCGAGATGAGCAGCGGCAGCATCGCGACCGAGCGGATGCCGCGCTCGGCGTGCTCCCTCTTCAGCGTGATGCGCTCGTCGGTCTCTACATCGTTCGAGACGAAGGGCCGTTTCTCGCGCACGGCGAGGGCGACGGGCCCTGCGAACGGTGCCTCGGCACCGACGATCAGCCTGTCCCCGGCGATCCGCAAGAGCCCCTCCGCGGGCTCGTTGGCGGCCACCGGGACGATCCGGCTGGTGCCGGAGTCGACGACCCCCAGCCAGACCATCGGAAACTGCCCGGCTTCCACGGCGATCCTGCAGGCCTCACGGAACAGCTCTTCGCGCCCGCGCGCGCGCGCGATCGTCGCGCTGATCCCGCTCAGGACCGCGTGCACGCGGTTCAGCCGCGTCACTCTCTCCTCGGCTCGCGAGCGCTCTTCGACCTCGTCCCGCAGGCGTTGCGCGAGCCGCTCTACCCGGCCGGCGCGCCCCGTGACCACGAGCAGAAATGCGCCGAGCAGGGCGGTGAACCCGAGACCTCCGGCGAGCACGCTCCAGGCCTGCCAGCCCCGGTTCGCCTCGAGGTGGCGCCGCGTAGGGGACACCGACAGCACCCATCGGCGACCTGCCACATCGAGCCCGATCTCGTGCGCAGGTCCCGCCCCCAGCGCGCCCGCGCCGCCGGCCGCCGCATCGCCCGATCGCAGGTTCGTGAAGAGAAAGCGGGCGGAGTCCTTCCGCGTGCGGTCTTCGAGCCGGATTCGGACCTGGCCAGGGTCCACGCCACGCGCCGGACCGGCGACGACGGCGGCGACCCGGAAGACGCCGGTCGCGTAGCCGAGCAGCGCCTCCCGGCGAGCTTGCACGGACGCCAGCTCGCGATCCCGCCGGTAGACCGGATGGAAAACGAGGAATGCCGGCTCGCGACGCTCATCCTGCACGAGCTCGATCGGCGCCGTGGCCGCGGGCGTCCCGCCATCGCGCGCGAAATCGAGCGCCTCGCGTCGCGCCGCGTCGGACAGGACGTCGTAGCCGAGCGCCGCGCGATTGGCCGCAAGGGGCTCGATATGGCGCACGTACACGTACTCGGCGCGGGCCGCCGCGGGAATCAGCCGGCTCCGCGCATCGCGCTCGGTGATCCGCGTCTGGTTTCCGGCTTCCCGTCTCAGCAGGGCTTCGTGAAGCTCGCGATCCTCGCCGCGGATCCTGGGATTCCACGAGACGCCCTGCACGCCGGGAAAGCGCTGCAGCGGGCCGGCGACGAAGGTGCCGAACTCGTCGGCGCGAACCTCCGATGAGGCTGCGTAGTAGTCGGAGATCGACCGGAGCACGTCGACGTACCTCTCGAGGCTCGTGCGCAGCGCATCGCCGATTGCGTCGGCGCGTTCCTCGAAATCGCGCTGCACGCGCTCCTGCTCCCACGCGCTCGCGCGCACGAAGAAGGCAACGACGATCGCGAACATCAGGCCGAGGGGCAGCGTCAGGGCGAGCCGGCGGGGCCGCCAGTGCTCGCGCGGCTCGCCGACCCACGCGAGGATGAGCGGGGAAAAGATCAGCGCGCCGATCGTGTCGCCGATCCACCAGGTCCCCCAGTTGAAGGTATAGGCCTGCGGCGAGACCACGCCGGTCGCCGCGAGAATGGTGACGCTCCAGGTGGCGTTGACCAGGCAGCCCGCCGGTCCGCCCAGCAGAAGGAACAGGCCGACTTGCCGTTCGCCGTCGAGTGCCGTCGGGTAACCCACGAACCTGCGCACGAGCCACGCGGATGCGCCGGCCTGCAGCGCCGCGCCAGCGCCGATGCCGAGCGCCATCGCCACGCTGCGCGCCGCGGCAGCGGCGCTGCCGCCGTCGAACGACACGCCGATATTGACCAGGAAGGACCCGAGCAGAATCCCGGGAAGCACGCGACCGCCGAACAGCAGCACTGCCGCCAGCGCGATGCCGGAGGCCGGCCAGACCGCGGTAGCGTAGCCGGGCGGGATCGCGAGCAACAGGCCCAGCTTCCCGGCAACAAGGTAGGCCGCTGCGACGCCGATGTTTGCCGCGATCACCCGCACCCGGGCTCCCTCAGGCGCCATGCCGCTGCGCAACGCCGAGCAGCGGCCGGAGCTCGGCCTCCGGCATGGGCTTGTAGAACAGGTATCCCTGCACCTCGTCGCAGCGCAGCAGCCGCAGCAGCTGCAGCTGCTCGTCCGAATCCACCCCCTCGGCCACGACCTTCAGCTGGAACGACTGCGCCAGGTTGATGATCGTGGACACGAGCGCCATGGCGTTGGGCTCCTTGGGCATCGCAACGATGAAAGAGCGGTCGATCTTGAGCGCTCGTATGGGCAGCTTCGCGAGGTACGCGAGCGAGGAGTAGCCGGTGCCGAAATCGTCGATGGCCACGTTCACCCCGAGATCGCGCAGCTCGGCGAGCTTGCGGACATTGGCTTCGACGTCCTCCATGAGCAGGCTCTCGGTCACCTCGAGGTCGAGCGCCGCGGGCTGCGGGCCCTTGCCGATCGCCTCGCGGACGGACTCCACGAACCCGGCCTGGCGCAGCTGGATCTGGGAGACGTTGACCGCGATCCGCGGCGGCACGAGACCCGCGCGCAGCCAGGCCTCGTGGTCGAGGATCGCGCGCCGGATGGCCCAGGCGCCGACCTCGAGAATCATCCCGGTATCCTCGAGCAGAGGGATGAACTGTCCCGGCGGCACCAGCCCGCGCTCCGGGTCCTGCCAGCGGATCAGCCCCTCGACGCCCACGATGCGACGGCTCTCGAGATCGATCTTGGGCTGGTAGAAGAGCCGGAACTCCTCGCGCTCGAGCGCCCGGCGCAGCTTGTTCTCGAGCGCGAGGTTCTCGCCCGTGCGCGCGGTCATCTCCTCGGCATAGAACAGGTAGCGCTCGCCTCTCAGCTTGGCGTTCTTGAGCGCTGCCTCGGCGTTGCGGAAGAGCGCTTCCGCGTCCTGCGCGTCGCCCGGGTAGAGCGCGATGCCGGCCTTCATCGCCACCTGGATCTCCGCTTCGCCGAGCTTGAATGGCGCCGACAGCACGCGAGCGCCGATGTCTTGCACCGCGCGTGCCGCCTGCGACCCGCTCGGGAGATTGGGAAGCGCCACGGCGAAGTGGTCCGCGCTCACCCGCGCCAACCCGCCCGGCTCGGGGACGGCCTTCTGCAGCCGTTCGGCGATCTGCTTGAGCAGCTGGTCGCCCGCCTGGCGGCCGAGCGAATCGTTGATGAGCTTGAACCGCTCGATGTCCGCGACCACCAACCCCAGCGATCTGCGGTTCTGCGCCGCCCCCGAGATGAACTGGCTCAGGCGCTCGTGGAACAGGCTGCGGTTGGCGAGCCCGGTCATCTGGTCGTAGTAGGCAAGATGGTCGACGCGCTCGCTCTTCTCGATGTGCTCGAGCGCAAACGAGATGTCCGCTGCGAGCTCGAGCAGGAGCTTCTGCTCATCGTCGTCGAAGACCCCGACCTCGGCCGCGTGCAGGCACAGGACGCCGACGGCGGCGTCCCCTACGATCAGCGGCAGCACCGCCAGCGAGCGCGTCCCCTGGCCCACGTGGTCGTCCAGGTAGCGGATTCGGCCGTCGGACTGGATGTCGTTCGAAAACGCCGCCTGTTTTTCGATCAGCACCCGTCTGACTGCCGTGACTCCCCCGCTCTGGTCGGTCCCGAGCCAATCGCGCCGGCGCAGGGTCTCGGCGAACTCCGGCTCACCGCCCTGCAGCGCCGCCAGCTCGATGCAGTTCAGGTCCCGGTCGACGGTGGCGACCCACGCAATGTGAAACTTGCCGTGCTCGATGGCGACCCTGCAGACCTGGCGCAGCAGCTCGTCGCGCCCGCGCTCGCGCACGATCAGCGCGTTGATCCCGCTCAGCACGGCGTGAATGCGGGTGAGCCGCTCGATCTTGCGCTGCTGCTTGCGCCGCTTCGTGACGTCTTCCGCGACGCCGAGAAAATAAGTCTCCCCGGTGGTCTCGTCGCGCAACGCGCGCACGCTCTGCGACACCCAGGCGACGCTCCCGTCCCTGCGTCGCAGCCGCGTCACGTAGTCGCGGACCTCGCCGTCATCGCGGAGCGCCGACAGCAGTTGCTCCCGCTCGGCGGGATCCACGTAGACCTGATGTGCGGTGTCGGTGACCTACTCGATTACCTCCCGCGTCGAGTCGTAGCCGAGCATGCGCACCATCGCCGGGTTGACGTCGAGCACGCGGCCGTCGGGGCTGGTCTTGAAGATGCCGAGCGCCGCATTCTCGAAGATCGAGCGGTACCTGCGCTCCGCCTCGCGCACGGATTGCTGCATGCGTACGCTCTCGCTGACGTCCTTCGCCGTTCCTCGATAGCCCTTGAAGGCGCCTTCGGCGCCGTAGACCGGCTCGCCGCTGATCTGCAGGTAGACCTTCGATCCGTCTGCCCGCGTCTGCACCAGAATGAGGTCGCGGTAGGTCTCGCGGCGCTCGAGCACGCGCCAGTGTTCGTTCCAGTCGCCAGTGAGGGGCGCGAGCCCCGGTACTTCCCAGCGACGCTTGCCCACGTAGGTGCTCGCCGTCAGGCCGGTGATCTCCGTGGTGCGCCGGGGGGTGTTCACGAAGCGGTGCTCGGCATCCGTTTGCCAGAACCAGTCCGAAGAGAGCTCGGTCAGGCTCCGGAAGCGCTCCTCGCTCTCGGCCAGCGCCTGCTGCGCACGCTTTCGTTCCGAGACGTCCCGGACGATCGAGATGAAGAACGGCGCCGTCGATTCCGAGCCGCGCAGGAGCGAGGTCGTCACACTGACCCAGAGCAACGAGCGGTCCTTGCGGACCAGGCGCAGCTCTCTCTCGTAGGGCGCGCCCGTCCCTTGCGCCATCCTGGCCCGCCCCTCGACACTGCGCGCGATGTCCTCGGGGTGAGTGAGATCGCGAATGTTCAGGAGGATCGCTTCGGCGCGGCCATATCCTGTCATTTCGCAGAACGCCGGGTTCACCATCAGGACCTCGCCCTCCAGCGAGGTGTGCGCCACGCCCACCGCTGTCTGATCGAACATCGCCCGGTGGCGCTCCTCGCTCGCGCGCAACGCCTCCATGGCCCGACTCTGCCCGGTGATGTCGAGCAGGGTGTTGAACCAGCGCATGCGGTCCCCCTGATCGGCGGAGCCGCCGATCGGGTCCATCGCCTGGCGCACATGGGCCCACCCGCCATCGGCCCGGCGCACCCGGTATTCGATGTCCATGCGCGTGCCGCGCCGGCCGGCTTCAATCGCGGTGCCGCGGAACAGCTCGCGATCGTCCGGGTGTACGTACTCCAGCCACTCGCGCGTGCTCCTCGGCAGCTGCGCGGACGACACCCCCAAGAGCTGCGGCAACGTCGCCGACCAGCTTTCGAACGAGCCGTCGCGCCCCGTGACGACATGCGCGAGCCCGGCAAGGGCCTGGGCGTGGCGCAAAGCCGCTTCGCCCTGGTGCAGCGTTGCCTGGATGCGCCGGCGCTCGATCGCCGCGTTCACCGCGCCGCCGAGGCGGGAGAGGCGGTCCTTGATGAGGTAGTCGGTTGCGCCGCGCCTCATGCACTCTGCGGCGGCCTCGTCGCCCAGGGTTCCCGTGACGACGATCACCGGAACGTCCAGGCCGCGCGAGGCGAGCAGCTCCAGACAATCGAGCGCGCCGGTTCCCGGAACGGAGTAGTCAGAGACGATCACATCAGGGGGGTCGGCGAGCGCGCAAACGAGCCCTTCGCGGTCCCGGACCACCGCCACGCGCGGCCCGGGAAGCGATTTCCGCAGCGCTCGCTCGAGCAGCTCGGCGTCGCTCGCCCGGTCTTCGAGGATCAGGATCCTCATGCGGCATCCCTCGGCCGCAATGTTCTCCCAAAGTTGCTATCTGGTTTTCAGATATCTCCCGGGCGCATGGGCGATACCGCCGAGTCGTTGGCATTCATCACGATCCTCACCCAGATGTGATTCCTCGCACGCCTCGTACCGCTGGGCTGCCACGCTGCGCTGCAGCAGGATGCGGCAGGGTCGTCAGGAGCGTTGTCATGCCGACCTCCTCTATCGGCGACTAGCGGCCGGCGAGCAGTGGCGTCAGCTCCTCGATCGGCATCGGCTTGCCGACGAGGTAGCCCTGGATCTGGTCGCAGCGCAGCAGGTGCAGCATTTTTGCCTGCTCCTCGGTCTCCACGCCTTCGGCGACCACCTTCAGCTTGAGCGAGTGCGCGAGCGAGATGATCGTCTGCACCAGCGTCATGGTGTCCGGGTCGCTCAGCATCGTGATGATGAACGAGCGGTCGATCTTGAGCGCCTGCACCGGGAGCTTGGCGAGGTAGCCGAGCGAGGAGTATCCCGTGCCGAAATCGTCGATCGCGATGTCGATGCCGAGTTGCCGCACGGCCTTCAACTTCACGATGTTGCCCTCGATGTCGTCCATGACGAGGCTCTCGGTGATCTCCAGGTCGAGGCCGGTGGGCTTCGCTCCGGCGGCGATCGCCTCCTCGAGGGCGGTGACGAACTCGCGCTGGCGCAGCTGGATCGCCGATACGTTGACTGCGACCCGGGGTGGCGAAAGCCCCTCGTCCAGCCAGCGCGCGTGGTCCGCGACCGCCTTCGCGAGCGCCCACGCGCCCACTTCCAGGATCAGCCCCGTCTCCTCCATGAGCGGGATGAAGCGCCCCGGCGGCACCAGGCCGAGCTCCGGGCTCTGCCAGCGGATCAGCGCCTCCACCCCTGCGATCCGCCCGGTCACGCCATCCACCTTGGGCTGGTAGTGGAGCACGAACTCCTCGCGCTCCAGGGCCTGGCGAAGCTGGTTCTCCAAGGTGAGCGTCTCGGCCGTGCGCGCGGTCATCTGCGGCGTATAGAACACGTAGCGATCGCCGCCATCCTTCGCCTTGCGCAGCGCCGCTTCCGCGTTGTTCATCAGCTCCTCGGCCTGGCTGCCGTCGTTCGGGCATAGCGTGATCCCGGCCTTGAGCGAGACCCGGAACTCGGCGTCCCGCACCTGGAACGGCGCGTCGGCGCAGCGATGCCACGTCTCCTCGAACCTGCGCGCGACCTCGGACCTTCCCTTCACCGCGGGGAACAGGATCGCGAACTGGTCTGCGCCCAGGCGCCCGATCCTCCCCGGGTCCGCGTCGCGCGCGAGGCGCTCGGCGAGCTGGCGCAGCACCGCGTCCCCCGCGTGGCGTCCCAGCGAGTCGTTGATCGTCCTGAGGCGCTCGACGTCCGCCATGGCGAGCGCGACCTTGGAGCCGGCGCCGACCGCCGCCTGCACGTGCTGGTCGAGGCGCTCGAGGAACAGCGTCCGGTTGGCGATCCCGGTGAGCGGATCGTAGAACGCGAGGTAGCTGAGCTTCTCCTCCCTGGCGAGGTGCTCGAGCGCGAACGAGATGTCGTCGGCGAGCTCCGCGAGGAGCTTCATCTCCTCGTCGTCGAAGAAGCCGACCTGGCTCGCATACAGCGCGAGGACCCCGACTGCCCCTCTCGCGACCTGCAGGGGCAGCACGGCGAGCGAGCGCAGGCCGCGCGCCAGCGGCGCGTCCTTGGTCACCACGCGGGGGTCGTTGGCGAGGTCGTTCGCGACCATCGGCTTTCGCTCCCGGATCGCCATCCCGGCCATGCCGGGAGGGTGCCGCGGGTCCGCGCCCAGCCGCAGCGGCATGATGCGCTGGACGTAGCCATCGGCGTCGCCCGCCCAGGCCACCGGCTCTACGCGGTCGGCGGCGGGATTGGCGACGCCCACCCAGGCAAGCGGGAACCTGCCGTGCTCGACCGCAATGCGGCAGGCCTCGCGAAACAGCTCCTGCCGGTCGCGCACGCGCACGATCACGCCGTTGATGCCGCTGAGCACAGCGTGCACGCGGGTCAGTCGCTCGATGCGTTCCAGGTGCGCCTTGCGCTCGGTGATGTCCTCGAACACCGCGATCTCGTACTCGGGATCCCCGGCGGCGTCGCGCGCCAGCGCCACGGTCAGGCTGGCCCAGACGACCGCGCCGTCCTTGTGCAGGTAGCGTTTCTCGAATCGGGCGGAAGCGATCTCTCGCGAGCGCACGCGTGCGCGCTGGGCATCGGTCGCATCCCGGTCCTCCGGGTGCGAGATCTCCTTGACGGTGCGCCCGAGGAGCTCGTCTTCGGCGTAGCCGAGGATCTCGCACAGCCTGCGGTTCACGCGCAGCAGCCGGCCCTCGAGCGAGACGTGCGCCATGCCCGAGGCCGCCAGCTCGAAGGTCTGACGGAAGCGGATCTCGCTCTCGCGCAGCGCCTGCTCGGCGGCGATGCGCTCCCGCACGTCCCTGGAGACCGCCACGATGATCCAGCGCTCGCCGAAGCGCAGCGCCCGCCGCGTCGACTCGAACGGCAGCAGCGACCCGTCCTTGCAGAGGTAGTGGCTGCGCATGCCGCTCGCGACCGAGGGATTCGCGATCATCTCGTCGTAGGCGCGCTCCAGCGCCTCGCGGCTCGCCGGCAGCACGTCCTGCGGCGCAAGAGCGAGCATCTCCTCGCGCGTGTACCCGAGCCGCTCGGTGACCGCGTGGTTGACGTCGATGAAGCGCATGCTCGCGCGGTCGATGAGCAGGATCATGTCCATGGCGTGGTCCAGAGCGAGCTTGGACCGGCGCAGGTCGTGCTCCATCTCGCGCCTGGCCGCGCGCTCGCGCGCTTCCTGCAGCGCGCGCTCCACGGCGACCGGCAGGCGCATGAGATTGGACTTCAGCACGTAGTCCGTGGCGCCGTCCTTGAGGGCGCGGATCGCGTACTCCTCGCCGAGCGTGCCGGAGACGAAGATGAAGGGGACCTCGGGGCTCAGTTCGCGCGCGAGGCTCAGCGCGAGCATGCCGTCGAACTTCGGCATCGCGAAGTCGGACAGGATCACATCGGGCGCGAACTCGGCGAGCGCCTCGCGAAACGCGGGCTCGGTGTCCGCCACGCGCGGCGCAAAGCGCAGGCCCGCGCGCTTGAGCTCGCGCTGCGCCAGCTCGACATCGACCGGCGAGTCTTCGGCGAAAAGTACCCGGATCGGAGCGTTCATGGCGCGGCGAGCAGCACCTCGCGCGCTCGAACCACTTTCACCCGGGCGTCGGCAGATGACTTGCGCAGGGCGCGCTCGACCAGCTCGGCGTCCCTCGCCTTGTCTTCCGGGATCAGGATCTGCGGTTCCATAAGCACGCCCCGCCGGCGATACCCCGGGACAACGTCCTATCTGGTTTTCAGATACCTCCCGGCCGCTGGGTCCGGCGCCGTCTCAATCATGCGCCTGGCTTCGACAAGCGCTGCAGATTTTTCACTCAGCCGGCAGAATCAAGGATTCCCTACATCAATGCCGGGCGAAGCTTCTTTCAAGCCGCGAGCGAAACCTCCAGCCGCGTCCCCGCACCCGGTGCGGCGATCAGGCGCAGTTCCCCGTTCAGGGCCAGCACGCGCTCGCGCATGATCTGCAGGCCCAGCGTGGGCCGCTCCCGCGAAGCCGCCACCCGGGCCGGGTCGAAGCCCCGGCCGTCGTCCTCGATCCGCATCACGACACGGCCGGGCTTCAGCTCGAGCGCGACCCGCACGCTGTGCGCGTCGGAGTGCCGGCGCACGTTGTTGAGCGCCTCGAGGAACACGCGCACCAGCGTCTCCTTGACGCGCGGCGCCACCCGCACCGCCGCCGGCACCGCCGTCACCTGCACCACGATCCCGGTGCGCTGCTCGAAGGCCGCCGCGTGCCGCCGCAGCGTGCTCGTGAGCCAGGGGTCCTCGGCTTCCGCGGGCAGCAGGCCGACCATCAGCTCGCGCAGCGCGCGCCCGGCGCGCCGGGCGAGGCCCGCCGCCTGCTCGGCGTGCGCGGCAAGGCGCGTGGTCGCGGGCAGCTGCTGGCGCAGCATGTCCAGGCTCACGAGCAGGGAGCTCAGGTCCTGCGCCATGCGGTCGTGCAGCTCGGCGGCGACGCGCCGGCGCTCCTCGTCCCGTGCCCGCAGCGCGCGGCGCGCGAACTCGGCGCGCTCGGTGGCGACCTCGAGCAGGGTGTCGCTGCGCTCCTTGAGCCGCAGCTCGAGCTCCTCGCGCGCGGCCTCGAGCCGCGCGCGCACGCGCTCCAGCCCGGCGGAGCGCGCCGCGAGCACCAGCCCGCTCACCGCGACCGCGCTCACGAAGAGCTGCAGCAGCAGCAGCGAGGCGTTCAGCGCGAGCGGCGCAAACAGGGCCGCCGCGCCGTCCAGCATGTCGAGCACGGCCACCGCCGAGATGGCGAAGCTCGCCGCGGTCACCGCGCGCTGGTCCAGGCGCGAGGCCGCCCAGACGACGAACGGGATCAGCAGGTAGGCGAGCGTGTGCACGCTGCCTCCGGCAAAGCCGCCGGCGGCCACGAGCGCGGCGCCCAGCGCGAGCAGCCAGGCGAAGAGCTGCGCCTCGAATCCCGGCCGCGCGGCGCGCGGCTCGCTCCAGGCGAGCAGCAGCGGCGCCACGATCACGATGCCCGTGGCGTCGCCCAGCCACCAGGTCAGCCAGTGCCTGCCGAACTCGGCCCACGGCACCTGGCCCGCGAGCGCGAGGGTCAGGACGCCGTTGGTGGCGGCAACGAGGGCCGCGCAGAAGGCGATCAGCGTGAAATGCCAGACGCCGCGCGGCTCCTCGAAGCGGTGCTGCAGCCGCACGAAGCGGCGCACCAGCAGCCCCGCCACCGCCGCCTCGGCCGCGTTGCCAAGGCCGATGGCCATCGCGACGACGGGTGTCGTGCCCATGACGCCGAGGTTGGCGAGCGCCGCGCCGAGGAAGATCCCCGGCCAGATGCGCCCGCCGAAGGCGAGCCAGGCCGCGAGCGCGATCCCCGCCGGGGGCCACACCGCGCTCGCGTAGCCGGGCGGGATCGCGAGCATGAGCGAGACGCTCGCGACGCCGGAATAGGCGAGCGCAACGAGCGGGATCGCGATCCAGTAACCCTTGCGGTGGAGGGGCCACAGCGCGCCTGACCGCGCGCCCGAAGCGAGTGCTGTGCCGGAAGCCATCATCGATGAGCTCCCCTGTGTGGGTCGGAGCAATCTAACCCGCTTGGATGCAGGCTCAAGGAGAAAATTCGGGCCGGCGTGAGAAACGGCACGCCGCGCGCGTGCACTACTGCTCGAACCGGGCTCGCTAGCCCGCGCTGCGCAGCAGCACCCGCAGGTCCTCCGCCAGATCCTGCGCGATGCGCTCGTGGCGCACGAAGAGGCGCAGCCGCCCCTGCGGGTCAAAGACGTAGGACTGAGCGCTGTGGTCCACCGTGTAGGCGCCCGGGGCTTTGCCCTCGCGCTTCTCGTAGAAGATCTTGAACTCCTTCGCCACGCGCCGCGTCGCCGCGGGGTCGCCGTAGAGACCGAGGAAGCTCGGGTCGAACGCGGGCACGTACTTCGCGAGCACCTCGCGCGTGTCGCGCTCGGGATCGACCGTCACCATCACGACCTGCACGCGCTCGGCGTCCTTGCCCAGGCCCTTCATCACGCCCGCCATTTCCGCGAGCGTCGTCGGGCAAACGTCGGGGCAATGCGTGTAGCCGAAGAAGACCACCAGCGCCTTGCCGCGGAAGTCCTGAAGCACTCTGGGTTTGCCATCATGGCCGATAAGCGCGAGCGAGCGCCCGAACTCCGCCCCCGTGATGTCGGTGCTGCGGAACTTCGGCCCTTCGGGCGCGCAGGCGGCGGCGAGCGCGGCGAGGACGAAAAGGGTCCTGACCCCTTTTCTCCTACAGGTAATGGTCAACGAGCAGCGCCGCGAACAGCGCGGCGAGATACACGATCGAGTAGCGGAAGCACCGGCGCGCCAGGGCGTCGCTGTAGGCGCGCACGATGCGAACGCCGTAGCCGAGATAAATCGAGCCGAGAAGCACCGCCGCCGCGAGGTAGGGCAGGCCGCTCATGCCGACGGCGTAGGGCAGCAGCGACACGGCGAAGAGGATCAAGGTGTAGAGCTGCACCTGAAGCCGCGTGTACTCCTTGCCGTGCGTCACCGGCAGCATCGGCACGCCCGCGCGCGCGTAGTCCTCGGTGCGGTAGAGCGCGAGCGACCAGAAATGCGGCGGCGTCCAGGCGAAGATGATGAGGAACAACAGCAGCGCCTCGGTGGTGACCTCGCCCGTCACCGCGGCCCAGCCGAGCACGGGCGGCATGGCGCCGGAAGCGCCGCCGATGACGATGTTCTGCGGCGTGAGGGGCTTGAGCACCACGGTGTAGACCACGGCGTAGCCTACGAAGGTGGCGAGCGTGAGCCACATGGTGAGCGCGTTCACGTAGTGCGCGAGGAGCCACAGGCCCGCCCCGCCCGCGAAGCCCGCGAAGACGAGCGTCTCCAGGGCGGTGAGCTCGCCGCGCGGCAGCGGCCGCCAGCGGGTGCGCTGCATGCGCGCGTCGATCCCCCGCTCCACCAGGCAATTGACGGCGGCCGCGGCGCCCGCGACCAGCGCGATCCCGGCGGTCGCCGCGAGCAACAGCCCCCCGGCGGGGAGCGCGGGCGCGGCGAGCAGCATCCCGATCACCGCCGTGAAGACGATGAGCGAGACCACGCGCGGCTTGGTGAGCGAGGCAAAGGCACGCGCGCGGCCGGCGAGCGCGCGGGCGAACGGGGCAGAAGAGATTTCAGCGGACAAGCGCGGCGATTTTATCACGCGGGCCCCAGCCGAAGCCCGAGTAGCGGAGCAGGCGTTCGAGGTCCTTGATCATGCGCGAGGGGTCGGGATCGCGCGGAAAGCGCAGCATCAGGTTGCCGAGCGGATCCACCAGATAGATATGGTCGGCGGGGTCGCGCTCGGCGGGAAAGTCAGCCGCGAGGCGCGCCTCGCCCGCGGCCACCGCGGTGCCCGCGATCGCCTCGAGCAGGCGCCGCGCGGGCGCCGCGCGGTCGGTGAGGATCCATAGCCGCCCCACGCGCTGCATGTCCTTGCCCATCGCGCGCCGCACCTGGCGCATGAAGTAGAGCTTGCGCTCGCAGTAGGCGCCGCAGCCGCCGCCGTCGAGCTGCACCAGCACCCATTTCCCCTTGAGCGCCGCAACCGGCGCCGCCTCGAGCGGGCGCGGCGGCAGCAGGGTGCCGTAGTTGGCCGTGCTCCCGGGGGCGAGATTCAGCCACCAAGCGAGCCAGCCCGCGGCGACCGGCAGCGCAAGGAACGCGGCGAGCAACGCGAGCTTGGCGCGCCCGCGCTTCACGGGATCAGCCGGGAGCAGCGCCATCGCGGCGGAAGCTCAGCACGACGAGCAGGATCAGCGCAAGCGCGGCGAACGAGTACCACTGCAGCGCGTAGGCGAGGTGCCTTTCGACCCCGGCATCGGGCGCCGGCCAGTCGCGCGCGAGGCCGTCATCGAGCGGCGAGTGCTGCTCGATGACGTAGGGCTCGAGCGCAAGCCCCGACCAGGCGCGGAAGTCTTCCAGCGCCACGTTCTGCCAGACGCGCCCCCGGGGCCTGGCATCCGAGGACGCCCATGCGCGCGGCAACCGCGCGAGGCGCACGCCCTCGATCGCGACCGGCCCCGCCGGCGTGCGCACCGCGGGGAGCGCTTCGCGCCCCGGCCCGGCCGCGATCCAGCCCCGGCTGACGAGCACGTGGCCGCGTCCGCCCGCGAGCCGCAGCGGCTGCACGACGTGATAGCCCGGCCGGCCGCGATGCAGCTTGTTGTCGAGGTACAGCGTGTGCTCGGCGAGGAGCTCGCCGCGCGCGGCGATATGCTGCACGCGCGCAGCCGCGGCGCGCTTTTCCTCGGCGCGCCCGGACTGCCAGTTGCCGAGCGCGATGCCGGCGGCGCAGGCCGCAGCGGCGAGCGCCACCGCCCACCCCCTGGGGCGAAACCGGTAAGGCAATTTGAACGGGAGATTCAGGGGCCGCCTCATGCGATCGCGCTACACTGGCCGGCAGCATGCGCTACGTCGTGATCGCGGTGCTGGTGCTGATCGTGGCGAGCCTGGGCTCGGCGCTGTTCCACCTGGTGAGCGACCGCAGCGGTTCCCGGCGCATGGTGAAGGCGCTCGCCCTGCGCGTCGGCCTCGCGCTCGCGCTGTTCCTCTTCCTGATGGCCGGCTACTACTTCGGCTTCCTGCCCGGGCGGCTCTGAGCTAGAGCCAGTACACGAAGATGAACAGACCCAGCCACACCACGTCGACGAAGTGCCAGTACCAGGCCACGGCCTCGAACGCGAAGTGCTGCTCGGGCTTGAAGTGCCCGGCGAGGCAGCGCCCGAGGATCACCGTCAGCATGATGGCGCCGCAGGTGACGTGGAAGCCGTGGAACCCGGTCAGCATGAAGAAGGTCGAGCCGTAGGCGCCGGTCGAGAGCTTGAGGTTCAGCTCCTTGTAGGCGTGCCCGTACTCGTAGCCCTGCAGCGCGACGAACAGGGCACCGAGCAGAATGGTGAGCGCGAGGAAGAGGATCAGCTGGCGGCGATTGTTCTCCTTCAGCGCCCAGTGCGCGATCGTCACCGTGACGCCCGAGGAGAGCAGCAGCAGCGTGTTGATCGCCGGGATCCCCCACGCCCCCATGGGCGAGAACTTCTCCGCGAAGCCGGGGCCGGCCGAGGGCCAGTGGCTGCTGAAGCCGGGCCAGAGCTGGGCGTTGTGCTCGAGGCTCGCGAGATCGGGCACCGAGATCACCCGCGCCCAGAACAGCGCGCCGAAGAAGGCGCCGAAGAACATCACCTCGGTGAAGATGAACCAGCTGATGCCCCAGCGGAACGAGAGGTCCTCCCAGCCGCCGTATTTGCCGCCCTCGGATTCGCGGATCAGGTCGCCGAACCAGCGGAACATCGTGTAGAGCAGGATCATGAGCCCGGCGGCGATCGCGATCCAGCCGCCGCCCGCGGCGTTCATCACCAGCACGCCGCCGAGCGCCATCAGAAACAGCGCCGCCGAGCCCATGATCGGCCACGGCATCGGCTGCGGCACGAGGTAGTGCGCCTGCCGCGCCCCGCTGGATCCGCCTGTTGGCATCTTCGTCCCTCCCTTGGGCTAGCCGGTCACGCGGTTACGACGCGCACGATCGTGAGGATGGTGAATATGAACAGCGCCACCAGCGCCACCGCCGCGATGACGACATGAACCGGATCGAGCGGCGCGCGCTCGTGGTCGGCCTTGCGCCGCACGCCGATGAACCCCGAGAGCACCGTCCTGACGGCATCGAGGAACGACGCTTTGCGCAAGGCGTCCCCCATCAGCTCCGGCCCGCGAGGCCCGCGACCTCGAAAAAGGTATATGAAAGCGTGATGGTGTTGATCTCTGCGGGCAGCGCCGGATCGACGACGAAGCTGACCGGCATGCGGCGCGTTTCGCCCGCGGCGAGCGTCTGCCGGGTGAAGCAGAAGCATTCCAGCTTGCGAAAGAAGCGCCCGGCGAGCACCGGGCTGTAACTCGGCACCGCCTGCCCGGTGACCGTCGCGCTGCGCACGTTGGCGATCTCGTACTCGACGTGTACCAGCTCGCCCGGATGCACCGCCAGGTGCCTGACCATGGGCCGGAAGCGCCACGGCAGGTCGTGCGCGTTGGCGTCGAGCTCGATGGTCACCGTGCGCGCGGTGTCCACCTGCGTATTCGCCGGTGCCTCGTCGCGCGCAACCAGCGAGTTGATGCCGAGCGCCTGGCAGATCCGGTCGTAGAACGGCACCATCGCGTAGCCGAAGCCGAACATCGCGACCGCGACGATCGAGAGGCGCGTGAACATGCGCCGGTTGTCGCTCGCTCGCTGCCCGTTCATCCGTTCAGCAACCAGTATTTGGCGATGATGCCCGCGTACGTGGCCAACGCGATCGACGCAAGCACCAGCGCAGTCTTCAGGTTGTTGCTCATGCCGCTTCACATCCCGTCGTCATCTACAGTACCGGCGGTGTCTCGAAGCTGTGGTACGGCGCCGGGGTCGGCAGGCGCGTCCAATCGAGCGTAACGGCCCCCTCCCAGGGCTTCCTGGGGGCCTTCTCGCCGTGGCGGATCGCCTTCAGGATGATGTACAGGAACAGCAGCTGCGAAACTCCGAAGCCGAAGGCGCCGATCGAGCTGATCCTGTTCCAGGTTTCGAACATCAGCGGGTAGTCCGGGATGCGTCGCGGCATGCCGGCGAGGCCCAGGAAGTGCTGCACGAAGAAGGTGACGTTGAAGAAGATCATCGTCAGCCAGAAGTGGATCTGCCCGAGCCTCTCGTCGTACATCCTGCCGGTCCACTTCGGCAGCCAGAAGTACACCCCGGCAAAGGCCGCGAACAGCGCTCCCGCCACCATCACGTAGTGGAAATGCGCCACCACGTAGTAGGTATCGTGCAGCTGGATGTCGATCGGCACCATCGAGAGCACCAGGCCGGTGAAGCCGCCGAGAGTGAACAGGAACAGGAAGCCGATCGCGAACAGCATCGGCGTCTCGAAGGTGAGCGAGCCCTTCCACATGGTCGCGACCCAGTTGAACACCTTGACGCCGGTCGGCACCGCGATCAGCGTGGTCGCGTACATGAAGAACAACTGCCCCTCGACCGGCATGCCGACCGTGTACATGTGGTGCGCCCAGACGATGAAGGACAGAAACGCGATGCCGAACGTCGCATACACCATCGAGGTGTAGCCGAACAGCGGCTTTCTCGAGAACGCCGGGATCACCGTAGAGACCACGCCGAAGGCGGGCAGCGCGATGATGTAGACCTCCGGGTGCCCGAAAAACCAGAACAGGTGCTGATAGAGCACCGGGTCGCCGCCGCCCACGGCGTTGAAGAACGTGGTGCCGAAATGCCGGTCGGTGAGCGTCATCGTCACCGCGCCGGCCAACACCGGCATCGTCGCGAGCAGCAGGTATGCGGTGATGAGCCAGGTCCAGACGAAAAGCGGCATTCTCATCAGTCCCATGCTCGGCGCGCGCATGTTGAGGATCGTGGTGATGATGTTGATCGAGCCGAGGATCGAGCTCATGCCGAGCAGGTGCACGGCGAAAATGGTGAGGTCCATGCCGATCCCCATCTGCACCGTGAGCGGCGCGTACAGCGTCCAGCCCACGCCCGGCGCGCCGCCCGGCGTGAAGAACGAGATGACGAGCAGCGACGCCGCGAACGGCAGCAGCCAGAACGACCAGTTGTTGAGGCGCGCGAACGCCATGTCGGGCGCGCCGATCATCATCGGGATCTGCCAGTTCGCGAAGCCGACGAAGGCCGGCATGATGGCGCCGAACACCATGATCAGGCCGTGCATGGTGTTCATCTGGTTGAAGAAATCGGGATCGACCAGCTGCATCCCGGGCTGGAACAGCTCGGCGCGGATCACCAGGGCCATGGTGCCGCCGACCAGAAACATCATGAAGCTGAACCAGAGGTACATCGTGCCGATGTCCTTGTGGTTGGTGGTCGTGATCCAGCGCATGATGCCGCCGTACGGGCCGTGATGCGCGCCGTGCTGGTCATGCTGGCCGTGCTCGTCAGCCGGATGGCCGTGGCTGTCAACGACTGCGCTCATCGCTCTCTCCCGGATCTCTGTTACCGCAGCGCCTTCACGTCGGAAGGCTGGATCACCTGGCCGGTCCTGTTGCTCCAGTTGTTGCGCGTGAACGTGATCACCGCCGCCAGCTCGACGTCGTTCAGCTGCGTGCCGAAAGCCTGCATCGCGGTGTCCGGCTTGCCGTTCAGCACCAGCTTGATCTGCCTCTCCTGCGGCCCGAGCACCACTGCGGAGCCGTCGAGCGGCGGGAACGCCGGCGGTGCGCCCTTGCCGGTGGGCTGGTGGCAGGCGACGCAATTCGCGGCGTAGACCCGCTCGCCACGCTGCCTGAGCTCGTCGATGTTGTACTCCCTGTTCGGATCGTCGGCGGCCGCAGCGAGCGCCTTCTTCTTCTCCCCGACCCACTTGCTGTACTCGTCCTGCGTCACCACCCTGACCACGATCGGCATGAAGCCGTGCTCCTTGCCGCACAGCTCTACGCACTGGCTGCGGAAGGTCCCGGTTTTCTCGGGCCTGAGCCAGAGGTCGCGGATGAAGCCCGGGATCGCGTCCTGCTTGGCGCCGAAGGCGGGCATCCACCAGGAATGGATCACGTCCGCGGCGGTGGTGAGGATGCGCACCTTCTTGCCGATCGGAATGACCAGCTCGTTGTCCACCTCGAGCAGGTAGTTCTCGCCTTTGGGCGCGCGGTTCTCGATCTGCTCGCGCGGCGTGGCGAGCGTGGAGATGAAGCTGATGCCCTCGCCCTCGCCCTTGAGGTAGTCGTAGCCCCATTTCCACTGGTAGCCGGTGACCTTGATCGTAAGGGCCGGGTTGGAGGTGTCTTTCTGCGCCACCACGACGCGGGTCGCCGGCCACGCGATCCCGATCAGGATCAGCGCCGGAATTACCGTCCACAGCATCTCCACCGTGGTGTTCTCGTGGAACTGCTCGGCCTTGTGGCCCTTCGACTTGCGGTGCGCGTAGCAGGCCCAGAACATGAAGCCGAACACGCCGACGAAGATCGCGGTGCTCAGGATCATCACGTACTCGTGCAGGTCGTGAATGTCGGCGGCGAGCTTGCTTCCGGCCGGCTGCAGGTTCCACTCCAGCGCCGGTGCCAGGCCCGAAAAGGTCAAGCCGAGGAAGACGGCCGCCCAGGTTGCGATGCTGCGCGCCGGCTTGCTTGCCATCTCTGTTCCTTCCCGAATCAGGTCAGCGATCTGTTTTAAGATCGGCATCGCAGCGGCTTAGCGAGTCCGCGCAGTATAGCCAAGAACCCGCGCTTCAGTAATGGGTTGCGCGAGGCAGGCTGACCGGACGATTTGCGTGCCGTTGCGCCCGTCAGGCAAGCCCATGATTTATGATGGCGCTGCAGGCAGTTTCGTCGCAGCCGCCAAAAAGCGGCCGAGGCCGCCTTGCCACGACGTAGGCGGCGGACTCAGGATTTCCTCAGCACACCGGTCATGCACAGAATATCACTCAAATTCAGCAGCATGATTACCGGTGTCGCGCTGGCCGCGATACTTGCCGGAGCGTGGCTCGCTGACGTATATCGGGAGCACGATTCGCGCGCCGTGTTGCTGCCGGATCGGGTGATGACATTGTTTCCCGCTCCGAAGCCACTGACCGCCTTTGCGCTCACCGATCATAAGAATCGGGTATTTGATCTCGCCAGCTTGAAGGGCAAATGGTCGTTTCTTTTTTTCGGCTTCAGCCATTGCCCGGACGTCTGTCCGACGACCCTGGCGGTACTCGCCCGCGCGCGCGCCAACATCGCCAGGAGTACGGCCGGCGCCAAGGATGTGCAGTTCGTTTTTATCTCGGTAGATCCGAATCGCGATACCGCCGGCAAGCTCAGGCAATACGTGGACTATTTTGATACGACCTTTCTCGGCGTGACGGGAGACAACGCGCAGATCGCCAACCTGGCCGGTCAACTCGGCGCCGAGTATCAGGTTGCGATCGCACCGGGGTCGGCCGACTATCCCGTCTATCACACCGCGGCGGTATTTCTGTCGGATCCGCGAGCCCGGCATCATGCCGTGTTCACGCCGCCGCATGATGCGGAGGCGATCAGCAAGCGTTTCAAAGTGGTGCGGGAGCTCGACGCAGGCAACGCGACATGAGATGGCGAAATCCGGTCTTCATCTGCCTGCTTTCGGCGTTGACCTTGGTCCCTGCTGCGACCGAAGAGGCGGGCGTTTCCGTTCGCGGTGCCTGGGTCCGCGAAACACCGCCCGGCATGACCACGATGGCGGGATACATGGAGTTGCGAAACAATGCATCACGGCCGCGAGTACTCGTGGCCGCCAGCAGCTCGGGGTTCGAGACCGTGATGGTTCACCGCACCATCGTCAAGGACGGCATGGCGGGTATGGTGCACACGTCGCAGATCGAGCTTGCCCCCAACGCGAGCTTGATCTTCGCGCCGGGGGGCTATCATCTGATGCTGCTGAACCCCAAGCGGACACTGCGCGCCGGCGATCGGGTGGTCATCAACCTGGAATTCCGCGGCGGCCTTGTTTTGCCCGTCGCCTTCGAGGTCCGCAAATGAGAACCGTCGCCGCGGCCGGCGACGCAAGTCGCTCGCCGGACCTATTTTCCGTCGCGGCCGGGCGGCGGCGCGGCCGTCGCTTTCTTCGCAGGCCGAGATTCCGCCGCAGGGACGCTCACCTGGCCGACGGGCTTGCTCCGCTCGGCCCCGCTCGAACCGCTGGCCCGCAGCGCGCTGCGATCCTGTCGCACGCGGTCGGACATGCCGCGGTGATGATCCACCAGAATGAATATGAACAGCATCAACGCCGCACTGGCTCCGAGAATGATCCAAACGTTCATGGCGTAGCCTTTATTGGCCATTGCTAGAACAGTTCCTTCACGAAAAAGACGCCCCGCGTGAAAAAAGTGTAGTCCGCTTCAAGCGCCCCGATGCCCAAAAGCACCATCAGCAACAGCGTCGGGACCAAAATGGCATACATCAAGGCCAGCCGCTCCCAGAGCATGTGCATGAAGACGGCCACGATCAGCCCGGCTTTCAGCAACATGAACACGATGATCAGAAACCACCTCAGGTAACCCTGAAAGTGGAAGTAGTCAACAAGATAGGACGCCGTGCTGAGAACGAACAGCAATCCCCAGATCTTGAGATAAATGCCGATCGGATGTTGCTGCCCCTCTGCGTGTGCCATGAACTCTCTTACCAAAGATAGAAAAGCGCAAAGATGAATACCCACACCAGATCGACGAAGTGCCAGTACAGACCCATGATCTCGACGATCTCGTATTTTCCCTTCCTGCCGGTCAGAAAGCCCGGCCTCTCGTGATCCAGATCTCCCCGCAACACCTTGATCGCCACGATGATCAGGAAAATCACGCCGATCGACACGTGCGTGCCGTGGAAGCCCGTGATCATGAAAAAGGTCGAGCCGAACTGGGCCGCGCCCATGGGGTTGCCCCAGGGGCGTACCCCCTCCTGAATCAGCTTGGTCCACTCAAAGGCCTGCATGCCGACGAATGTGGCGCCCAATGCCGCGGTGATCAGCAACAGGATGAAGGTCATCTTTTTATTTTTTTCGTAACCGAACTTGACGGCCATGGCCATCGTCCCGCTGCTGCTGATCAGGATGAAGGTCATGATGGCGATCAGGATGAGCGGGATGCTCTTGCCGAAGAGCGTCAACGCGAAGACCTCACTGGGGTTGGGCCAGGGCTCGGTGGTGGACATTCGCACCGTCATGTACGAGATCAAAAAACTGGTGAAGATGAAGGTGTCGCTGAGGAGGAAGATCCACATCATGGCCTTGCCCCAGGGGACGTTCTTGAACGCCCGCTGGTCCGAGGACCAGTCGGCGACGATGCCTTGCACGCCTTA
>Ga0137796_10000272_pt1 | contig 33165 bp, 20 predicted proteins | sample OV2TP3_FD_97704 | JGI IMG/M metagenome (GOLD analysis project Ga0137796, IMG submission 97704) | reverse complement strand
TGCGCAGGAACGGTTCAGGTTGGATCCACACATCCATTTCGCCTTCAAGGCCGGCGCGTGGACGGAGGGATAGCCCCCAGGGGACCGGGTTCGAGTTCGAGGGGTCGCGGGCAGTAATTTCCGGTTAGAAAATTGCATGGGCACTGAACCATAAGGAGAGCAGCAAGAGTGAATGAATATCCGTCTGTATTGTGATGAAGATAGGTATACATACGATGGGGGGATTTGTTTCGCGTCGAATCTGCCAACGCAACTCCCGTAGGCGTTGGATAGAGGGTTTTTCTCCATCCTGTTGGTGGAAATAGAGAACCAGCAACAGGTAGGTGATCAGACCGGCCAGGAGTTGAAGGAGAACGCCGTGCTGATTTCGGGAGATCAGGTGATATCGGTTGAGGTGTCTTTTCCACCAGGCAAAGAAGGTTTCAATCTCCCAGCGCAAAGAGAAGATGAAGGCGATCTGCTGGGCAGTCAGGTCATCCCGGTCGGTGACTACGAAGTAGACCTTACCCCGACTGCGGAAGCCCACCAGAAAGACAGGATGCTGCATGCGATGGGCCTGATCCCCCAGAAGGACTTTGGCAAACAGGAAGATCGAAGTTCCTTCGGGGAAGGGCAACTCTTCGAGGATGATCCACTGCGTGTTGTTACGGAGGCGTGCAATGAGATGCTTGTCTTCCTCAATCCAGGCATCAAACCTTTTGTGATCCTGATAGCCTCTATCGACTACGCCGGTCTGGCCGACCCCCAGAAACAGAGTCACAAATGGACGTTCTGCGGCCTTGCCGTCAGTCAGACAGAGTTTGCGGGGGATGCCTCGATTCAGGTCAAATCCTACGTGCATCTTGGCCTTGTGTAAACAGGAGGTGTAATCTGCCCACGTCATCGACAAACTCGCTTCCATCAAGCTCCCATCTATGGCAACCAAATCTCCAAGCTCTGGATAAGCAACCTTCAATCGCTTGGATACCTTCTTGGAGAGTCGATCTACCAACTCGATCATCTGAAGACTCCCGCGTGTGGCGTTGGCTTCATAAAAGGTGCTTTCGCCTAAGCCTTCTTGGGGCACGATCAAGCTTTTGGTGAAAGGATCACCGGCGGCTGCCTGGAGCAGGTCTTGAGCGGAAGTGAACCCCTCTGTGTGATAATACACCAGGGCTTTGATTTGAAAGTCGAACGTAAAAGAGAGAGGCCGATTGCTCCCTGAGTTTAGAGGTGTAAGATGAGGCAGTTGCGCTTCCAGAGGAGCCAACAGCTTTGAAAGGGTCGGGGGTACTTTGCCAATATCACACTGGGAAGGGGGACAAAAGGGAGAACACGACAGGATGGGCACCGGAGAGCCTCTTGGGAAAAGTTAGAGTTTGTTTTTGAAACTCTAACCTCTTGCAGAAACATCCGGTTGTCAACCTGTTTTTTCCCTCATCCCCTCTCAGCAAAATCTTAACCGGAAATTACTGCAGCGAGGCCCTCAGAAAATCGGCATGCGTCCTCAGATTTCTGAGGGCCTCACTTCAACATCATGAAAGACGCAAGAGGCTGGCAAAAGTAACACTATCTTCGTTAGAAATATAGTGGATGATCATAGGATGCCGTTTCGAACGCTTCGGTCCCGTCCTTCTCGCCGCCTTTTTTGTGTTGACAGCCGCCGACATCATATCCTATTTTCTGCTATCTTTTCACTGTCTTTCTCTGTGTTCTCCGCGCTCTCTGCGGTAAAATTCGGGTTTCAGGATGAATCACTCTATTCGCATCGGGGCCGACGTGGGCGGCACGTTCACGGACGTGGTCGTGATCGACGGCCAGGGCGGGGTCTGGACGCACAAGGTCCCGTCCACGCCGCCGGACTTCGAGCAGGCCGTGCTCCACGCTATCGCGCATCTGCTCCGCCAGGCCGGGTTGCCGGGGAGAGACGTGACCGAGGTAGCGCACGGCACCACGGTGGCGACCAACGCGGTCCTGGAGCGCCGGGGGGCCTGCACCGCGCTGGTCACGACGAAGGGGTTCCGGGACGTGCTGGAGCTGCGGCGCATCCGCGCCCCGCAGATGTACGACCTGTTCTTCGAGAAGCCCCCGCCGCTGATCGAACGCTACCTGCGGTTCGAGCTGACGGAGCGCGTCTCGGCCTCGGGCGAGATACTGACGCCGGTGCAGGAGGCGGAGCTGTGGGACCTCAAGGAGCGGCTGGAGAAGGAGGGAGTGGAGTCCGTGGCGGTCTGCCTGCTCCACGCCTACGCCTTCCCGCAGCACGAGGTCGTGGTCGGAGACTTTCTGAGGCAGCGCCTGCCTCACCTTCAGGTCTCCCTCTCCTCGGAGGTCCTGCGGGAGCGCAAGGAGTACGAGCGGACGGCCACGACCGCGGTGAACGCCTACGTCCGCCCGGTGATGCAGCGCTACCTGAGCGCCCTGCGGGGGGGGCTGAAGGGGATGGGGATTGAAGCCCCGCTGCTGATCGTGCAGTCGGCGGGGGGGCTGACGCCGGAGGAGGACGCGGCCGTCCGGCCCGTGTTCGCCCTGGAGTCGGGGCCGGCCGCCGGGGTGCTGGCCGCCGGGTTTATGGCCCGGCGCGTCGGGGTCCAGAACGTGGTCACACTGGACATCGGGGGGACCACGGCCAAGGCGTCCATGATCGAGGGGGGGAGACTCTCCTACAGCCCGGAGTACGAGGTGGGCGCCTCCCTGTCCGCGGGCAACCGGCTGGTGGGGGGGGCCGGGGAGCTGATCCGCGCGCCGAGCATCGACATCGCGGAGGTGGGGGCCGGAGGGGGGAGCATCGCGTATCTGGACCGGGCGGGCGGGCTGCGCGTGGGGCCCCGCAGCGCCGGGGCCTTCCCCGGCCCGGCGTGCTACGGGCGCGGGGGGACGGAGCCGACGGTCACGGACGCCAACGTGGCGCTGGGCTACATCCGTCCCGGGGCCCTGGCGGACGGGGAGGTGAAGATCGACCCGGAGGCCGCGGCCCGCGCGATTCACGACCGGATTGCCGCTCCGTTGAAGATGGACCTGCTGCGGGCGGCGGAGGGCATCCACCGGATCGCCAATGCGCGCACGATGCGGGCCTTGCGCGCCGTGTCCACGGAGCGGGGCAGGGACCCGAGGGACTTCGTCCTGATGGCCTTCGGCGGGTCCGGCCCGATTCATGCCGCAGGGCTGGCCGGGGAACTTTACATCCGCCGGGTCGTCGTACCTCCGCTGCCCGGCCTGTTCAGCGCCCTGGGGCTGCTCTGTTCGGGGGTGGAGCATCACGACGCCCGGAGCTGTCTGCTGTCCGGCGAGGCGCTGACGGGGGAGGCGCTGCGCGAGGTCCTGGAGGAGATGCGGGGAGGGATGCTGGCGCAGTTCCGGGCCGAGGGCTTCGGCGCGGATCAGGTGAGGATGAGCTGCAGCGCGGACGTGCGCTTTCAGGGGCAGGCGTCGGAGATCAGGATACCTCTGGAAGGCGGAAGGCAGACGGCAGACGGCAGAAAAGGCGACGGACGACCGACGACGGACGACCGCAGAAAAGGCGACGACGGTCGGCGGTCATCGGTCGGCGGTCTTGTCCCTATGGCAGACGGCAGACCCCCGCTCCCCGACGTGCGTGCGCTGTGCGCTGCGTTTGAGCGGGAGCACGAGCGGCTCTACGGCCACCGGTCCGACCCGGACAACCCGGTCGAGGTGGTGGTCGTGCGGCTGGTGGGCCGTGCCTCCACGGGCGGGCTCGAAGGGGCGATCCGTCCGGCGGAGCGCCCCGGGGAGGCGAGCCGGAGGGCCTGTTTCGGGGAGGAGATGCTGGACACGCCGGTCGCGCCGCGCCGCGCGCTGTCGGAGGGCGTGGAGGGTCCATTGTTGATCGACGAATACGACTCGACGACCGTGATCCCGCCCGGCGTGCGCGCCCATCTGGATGAGCAGGGGAATATTGTGATGGAACTTCAAAATGCCTGACATCGACCCGATCACCCGCGAGATCGTGCAGAACGCCCTGGCGTCCGCGGCGGACGAGATGTCCACGGCCCTGTACCGCACGGCCTACTCGACCATTGTGCGGGACTGTCTGGACTACTCCACGTCCCTGTGCGACGCGGAGGGGCAGATGATCGCGCAGGGGGTCACCATCCCGTTGCATCTCGGCTCGGTCCCGTTCGCCATGGAGACGCTGTTCAGGAAGTTCGGCGAGGACATGGCGCCCGGAGACGTGTTCATCCTGAATGACCCGTTTGAAGGGGGCATGCACATCCCGGACATCTTCATCGTGAGGCCCGTGTTCTGGGAGGGGAGGCGCGTGGCGTTCGCGGTGAGCACGGCGCACCACCTGGACCTGGGGGGAAGGCTGCCGGGCAGCTCGGCCTGCGACAACACGGAGATCTTCCAGGACGGTCTGCGCATCCCCTGGCTGAGGCTCTACCGGAGGGGGGAGCCGGACGGGGCGATCTTCGCGCTCATTCGCGCCAACGTGCGGGTGCCGCAGATGACGATCGGGGACATCCGGGCGCAGCTCTCGGCCTGCCACATCGGGGAGCGGGCGGTGCACGACCTGATCCGGCGCTACGGGCCGGAGATGTTCGTGGCCTGCGCCTCGGACCTGATCGACTACACGGAGCGCCTGGTGCGGACGGAGATCGCCTCCTGGCCGGACGGCAGCCACACCTTTGTGGATTACATGGACAGCGACGGGGTGGGGGGGCCGCCCGTGCGCATTCAGGTGACGGTGACGGTGGCGGGGGACACGCTCACGGCGGACTTCACGGGCACGGACGCGCAGGCGCCGGGGGCGATCAACGCCACGCTGTCGTTCACGGCGGCGGTGGTGGCGCTGTGCGTCCGGTGCGTGATGCGGGAGGAGATCCCGAACACGGCGGGGATGTTCCGGCCGCTGAGGGTGATCGCGCCGGAGGGGAGCGTGGTCAACGTGGCCATGCCGGGGGCGTCCTCGATGCGGGGGATCACGGGGTTCCGGATGACGGACGCGGTGTTCGGGGCCTTAGCCGGGCTTTTGCCGGACCGGGTGCTGGCCGCCGGAGAGGGGGGGAACACGCTGGTGATTATCGGGGGGCGGAGGAGCGGTCGGCGGTCGGCGGTCGGCGGTCCGCCTTACGTCTATTATGAGCTGTTGTCAGGGACGTGGGGGGCGCGCCCGGACCGGGACGGGAACGACGGGCTGTGCAACCCGGCCAACGTGGCCAGCAACATCCCGGTGGAGCAGGCGGAGTGCGAGTACCCGGTGCGCATCGAGCGCTACGGGCTGGTGCAGGACAGCGGGGGCGCGGGCCGGTTCCGGGGTGGGCTGGGCATCGAGCGGGAGTGGACGCTCTTGTCCGGGGAGGCGCATCTGGCCATCCGGTCGGACCGGCGGGACCATCTGCCCTACGGGCTCTCAGGCGGGGGACCGGGGACGGGGTCCGTCAACGTCCTCCACCGCACGGAGGGGGAGGAGGTGTTGCCGACGATGATCTCCACGTCCATGAGGGCCGGGGAGCGCCTCTACCACCGGCAGGCCGGGGGCGGGGGCTTCGGGGATCCGTTGCTGCGCGACCCGGAGGCCGTGGCCCGCGATGTGAGGAATGACAAGGTATCGCTGAAGGCCGCAAGGGAAGCATACGGGGTCGCGCTGGACGAGGCGACGCTGGAGGTGGATGTGGAGGCGACCGAAAAGCTCAGAGGTCAGATGTCAACTGTAGTGCGGGAATGAATTCCCGCACTACCCCTGAGAAGTCCGCTGAAGCGGACTCATAGTGCCTTTTAGCCCGGCGTAGCCGGGCTTCTTCTCCGTAGCGAGGAAATTCATTTCCTCGCTATAGGCTGGAAATCTTTACCGAATAAAATGAGCGTGGACCTTCTCATCACCGGCGGCACGGTCGTGGACGGCACGGGCGCGCTGCCGTTTCGGGCAGACGTGGCGATCCAGGACGGTTGCATCGCCGAGGTCATCGCCGTCCCACCCGGGGCAGGGGCAGGTTTGAAACCCGCCCCCACGGTCCTGGATGCCGCCGGCCTGTTCGTGACGCCGGGGTTCATCGACATCCACAGCCACTCGGACTTCACGCTGATCGTGGACCCGAGGGCCGTCAGTTCCATCACGCAGGGCGTCACGCTGGAGGTCGTGGGGAACTGCGGGCACGGGTGCGCGCCGATTCTTGATCCCGGGCGCGTCGCGTCGAACATCTACGGCTATCGCCCGGACTTCGGCCTGGACTGGCGGACGGTGGGGGAGTACCTGGCCCGGCTGGAGGCCGGGGGACCGGCGGTCAACGCGTTGACCCTGGTCCCCAACGGCAACCTGCGTCTGTGCGCGGTGGAGCGGCTGGACCGGCCCTCCACGCCGGACGAGCTCCGGCGGATGAAGCGGTTGCTGGCGCAGGGGCTGGAGGAGGGGGCGTTCGGGTTCTCCACGGGCTTAGAGTACGGGCCGGAGCGGGCCTGCGCGGAGGAGGAGATCGCCGAGCTGTGCCGGGTGACCGCCGGGGCAGGCGGGTTCTACGCGACTCACACGCGGAACCGGGAGGGGGAGGCGGAGGAGACCGTCGCGGAGGCGATCCGCACGAGCGCCGCCGCAGGGGTCCCGCTTCAGGTCTCGCATATCTCCGTCGTGTCGAGGCTGGCGGAGGACGGACGCCGGGCCGTCGAGCAGGCCGTCCAGCAGGTGGACCGGGCGCGGGCGCGAGGGCAGGACGTGGGCTTTGACGTGCATACGCGGCTGTTCGGCACGACCCACCTGAGCGCGGCCCTGCCGCCCCGGGCGCTGGAGGGGGGCAAGGTAGAGATCGCCTCGCGTCTGCGGGACCCCGCGGCGCGTCGAGAACTCAAGGCTTATCGCAGCATCGTCACGGCGCTGGCCCGGGGGGACTGGGGCCGGATCGTCCTGTTCGACAGCCAGGCCCGGCCCGACCTGTCGCGCCGGAGCATCGCGGAGATCGGCGAAGCGATGGGCCTGGACCCGCTCGACGCGATCTGCGAGGTCCTGCTCACCGAGATGGAGGCCGGGCAGGACCCGCACGGCCTGATGATCATCGCCTTCGCCTACCGGGAGGAGGAGGTGCGCATCGCCTTCGAGCGCGCGGACTGCATGGTCGGCTCGGACGCGACGGCGCTGGCGCCGGACGGCCCGCTGAGGGGGGCGTCGTTCCACGGGGCCTACACGTGGGCGGCCTGGTTCTTCCGCCACTTCGTGCGGGAGAAGGGGATTCTGAGCCCGCAGGAGGCCGTCCGGAGGCTCACGTCGCTGCCGGCCCGCCGGCTGGGCCTGAGGGACCGGGGCGTTGTTTGCAAAGGGGCCTGCGCGGACCTAACGGTCTTCGACCCGGCCCTCTTCGGGGAGCGGGGCACGACCTTTGAGCCCAACCGGACCGCCGCCGGCATGGTCCACGTCCTGGTGAACGGGGTCGTCGCCCTGCGGGACGGGCGGCTGACCGGGGCGCGCGGCGGGCGGGTGCTGCGGAGAGAATAAAGTGGACGAACGATGTCCATCGTCAGAAAGGGGGAGGATATGCCCTCACCATTTCCCGGTATGGACCCTTACATCGAGCAGTCGGAACTCTGGTCTGATTTTCAAAACAATCTGGCGTGTGAAATCCGGGCGCAACTGAACCGGCTCATCCAGCCGCGCTACGTCGCCCGACTGACGCCTTATGTGACCTACGAGGTCGTGGAGGTCAGCGAGGTGCGCGGCATCCGCCCGGACGTGGGGGTGTGGAAGCGCCAGCCGTCCGGCGGGGCGGGAGCGGGCGTCGTGGCCATCACCCCGGCCCCGGCGGAGAGCGCGGTCCCCCTGGAGATACCGCTGGAGTTGAGCCAGGTCGAGATTCGCACGGTCGGCTCGCAACAACTGGTGACCGCCATTGAAATCCTGTCGCCGGTCAACAAACGCCCCGGCCATGACGCTTACCTGGATTATCAGCGCAAACGCCGGGACCTGTTGCACTCGGCGGCGCATCTGCTTGAAATTGACCTGTTGCGGGGGGGGGAGCGCCCGCCGCTGGAGCGGCCCGTGCCGTTAGCGCCCTATTATGTCGTCCTCAGCCGGGCGGACCATCGCCCCAGGGTGGAGGTCTGGCCCATCCAGCTGGCGGAGCGGTTGCCGGTGTTGCCTGTACCCCTGCTGGAACCCGACCCGGATGTCCCCCTGGACCTGGGCGGGGCAGTGGCCTCCGTGTACGAGCGGGGCGCTTATGCCAGTCAGATCGATTATCGTCCATTGCCCCCTCCACCTCCGCTCTCCGAAGAAGAGGCCGGGTGGCTGGGGGAGTTGCTGCGCGACAAGAGATGATTTCCTGATGAGGCGATTCGAGTTATGCGATCTATTCTGATGATTTCATTGGCTGCAAGCCTGATCTGCGCCTCCGCCGGCGCGGGGGCGATCCTGAAGGGGCCTTACCTGCAGAATGTCACGACGGACGGGGTGACGGTGATGTGGGAGACGGACGCGCCGGGGACGGGCGAGGTGGAGTACGGCCATGCGCCGTCGCTCGGAAAGACGGCGGCGGACACGGCACGGCGGACGATCCACGAGGTCCGGCTGGCCGGGCTGGAGGCGGAGACGGTCTACCACTATCGGGTGCGCTCCGGGGGGGATGTCTCCGCGGGGTTCACGTTCAGGACCGCGCCCGGACGGGAGACGCCGTTCACGTTCGCCGTGTACGGGGACTGCCGGACGAACCCGTTCATTCACGCGGCCGTGGCACGGCAGATGGAGAAATTCCGTCCGGACCTGATCCTGCACACGGGCGACCTGGTCGTAAGGGGGCGGGAGTATGACCTGTGGGAAAGGGAGTTCTTCGGCCCCGCCGGGGATCTCTACGCCCGCATCCCGTTCTTTCCGTGCCTGGGCAATCACGAAGGAAACGCAGACCACTACTACCGGTTCTTCTCCCTGCCGTCCAACGGGTCGGCGCGGTATGCGGAGGCGTGGTACTCGTTTGATTATGGCAATGCCCACTTCATTTCGCTGGACTCCACGCCGTCCACAGGGGGGTTCGGGCCTAAAAGCGAACAGTACGCCTGGCTGGAGCGGGAGCTCCAGTCGGAGGCGGCCCGGAGGGCGACGTGGCGGATCGTCATCTTTCACCACCCGGTCTACAGCTCCGGGAATCACGAGAGTTCCCTTCCGCAGCGGAAGGCGTTCGTCCCGCTGTTCGAGAAGTACGGGGTGGACGTGGCGTTCAACGGGCACGACCACACTTACGAGCGGAGCTGGCCGTGGAGGGGGGAGCGGAGGGACGACCGGAACGGGGTGGTCTACGTGGTGACGGGGGGCGGGGGCGCGCCGCTCTACGACGTGAAGTGGAGCCCCTGGACGGCATCCGCGCGGAGGGTGAACCACTTCTGCCTCGTCTCGGTGGAGGGGGAGCGGCTGACGATCGAGGCCGTGGACGTGGATGGGGACCGGTTCGACGGGACGGTCATCGACCGGGAGGGGGCGAGGGCCGCCGCGCTGATCGACACGGCGCGGGCGGCGACGGGCCTCAAGCGGCTGTTCGCCCTCAAGGAGCTGGAGCCTTACGGGCGTCCGGAGGCGCTGGGTCTGTCCGATCTGGCTGAATCCGGGGACGTGGAGACGCGCCGGGCCTTCGCCCGCGTGGTCTCCCGCGTGCAGGGCGCGGAGGTGGCCCCGCTGCTCCGGCGGCTGGCGGAGGACCGGGATGCGGAGGTGCGCCGGGCTGCGGCCTACGGGCTGGCGGCGCTGGGCGAGTCTGCGACGGACCTCTACGTTTGGTTGCTGAAGGGGGCCGATGTGGAGGCGCGCCGATCCGCGGCGGTGGGGCTGCGCGTCTCCCCTGACGCCGCCGCCGTCCCCGCGCTGGTCGAGGCCCTCAGCCGGCCCGACTCCCTGGTCCGGTACCAGGCTGCGCTCGCGCTGGGGGCGCTGGACGGCCGGGGGCCTGCCGAACCGCTCGTGGCGGCGCTGAAGGACGGCACGGCCTTCGTGCGGCGGGCGGCCCTGTCCGCCCTGATCGACGCAGGCCAGGGGGAGTCGGCCCTTCCGAAGTTCCTGGAGGATCTCCAGAGCCAGGACGCGGGGACCCGCCGGGCAGCGGCGGACGCGCTGGGCCGGGTCGCCTCCCCTGCGGCGGCGGGGCCGTTGCTCAGGGTCGCCCGGTCTGACCCGGACAGTCGGGCGCGGGAGTCGGCCACGGCCGCGCTCGCCGCCGTCCGGGCGCCGGAGTCGGTCCCGAATCTCCTCAAGCTGCTCAGGGACCGGGACGCCCGCGTTCGGGGCGCGGCCGCTCGCGGGCTGGGGACGGCGGGGGACGGGCGCGTCATCCCGCGTCTCGTGGCGGCCCTGGACGACACGGCCGCCTCCGTGCGGGATGGGGCGGCCTCGGCGCTCGGAAGGCTGACCGATCAGACCGACCTGGCGGACCCGGCGGCGTGGAAGGCGTGGTGGAAGAAAGAAGGCAGAAGGAAGTAGGCAGCAGGCGGAAAATGGCCTTGACTTATTCAGGACATTGGACTACGTTTTAAAAGAGTGGGTGAGGTCCGCTAAAGGAGGTGAACCGCCGTGCCGGATGAAGCAGGTCAGGGCAACAAGAGTGATGAGGAGCTGGAGGCCGAGATGCTCCGGATGATGCAGCAGGAGGCATCCGGCGATGCGCCTTCGGAGGCGTCCCCGGCGGCATCGTCGGACAGCCCGGAAGACGACATGATGCGGATGATGCAGCAGGCCATGTCCGAGGCCCAGGCGGAGACCTCTGCCTCCGGGTCTGCGTCGAGCGCCGACCAGATGCTGGAGATGGAGATGCTCAAGGCCATGCAGGGCGACGAGGCGGGCGGCGCGGCTGCGCCGTTCCCGGCGTTCTCCGCCCCTGCGGACACGGAAGGGCTATCCGCCGGTCTTTCGCGCATTTTAGACGTGAACGTCAAGATCACGGTCGAACTGGGCTCGAATCAGACCCCCATCAAGGACATCCTGCTGTGGGGGGAGGGGACGCTGGTCGAGCTGGAGCGGATGGACCGGGAGCCAGTGGACGTGCTGGTCAACAACAAGCTGTTCGCCCGCGGGGAGGTCGTGGTCGTGGGGGAGACGTTCGGGGTCAAGATCACGGAGTTGCTGAACGGGCCCACGAGGAAGTAAGAAAAGGCGGAAGGCGTGAGAAGTAGGGGCGACCCGGCGGGTCGCCCCTACTTCTTTACACCCACCCGTGCACGTAGTGCCCCTGGCCGGGGAAGAAGAGGGTGTCGACGACGAAGGAGAGGGTCACGCCGAAGGCCCGGCCCACGATGATGCCGATGAACAGGGGGCGGAAGCGGCGGTAGAGGGCCACGCCGCCCACCCGCGTGACGATGGCCTTGAACGACCAGACGATGAACAGCGACAGGATTTCGTGCAGGATGCTCGTCGTGGCGACGATGAAGCCCACCGGGTGGAAGGGCCAGGCCGGGAAGCGGTAGCGCATGAGCATCAGGAGGGCCACGACGGCGCCGCCGATGCCGAAGAAGGCGATGCGGGGCCAGGAGGTCTCGTAGGGCTCCTGCAACGTTGTCACCGCGTTGTTGAAGGCGTTGGGGGCGTATCGCACAAAGGGGTAGTCGTAGAAGTTGTAGGCCCCGTAGGTGTACCCGTAATAAATGGTCAGGGCGATGTTGACGGCCAGGCCCGACAGGAGCGCCAGCCAGATCGCCCAGAAGAGCCGGCGCCTGTCCCCCCGGACCAGGTCGGCCAGTTTGGCGCCCATCGACAGGGGCGTGGTGAACAGCATCCAGCTCAGGCAACTGGAGAACGCGGTGGCCGTGATGGAGGAGGCGCTGAACGAGCGGGACCCGAAGATCTGCAGGGCGAAGTCCTGCGGCGAGATGGGGGCGCCGAGGTAGAGGGTCCCCGACTCGCACACAAATTTGGCCAGGGCGATGTAAGTGATCAGGGCCGCGGGGAGGAAGAGGGCGATCATCCGGAGTTCCATCCCGGACTGCATCAGCCACCCCGCGATGAACGCCAGGCCGCCGATCAGGCAGAAGACGGCGGCGCGGCAGGACATAAATTCGTCCCTGTCCTCGACGGCGGCGTCCCCCCGGAACGCCCTGCGGAAGACGTCCCCGAGGTGTCTCCGGCCCACGTAGAGGCCCACGACCACGAAGGCGAACAGCGCCCCGGCGCACTGCCACTGGATGACCGGGTCGCTGTAGGCCCCTCCCCCCTTGTGATCCGACCCGAAGTAGAACCCCATTCGCCGGAAGACGGCGTTCTGCGTCAGCAGGAAGAGGTGGAAGAACCAGAGGCTGAACAGGACCTCCAGGTTGACGAAGTAGCCGAACCCGATGGTGTAGGTGTTGAGGTGGGTGAGCAGAGGGGGGAAATACTGGGCGAAATAGAACAGCCCCGCGTTGGGGCTCATGTTGATGCGGGGGACGGTGGGGTTGAAGTAGTTCAGGATGTTCCAGGAGATGATGCCGCCGGAGATGGCGAAGCCGGCCCAGAACAGCCGGTTCCTGAAGAGGGATGGGCGTCCCTCCTGTCCGTCGGTCGCGAGGTCGATGATGGGGTGGAGGAGGGGGTAGACGAGACGCTCGTGCTCGACCCACTGCCGGCGCAGGATGACGACGATGGAGGCGCAGACCAGGAAGCCGGCCCCGATCAGGAGGCACCACCAGAGGAGGGGCATCACCCAGAGGCCCCAGGGGATGGGCATGCCCTCCGGCAGCCCCTCGAACAGCCACTGCATGGCGCCGTTCGTGTTGGGAGGCGTCATCCAGCCGGGGATGCTGTCGTGCAGGAACTCCGCCCACCGGTTCTCCGGCGTGGCCAGATAGTAGGGGCTGGCGAGGGCGCCGAGGAAGATGCCCGTCAACCCCCGGCTGGGGATGACCGAGCCGACCAGGCCCATGATCAGGATGGTGAACAGCTCCGCCGGGCTCAGGGCGGAGGCCGGTCTGACCCGCCTGCAGGCCCTGTTCCCGACGAGGAGGCCGAGGAAGAGGGAAAGCAGGGCTATGGAGAAGTTCGTGATGTTCAGGCTGTACGAGTGGAGCACGTAGCCCGCGTAGGTGATCCACACATTGACGATGACGACGACGACGAACCCCCACAGGACCGCCCGGCCTCTCACCCCCTCCAAATGCGCCTCGGCTTCGACCTCTGCGTGTGTCTGAGCCCCCACTTCCGCCACTCCCCTCGATGCTTCCAATCAAGACCTCCTTTAATGCCGTGAGACGGCAGACGGCAGACGTGACGCCCCCTTACCCTCCCCCGTCGCTGAGGGCTACGCCGTTTGTTACCCCCTCCCTCTCCCCACATGTGGGGGAGAGGGAGGGGGCCAGGGGGTAGGTGAGGGGGGGTGACTTTGCCGTTTGCCTTACACCGTCGCTGACGCGCCGCCGTCGATGTTGATCGCCGTCCCGGTGATGTAGCTCCCCCGCGCGGACACGAGAAAGGCGACCAGGTCCGCCACCTCCTCCGGCTCCCCCATCCTGCCCACCGGGATCTCTTTGCCGCGCTGGCGGTAGAACTCCTCGAGGCCCTGCCGGGCGCCCTCCGCCTGCCAGCGGCGCTCCCACTGCCCGCTCTTGATGGACCCCACGCAGACCGTGTTGACGAGGATGTGCTCCCGCGCGTGGTCTTTGGACATCGCCTTGGTCAGGGCGATGCCGGCGGCCCGGCTGACGGAGGTGGGCACCGAGGCGTGGCCGGGGGCCTTTCCGGCGGGGGTGGTGATGTTGACGATGCGCCCCCCGCCGACGCGGCGCATGTGGGGGATCGCCGCACGCGAGGCGCGGACGGCGGAGAAGACTTTCAGGTCGAAGTCGCTGCGCCAGATCTCCTCCGTGGCGCTCTCGAACAGGTAGGCGGAGGAGGTCCCGACGTTGTTGATCAGGATGTCGAGACGCCCGAACGCCTCGACGGTCTTCTGGATGAACCTCTCCACCTCGCCGGGCCTGGTCACGTCGGCCTGCACGGCCAGGACCATGCTCCCCGTGCGCAGCCGGATGTCCTCCGCCGCCCGCTCCAGCACGTCCTCCCGCCGGCCGCAGATGGCCACGCTCACGCCCTCCGCGGCCAGCTTGAACGCAATCGCCTTGCCGATGCCGTCGCTGCCTCCCGTCACCGCCGCCGCCTTACCTTGAAGCTCTAGCTCTATGGCCATGCGGTCTCCTTTCACGTTGAGGGTTACGGTCTTTTCCGCTTGAGGCACTGTTTCACCGCCGCGAGGCAGATCTCGACCACGGTGTCGGTGTTCATCACCAGGGCGTGCACGTCGTCGCGGTTGCCGGACATCTCGATCAGGAAGGCGGCGGGCGTGCCCCGCTCGGCGGCGTAGCAGATCAGGTAGGGCTGGGGCGGGCTGAAGTCCGTGGCCCGGTCCATGTTGACCTGCTGGTAGGCCCCGCCGTAGGGCTTCTGGGTGAGGTAGCGGTCCTTCAGGCGGGCCTGGATGTCCTGATGGATCGCCTCGATCAGCGGGGCGTCTCCTTTGTGCGGCCGGAGGAGGATGTAGTCGGCGGTGTGGAAGTCGACGGCGCAGAGGGGGCGGCGCCGGTCGAGGATGCCCTGAATGATCCGGGTCTCCGGCTCGGAGGCGGGCCTCGTCCCCTTGTAGTTGTAGTCCCAGGGGGTCATCACGTCCTGCGCGTCCCGAAGCTTCTCCCAGGCGCAGTCGAAGTTCCGGTTGAGGTCCACGCCCCGCGCATTCTGGCGGGTGAAGTGGTCGTAGCCCCAGGGGTTCTGGACGGGGAGGATCTTGAAGTGGAGCCTCCGGGTGTTGAGGCCCTCGACCCGGGGGTTCTCGCAGAGGACCTCCGCCAGCCGGAGCAGGCCGAAGGCGTTCTCCCACTCCCAGCCGTGGATCGCCGCGCCGAGGTAGATCGTGGGGTTGCCCTCGTCGCCGAGGTTGAGCGACCAGACCTGCCGGCCGTCGCTGCACGGGCCCTCGGGCTGGAGGCGGAGGGCGGGGCGCCGCGCGGCGAGTTCGCGCATGGCCCCGACGAAGGCGTCGCAGGAGAGGCGCTCCGGGGAGTGTTTTCCGTAGCGGACAGCGTTGTTGACGGCGTTGCCGAGGAAGAGGTACTTGTTCGTGCTCCCGCAGGAGTTGTAGAAGGGCCGGAGGGGGGAGAGGAGGTCCAGGGCGATGATCCGGCCTTTCCCGATCTTCTCCTCGAGGAGGACCGCGCCGCCGTTGACCGTGGAGGTGGCCAGGACGGAGACGCCCCGGGACTCCTTCACGCCCACGATCTGACGTTGAAACATCTGGTTCGAGTATAACATGTCGGGGGCGCTGGAGACCGTGCCGTACCACCAGGGCTGATCGCCGACCGCATAGCCTCGGGTGATGTCGTTTTCGACCTCGATCCGGATCCCCGGCCGGATGCGGTCCATCACGTGGGTCTTGCTGAAGTGGAGGCCCCGGCCGGCGGCGTATTCGAAGAGGCAGGAGATGACCTGGCCTCCGGCCTTCGCGTAGGCCGTTATGGCCTTGTAGTCGAGTTTAGGCAGGTTGTCGCCCGATGTCACCGTCGTGATCACGTGGGCGTAGGGCCTGAGCTGGCGCAGGCCGTGGGGCTCGGCCGTGAAGTTCATCCGCCGGACCCGCCCCGGATAGAGGATGTCCAGGTCCGCGCCGACGGCCCCGCCGGGGCCGTCCGTCAGCAAAAGAATGTCCTGTGTTTGAGCCATGTTTTCTCTCAAAGTCGAGAGCCTGGTTTAAAAGTCGTTGCGTCTCTGGCCCTCTCCCCGTCAGGCTGCTCCCCCATCCACCTGTCGCTCCCATGAGGTCGCGACCCACTTCCCTACCCCTCTCCCGTACACGGGAGAGGGGAAGCCGAGCGTCAGCGAGGCGGGGTGAGGGCCTGTGCGTCAGGCGAATCATTCCATGCACAAGGTTATTTAGAGCGACGCCAGGCCGGCCTGGGGCATGACCTGGCGGGTGAGATCCCTGTCCACCAGCGCCTGTTCGCCGCGACTGATCTGGATGTGACCGCCGATCTCGCCGGCGACGGTCAGGGACAGCGCCACCTCCCTGTCCCCGGCGCGAAAGACGACCTCCGCGCTGCCGTGGGCCGTTTTGACGCGGGCGTCGCTCATCTCCGCCAGGTTCTGATCGCCGACCTGGATCAGGTGCAGGAAGATGTCCTCTGCGCGGGGCGAGCCGGGGCGGACCTCCATCCGCCAGCGGCCCATCAGCTCCGGGACTTCGTCGTAGTCCATCTTGTAGATCTGATATTTTCTCTCTCTGATGTACTGCGAGGGGCCGGCGTCGATGGGGTAGTTCACGCCGTCGGCGAGGAACTCCTTGCCCGGACCGCCCACTTTTTCGAGGAGGGCATCGCGCGGCAGGAGGGTCCGGGCGAAGATTCTGCCCCGGCCCTGGTCGGAGCGCCAGGTCTTTCCGTCCAGCGCGGGTTCGTTCGCGTGGTGCAGGAGCCAGGTCTTGGCGTAGTCGGCCTTCGTGGAGGTCACGCGGTCGAAGACGACGAAGTGGTCGGGTGGGATGAAGAGGAGCTGGCGGGCCATCAGGCTGCATTTTTCGTTGCTGTAGGTCGAGGTGGCGTCCCCGGCGACGTAGGTGAAGTGGGGGCCGGTCTCGAAGGCGAGGACCTGAGAGCCTTCGTGGCTGCTCTGGCCGCCGGCCTGGCCGAAGACCTCGCCGTTCCAGTAGCGGGAGGGGGGCTCACCGGGCATTTTGATAAGGACGCAGTTGTGGGCGACGGTCTGGGCGAAGTAGTTCTGGAGGTTGTCGGTGTTGCCCTGCCGGGTGCCGCTGTCCAGGGTTAGAAAGCCCTTCTTGTAAATGGTGAAGTGGGTCGCGTCGTAGTGGCGGTGCTGGCCGCCCAGGATGCCGCCGCACACGAACAGGGCGTAGGTGTCGTCGGGGCCGCTCCCGGAGCGCATGAAGACCTGGCCCATGTTCTCGAAGTGACGGGCAGGGGGGAGGACGCCGGGGTCCTGTGGGGGGGGCGCCTTCTCCAGGCCGGACAGGAGGAAGGGGTGGATGGGCCAGGCGTTCGGGCGAAAATCGCCGTCGATCTGGTCCCGGATGTGGTGCGCCAGGGCGGCCCACTCGGGATGGGTCTGGCCGTAGAGGCTCATGATGTGCGACGCGTGGGTGTAGAGCCAGTTCAGGGGGAGGGCGTTCGTGACGTGCGGGGTGTCGCCGTAGCCGAACTCCAGGCCGCCGGGGAGCCAGTTCCAGATGACGTAGTTGGTCATCGTGGCCGCGTGGGGCCATTTCGGGGCGATGTCCCGGCCGGTGGCGGATTGATAAGTGTAAAAGAAATTCCACTGGGTCGTGGGGTACTCGCCGAAGGAGTAGCCCAGGGTGGGGGAGGCCTCGCCGCCGTCGTCGCCGGAGGCCGCGGCGCGGTGGGTGAGGAGCCTGATATGGTCGTCGTAGCCCCGGCGGAGGAACCGCAGTGCCCGCTCGTCGTCGATGCCTTCGTTGTGGAAGGTCAGTCCGGCATACCAGGCGAGGCAGGGGTCGCCGTAGAGGCCGCTCCTGTAGTCCCCGTTGTTGCGGCGGACGATGTCCGGCTTGTCGAGGGCCTGCTCGACGTGACTGAGCAGGCGCAGGCCGATCTCCCGGCGCTCGTCGGGGGTGAAGTCGTCCCACAGCCAGTCGAGGGCGGCGAGGCTTCCGATGCGGCTCTGGGCGTACCAGTTCACGGACTGGCCCTGATCGAAGCAGGCGTGGTAGTACTCCGCGCTGGCGCGCAACTTCCCCTTGATGTCCGCGAGACGCCGGGGGTCGGGCGCCATCCGGTGGACAAAGGCCGAACAGAAGAGCTGCTGGCCCCAGTCGCGGATTTCGACGCTGGCGCCGGGCAGGGGGGCGGGGCGGTGGATGAGGGACCACTCCCGCTCGGGCGGAGGGCCGTCGGCGTAGGCTTGGACTTTTTCATAGTGGCTTCGGCAGACGGTCAGGGCGCGCTCCCTCACCGCAGGCCAGGTCCCGGCGTTGAAGAAGAGCCTGGGGTGATCGGGGCGGATGCGGGCGATCCAGGTCGTGTCGTTCAAGGTGTCCTCCCTCCTTGAGGTCGGGCAAAAGGTCGGTGACCAAAAGGAAAATACGCAAACGGTCTGCGCCGGTCAACATGAAAGACGCAGGTCCATTCAGTTTTCCACCCTGATGTCATTCTGAGCGACCGAAGGGAGCGAAGAATCTCGCCTTGAGCGGAAAGAGACCCTTCGCTGCGCTCAGGGTGACCCCCGAAAAGGGAGAACTGAATGACCCTGATGAAAGACGTTTCAGGGGTTGACAATGGGGGGCGGGATGACTATCTTAGCGGCGTTGCAGGTAGGGCGGTTTTTTGGGAGTGCGCAAGCCATGCTTGCGCCTTTGTTGCTGGAAGCCGTGCTTCCGGCAAGGGGGTTGCCATGATGAACCCTGTCGTCCTAGACCTCTCCCCCGGCCCCTCTCCTGAAGGAGAGGGGAGACCCCTCCCCCATCCCCTCCCCCGAGGGGAGAGGGGAGAAGACATGCCTGTTCCCCCTTCCCCTGCGGGGAAGGGGGTTAGGGGGTTGGGTCTCTTTGCAATTTGTATTCTTCAATTTTCAATTTGCAATTCCCCCGCCTTTGCCGTCCGCCCTTATACGCCCGTCCACCCTGACCCCGTTCTGGAGCCCTGGCGCTGGCGGGCTTTCCCGGAACTGAAGGGCCTGGGCCTGCGCTGCATGGCCGAAGCCAAAGACAAGGCCATGTGGTTCGGGGTGGACGACGGCGCGCGTCGCTACGACGGTGTGAAGTGGTCGGCCTACACGGAGAAGGACGGGCTGTACGGCGCACCGGTAAACGTCCTGTGCGCGACGCGGGATGGGAGCGTTTACGCGGGTACCCCAATGGGCATCAGCCAGTTCAGGGAGGGGAAGTGGACCCGCGTCTTTCCGCCGGAGGGGGACCCTTCGACAAGCTCAGGGCAAGCTCTGCCCTGGTCTGTCTTTGATCTGATGGAAGCGCGGGACGGGAGCCTGTGGGCAGGAACCATGTGGGGCGCGCTGCGGATCGGACAGGGAGATACGACGCTGTTCACGACAAAGGACATGGGGAATGCCCTGCGAGTCCTTGCGCCTGATGTGCGACTCTCCATCGTGCCGGACGCGGCGGTCCCTGCACGTCCCTATGGGGAAGGGATCGGAGTGGCTATAGTGCCGGTAGGAGCTGGAGAAAAGGTTCCGAAATATATCTATGCGCTGGCGCCGGGGGGGTCGGGAGAGGCGGCGGGCCTGAAGGTGGGAGACCGCATCGTTGCTCTGAATGGTCAGCCTGTGACCGGGGCTGTGGCCGGGGCGCTGGACGGACCTGCTGCAACTACCATGAGCCTGACTGTTCAGCGGCAGAGGGATTCGGAGCCGTTCGAGGTAACGCTCATTTGTGAGCAGGTGGGAGAGTCCTACCGTAACTTCAATGTTTTCGATGTCTGCGAGGGTTGGGATGGGGCGATATGGTTCGGACTGTACCAAGGTGAGATCATCCGCTGTGACCTTCGGGCCCCTCTGGCTGACGAAGATGCCTGGAGCATTTTCACGGAGGCCGACGGTCTTGAGGTGGGACTTCGGCCACGCATTGCCCAGACTCGAGATGGAAGCGTCTGGACGATATCCGAAACCATCACCTCCGGAATCAACCGGTTCGACGGGAAACGCTGGACCAGCATCCCTCGTCGCTATATAGACACTTCAATCCTCGAGACCCAGGATGGTGCTCTATGGATTGGTAGAGAACCTGTACCCGTTGTGCTGAGAGATACAACGTGGACGGCATATGGTGGACTTTTTCAACGGATTCCATGGCACCGTCCTCGGCTCCTGGAGGCATCGGATGGCGCGGTCTGGATTGCGGGACTCGGCCAGGAGGCTGCGCGCCTGGACTATCGGACATCCCATTGGACAACCTATGAGGGACTGACCTTTCAGTGTGGCACTCCTGACGGAGCGCAGTGGTTCATCTCAAATGATGACGGCGTTGTGTCCTACGATGGCAGGACGTGGACCCGCCACGGCACGGAAGACGGTCTGATGGCGGCTCCATACCGGCTCATCAGCACGCGGCAAGGGGTGCTCTGGGCTGCCGGTTCTCACCACTTCAACGCGGCGACCGCTCGCTTTGATGGCAAGAGATGGCACTTGCAGACACACCCCCGTCTCTCGTGGGGCGTCGAGCCGGGTGTGGTCTACGAGGCGGCGGACGGCAGCCTCTGGTTCGGCGCAGGACAGGACACGGATAAATTCCGCGAGCGAGGATATCTGGGCGGGGTTCTCAGGTACAATGAACGCGGATGGACGCATCATACCCCTCCCGACGTCGCGTGGTACGCCTATGGGATTGGCCAGTCCGCCGATGGCGCCATCTGGCTGGGAGGAGGCGACCTGCGTCGTTTTGACGGAGAAAAGTGGACCGTCGCCACGGAGCCTGAGGAGCTGGCGGCTTCGTGGACCCACGTCCTCTACACGGCTCCGGACGGTGATCTGTGGGTCGGGAGCCGGGCCTACGGCGTATTCCGGTATGACGGGAGGAACTGGACCCGCTACGACGTGCGGGATGGGCTTGCAAGCAACAGCGTCACCCGACTCGGCGGGATTCTCCAGACAAAGGACTCCAGCATCTGGGTGGCAACAGAGGGAGGCGTCAGTCGGTTCAAGGCATCCCCCGCAAGAGGAGGAAGGACCTGGACTTCTCATACCCTCCCCGCTATGAGCGATGCAGTTGCAATTCTTCTCCAGCAATCACGGGACGGCGCTGTCTGGAACAGTGCCACATCGCGATGGTGGCTCCGCGACAAGCCAGGTGCTTCCCGGCCAAGAGGTTTCCCTCCCTTGCGTGCTGTTCGCTACGAGCCGGATACGCTTCCACCGGAAACCCGGCTGAATGTCTCCCTGGACAGAGTCTCCCAGCCTGGCAACACTGTTTTGTCGTGGGTCGGTGTGGATCCATGGTTTTCCGCTGCTGATGCGGAGGTCCAGTACTCCCACCGTCTCGACGGCGGAGAATGGTCGCCGTTTTCGAAGGACACGCACAAGACCTTCTTCGAGCTCCCAAGCGGCAGGCATACCTTCGAAGTCAAGGCCCGCGACCGTGATTTCAACGAGGACCCGACGTCCGCCGCGGTGACGTTCACAGTGGTACCGCCGGTCTGGCAGGAGCCCTGGTTCATCGGCCTGGTCCTCGCGTTTGTGGGGATCACCGGCTTCCAGGCGTCCCGCATCGTGATCCGGGACCGGAAGCTCAGGGAGGCCAACGCGGCGCTCTCCTCGGCGAACAAGGGACTGTTCGGGCTCAACCGGGAGCTCCAGCAGAAGACCGAAGACCTCGAAAAGGCCAACGCGCAGGTCCAGGAGGGGACGGAGCGGAAGTCGCGGTTTCTGGCCAGCATGTCCCACGAGTTGCGCACGCCGATGAACGCCATCATCGGGTTCACCCGGCTGGTCCTGCGCCGGGAGGGGGACCGGCTCTCCGAGCGCCAGAGGGAGAACCTGGTGAAGGTCCAGCAGGCTTCAGACCACCTGTTGAGCCTGATCAACGACATATTGGACCTGTCGAAGGTCGAGGCGGGCCGGGTGGAGGTCAAGCCCGCGCCGTTCGATGTGAAGGGGCTGATCGCCTCCTGCTGCTCCACCGTCAACCCGCTGGTCAGGCCGGGCGTGGCGCTCAACTACGAGGTCACCGACGGCGTCGGAGAGGCCCACACGGACGAGGCCCGGCTGCGACAGATCGTGATCAACCTCCTGAGCAATGCGCTCAAGTTTACGGAAAGTGGGGAAGTCAAGGTGCGAGTGGCGCGACCGCCGACCGCCGACCGCCGACCGCCGCCTTCGATATCCGGTCCGCCGTCGTCCGTCGTCGGTCGTCCGTCAGAGGATGGTTTCCTGGAGATCGCCGTGTCCGACACAGGGGTCGGTATACCTGCCGATTCTCTGGGGCTGATCTTCGAGGAGTTCCGTCAGGTGGCGGGGGCTCATCAGACCCAGAAGGGCACGGGGCTGGGGCTGGCGATCACGAAGAAGCTGACGGAGCTGCTGGGAGGGACGATCTGCGTGGCGAGCGAGGTGGGGAAGGGGAGCACGTTCACAGTCAGGGTTCCGCTGGTGTACAAAGAGAGGCAAGGCGGATGAGATCGGGCGCGGGGATTCATCCCCGCGCAAGGGGTGAGGGGAAGGGGTTTGTGCTGTTGTAGCGTGGCGATTCATCGCCGCGTAAAGGGTCTTTCGCGGGAGGTAATCTCAATGGATGTATACAGCAGTCTCGGCATCCGGCCGCTGATCAACGCGGTGGGCACGGTGACGCGGCTGGGCGGGTCGCTGATGCCGCCGGAGGTGCTGCGGGCGATGGCGGCGGCCTCGGAGCAGTACGTGGACCTCAACGAGCTGCACGTCGCGGCCGGGAGGCGGATCGCGGAGCTGCTGGGCGTGGAGGCGGCCTATGTGTCGTCCGGCGCCGCCGGGGGGCTGGCCGTGGCCGCGGCGGCCTGCATCGCGGGGAGCGACCCGGAGAAGATCCGAAGGCTGCCGGAGGGGGACGGGCTCAGGACGGAGTTCGTGATCCAGCGGTCGCACCGCACGGGGTGGGAGCAGGCCCTGCGGGTGGGGGGGGCGCGGATGGTGGAGGTGGCGCCCACGGCGGGGGCGCTGCGGGGGGGGATCGGCCCCAGGACTGCGGCGGTGATGTTCTTCATGGCCTACTCGAAGGTTGACTCCGTGCCGCTGCTGGAGGCGGTCCAGATCGCGCACGAGGGGGGCGTGCGGATCGTGGTGGACGCGGCGGCGGAGCTCCCGCCCATGTCCAACCTGACGGCCTTTCTAAAGGCGGGGGCGGACCTGGTCATCTTCAGCGGCGGAAAGGGCCTGCGGGGGCCGCAGGCGAGCGGCCTGGTGCTGGGCAGGCGGGACCTGATCGAGGCGTGCCGGCTGAACGGGAACCCGAACAGCGGGATCGGGAGGCCGATGAAGGTGGGGAAGGAGGAGATCGCCGGGGTCGTGGCGGCGGTGGAGCGGTTCGTGAGGCTGGACCACGAGGCCGAGCGCCGGCGCTGGGAGGCGCAGGTGGACCACCTCGTGGAGGTCGTGTACGGGCTGCCGGGCGTGCGCGCGGAGCGCGTCCTGGACCGGACCGGGCAGATCCCGGTGGCCCGCGTCGCCTCGGACCGGATGGAGCCCAGGGCCATCGCCGAGCAGCTCCGGGAGGGGGAGCCCCGTATCGAGGTGAGCGCCTCGCCGGACGGGGTGACGGTGAACCCCCATATGCTGCGGGAGGGGGATGAGAAGGTGATCGCGAGGCGGTTGAGGGAAATCCTGAAATAAAAGTGCTGAGTGCTGAGTGCTGAGTGCCAGAAGAAAGTGCTGAGTGCTGAGTGCTGAGTGCTGAGTAAAAGCAAAGAACAGAGATTTTGCCTTTACTCAGGACTCGGAACTCAGGACTCAGGACTATTTTTTAACCGGAGGGCTTGCCGTGAAACTGCTGGACCAAATCCCCTGGAACGACGTGAACCCGGACAACCTGAACTTCTACAAGGCCATCGGCGTGGAGTGCCTGCTGGTCCACGTCCCGGCGGAGATGGCCGACGGGAGGGACCCCACGGACGACTTCAGGCGGCTGAAGCGGTTCGTGGAGGAACATGGGCTGGAGCTGGCCGTGCTCCATTCGCACAGCGTCCCCCGCGACAAGATCATCCACGGGCTGCCGGGGCGGGACGAGCAGATCGAGGGGTGGCGCCGGGTGCTGAGGGCCATCGGCAGGGCAGGGGTGCCGGCCACGGCCACGACGTTCTACGCGATCAGTCACTTCCGCTCGCCCTCGACGGTGGGCCGGGGCGGGGCCCGGTTCAGCACGTTCGACTATGAGGCGTTCAAGAAGAATGCGCCTCACCACCCGGACAAGGCCATCAGCGCGGAGCGGCTGTGGGAGAATCTGGAGTACTTTCTGAAGCGGGTGGCGCCGGTGGCGGAGGAGGCGGGGGTGCGGATCGCGCTGCACCCGGACGACCCGCCGGTCCCGGACCCGCTGGGGGGCGCGGCGCGCATCATGGTGAGCCTGGCGAACTTCGAGCGGGCGTTCGGCCTGGCCCCCAGCCGGGCCAACGGCATGCTGTTCTGCCAGGGGTGCGTGGCGGAGATGGGGGAGGATGTGGTGAAGGCGATCCAGAGGATCGGGGGGCAGGACAAGATCGTGTTCGTGCACTTCCGGAACATCCGGGGGACGCCTTACAATTTTCAGGAGGTGTTCATCGACGAGGGGGACATGGACATGCTGCGGGCCATGCAGGCCTACAGGGAGGTGGGCTACGACGGCCCGATCATGATGGACCACACCCCCGGCATCCCGAACGACCCGCAGGCGAGGGCCGGGCACGCCTTTGCCAATGGTTACATCAAGGCGCTGATTCAGGCGGTGTACAGGTAAGACCACAAGACCACAAGACCACAAGACCACAAGGCTTTTGCATTGGTCCTGTGGTCCTGTGGTCCTGTGGTCCTGTTGATCCCCCTTGATTCTTGTCCTCATTTTGACTATTATTACCCATAGTTTTATGCCTGCGCGTCGCGCTGAGGGGGGCGCGGCGGCCCTGTGAGATAGAAGTTTAGACCTGGCCGAGACTTACCCCGCCCATCGCATCCGTAAAGGGGCGAGGAGGGGGATCTCTTTTGGGGGAGACGGACGTGAGCATGAAGGCCACCATACTGTTAGAGCCCGGAAAGATCGAACTCCAGGAGGTGGAGATGCCCAGGGCCGGACCGGGGGAGGTGATCGTCCGGGTCCGGTCGGCGCTCACCTGCGGAACCGATCTGAAGGCGTTCCGCCGGGGACATCCCAAGATTCCGATGCCGACGCGGTTCGGGCACGAGTTCTCCGGGGATGTCTGGGAGGTGGGGGAAGGGGTGGAGGGGTTCAGGGTGGGGGACCAGGTCATGTGCGTCAACTCCGCCCCGTGCGGGGAGTGCGAGGAGTGCCGACGGGGCCTGGAGAACCTCTGCACCTCCCCGGACATGTTTAGCTGGGGGGCCTTTGCGGAGTACATGAAGGTCCCGGCGCGGATCGTCAAGCACAACATGTTCAAGAAGCCGCCCGGCCTGTCCTACAGCGAGGCGGCCATGCTGGAGCCGCTGGCCTGCGTGGTCTACGGGCTGGAGCAGGTGCGGCTGAAGTTGGAGGACACGGTCCTGATCATCGGGGCCGGGCCCATCGGCCTGCTCCACGTCATGGTTACGAAGGTGCTGGGCGCGGGGAAGATCATCGTGTCGGGCCGGCGGCGCAAGCGCCTCAAGATCGCCCGGCTGATCGGGGCGGACGTGGTCATCGACGCGGCGAGGGAGGACGTGCACGAGCGCGTGATGGAGGAGACGAGGGGGGTGGGGGCGAGTCTCGTGGTGGAGTGCACGGGGCAGCTCAAGGTCTGGGAAGAGTCCACGAGGCTGGTGGCCAGGGGGGGCACGGTCATCCTGTTCGGGGGCCTGCCCAAGGGGACGACGGCCTCCTTCGACACGGCCCGGCTGCACTACGACCAGATCACGCTCAAGGGGGTGTTCCACTTCACCCGCTCGGCGGTCCGGAGCGCCTACGATCTCCTGGCCAGCGGCCGGGTGCGGGTGAAGGACCTGATCACGGGGTCCTACACGCTCGACGACATGAAGAAGGTGATCGATCAGCTCATCGACGGGAACTGCGTCAAGATCGAGGTCGTGCCTACGGGGAAGTGAGCGAGGCACATGAAGGTCGCCAAAGTCTACTCGCTGGACGACATCCGCATCGAGGACATGCCGACGCCGGGGGTGGGGCCGGGGGAGGCGCTCATCCGGATGAAGGTCTGCGGCCTCTGCACGAGCGACATGATCCCGTGGTACGTGGCGCGGAAGGTCCCGGCGGTCCTGGGCCACGAACCGGTCGGGGTGGTCGTGGAGGTGGGGCGCGACGCGGTGGGGTTTCAGGAGGGGGACCGGGTGTTCGTCCACCATCACGCGCCCTGTTTCACCTGCCGGCTCTGCCGGCGGGGTTTTTTTTCCCTGTGCCGGGTCTGGCGGGCGTCCCATCTCATCCCCGGCGGGCTGGCGGAGTTCGTGAAGATTCCGGCGCACAACCTGAGGTACGACACGCTCAGGCTCCCGGACGGGGTGTCGTTCGAGGACGGGTCGCTGATCGAGCCGCTCGCCTGCTCCGTGAAGGCGCTCAGGCGGGCGCGAGTTCAGGCCGGGGACATCGTGGTGGTGATCGGCCTGGGGGTCATGGGCCAGATCAACGCCCTGCTGGCCCGGCGCTGCGGGGCGAAGACGGTGATTGGCGCGGACCTGGTCCCCTACCGCCTGGAGAAGGCCCTGTCTCTGGGGGCGGATGCGGCGGTGGATGTGGGGAGGGAGGACCTGACGGAGCGGGTGAGGGGGCTGACGGGCGGGTTGATGGCCGACGTGGTGATCGTGGGGCCGGGCAGTCTGGACGCCATGCGGTCCGGGCTGGCCTGCGTGGGGCAGGGGGGGACGGTGATGCTCTTCACCCCTTCCGGGCCGGAGGAGCGGCTGGAGATCGCCCCCCACGACCTCTACTTCAATGAGGTGACGCTCGTGACGAGCTATTCCTGCGGCCCCTACGACACGCGGGAGGCGATGGAGTTGATCGAGCAGGGGGTCGTCTCGGCGGGGCAGGTCGTCACGCACCGCTTCCCGCTGGAGGAGACGGCGGAGGGGTTCAGGAGGGCGAAGGAGGCCGGGGCGTCTTTGAAGACGTTGATCGTGATGGATAAGGCGTAGGGGCGGGTTTTCAACCCGCCCCTACGTTTCCATAAAAAACCCCCGGGACATCTTGCGACATCCCGGGGGCTTCCCAAGGAGGTTATGATCCCCCACACCACCCGTTCCGAGATCGCCGTCCTAACCCGGTGCAAGGTCTCTGATTCCTGTCGAAGCGCTCGACCTCAGTCTGAGCATGACTTCCGGTGAGAGACCGCACATAGAGGGTTCAAGGTCGGGATCTTTTTCTGCCCGTGATCGCCTCCTCTGCCCATCCACAACCCGATCCGCGAGGCCTTAACCCCGCCGTCGGTTCGGGTTCCAGCGATACCTCTCTGGCCACGCCCATGTCCATATGCGATTTACGTGCCAGTGGCACAGGCACGGCAGGGAGAGGGTCTTTTTTTTACATCTTCCTGAAAAAACAGCAAATTATTTTCGGATGAGGCATCGAACGGCGGGAGTTGCATCCGGGGTGTGGGGGTGTGGGACCTCGAAAAAGGCCTCCTTTGAGATGGCTTTTGGGTCTCTGTGTGACCGTCAGGTCACATTTTATGTTTCTTAAAAGCAGCATGTTATAAAGACGTGAGACGTTTCTGTCTCAGATGTTTTGAGGCCGTTGAGACGCTGGTGTCCTGGGGAGGCGACGTGCGCGACAAGGTGGTGACCTCTCGTTTTAGCCGACGGACCCCGATCCGATGTCGGGTCTGTCTTCGCAAGATGGGAGATATCCGGGACTTTGAAGGCCAGGTCTTTATGCTCTGCGAGGTCTGCGAAGAGGCTATCCGGCGTCGCAAGAATGCGAGGGCGTGAAGGCGTGAGGCGTGAGGCATGAGGCGAAAGACAGGGGATCAGATGCGTATTTCAGGGATGTTGTGCGTGGGAATTTTTTTTTGCGCCGTTGGGGTGGGGGCGGCGCAGCCCGGCAAGCCCGCCCCGCCGCCGGGACCTGTGACGCTCGACCTGGACCCGGCCCGCGGGGATCAGGGGAAGCGGGAGGTCTGGGGCGTTCAATCGGGTGTCTCGGTGGCTGTGGAGGTCGTGGCCCTCAGGGGGGCGAAGGGCGCTACGGGGTTTACGGCCACGCTGAGGTTCGACACGACGCAGGTCGTCTATGAGGGGTTTGAGGCCGGGCCGATCATCCCGGAGATCCAGACGCTCCCTCTTCTCAGAGGCGGGATGCTGGAGATCGGCGGGGGGCAGTTCGGGTCAGGGGCGGGGGCGGCGCAGGACGCCGGGACGTTCGGCATCCTGCGGTTCAGGACCACGCCCCGCTTCAAGGACCAGACGACGCTCACCCTCACCCGCGTCCGCTTTCGCAGGCGCGGCCAGACGCAGGACTTTGAGAGCTCCGCGGAGGTCGTGCTCCACAGGCGACGGAGGTCCTTGTAGACCTCGATTTTTCAAAGCATCCTTGCTTTGACCACCCCGTTAATCGCCCTGATTTTTTCGAGGATCTCTTCGTTTACAGCCCCGGAGATGTCCAGGATGTTGTATGCAATGGTCCCCTTGCTCTTGTTGATCATCTCTTCGATGTTGAGGTCCTTTTCCGCAAGGACTTCGGTGATCTCCTCGATCATCCTGGGGACGTTTTTGTTGATGACCGTTATCCGGGTGTCTCCACCTCGCTCAAGCTCACAGTTGGGGAGGTTCACGGAGTTTGTGATGTTGCCGTTCTTCAGGAAATCCACAAGCTGGTTCGTGATCATCACGGCGCAGTTCTCCTCTGCCTCGGCCGTTGACGCCCCCAGGTGGGGCATCGGGATGACGCCCTCCACGCCGATTAAATCGTGACCCGGAAAGTCGGTGACGTACTTGCCGACCCTTCCCTCTTTGAGGGCCTCGATCAGGTCTCCGGTGTGGACGATCTCATCTCTTGTGAAGTTTAAAATTTTGACGCCTCTTTTCACGACGGCGAAGGCCTCCCTGTTGAGCATTTGCCTTGTGTCTTCGTTTAAGGGCACGTGGACGGTCAGGTAGTCTGAATTCTTGAAGATGGACTCCAGGTTCTCTGTTTTTTTGACATCCCTGGAGAGCATCCAGGCGTTCGCCACAGAGATGTAAGGATCGTAGCCCATCACGTTCATCCCCAGGGCTATGGCGTCGTTGGCGACCAGCACCCCTATGGCGCCCAGGCCGATGACGCCGAGCGTTCTCCCTTTAATCTCTTCTCCCCTGAACTGTCTCTTGTTCTCCTCGACGGATCGCGGGACTTCGTGGCCGAAGTCTTTCTGGCGGAGGACCCATCTCACGCCCTCCACAATTCCTCTCGAAGACAGGAACAGCCCGCAGAGCACGAGTTCCTTCACGGCGTTTGCGTTTGCCCCCGGCGTGTTGAAGACCACGACCCCTTTTTCGCTGCACCTGTCCACGGGGATGTTGTTGACGCCGACCCCTGCCCGGCCGATGGCCTTGAGAGAGTCGTTGAGATGGAGGTCGCGCAGGTTGTAGCTTCGCACCACAACGGCGTCCGCATCCTGGACGAGGGCGTTGCACTCCTCAATTTTAAGGCCCGGATTTTGAATGACCGTGAAGCCGTGTTCCTGAAACATCCTGAGCGACGTCTGGCTGACCTTATCCGGCATGACGATTTTCATGATGGGCCGCCTTAAAAATACGTTTCAAGCTCAGCAAGCATGCGCCTGAGTTCGTCCACGTTCAGGTCGCCCATGTGGGCTATCCTGAAGGTGTTCGGCCTGCCTTCCGCGTCGAGTTGCTCATTGAGGCTTCCATATCCCGAGTCGATCGAGTAGCCCTTTTGGGCCATCTCCCTCTTTATGGCCTTAAAATCGAGCCTGGGGAGGTTGAGCATGCACGAGACCGTGTCCGAGTGGTAACCTGCCTCAGAGAACATGTCGAGGCCCTGTTTTTTAGCCCAGCCCCTTGTGTGATCGGCCATGTCTCTATGCCTTTTGAACCTGTTCTCCAGCCCTTCTTCCTCCATTCTCTCCAGCTGCTTTTTTAAGGCGTAGAGGTGGGGGATGGAAGGGGTGTAGGGCGTTTCATCCTGATCATACGACTTTTTCAGTTCCAGCAGGTCAAAGAAGTAACCCCTGCCCGAGACGCTTTCTGCCTTTTGATAAGCCCTCTGACTGACGGAGGCCATCGCCAGGCCGGGCGGCAGGGCCAGGGCCTTCTGCGAAGAGGTGAGACAGATGTCGATCCCCAGCTGGTCGACTTCTATCTTCATGCCCCCCAGAGAGGACACGGCGTCCACGATCCACAGGACGCCGGGGTGTTTTTTCACGACCCGCGAAATTTCGTTCAGGTCCGAGGCCACGCCCGTGGAGGTCTCGTTGTGGACCGTGCAAAGCGCCTCGTAGTCGCCGCCGGACAGGGCCTTTTCCACCTCCTCGGCCTTAACGGCCTTTCCCCAGGGGATGTCTATTCGGGCCGTCTCCTTCCCGCAGCTTTCGGACAGGGAGGCCCATTTTCTTGAAAAGGCCCCGTTGACGGCGTGCAGGACGCGCGCGTTTACACAGCTCCTTATAGCGGCCTCCCAGAGGCCAGAGCCTGATGAGGTGGAGATCAAGACGTCGTTCTCCGTGAAGAACACCCTTTTCAAGCCGGGTTTCAGGCCTGCGAAGAGTTCTCTGAACTCCTTCGTCCTGTGTCCGATCTGCGGGCGGGCAAGTTCGTCCAGCACCTCCTGCCGCACCTCGGTCGGCCCCGGGATAAACAGCATACCCCCCATCTCAGGCCTCCTCCATCTTATAGATGACCAGCCCTGAAAAGACCTTCGGATAAAAAAAGGTGGACTTGGGGGGCATGGTCTCCCCGGATTTCGCGACCCGGAAGACCTCCTCCACGGTGGGAGGGTTCACGAAAAAGGCGAGCTGGGCGTTGCTGGTCAGGACCTTCTGGATCGTCTCGGCGTCCCCTTTTATGAAGTCGATGTGTTCCCCTTTTTTTTGCTGTTCTTCCGTAATGCCTAAAATCCTCTCTATGATCATTTCGTGAAGGATGTTCACGTCCGATACGCGGGCGTTTTGGGGATGGCGAGGGAGGTCGCCCTCTGAATGGGCGCTGGCCTTTAATTTGAGGAGATACCCTTTTGAGCTTGCGTTGCTGTAGGCTCCAAAGACAGGGCGCCTGCGACCTGTCTTTCTGTTCGTCAATAGGGCGTCCCTGACCCTGTTGACCAGCAGGTCCAGTTTTTCAACCTCCTCGACGGCAAAATGCCTTCTGAGTTTGCGCACAAAATCCCCCATGTCGAGAGGCAGGCCAGACACCACCCTGTTCGTGGGGAGGATCGTCGTCCCCTCGTCGAACGCGTTTACAAAGCACATCAGCCCGTATTTCGCCGATTCCGTGCCGAGCGCCTCTTTCACCCTCAGTTCTGAGGTGTATCTGTGATGCCCGTCCGCTATGACGCACCGGTGTCCCCTCATCTCCTGCCTGATTTTCCGGATCACGCCGGGGCGGGAGACTCTCCAGAGCCTATGCCGTGTCCCGTCGCCGTCCACAAATTCCAGGCAGGGGGCCATTGGGGCCACTTCTTTCTTCAAGATGTCGTCGATCACCCTCTCCCTGTCCGCATACAGCAGGAGGGGCACTCCAAAGTTTGCCTTTGTGGCGGCGATGAGCGATATTCTGTCCCGAAGGCCCTTTTCCAGGACCTTCTCGTGGGGGAGCACTCCCTGCCCAAGGGGTTCGAGTTTTAACAGGCTGATAAAGCCCGTCCTGGTGTGTTCTCTGTTCTGGGCCCTGTACGTCTGGCCGTAGACGTATATCGACGCTTCTCTGTCCTGGACAAGGACCTGGCGCTCTTCCCACGCCCTGAACAGTCCGGCGGCGCGCCGGTATCTGTCGGCCCTCCCGTCGGGTGAATCGAGGCGGGTGAAGTTAAACTTTGATCTGGACCTGAGCGCCTCCCTCACCTCCGGGGATATCACGTCGTGCGGAGGCGCAATCACGCGTGAAAGGTCCTCGACTTTTTTCGCGTTATACAGGATGCCTTTTAGCGGAAGTATCTCTAGCATGGGCCCTGGCTCTGAGAGAAGGCCTTAACAGAAATTCACACCCATTCGGGTTTAGCAGGCGGACAGGCCATGATAACCAAATTAACCCAAATGTCAACTCGCAGATGGGCGTGGATTTTTCTCCTGCTGACCTGCCCGGCGACGCTCTTTGCCGACCCGGCGCGTTTTGTGGACGCGACGGCGGCGTCGGGCATCGCCTTCCGGCACGTCCACGGCGGGACCGGCAAAAGGTATTTTGTGGAGACGATGGGGGCGGGGTGCGCGTTCTTCGACTATAACGGCGACGGGAGGCCGGATGTGTTCGCCGTCAACGGGGGCGCTCTGCCGGGATACGCGGGGGAGCGCCCGCTCAACCGGCTCTACCGGAATGAAGGAAACGGAAGGTTCTCGGATGTCACGGAGGCCGCGGGCGTGGGGACCACGGCCTACGGGATGGGATGCTGCGCCGGGGACTACGACAACGACGGGGACCAGGACCTCTACGTGACCTGCTACGGCCCCAATAGCCTGTTCCGAAACAACGGGGATGGGACGTTCACGGACGTGGCCCGGAGGGCCGGCGTGGCCGGGGACTCGGTCTGGAGCGTGGGCTGCGCCTTTCTCGATTACGACAGCGACGGGTACCTCGACCTCTACGCGGGCAACTACGTGGACTACTCGATCTCCTCGTTCTTCGCCTCCCTCCGGCCCTACATGGGCAGCCCTGCCGCCACCCTGGCCAGCGACGCCCTCTTTTATCCTCATCCTGACAACTTCAGGGGGGTGAGCGACCGGCTCTATCACAACAATGGAGACGGGACGTTCACGGACGTGACGGAGCGGGCGGGCGCCTTCAACCCCTCCGGGAAGGCGATGGGGCTGGTCTGCGGGGACTATGACGACGACGGGGACGTGGACATCTTCGTGGCCAACGACATGACGCCGGACTTCCTGTATCGAAACAGGGGGGATGGGACTTTCGAGGACGCGGGGCTCCTGTCCGGGGTGGCCTACAGCGGGGAGGGGAACCTGATGTCGAGCATGGGGGCCGATTTCGGGGATTACGACGGGGACGGCCGGATGGACCTCGCGGTGACGCACTTTCAACTCGAGGGCGCGGTCCTCTACCACAACGAGGGGAACGGGCTGTTCTCCGACGTCTCCTCCCTCTCCGGGATCAAGCGGGCCAGCTACCCCTACGTCCACTGGGGGGTCCACTTTCTGGACTATGACAACAACGGCTGGGTCGATCTGCTGATGGTGGACGGCCACGTCCTGGACAACGCCGAGCTGGTCGGCAGCGCCCACGCCCAGCCTCCGCTCCTGTTCCGCAACGGGGAGAACGGGAAGTTCCTGGAGGTGGCGCAGGCGGCGGGCCTGTCCGCGCCGCGCGTGAGCCGGGGGGCCGCGTTCGGGGATTATGACGACGACGGAGACGTGGACGTGTTCATCAACAACAACAACGGGCCGGCGACGCTGCTCATGAATGATGGAGGGAACCAGGGGCACTGGATCAGGGTGAAGCTGGTGGGAGGTAAAAGACCTGAAACGGAGAAGGGGGAAACGGAGAAACGGGGAGAGAGTCTTTTCCCCGGCTCTCCG
>Ga0137796_10000011_pt1 | contig 33415 bp, 39 predicted proteins | sample OV2TP3_FD_97704 | JGI IMG/M metagenome (GOLD analysis project Ga0137796, IMG submission 97704) | reverse complement strand
CCACGGCACCTATCCCTATGTGACCTCGTCGAGCGCGTCGGCCGGCGGCGCCTGCACCGGCACGGGCGTGGGGCCGACCGCCGTGGACGCGGTGCTGGGGATCGCCAAGGCCTATACGACCCGCGTGGGGAGCGGGCCTTTTCCCACCGAGCTGACCGGCGACGTCGGCGCGGCGCTGCAGCAGCGCGGCAACGAGTTCGGCGCCGTCACCGGCCGGGAGCGTCGCTGCGGCTGGTACGACGCCGTCCTGGTCCGCTACGCGGTCCGGGTCAACGGGCTGACCTCGCTCTGTATCACCAAGCTGGACGTCCTCGACGGCCTCGGCGAGATCGGGCTCTGCACGGGGTACAGGTTCAAGGGCAAGAAGCTGGCCGGCGCGCCGTTGGACGTGGCGATGCTGGGAGCCTGCGAGCCGCAGTATGAAACGTGGCCGGGCTGGACCAAGTCCACGACGAGCGTGAAGGCCTACCGCGACCTGCCCCGCGAGGCGCGCCGCTATCTGGCACGCCTGGAAGAGCTGGCCGAGTGTCCGATCGACATCGTCTCGACCGGCGCCAAGCGGGAAGAAACGGTCGTGCTCCGCAATCCGCTGCTCCGCGCCCGCTCCCGCAAGCGTTGAACGTATTTTCCCTGTGTGTTAGAGTTCGACGCGTGAGCCGGTAGCTCAGTCGGTAGAGCATCGCCCTTTTAAGGCGAGGGCCGTGGGTTCGAGTCCCACCCGGCTCACCACACATCCCATCTGCGGGGGTCCTGTCGCCGAACAGCCCGGACGTGCTCACTCCGGCGAAGCGCGGGACAGTCGTTGCGCTCCGCCCGGGCGCCCGTTCGGCGCCACCCCATCACCATCTTGCAACGGGTCGGGCCGCCGTTGCGTGTTACCCGATGAATAAATCCAAGTAACTTTTGCGGTCGAGCTCGTGTCTAACCAGGCATGAAGGACCTCATACCGATCGAGCGCATTGAGAAGCGCATCTTTTTCTTGCGTGGACAGAAGGTTATGTTGGATGCGGATTTGGCGGAACTCTATGGTGTCACAACAAAAGCATTCAACCGAGCCGTGAAGCGAAACATAGAACGATTCCCCGAAGATTTTATGTTTCCGCTAACTATTCAAGAGGTTGCAAACTTGAGGTGCCAAATTGGCACCTCAAGATCGTGGGGCGGCCGGCGATTTTTGCCTCTCGCCTTCACTGAACACGGCGCGATCATGGCAGCGAACGTCCTCAATTCACAACGCGCCATCGATGCCAGCGTGTATGTTGTCCGTGCCTTCGTGAGATTGCGGGAACTGATCGCCTCCAACAAGGATCTGGCCAGGCGGCTTGACGAACTCGAAAAGAAATACGACTCCCAATTCAAAATCGTGTTCGACGCCATCCGTGAGCTGATGTCTCCCATCGAATCCCCGCCCAAGCCCCGCATCGGCTTCCGCGCGTAAGCCTCCCCCCAATTCCATTCCCCCCTTCCCATTAGAGTCTGGAGCGGGTCTGCCTCGATCGCGGCCGTGGAGGAGCGCCCTGCGTCTGTCTGTTTGTCGAGGGCGCGCCGATCGGGAGCGGGAGGTAGCCCGCGCCGGACTCGTCCCCCTGTATCCTTTTAGATTCACCCGCCACCCGCCGTATTTTTCTCCTGCATGACTTTACGGAGGGGGAGTGGTAGGATTCCGGGTAGCGAAGGCGAGGCCGTGGGTTCGAGTCCCACTCGGCTCACCAATGTGCACCTTCGCCTTCGGTCCCTTGGACGCCCACGCAATCATTGCAAGGAAATAGTGACTGCCATCTTTTTATTTTCCTATGTCAAAGTCCTCTGATAATGAGAAACTGCGGCAAGCTGCTGGCGAAGGCTGTCTCCTGCTGAACGAGGCCATCCGAGAGTTAGTCACTCCACTTCGTGTCGTCGAGCTTTCGGCCGTATGGGAGAAGCTTAATCCTATTCCCGTCAATGCGATTGCCGCAGTACGGAACATGGTCCTGAGAAGTGTGATAGTGAATATATACCGCCTAAAGGAGACAAGAGACAATTTTCTTGTTGGTTGGCTGTTTTCTGATGAAGAGCTGAGGAAACTAGGGTTCCCGCCTGTTGAGGAGTTTATCGGTGCGGAAAACTGGAAGTCTTTCGAGTTAGTCAGGCATCAGTATGCAGGACATGCGACAAGCAAAAAGGCGACGACTAGTCGTCCCGGGCGGATCATTCCTCCTGCCATATTAGGCACGGCACTTCGTGCGGCTGGTCTTATTGATTCGGAGAGGTTGCTTCGTCGAGTTAAGGAGGAACTTGTTCCGGGCGTCGAGAAAGTCCGTGACGAGTTAACACGACTGCACCCTTTCGTTGAGAAGTTTGTTAAAGAGACTTACCCATTGGAACTAGAGAGAGCCATGCTGGAGAAGCCAAAAGGATCTTCCCAGGTACCAACAGTGTGTGGACAGTAATTAGGATGAAAAATCTGAAAAATCGGGACAGATTTATTTTCCCGGACGGCTGTTCCCGGCTTCAGATCGAAAATAAATCTGTCCCATTTTTCTTTCTAGTCGCTCTGAAGAAGAGGGCGTATCGCGATACGCCCCTACAGCGGATGAAACAATGATTGCCACCATCACCTATTGTTTGAGCGAGGCGGGGCGCGAGCGGTTGGTCAAGGCTGGCGGCTCGGGCGCGTACCATCGGAATGTCTCCGGGCCGATTGCGCCGGCGGACGCCCGGTTGTTCCAGGTTACTGACGACGGCCATGTCTCGGCCGTCTTCAATGTGATGGAATTCGACGTCCCCCAATCCTTCGAGACGCTGCTCACACATCTCCGCGCCCGCCATCATCGCCTCTCGGCGATCCGGATCGCGCTCGAAGCCGGGACGACGGCAAGGAGTAACTCATGAAACCGCGCATCACCCTTCTCACGATTGGGGTCAACGACCTTGAAAAGTCTCTCGCTTTTTATCGGGGGTTGGGGTTGGTGTCGGAGGGGATCGTCGGAAAGGAATTCGAGCACGGCGCCGTCGCGTTCTTTGATTTGCAAAAGGGCTTGATGCTGGCATTGTGGGAGCGCAAGAACCTCGCGCACGATGCGAAGGTCTTCCTGCAGCCTCCCAGCGCCACCGAATTCACGATCGGCCATAATGTGTCGTCCAAGGAAGAAGTGGATGCCGTCATGGAACAGGCCAGGAAGGCGGGCGCGAGAATTACCGACCCGGCGCAGGATCGGTTTTGGGGCGGGTACGCCGGCTATTTCCAGGATCCCGATGGGCACTTGTGGGAGGTCGCCTGGAATCCCCGGATGAAACTTGAGGACTAAGAGAGCGAGCTTACTTCGTCTTCTTGCGAGGGTGAGTGTAGAAGTAGGTCCAGATGGCCCCGAGCCCACTCAGCACCGCGAGGACAAGCATGAGTTGATCAAAGAAGGTCCAACCCGGAATCATTCAGCTTCCTCCCCGTCGAGCCAATAGGCGATGCAGAACAAACAGCTCATTGTGAACAAGCCCAATGATACACCCCACCAGTTGACCTGTCCACCGACCAGGCCTCCCACCACGACAATCAAGCCGATGCCTTTCGCCATATCATAGAGAAACTTGGCCGTGTTTTCCCGCTGCCGATCGCTCATATGCCCTGAGACACCGGGATAATGGAAAGGTTACTTGCGGACGTGAAGCAGGGAGACAGACCCCGGAAGAAGGGGGCCAGTCCCCCCCGCAATCCTTCACAAAATCGCGCCATTAGTGTAAAGTTTGGTCTCTCATTTGGGAGACAACATGGACTCGAATGTGCTTGTGACGGGAGCGGCCGGCTTCATCGGCTATCACGTCGCCCGACGTTTGCTGGAGCGGGGCGACAGGGTGCTGGGCATGGACAACCTGAACGACTATTACGACGTGCGCCTGAAGGAGGCGCGGCTCGCGCAGCTCACGCCCTTTGAGCGCTTCCGGTTCCTCAAGCACGACCTGGCCGACCGGCCGGCCATGGAGGCGGTGTTCGCGTCGCACCCCATCAGGCGGGTGGTCCACCTTGGGGCCCAGGCGGGCGTCCGGTACTCGCTGACCAACCCCTACGCCTATGTCGAGAGCAATATCACGGGCTTTCTCAACATCCTGGAGGGCTGCCGGCGCCGCAAGGTCGAGCATCTCGTCTTCGCGTCGTCCAGCTCGGTCTACGGCGGCAATACCAAGATGCCGTTTTCGGTGCAGGACAACGTGGACCATCCGCTGTCGCTTTACGGCGCCAGCAAGAAAGCCAACGAGCTGATGGCCCATTCGTACGCCCATCTCTACGGGATCCCCTGCACGGGACTTCGGTTCTTCACCGTCTACGGGCCGTGGGGAAGGCCCGACATGGCGCTGTTCATCTTCACCAAGGCGATCCTGGAGGGGAAACCCATCCCGGTGTTCAATTTCGGCAAAATGCGGCGAGATCTGACGTATATTGATGATATTGTGGAGGGCGTGGTCCGTGTGCTGGACCGGCCGGCTGTCTCTGATCCGACCTGGTCGGGCGAGCGCCCGAAGCCGGGCAGCAGCAGCGCGCCCTATCGCCTGTATAATATCGGCAACCATCAACCGGTGGAGTTGCTGCGGATCATCGAAGTGCTCGAAGGGGTGCTGGGGAAAAAGGCGCAGATGGAGATGCTGCCCATGCAGGCGGGCGATGTGCCGGCGACCTACGCGGAAATCGAGGACCTGGCCGACGATGTCGGCTTCCGTCCGAATACTCCCATCGAGGTGGGGATCCCGCGCTTCGTCGAATGGTACCGGGCATACTCCGGGAACTGAACTATGCGTAGACGCGCGATCATCACCGGGATTACGGGCCAGGACGGCTCCTACCTGGCCGAACTGCTGCTGGCCAAGGGCTATGAGGTCCACGGCCTCGTGCGCCGCGCCAGCACCTTCAATACCTCGCGCATCGACCATATCTACGTGGACCCGCACACCCCCGGCGCGCGGTTCTTTTTGCATTACGGCGACCTCGGCAGCGCGGGCGAGATCACCAAGTTGATTCTGGAGGTCAAACCCGACGAACTCTATCATCTGGCCGCGCAGAGCCACGTCCGCGTGAGTTTCGACCTGCCGGAGCACACCGGCGAGATCACGGGGCTGGGCGCCACGCGGGTCCTGGAGGCCGCGCACCAGTCCAAGCTGCCGGTCCGCGTGTACCAGGCGTCGAGCAGCGAGATGTTCGGCTCCACGCCGCCGCCGCAGAACGAGAAGACCCCCTTTCATCCCCGCAGCCCTTACGCGGCCGCCAAGGTCTATGCCTACTGGATGGCGATCAACTACCGCGAGGCGTACGGCCTGTTCGCCAGCAACGGGATCCTGTTCAACCACGAGTCGCCGAGACGCGGCGAGACTTTCGTCAGCCGCAAGGTCACGCGGGGCGTCGCGGCCATCGTGGCCAAGCGGGACGAGAAACTGTTCCTGGGCAACCTGGACGCCAAGCGGGACTGGGGCTACGCGCCCGAATACGTGGAGTGCATGTGGAAGATTCTCCAGGCCGACCATCCCGACGACTACGTGATCGGAACGGGCGACATGCACAGCGTGCGCGAATTGGTGGAGACGGCCTTCGCCTACGTCGGGCTGGACTGGAAACGCCACGTCGAACTGGATCCCCGCTACTTGCGGCCGACGGAGGTCGACGGCCTGCAGGCGGACGCCGCGAAGGCGAAGGCGCAGGTCGGGTGGACGCCGCGCGTCCGGTTCGCCGATCTGGTGAAGATCATGGTGGATTGCGATTTGGAGCGGATGGGGTGCCGGCCGGTCGGGGACGGCAAAAAGATTCTTGAGGCCGCCGGGCTCGATTGGACGACCAATCGCGTGACGGCGGGGTAAGTGTGCGGCGGCGCCTTGCTTTTTCGGTAAGTGGAGTGGTAAACGAACCGGACGGCTGTCCCCATCGTCTAGCCTGGCCTAGGACGCGGCCCTTTCAAGGCCGCAACACGGGTTCAAATCCCGTTGGGGACACCATACCCGTCGCCCATGGAAACTAAGCAACGCATCGCGGTCGTGGGTCTGGGCTACGTAGGCCTGCCGGTGGCGGTGGCCTTCGGCAAGCTCGGGCCGGTCATTGGATTCGACGTCAACAAGGCCAAAATCGAAGCCCTCCGCCGTGGGGAAGACCGGACGGGCGAAGTTTCGAAGGCAGACCTCCGGAACGCGCGGATCACCTTCACCGACGATCCCTCGACGCTCAAGACCGCCGATTTCATCATCGTGGCGGTCCCGACCCCGATCGATGCGGCGTTACAGCCCGATTTGACGGCCTTGATGCGCGCATCCGAGCTCATCGGATCACACTTGAAGACCGGGGCGGTCGTTGTCTATGAATCGACGGTCTATCCGGGCGCGACGGAAGAAATCTGCGGACCCATTCTGGAACGCTGCTCCGGCCTGCGTTGCGGGAAGGATTTCAAGCTGGGGTACTCGCCCGAACGGATCAACCCCGGTGACAAGGAGCGTACGTTTGAGCGGGTGGTGAAGGTCGTCGCAGGGATGGATGCGGACACGCTGGAGGTGGTGGCGCAGACCTATGCCCGGGCGGTGAAGGCCGGCGTGCACCGGGCCCCCAGCATCAAGGTGGCCGAGGCAGCCAAGGTGATCGAGAACACGCAGCGGGACTTGAACATCGCGCTGATGAACGAGCTGGCCCTGATCTTCCACCGGTTGGGGATCGATACCGCCGCGGTCCTGGAAGCCGCCGGGACCAAATGGAACTTTCTGCGCTTCACACCCGGCTTGGTCGGCGGGCATTGCATCGGTGTCGATCCGTATTATTTGACTGCGAAGGCGGAATCGGTGGGGTATAACCCACAGGTCATCCTGGCGGGACGGCGGATCAATAACGGCATGGGCGTCTATGTTGCGGAACAGACCGTCAAGTCTTTGAGCCGGAGGGGCACGCCGACGGCCGGCGCCCGGGTCGCCGTCCTGGGCCTGACGTTCAAGGAGGACGTGCCCGACGTGCGGAACAGCCGGGTGCCCGACATCGTCGCGGAATTGCGGCAGTATGGAATTGACGTGATGGTGCACGATCCCCTGGTGGAGTCGGCCGATGCCGAACGCGAGTACGGGATTCGTCTGGCCACGTGGGACTCCTTGGGAGATTTAGACGGCCTCGTCCTTGCCGTTCCGCATCGCGCCTATCGGGAGATGGGGCGTGACGCCCTTCTGCGCATGCTCAAGGCCAACGGCGGCGTCGTGATGGATGTGAAAGGCCTGCTCGATCCCCGGTCCCTGCCTGCCGGCATCTCGTATTGGCGCCTCTGAGCGCAGTCCGTTTCTGTTCACGTCTTTCATCAATTGAGGAACGCATGAGCGTCAACGACAAACAGATCATTTTCTCGCTGATCGGGGTTGGACGGGTCCACCCGCCCAAGAAACAGGTACTCAAGGACATCTACCTGTCGTTCTACTACGGGGCCAAGATCGGTGTCCTGGGCCTGAACGGATCGGGCAAGAGCACGCTGCTGCGCATCATCGGCGGCATGGACAAGGACTACCTCGGCGAGATCACGATGGCGAAGGGCTACTCGGTCGGGCTGCTCGAGCAGGAGCCGCAGCTCGACAGGGGGAAGACGGTCAAGGAGGTCGTCGAGGAGGGCCGTGCGGACGTCGTCGCCATTCTGAAAGAGTACGAAGCCGTCAGCGCCCGGCTCGGCGAGAACCTCTCACCGGACGAGATGGAGAAGCTGATCGACAAGCAGGCCCAGCTGCAGGAGAAGATCGAGGCGGTCAACGGCTGGGAGCTCGAGAACCAGCTCGACGTCGCCATGGACGCCCTGCGGTGCCCGCCGCCGGACGCCAAGATCGAGGTGCTCTCGGGCGGCGAGAAGCGGCGCGTGGCCCTGTGCCGGCTGCTGATTCAGGAGCCCGACATCCTCCTATTGGATGAGCCGACCAACCACCTGGACGCGGAATCGGTCCAGTGGCTGGAGCAGCACCTCCAGCAATACAAGGGGACGGTCATCGCCGTGACCCACGACCGCTACTTTCTGGACAACGTGGCCCGCTGGATCCTGGAGCTGGACCGGGGGCAGGGCATTCCGTTCGAAGGCAACTACACCTCGTGGCTGGAGCAGAAGCAGGCGCGGCTGGCCAGGGAGGAGAAGTCCGAATCCCAGCGCCGGAAAACGCTGGAGCGCGAGTTGGAATGGATCCGCATGTCGCCGAAGGGCCGCCACGCCAAGGGCCGGGCCCGCATCACGCGGTACGAGGACCTGCTCGGCGACGAGCAGGAGAAGCGGGCGGAGGACCTGGAGATCTACATCCCGCCGGGGCCGCGGCTGGGCGATATCGTCGTGGACGCCAAGGACCTCGGCAAGGCTTACGGCGAAAAGGTGCTTTTCGAGGGCCTCAGTTTCAACCTGCCTCGCGGCGGCATCGTCGGCGTGATCGGGCCCAACGGCGCGGGGAAGACGACGTTGTTCCGGATGATCGTCGGCAAGGAGAAGCCGGACAAGGGTTCCATCAAGGTCGGAGAAACGGTGAAGATCGGCTATGTCGATCAGGACCGCACGCTCGACGACAAGAAGACGGTCTGGGAGGTTCTTTCGGACGGGCAGGACAAGATCAAGCTGGGGAAGGTCGAGGTCAACTCGCGGGCCTATTGCGGGCGGTTCAACTTCGGCGGCACGGAGCAGCAGAAGAAGGTCAAGGACCTCTCGGGCGGGGAGCGCAACCGGCTGCACCTCGCGCGCATGCTTCGGGAGGGGGCGAACCTTGTCCTGCTGGATGAGCCGACCAACGATCTCGACGTGAACACGCTGCGGGCGCTGGAGGAGGGGCTCGAGCGGTTCGGCGGCTGCTGCATGGTGAGCAGCCACGACCGCTGGTTTCTCGACCGCATTGCCACCCATATCCTGGCGTTCGAGGGAGACAGCAAAGTCGTCTGGTTCGAAGGGAACTACAGCGAGTACGAGGCGGACCGCAAGAAGCGGTTAGGGAAAGAGGCGGAGCGCCCGCACCGCATCCGCTACAAGAAACTCACCAGATAAAAGAGCGGGGCCTGTCGCGGGGCTACCTCCCGCTCCCTGCGCGCGCGCCACGAATAAACAGATGCCGCTCGCTTACGGGCGCGGTTGAGGCAGACCCCGCTCCGGCCCTGGTGAGATTCTAGCGACACGGCGCCACCCGCTTCCTTGGCTGGCTTTCAAGGTGGAGCTTCGCTAGACTGGGGGCGTTTGGGCCGGGGTGGCGGAATTGGCAGACGCACAGGACTTAAAATCCTGGGCCTTTCAAGGGCATGCGGGTTCGACCCCCGCCCCCGGCACCAAACCAAGCTTGCTCGACCAGCACTTCAATCAAATGTGCCGGATATTCAATACCACTTCCCCTGAACCCGGCCTTATACCCCTTGTCCCCCTTGACTTGCCTTCCCGGGCGGCCTAGTCTACCTCCCAAACCGGACGTTGGAGGCGGAACATGAGAAGCGTGGCGCGAAATCACATGGCTGCTGGGGCCGCTTTTGTGTGCATGGCCTTGTTTTCATGTTCGGGCGGGGATTCAGGTTCTGTTGAGCTGGGCATTGCTGCTTTTGATAGCGGCGACTTCGCCACTGCCTTAAAGGAATTTCGCTCCTTGGCCAGAGAGGGCAATGCTGAGGCCCAATACAAGCTCGGGGAAATGTATTTCTCCGGCTTGGGCGTGGCCAAGGATTACGCCAAGGCGCGGTTCTGGTATTTGAAAGCCGCCCAACAAGGAGTGGTGGAGGCCCAGTTCAATCTGGGAGAGCTGTACGGCAAGGGTCTTGGGACTCCCAAGGATCACGTGAAGGCAGGCAACTGGTACCGGCTGGCGGCCGACCAGGGACACCCCAGGGCCCAGTTCAATCTGGGGTCAGGGTACGCAAACGGGCAGGGCGTGAAGCAGGACGTCGTGCTTGCCTACATGTGGTACGCCCTTTCGGCGCAACAAGGCGATGTGAAGGCTGTAGAGAGCCGCGCCCTGCTGTCCAAGGAGTTGACGCCGGCGCAGGTGGCCGAAGGCCAAAAACTGCTCAGTGAATGGAAGCCCAAGAAGGAGAAGGAGAGAGAGAAGCTCGCCGTGAATTAGCGGGGCTGAGGGGCCTTTCTTAGCAAGGCATGGAAATCGGGTTCCGATTGGAACCAGCCGGCGAAGGCGGTCTTGGGGACCGAGCACGCAACCTCGGTAATGCGGTGCTGCAATTGAGATGAAAGCCGAAAGATGATGCCGTCGCCGTAACCGATGTTGGCGGCTTCGTGGATGATTTGCCGCGAATCCCGATCGCGTATTTGGAAGACCCCGCCGGAGTAAACCTCCGGACTGAGATTGATGCTCATCCCGATCATCCGGTGCTCGATCATATCATCGTGCCAGGAATCGTAATGTTGTGAGCCCGGCACCATCCGGTAGACCCTGCCGGCAAAACATCCGATGGGGCCGCAAGCGGTGATCTGTCGGATGAGTTGGAACAACTGTGGGTCATTCGCCAGAAAACGCAGCGTGTAGGCGGCCTGATTCTCCGTCATGCAGATCTCCGTTCCGATCCCTTCGTGTGTTTTTGGATTGAATATGGCGGCGTCAATGTGACGCTGAATAACGTGAAGGAGCCCGGGCTCCAGAAGGGAGGGCAACAGAATGCAGTGGAGCCGATCGAATTGCCTGCGTAAGTGTTCCACGCCTCCCGCAAGCGCAGAAACCGCTATTCCCGTTCGTGTGAGTTGAACCATCCGCCCGCCACCGGCTTGTGAGCACATCACCGGTGGCTGCTTAGGTGTAAGCTCAGTGGGGGGCGTCGTCGTCGTCTGTGGTGTGCCCGGGTGAGGTCACCGTCTGCCCAGGCGGAGTCTGTGTCTGGCCTGGCGGAGGCATTATCTGGCCTGGCGGTTGTACGCAATAGCTCGGCAGGAAAAAGCCACAGGCAGAGAAAACGGGTGGAGGCTCTGCCCAACCAGGCGGCAAGGGCGCCAAGCCAGGCGGGTTGACCGTAGCGGCAGGCTTACCGTTGTCATTCGGGTTAGGCGATGACGGTGGCCCTGCCTGGCTCACATCCGGACTGGAGAGGAAGGTGAACCCCACGAGCATCGTGCCTGTGACGATCCACAATATCCGCTTCATGGTCTTTCTCCCTGTCGTGTGGCTGGTCCTATCTAATGAGCTAATAACATTATCTCACAATTATTCAACCTTAAAGGGCAAATTCAATACCTTCATGAGAACGAACAAGAATTCATATCCTCTTGCATCAAACTTATTGATATTCAATGAATATCTTACAGAACATGAAAGTGACCAGGTGGCCAAGAAACGTAAGTAAACGAGAACTCCCTATCAAAAAGGATAGAAAATGTGACGGAAAAGACACAGTATTCCCTTGCATCCTTCCCGTACCACATGCGCCGTCCTCCTGAGATAGCAGAAGCCGAGTTGGCTCCTGCTCGACAGTCCATAGCGCAGGCGCATGAATTCGGACGACGGAAAGAGCAGCGTAAAAAGATAGCGCCATTTCGAGCGGATACCCTTGAGCGCGAAGAAGAGCGCCACTTCCTCTCGCGAGGCCGATGGGGACATTCCCGCGAGTGACCGTGCGAGCCGTCCTGAGAATGCGCCGGCGGGTGACCGGTTCGACGCACGGGCAGCCGACAGGGCGAGTTGTGACAACACCTCTTCCGGGACCGGTGTATCGAAGGTGTCGGCCAGCCTTCCCAGCACCTCGGCCAGGAGCATCTCCTGTTCCATCTGTGCGGCAAGCCCTGTGACGTGCGCCCAGTCCGGCGCCGTGCGATCGTGTCGAATCAGGCGATCGAGCTCGTACAGCCACAGGAGCGGAGCGTTGCCTCCGTGGTGGAGATAATGGAAGCTGAGATGCAAAAGCAGGTCTTCCCGGCCGAGCGACCATGATTCCATGCCGAGGACGCGCCTCTTCACGCATCGGCTCCAGACGGCATCCATGTCCACGCGGTCTACGAAGGGGGGATAGGCGATCGTCCAATGGGGCTCCGCAACGATCCAGCCATGCCGGTTTTTGAGGAATCCGAGGGTATACGAATAGGCCTGGGCAAATCCGGGGCGGTGGTTCATTTCCCGAAACCCCAACTCGCTCAGCCGGTCCGCGACCTTCTGCAGATCTTTCTTGCGCACCAGAAAATCGATGTCGCCTGTTGGACGGGCCGTGATGTCGCCGTAGAACAGCTCCGCAAGCGCCAGCCCGCGAATGGGGGCGCAGGCAAGCCCGGCACGCGCGAACGCCTGCAGCACGGAGGCGAGTTCTTCCGCCAGCAGGAGATTACGCGCCGACATGCGCACGGCGCCCGCTTTGAGCTGTTCCTGCAGGGCCGTGGAAGGGCGGTGGGTAGGATGGGACTCATTGAGCCACCGGTACAGGATGGAGGTCAGCCCCTGTTGGTCCGCCTCACGGACGATCGTTTCCCACGCCTGGCCGTCATGGGATTGGGGAGCGCAGCCTTCGATGCCTGTGCCCCGCAGGATGGCCATAAGAAAGGGGTGTATCGGGAGTGCGGTCATAGGTTCGAGTCGGACGTGATTGCCGTGAGGACTTCCGGAAGGAACGCCAGATTACGCGGATACGACAGTGACTTGACGGGGATGCTCGCCGACAGCCGTGAGGTCCAATTGAATTGACGCGTGAGCCGGGCCCTTTCCACGATCACGTGGTTGAACGTGTTGGCGAGCAGCTCGAGACAGGCCCGGCGTTGCGAAAGGGGTGTGATCGTCACTCGTGTGAGCGGGACGCCCGTGGCCGGCGGTCTGAGCATGTAGATCGCTCGCAGCGGCGCGGCGGCGCGCGAGGATTGCCGGGACGCCAGGGGAATCACGAGCTTGGGGGTCATGGGATTCATCGGAGTGCCCGCGGCCCGGTCTCCGAGAATGGTCGTTGCGATCTCCGGAAAAAGCTTGATCCGGGAAGGGCCCGGATGCGCGGTGAAGCGGCGATCGTTCTCGGTGAGGACAAGGAGGTCATCGGTCAGCAGGGTGTGCCCTGCCCGGAGAAAGGCGGCGCCGAGGCTCGATTTGCCGTAGCCGCTGTCCCCGAGAAACGCCACCGCCTGTTGATGGACCACCACCACCGTCGCGTGCAGAGGCTCGATGCCGTGTTTCAACAGGGCGAAGGACAGCACGTGGCCCACCAGATAGGTGTGAAACGCCTCCGGGGTTGCGCCGTGGCATGCGCGACAGGCGATGCGCCGTCCCTCCGGCGAGACGAGGAATTCAAAAAGTCCGGGCCAGCGGAGATAGTCCGACCCGTCTGAAAGCCGCGCATGCCGGTACCAGTCTCCCGGCTTCGGCCCGCTCGGGTTTTCCTGGCGGGCCTGTGCGAAAAATGAATCCGGCGCTTCGAAGAGGTCGACTGCGTTGTGGCGGGACTCCCGGAGTTCAGGACAGGGGAGAGGCAGTTCGCTTCTGAGGGACAGGCCATAGAGCCGGTAGGTGAAGGGAGCGCGCCGGTGGCGCAAAGGCTGTTGAACCGTCCCGATCATCACCCGTTCCCGCCCTAAGTCTTGGTTTTGGGCGCCGCGCCCCCGTCAGACTTGGCCCCCCCTTTTACCGCCGGCGGCACCACTAACATCGTGAGACGGCGGAGGTCTCCGTAGACCACCAGGCGGGGAGAACGATAGGGTTTCTTTTTTAATCCTGTCGGTTTAGGGGTCATCTGCGCCTCCAGTGCACGTTGCCGGAAGTCCGCACGGGTGCGTTTCCAGCCCCGCGTGGATGTGGTTGTTCTTGCCGAAAAACACCTGCAGCCAGAGTTCCAGCCCAAGGAGATCCGAGAGGCCCCAACTGACGGCGCAGTTGGGGCCTCGAATCCGATCTTTCATCCGCGCCAGGTCCTGCCTCAGCGCCGCTCCCTTGAGATAGCCGAACTTGACGGCCATCTCCTCCGCTTGCAGGCACTGCACCAGTTGCGGATAGTCCCGTTCCATTCCCTCATTCACCAGATGGCTGAAGTCGGCCTTCCAGCGGCGTTCCCTGATGGCCTCCGGAAGCACCCCCCGCAGGGCCTCACGCATGATGCCCTTGGGCACGCCCTTCCAGGCCTGCATGTCTCCCGGGATGCTCATTACAAACGAGATCAGGTCACGGTCGAGAAAGGGGAAGGCCGTTTCCAGTCCGTGCCCGGAGGCCGCCTTATTGTTCCACTCCATGCACAGGCCATAATACCTCGAACGGGCTTCCGCATACAGGGCCCTCGCATACGTGGTCGGAAAGTGCCCGCCGGCATGGGGCTGGCGGCTTGCGAACCGCCGGGCCCGTGTCCACATCCCCTCCGTGTACCCAAGACGACTCTGGGGAGATCGGGTCAGATTCGCGCGAAGTCTTCGCAGCCAGGGGATGAGCGCCTCGGGCACATGACGTTTCACGAGTCCCTGGACAAAGTTTCGTCGAAATTGCCAGGGATCCACGTCCGTACACCAGCGACCCCATTCCGTGAGGCGCGCCCGGACCTGGCCCCACGCCAGATGGTCAAAGAGGTCGTAGAGATAACCCGGAGTGAAGAGGAATTGGTCGCCCCAGTGGCCGGTCAGCAGCACACGCGCGCCGCGGCTGTGGGCGGTCTGGAGGAGCAGTTGGGTGGTGTTCCACTGGTTGTCCATGAACGGCGACTCGGCGCTCCACACGGCGTCTCTGCACCCCTGGAGCGACCCGAGGCGCACGGGAATTCGTTCGATCGCAATCCCGTACGCGCGCTCGATCTCGAGGAGGAAGGCCTTCTCATCGGACGGAGTCCCATCGGCGGAGGTGTACGAGATCCCGAGGAGAGGGGGAGCATGCGCCTGGTCGCGCTGCCTGAGCGTTTCAGCCAGGCAGAGAATGGAAGAGGAATCGAGGCCCCCGCTGACGGAGACCGCGACCGGGTAGGCGCTGCGGAGGCGGCGCCGAACGGCCTGTTCAAAGTGATGGCGGAATGCCTCCGCATAGTCGGGGAAGGATTTGAAGCGTGTCTGTCGGGTGGGATCAAAGTCCCAGTATTGCCGCGTCCCGAATTCATGGGGAGTGAGGATCGCCAGGTGGGAAGGGGGCAGGCTGAAGACGCCTTGAAAAAACGTCGTCCCCTGGGAATCCAGGGCTCCGGCGAGGAGAAAGCCGGCCAGGCAATCATCGTGCGGCTTGGCGGCCACCAAGGGATGAGCCAGAAGGGCCTTGATCTCGGAGGCAAAGAGAAAGAGGTCCGGGCTTCGGTAGTAGTAGAGCGGCCGGATGCCGATGGCGTCCCGGGCCAGCAGAAGCCGCTGTCTTTTCGGATCGAAGAGCCCCAGCGCAAAGTCTCCCGTCAATCGTTCGGGGAACCGGTCTCCGAACGCCTCGTAGGCGGCCAGGACAAGGGCCGGATCGGGAGATGCGGTGGAAATATCCGAAAAGGATTTGAGATCCTTCAGAAGCTCTTCCCGGTTGTCGAGCCGGCCATCGAAGACGACGACGGCCCCGGACGGGTGGACCAGCGGCTGGATTTCCGTGGACGATTCTGGGGTGACGCGGAAGAGCCGGGACGCCAGTCCCACGGACCCCTGGACCCAGAGTCCTTCGGCGTCGGGCCCTCGGTGAGCCAGCGTCCTGTTGAGCCCGGCGAGCGTGCCGTTCTCGACAGGCCGCCCATCCAGATGCCACATTCCGACGATGCCGCTCAGCGCTTGCCTCCCGCGTTATCGGATGGGAACGAGGGGCCGGTACCCCTCGCATTCCGGAAGGCCGAAGATCACCTGTCCCTGCTGTTCGATCCATGCGTGGGCGGCGAGGGCGTCGCCATGGCGCGCCACCCCGATTTGCAGGGTGGAGGCAATGCCATGTCTCCCGAGGAGCCAGGAGAGGACGAGAGCCTTTTTGAGACATGTGGCGGTGGCAGGGGTCAAACGACCCGCAACCTCCACCAGCCAGGCCAGGCGGGAGACGGAAGGAACCGGCTCCGAAGATCTTCCCGGTCTCTTCCGGCCTGCGTGGTCACAGAGCGCGCGCAGTTGCTGAAACGGCAGGAGGCGCAGGGCCGGTTCCATCAGGAGCAGCAGCGCCCACGCTTGCGCAAGGACGATGCGCTCCCGCGGTGGAAGCCGGAAGAATTTATGGAGCCGTTCCATCGCCGATTTCAACCAGCCCTTTCTTCCGCATCTGGGCAGCGAGATCGAGCAAATCCTGCGTGCAGGGAACTTCGGTCACGTCGTACTCTTCCAGCAGCGCGCCCAGAACCTTCCGGAGAGACTGGTGCTCGTGAATCAGATGCCAGATCCTGGTTCCTATCGGGTCGAGGCCGAAATAGACGCCGCTGTTGAGATTGAGGATCACCTCTTCTCCCTGGAGGTTATGGGAAAGGATCCCCTCGGGAATTCGGAGGCAGGATGTCAGGGAGATGGCGTCTTTCATGGTTGAAGCGTATCGTGCCGCCCAGTTCATGTCAAGAAATGGGACATGAGGCGGATGCGCGGGAGTGAGTCACAACGGCCATCCCCTCCCAGTTGATTTCCAGAATGGTCACACCTGCCCCCTCAAGTTCCTTCCGGATTTCACCCACATCCTTAAACCAGTGGATGAAGTGTCCGCCCATACAATCGTCGCCGGGTTGATAGGCGGCGTTGGTTCCCGGAAGCTTGACCAGCATCGCATTCAGACAGGTGGAAAGGCGCCGGAGACGGGAAACCGGAAGCCGCTCGGGTAGAAAACCGAGAATCACCAGCCCATTGGGCTTGAGAAGCCTGCCAAGGTCTGCCAGCCAGGCCTGTCGTTGCGATATGCCTGAGATGGCGCTGTACATGTTGTGTGACATGAGTACGAAGTCGAAACTCGAACCGGCATAGGGGAGTTCAAGAAAGTTGGCCTGATGAAAGCAAGCTGAAACCCCGGCAGCCCTGGCCAATTCCCGGGCTGTGCGCACGGCCGTAAAGTCTGTATCCATCCCCACAACCGCGACGCCCCTCTGCGCGACCGCGATGGCCTCCCGACCCCAGCCGGAGCCCAGGACCAACATCTTGCCGAAGTGTATGTGGTGACGATCAAAAATCTCGGTTTCAATGGGCTCCAGGCGACAGTCCTTTTTCCAGTCCAGGGTGGCTCTGCGGGCGATCTCGGCATAGGTGGAGTGATAGTGAGTCTTCACTCGTGCGGAGAGTTGACCGGGGGAGAAAATGACCGGTAAGAACCCGTCGAGAAAGCTTGCCAGGCGATCGAAGTTCCTACTTGCCATCTTGCAACTTCGAGCCAGCAGAAGGAGGAGATTTCCGATGAACAACATGGTGGGTTCCCGCGTTGGTCGTACATCCTAGTCGGCAGGCCTGATCCAGTCAATTCGTCCGCCTGCCAGGGTCATATTCTATTCACTGACCCGCCTGTGCTACCATGCGCCCATGAGTTTCTGGCACGGCATCGCGCAGCCGGTCATCGGCCTCTCGCCGATGGACGGGGTGACCGACCCGGCGTTCCGGTTCATCGTGGCCAGCCACGGCAAGCCGGACGTCCAGATCACCGAGTTCATCAATGTGGACGAAGTTTGTCACGGGGGAGACGCGGCCTGGAGCCAGCTTGACTACCACGAGATCGAGCGGCCGATCGTGGCCCAGATCTACGGCGCCGATTCCGACAAATTTTATCAAGTGGCGCAGGTGGTGTGCGAGCTGGGTTTCGACGGCATAGACATCAACATGGGCTGCCCCTCCAAGAACGTCTCGGCGCGCGGCTGCGGGGCGGCGCTGATCCGGAATCCGCCGCTGGCGAGGGAGATCATCCGCGCGGTTCAGGCCGGAGTGCGGGATTGGGCCTCCGGGCATCGTCTTGACGCCATTGGTCTGCGGCCGCGGGTAGTCGAGAGGGTGCAAGCGCTCGCGTCCGGGCGGCCGGGCGATTGCGCGGAGCCCCGCCGGCCGATCCCCGTCTCCGTCAAGACGCGTCTCGGCTACGACGCGGTGGTGATCGAAGACTGGGTGTCGGTCCTGCTGGAGGAGCGGCCTGCGGCGATCTCCATCCATGGCCGGACACTGGCCCAGATGTACCGGGGCCAGGCCGATTGGGCAGCTATCGGCAGGGCGGCCACGCTCATTCGCGAGACCTCGACCCTGGCGCTCGGGAACGGGGACGTGGAGTCGATGGCGGATCTGGTCCAGAAGGTCAGGGACACCCATGTCCATGGTGTGCTCATCGGACGAGGCGCGCTGGGCAATCCCTGGATCTTTCGCGCCAAGGCCTGGGCCAAGGCGCAGGTGAACGAAGAAGAAGGGGATGGTGAAGAAGGGGGACAGTCCCACCACCCGTTGCATTGGAAGGAGCAACGGGTGCCCGAAATGGAGACAGTTCCCCTCCAGGAGCGGTTCCGTGTCGCGCTTGAGCATGCCCGCTATTTCGAATCCCTCGGCGGGGCCTCCCGGTTCGCCGCCATGCGTAAGCACCTGGGGTGGTATTGCACTGGTTTCTTCAAGGCGGCCGAGGTCCGCTCGCAGATGTTCCGCGCCACCAGCTCGCGCGATGTGGAGCAAATCCTCGCCGGGCTCCCGGCTTGACCCTCGTTCTGGCCTCGACGTCTCCCCGGCGCTACCGGATTCTCTCGCTGCTCCACCTGCCTTTTCTGATGGTGTCCCCCGACGGCGCGGAAGTGGTTGCCGAAGGTCGCTCGCCTGCCGAAGAAGCATGCTTTCAATCCAGGCGCAAGGCGGCTTCGTTGGCCGCTCGGTTTCCCCAGGCGATCCTCATCGGCAGTGATACCCTGATCAGCCTCGATGGGGGCAAGATCGGCAAGCCGGAGGACCTGGACGGCGCGCGAGACATCCTTCGGCTTTTGAGGGGACGCATCCACGAAGTGGTCACTGCCGTGGCGCTGGTGAAGGGCGCGCACACGTTCGAGGCTGTCGAGACGGCGCAGGTGCGCATGCGGGAGTTCACCGATGCGGAATTGGATGCCTACCTGGCGACCGGCGATTGTCTCGACAAGGCCGGCGCGTACTCGGTCCAGGGGCTGGGACGGAGCCTGATCGAAGGGCTGAACGGGGATTATCTCGCCGTCGTGGGCCTGCCGCTGCGGGCCGTCGCCGACGGCCTCAAGCAGTTCGGCGTCGAGGCGCCCGTCGATCTCGGCCGGCTCTACCGCGAGCGCAATTTCCTCAACTGGCGGACGTTCCCCTGACCTGCGCTGGCTGCGGGATGTACAGGCCCGCGGAGAATTCCATCTTCATGGCGTCGTGAAAGCCCATGGACAGCGGGATCAGCTCGTGGGTGAGAACCAGCGCCAGGTATCCTGTGAACGGATGGGGCGCGGTCGGGACGAAGATCAGGCTCAGCCGGCCCTTGGGCGCAAGCTGGAGCGCCTCGGGGGCCTCGCCCATCAGCAGCCCGATCGCATAGAGCCCATGCCGCGGGAACGGCAGGAGGACGATCCGGTTCTCGCGCCGGCGATCCATGAAAGCGAAGATGTCGGTCACGGACTTGAAGGTCGTATAAATGCTTCGGACCAGCGGAATGCGCAAGACCGCTGTCTCGGATGCCTTCCACAGGCGCGCGCCGAACAAATTTGACGCCAGGGCGCCGGTGGCGAGGATCACCAGGAGCAACGCCAGGGCGCCCAGCCCCGGGATCGAGGAACTGACGCCCGGCCCCAGCAGATCGCCGAGCGCGCCGTCCAGGGCGGTGAACAGCGTGGTGAGAATGAGGAAGGTCCCCCAGAGGGGGACGATGACGACCAGACCCGTCAGGAAATACCGGCGCAGGCGATGCGTGATGGGCATAGGGACCCCGGTTCGGGGGAAGTGTTATTGCTCCAGAATGACGGCGGTGCCGATCAGGGTGACGATTGCCAGGGGCCCCTGTGCCGGCAACACTTCAAGGCGCGCCCCGACGACGCCGTTGCCGCCCCGTTCGATGGCCTCGGTCTTGAGGTCGGCAATCGCCAGATCGATCGCTCTGCGTAGCCGCACCCCGATCGGCCCTCCGCTGAGACGCTGCATGTCCAGTCCGTCCGGGAGCAGCTCATCCGTTTCGCCCATGCGGATCACCACCGTGGCCGCCACAAGCCCCGCGTAGCCCGCGATGTGTTGGCCTTCAAAGGCGAACTGAGTCGTGACGGGAATTGACGCCTGTTGGAGCTTGGCCCGTTGGGGCAAGGGCGGAGGCGGGGCGGCGGGTTGCGGCGCGGCTACTGCAAGAGGCGCGGGCGGCTGAGCCGCCGCTGCCTCGGCCTTGTCCTTCTGCTTGGCCTTGCCTTTTCTTCCCGCTGCGGTCGGCAGCATATCCCGGACGGCGGCCAGCGGGTCCGGGGTCGATTCCTGCTTCGGAGGGTCGGGAAGCGCCGGCTTGGAGGTTGGGCGCACGCCGGGCCGGCTCGGATCATACCCGCAATTCAGGCAGACTTTTCCGGGCAAGAGGCCGATCCCGCAGAGTGGGCACTCCATCGCTTGCCTCCTTCGTTGGCGTTATCTGACCCGTTGAGAGTCGGGCAGCGGCCGGACACCGAGGTGATCGGCCAGGATGTATGTGTCCAGAAAGGCCAGAGTCCGCGCCCAGGCTTCCGCCGCCGCCTCCGCGTGATAGACGTCCGGACGGGTGTCATTGAAGAAGGCATGCGAGGTGCCCGGGTACTTGTGAACTTCGCAGATCACCTTTCTGGCGGTCAGGGTGCCGGCCAGGTAGTCCACTTCTTCCTGCGTGATCCACTCGTCGCGCTCCGCTTGATGATAGAGCACGGGGCAGTGCAGGCTCGACAGCGAGTCCTTGGGGACCTTCCCGTAGAAGGCCACGACCGCCCGCAGTTGGCGCCTCGCGCAGGCGCAACTGAGCGCATTGGACCCTCCCATGCAGAAGCCGAGGACCGCGAAACGGTTCTTCTTCACGTACTCCTGGTAGTTCAGGTATTCGCAGGCTGCGCCCAGGTCCTTCATCAGATCGGCGGTATTGAGCTTGCCCATGAGCTGGGCGGCGGTCTCGGCGTCGCTCGTGACGGCCCCTCCGATGCGGCTGTACTGGTCCACGGCCAGCGCCACGTAGCCGTGCTGGGCCAGCCGGAAGGCGAGGTCCTGGAAGTGGCTGTTGAGCCCCCACCACTCGTGGAGGAGGATCACGGCGGGGAATGGCCCGCCTTTCTGCGGCCAGGCCTGGAACCCTCTGATGAACACGTGCTTCGCGGCCTTGGTGGGCGCGTACGGATCCGTGGCCACGTCCAGGGGGTCGGGCATGCCGGCGACGGGGATGCGGACGGCGGAGGAACCGACATCCTTTCGGTCATACTTGGGTTGGGGGGCGGGCACCGTCATTTCTTCACGCTCCCGGCGTCGATATTGATGAACGGCATGGCCCCGCTGCCCCCGAGCACCTGCGGGAACTTCCCGTCCCATTTTTCGATCGCCCGGAGTTGCAGGATGATCGGGCTGATCGTCTCCTTCTGGATCCGCTGAGATTCGGCTTCCGCCTTGGCCTGCACGACTTTCTGCTGCCCTTCGATCTTGACCCGCTCCAGGTCCCGTTGGGCCTTCAGGGCCAACTGCTCGGCCGTCTGCTTGGATTCGATCGCCTCGTTGAAGATTTTGGAGAACTGGAAGTCCGTGATGTTCAGCTCGTCGAGCGAGATGTGAGAGGTCGTCAGCCGTTTCTGCAGGGAAGTTTTGATCTCGTCCTTGACGAACTGGCGTTTCGTGACCAGCTCTTCGGCCGTGAACTCGGCGCAGACGGCCTTGACGATCTCCTGCACGGCCGGGTCGATGATGCGCTTCTCGTATTCCGGGCCGATCTCCTGGTAGATCTTGTTCACCTTGTCCGGGAACAGATGGAAGTTCAGCACGATCTCGGTCGCCACCGTCTGGAGGTCTTTGGAGGCGGCGGTGGCCCGGGTGTCCGATTTGCGGATCCGGACGTCCATCTTGATGACCCGCTGGATGACGGGGATGATGAAGGAGAAGCCTTCCGGCAGGATCTTGTTCTCGATGCCGTGGAGCTGGTTGAACACGACGCCGCGCTCGCCGGCTCCGACGATCACGAAAGGGGAGAAGACCCAGACCAGTAAAAGAACCGCGGCGACGATGGCAAAGGGGCTTATCTTCTTCAGGCCGGGCACCTCGCTGATCGGGTCGAAGTCTTTATTCAAAGCCATCGTTGTTTCCTTTCTAGAGCTGAGTCCGGCCTATTCGCTGCTGCCCAGCATGTCGTCGATCAGGGGTCTGTTCCGGTCGTAGCAGTTGGGACAGACATGGTCGAACACGGCATCGTGATCGGACGCGACGTTGCGCGCGTCCACGAGTTTCTCCCCCAGGATGATTTCGTAACACGGATCGCAAAGCTGAAACGGCCCTCGCATCAGGCTGATGGTGCGCACGATGGTTCCCGTCGGGTGTGAAGGATCAGGCTTCTGCAACGATGTGCGTGTCGGTCTCTTCCACGCCATCGATGGTATGGATCTTCGAAATGACGACGTCGGACAGGGCCTTCTCGTCATTCACCTCGATGAAGCTGAAGACGTCCGGCTGGCCGAAGCAGGGATGAACCTGTTGGACCCCGGAGATCGCTTTCAGGGACTTCACCACGTCCTTGGTTTTGCCCGCCTTGACCTTGATCAGAATGTAGGCCTTGGTCGCCATACGCTCCCTCCCCACGCCAAATGTTGAGCGATCATAGCAGATCGCTGATGTTGAATAAAAGGGTCAGCGAAACGGCATGGCCTGCCGCTGCGCCTCGTAGATCCGGTGAATGTCCCGGCCGGTCGAGCGGAACCGATCACGGGCGCGCCCGTAGGCGCGTGCCAGAAGATCGAGGTCGGCCTGGCGCACGTTGAATTCCATCAGGCCGGCCAGGACATCGGGCCGCTCCGCCGGCGGGTGCGAAACGGCATGCGTCAGAATCGCCTCCAGGGCGCGCGAGGTGAGGCCGTCCTGGGGGCTGGGCTTGGCGCCTGGGGACTCGCTTCTGCGGAGGGCGTCGGCGAACCACGTCCTGGTGGCCTTGTTCGCGCTCTTGGTCAGGGCCGCCTGCGTCTGGATCAGGGCATGGATCAGGGCATTGGCTTCCGGGGAGGTCTCGGGGGGAAGCGCCCCGGCCTGCTCGAAGACGGCCAACAGGGCCATGACGTGTCCCACCAGGGGCCGGCTGGACTCTCCCGAAGCGGGGCCGGCCGTGAGGGCCGCCAGGATTGCGAATGCCACGACAGGGCATGCCATTTTTTCATTGTACCTTTTCCCGGCCAGCGGTGTCTCACTCTCAGGAGGCACGGGAGGCAGGATGCTGGCCAAGGTCCATAGCGTCGCGGTCAACGGTCTGGAGGCCCACTCCGTCGAGGTGGAGGTGGACCTTGCGGCAGGGCTGCCCATGTTCACGGTGGTCGGGCTGCCGGACCCGACCGTCCGGGAAAGCCGCGACCGGGTCCGCTCGGCGCTGCGCAACAGCGGCTTCGGCTTTCCCCAGCGGAAAATCACCGTCAATCTGGCGCCGGCCGATTTGCGCAAGGAGGGCGCCGGATTCGATCTTCCCATGGCGGTCGGCATTCTGGCGGCTGAAGGCTTGATCCCGCCTGAGGCGCTGCGGGAGTTCGTCCTGGTCGGAGAGGTCTCCCTGGAGGGAGGCATCAAGCCGGTCCATGGGGTGCTATCGATGGCGCTGGCATGCCGCGGCCGCGGGATCAGAGGGTTGCTCGTGCCGGCCGGGAATGCCGAGGAGGCGGCCATCGTGGAAGACGTGGCGGTCTATCCGGTCGCGACCATTCCCCAGGTCGTCGAGTATCTCACCGGCGCGCAGTCTTTGGCGCAGCAGCAGCGCGAGCCCGCGCAGCTCGGACTGAGTCTGAACGGGGCGGCCGATTTTTCGGACGTGCGCGGCCAGCAACATGCCAAGCGGGCACTGGAGGTTGCGGCGGCCGGCGGGCACAACGTGCTGCTCGTGGGGCCTCCGGGGTCCGGCAAGACGATGCTGGCGCAGCGGCTGCCCGGCATTCTCCCGCCGATGACCTTTGATGAGGCTATTGAATGCACACGCATCCATAGTGTGGCGGGCGCGCTTCGATCGGGCCAGGCGCTCCTGTCCGTCAGGCCGTTTCAGGCGCCCCACCACTCGATCTCGGACGCCGGCCTGATCGGGGGCGGCACGGTGCCGCGGCCGGGCGAGATCTCGCTGGCGCACAATGGGGTGCTGTTCCTGGACGAATTGCCCGAATACCGCCGCAACGTCCTGGAAAGCCTCCGTCAGCCCCTGGAGGAGGGGACGATCTCCATCACCAGGGTGTCGGCGTCGCTCACGTATCCCGCCCGCGTGATGCTGGTGGCCGCCATGAATCCCTGCCCCTGCGGGTTTCTAGGCGATCGGATCAAGCCCTGCGTGTGCAGTTCCGTGCAGATCCAGCGGTACCGGACGAAAGTTTCCGGGCCCTTGCTGGACCGCCTCGATCTGCACGTGGACGTGCCGGCGGTGCCCTTCCGGGACCTTGCCGCGGATGAGCGGGGAGAGGAATCCGAGGCGATCCGTGCGCGTGTCGTGGCGGCCCGCGCCCGCCAGGTCGAGCGCTACCAGGGGACCCGGGCCCACAGCAATGCCCAGCTTCGCCCCGCCCAGATCAAGAAACACTGCCGGATCGACGGGCCCGGCTCTACGCTCATCGAGCAGGCCGTGGCGCGCCTGGGGCTGTCGGCGCGGGCCTACATGCGGATTCTGAAGGTGGCCCGGACGATCGCCGATCTGGAACAGAAGGAGTCGATCGCGGCCTCGCACGTCGCCGAGGCGATCCAATACCGGAGCCTCGACCGGCGGGTACTCTGAAACGAGGAGAGGGAGCTACCGGGTGGCTGGGGCGGGAGAACTCACGGAACCGGCCTGCTGCAGCGGCAGGCGGATGTGGATGGTGGTACCCACGTCTTCTTTGCTCTCGACCGAGATCTGCCCCCCGTGCGCGTCCACCACATCCTTGACGATTTTGGTTCCGAGCCCCGTGCCGCCGACTTTGTTGCTTTTCGCGCGTCCGGTGAACAGACTGTTGCGGATGTCGGACGGCATACCGGGGCCTGTGTCGATGACGGCGAGGTGCAGGAGTCCATCGGCTTCGACCACGTTCCCCCGGACGGTGATGGAGCCACCTCCCGGCACCGCCGAGATGGCGTTGTGGACAAGGTTGTAGAGCGCGTTGAAGAGCCGGCGCTCGTCGGCCGAGATCGACGGAAGCGCATCGAGGCCGTCGGCGCGCAGGAGAACGTTTTTCTCGTCGGCGAGCACGTGCAGAGTTTTGATGACGTCGTCCACCACGCCCGCGACCCGGCAAGGGGCGAATTCCGGGGGCGTGCTCAGGCCCTTGACGCAGTCCCCGATTTCCTTCACCCGGTCCTGGATGCGCCGCGCGGCGTCTTGGAGCAGGCCGATCACGCGGTTGCAGAGGTCCTGGCTCGCCTGCGTTCCGCTGATGCCCATGGCCGTCAAGCTGCCGAAGAGCTTGTTGAGCTCGGTCTGCAGGAACTCCGCGCCGGTGATCACAGGGGTGAGCAGGTTTTTGATGTCGTGACCGATGTCGCCGAGGAGGCGCGCCACCTCGGCCAGCTTGGCGGTTTCGAACAAACGGGCCTGCTCGATGGCCTGGGCCGCAAGGGCGGAAACGATGGTCAGGATGGCGATGTCGTCCTTGTTGAGTTGCCCCTCGCGCTTGTTCAAGACCTGAAGCACTCCGATGGGGTCGCCCTCCCAGCGCTTCAGCGGGATCGTGATCATGTCGAGGGTCTTGAAGCCGGTGGAGTTGTCGATGGCGGAAAAGTGGCGGGTATCCCTGGCCACGTCGCCGATGATGGCCGGCTCGCCGGACTGGAAGACCGCGCCGGCGACGCCCTTATCCCAGGGGATGGCCGTCCCCCGCAATTGCTCCGCTTTCTCGCCGATCACGTAGCGGAAGACCAGTTGCTGGGCCTTCTCGTCGGCCAGCAGCACGGAGCCGGCCTCCGCGTTGACCACCTCCAGGGCAATGCGCAGCGCGTTCTCGACCAGTTCATCCACGTTGACGTGCTGGGAGAGGGCCTGGCAGATGAGGCGCGCCGCCTCGAGCTCGCGCTCGCGCTGCAGCAGCCGGCGGTCCTGCTGCCGGCGAGGGGCGCGGCGACGGTCGGTGGATGGAGGCCGCGGCATCGGCGATGGTACATGCTCAAACCCCACGTATGCCTCCGGGCTCCAAGAGTTGCGTTTCCTCCCCGTACGTCAGGTTAGGGAATCCTCTAGGGCAAGTCAAGATAAGTGCCGGTCCAAACCCTACTAGAGGTATTGCATATCCAGGTCCATTTGATCGAAGGACCTGGCTTAACAAGTTCGGCGTGGAGCTGGCGAGAGGAATCGAACCTCCAACCTGCGGTTTACAAAACCGCTGCTCTGCCGTTGAGCTACGCCAGCATCCTCACGGATGGCGCTATGGTAGCATATTTTGCCCGGCGATCCGACAGCGCAAAACGACCCCGCCTGTGCTATAGTCCTGGGAGGCCTAGGGAAGGAAGAGGAACGATGGTCACGTTGCGCTTATTGGGGAATCTGACGACGGCCGGCGGAGAGCGGGTGCTCGAGTGGGAATTGAAGGAGCCGACCACGTTGAAGCAGCTCTTTCTCGAGCACAAGGAGGAAATCCCCCAGGTGATTCAGTTATGGCAGGAGAACGAGTGCATGTTCACGGTGGGCACGCGTATCGCGGCGGAGGTGACGGTCGTGAAAGACGGCGATGTCGTCAAGATCACGCCGCATAACAGCGCGCTGCATTCGGCCGACTTTCCGATCGGCCACGGCGGTACGCAATAGAGCCCACTCCTCAGCTCCGCGTTTTTTTGGCCTTCCGTCTCTCCTCGGGATCCAGCATGCGTTTGCGAAGCCGGATATTGGAGGGCGTCACCTCGACGAGCTCGTCCGGCCCGATGTATTCGAGCGCGAACTCGAGGGTCATCTCGCGGGGCGGGGTCAGGACAATGGCGTCGTCCGAGCCGGACGCCCGCATGTTCGTCAAGTGTTTGGCCTTGCAGACGTTGACGTCCAGGTCTTCGTCCCGCGCGTTCTCGCCGACGACCATTCCCTGATAGACCTCCACCTGTGAGCCGATGAAGAGGGCGCCGCGCTCCTGGGCGATGTTCAGCCCGTAGGCGCTGCTGGTCCCTGCTTCGTGCGCGACCAGCGATCCATGGGCCTCAACCTGGAGCGCGCGCGGGTCCACCTTTTCATACCGGTCGAAGATGTGGTGGAGGACCACGGTGCCCTTGGTCTTGGTGAGGAGCGCGTTTTTCAGCCCGATGACGCCCCGGGTCGGCAGGTGGTATTCGAGGTGCAGATCGCCGTGGGCCGTCAGCTTCATGTGGCGCAGCTCGCTCCGGCGCCGGCCGACTTCCTCGATCACCGGCCCCTGGAACTCGACGGGCACTTCGATGGTCAGCTCTTCGTACGGCTCCAGCGTCGCGCCGTTCTCCTCGCGCATGATGACTTTGGGCTGGGAGACCTGCAGCTCATAGCCTTCCCGCCGCATCGTTTCGATGAGGACCGCCAGATGGAGCTCGCCGCGCCCGGCGACCAGGAACTGGTCGGTGGTGTCGGTCTCCTCCACGCGCAGGGCGACGTTGGTTTCCAGCTCCTTGAAGAGCCGGTCGCGGAGGTGCCGCGACGTGACGTATTTCCCTTCCCGCCCGGCGAAGGGGCTGGTGTTGACCGAGAAGGTCATCTGGACCGTCGGCTCGTCGATCGCCACGGGCGGCAGAGGCATCGGCCGTTCGGGGTCCGCCAGCGTCTCGCCGATCCCGATCTCAGGGAGCCCGGCGACAGCCACGATCTCTCCGGCCTCGACCTGCTCCACCTCCTTGCGCTCCAGCCCTTCGAAGATCAGGAGATCGGTGACTTTCCCCGGGACGATGGTCCCATCGGTCTTGATGCGCACAATCGGCTGGCGCCTGGCGAGGGTTCCGGACAGCAGCTTGCCGATGCCCATTTTGCCCTTGTACGAGTCCTGCGTCAGGGCCAGGACCAGCATCTGGAGGGGCCGGTCGGTCACGATCGGCGGGGGCGGGATCTTGTTCAGGATCGTGTCGAGCAGGGGCGCGATGTCCACGCCGGGCTTTTCCGAGTCAAGAGAGGCCGTCCCTTGGATGGCGGACGTATAGACGATGGGAAAATCCAACTGCTCATCGGTGGCGCCGAGATGGGCGAAGAGGTCGAAGGTGCGGTTGACGACGTCCTCGATCTGGGCATCGGGGCGGTCCACCTTGTTGATGACGACGATGGCCTTGTGCCCCAGGCCCAGGGCCTTGCGCAGCACAAAGGTGGTCTGCGGCATGGGGCCTTCCTTGGCGTCCACCAGCAGGAGAACGCCGTCCACCATGCGCAGGGTGCGCTCGACTTCCCCGCCGAAATCGGCGTGGCCGGGCGTGTCCACGATGTTGATCTTGACCCCGCTGTAGACCACGCTGGCGTTCTTGGCCTTGATGGTGATGCCGCGCTCGCGCTCCTGGTCCATCGAGTCCATGATGCGCTCGCCCATGCCTTCGACGTTGCGGTGCACATGGGTCTGCTTCAGGATCGCGTCGACGAGGGTCGTCTTCCCGTGGTCCACATGGGCGATGATGGCGATGTTGCGAAGGTCCGAGCGGCGCATGTCGACGGCTGTCCTCAAGGCATAAAAAAAGCCGCCCGCCTGCGACGGGCGACATCGATCCTTACTCTAACGCATGAGCAAGCCCGGAGTCAAAGAGAGGCGATGCTGTGGTAAGATGGGCCATGCGGCGACGGTCCATCTGGAAAGGTCTGCTGTGGGGAGTCTTGACGGTGACGCTGGCCGGCCTGGTATCGGTTGCCGGCACCGTCTGGTACCTGATGCAGGACCTGCCGCCGCTGACCGGCTTGCATGAGTATCAGCCCAGTCTCGTCACGCGCGTGTACTCGGCCGACAAGCAGGTGATCGGGCAGTTTTTCGTGGAGCGCCGGATCCTCGTCCCGCTGGACAAGATTCCCCGGCATCTGGTGAACGCGGTCGTGGCGATCGAGGACGCCAGGTTTTTCGAGCACCGGGGTCTGGACTTCGTGGGCATCGCCCGGGCGGCGTTGACGAACGTCCTGTCCGGCAAGATCCGACAGGGCGCCAGCACGATCACGCAGCAACTCGCGCGGTCGCTCTTTCTTTCTCCCAAACGGGATTTCGAGCGGAAGGTGAAGGAAGCGCTCCTGGCGCTCAAGATGGAGCAGATTCTGGGCAAGGAGCAGATCCTCGAGCTCTACCTGAACCAGATTTACTTCGGGCACGGCGCCTATGGAGTCCAGGCCGCCGCGCAGACCTACTTCGGAAAGGACGTGGGCCAGGTGACGCTGGCCGAAGCCGCCTATCTCGCCGGACTGCCCAAGGGGCCGTCCGACTATTCCCCGTATTACCATCCCGAAGCCGCCAAGCGCCGGCATGCCGTCGTGCTCAAGCGCATGGCCGAGGAGCGGTTCATCAGCGACGATGAGGCGAACCGCACCATCGAGGAAGCGGTGTCGTTCAAGCGCCTCGCGCGCGATGAGCCGGCGCCGTACTTCGTCGAGAACATCAGGCTGAAATTGATGGCCGCCTACGGCGAGCAGATGGTCTATAAGGGCGGGCTTCAGGTATACACGACGCTCTCCCTGGCGGATCAGCAGGCGGCCACGGCGGCGCTGCAGGAGGGGCTCCGCCAGTTGGATAAGCGGCAGGGGTACCGGGGGCCGCTCCGCAAGGGCGCGTCCCCTGAAGAGTTCTCGGCGGGACGGACCGGCGTGGCGATGACCTCCGCGCCGGTTCGCGAAGGCGAATTGCGAGAGGGTGTGGTGACGAAGGTTGCGCGGGACTGGTTGACGGTTGTGACCCGGGGGCTCACGGGAAAAATCGCCACAGAGGACCTCCTCTGGGCCAAGCGGAGGCTGAAGGGGCCCGATCCTTCCAAACATGCCAAAGAGATTGCCGCCAGGTTGCCGGGAGAGCTGTTCAAGGTCGGCGACGTCATCGAAGTGGGAGTCAAAAAGGTCGTTGGAGAAATCGTCCAGTTCACCCTGGAGCAAACTCCGGTCGTCGAGGGTGCCCTCCTGGCGGTCGATCCCCGCACGGGGGCGGTCCGGGCCATGATCGGCGGCTATGATTTCAAGCGGAGCGAATACAACCGGGCGACCTCGGCCAGGCGGCAGCCGGGCTCGGCGTTCAAGCCGATCATTTACGCCACGGCCGTCAATCAGGGACTGTCGCCGGGAACGCCGATCGTGGATTCCGGCGTGGTCTACAACGAGAACGACCCCGAGATGATCTGGCGGCCGGAGAACTACGATCAGAAGTTCCATGGGCTGACCACCTTGCGGGACGCCCTGGCGCATTCCCGCAACGCCGCCACGGTGCGGCTGCTTGAAAAACTCGGCGTCCGCCCGGTGGTGGACCTGGCCAGGGATCTGGGGATCGCGTCGCCGCTTGCCGAGGATCTCTCGCTGGCGCTGGGATCGTCGGGAGTCACGCTGCAGGAACTGACGGCGACGTACGGCGCGTTTCTGAACCAGGGGATCCGCCTCGAGCCCTATATCATCGAGTCCGTGGTGGACGCCGACGGCCAGACCCTTGAGACGCACATGCCGGAACCCCGCGAGGCGATTTCCAAGGAATCGGCGTACCTGATCACCAATATGATGGAGGACGTCATTGAGAAGGGCACGGGTCAGGCGGCCAAGGGCCTGGGTCGCCCGCTGGCGGGCAAGACCGGCACGACCAACGATTTCACGGACGCCTGGTTCGTGGGCGGCGCGCCGAATCTGGTGACGGGCGTGTGGGTGGGGTTCGACGAGATCCGGACGATCGGGGAGAAGGAAGCCGGCTCGCGCGCCGCGCTCCCGATCTGGATCAGCTACATGAAAAAGGCCTTGCCGGCCCTGCCGGTCGTCCCCTTCACGGTTCCGGACGGGGTCATCACCGTCCAGATCGATCCGGCCACCGGCCTGCTCGCTCCGGAGGGCACGGACCAGGGCGTGAGTGAAGTGTTCCTGAAAGGCACCGAGCCGACCCAGCACGCCGAGGCGAAATCCTCGCCCTCGCAGTTCTTCAAATTCGACCAGATGTGATGGATCTCGATGCGTTCCGGCAGATGGTGGCCAAGAATCCCAAGGGATTTCTGGGGCGGTACGGTCTTGGCAACAAGATTCTGCAGGAAGGCGGGAATCTTGAGGAAGCGGTCGAGCACCTTCGCGTCGCGGTCCAGCTCGATCCCCTGCATGTCGCCTCGCACTTGGCTTTGGGCCGCGCCTTGGCCGCGCTGGGGAGGAACGAGGAAGCCAAGCCGGTGCTCACAGCCGGTATCGCCGCAGCCTCATCAGGCCGCTCGAACGGCGGCATGGATCTCATCCCCGAGATGCGCGCGCTGCTCCAGATGTTGGGGTAACCGGTTAGCCGTTGTCATTGCGAGAAGCGCAGCGACAAAACAATCTCGCTGCATTGAATCCTTCTCTGATGTAGGGGCGGGATTTATCCCGCCCTCTTATTTCGTTCCGTTCGCCCTGAGGTTCTCGAAGGGCGCCCCAACACGATCCCTCGCCTCATCCTGGGGAGAGGGCAAGGGTGAGGGGGCCTTCAAAACTGATCGGTGTTCATTCACGGCAAGGGGTGCATGTTGCATTGCAAGACCTGACCCTCAAACTCCGCTTCCTCAGGTTGCTCCATTTTTTGCCATTTAACTGCCATATTTGCCAGTGGCTTGCTTATTCTCAGGTGTAACACTATTCTTGTCTTAAACGTCATGCCTATTTGTGTCCAATGAGCATCAGGAATTTCACGGCAACGTTGTGGCGAGGGATGTTATGAGATTAGTGTCCATGAATTATGTCCAGTGGGAAGGGACGCCACGTGAATGGAGGATTGACGGGGTCTTGCTTGGCTCCGTTAACCTCTTAGTGGGAAGTAATGCGAGCGGGAAGAGTCGGACTCTGAATGTTATTGCCGGTTTGGCAAAACTGCTGGCTGGCGACGTAAAGGTTACGATCCTGTCTGCTGATTACGATGTAGCTTTCGATGATGAAGGCTAAAGTCTCAGGTACATGCTGCGGATTGCAGATGGAAAGGTAACAAAAGAAGAGTTTCAAGTTGGGGGAACGATCTATCTCCAACGAGGACCAGGTGGAGAGGGAAAAATATGGGCCGCCAAGCTCAGCCAGCAGATTGATTTTCAGGTTCCACAAAATGAACTGGCCGCCTTTGCCAGACAGGATTCAATCCAGCATCCGTACTTCGAGCCGCTTAATAATTGGGGCAAGTCTCTCTGCCACTATTACTTTGGAAGCTCACTTGGGAAAGACGTTTTAGGCATTTTAGATCCGGTACGGGCTGGAGAATTGAACCCTAGAGATCCTAATCAGGTTATTGGTATCTATCGGAAAGGCGCAAAGGAATTTGAGGAGTCTTTCAAGGGTTCAATTAAGAACGATATGGCGGAGATTGGATATTTAGTCGATGATATCGGAACTCAGCAGCCTACTTCGCTTATCATCCGTGGTCCTGGAGATGTGATTGCATTGTATGTGAAAGAGACAGGCTTAGGAGACACCACTGATCAAATAGATATGTCACAGGGGATGTTTAGAGCCCTATCGGTCATTATTCAACTCAATTATTTGGAGAGGGCCCAAAAACCTGGTTGCATTCTAATCGATGATATTGGAGAAGGACTTGATTTTGAAAGATCTTGCGCATTAATCAAGCTACTTATACGAAAGGCCGAGAAGTCTGCCGTCCAACTCATAATGGCAACAAATGACCGTTTTGTTATGAACACGGTCCCGCTGGAAGCTTGGACAGTGCTCAAAAGGGTTGGCTCCAGGATCAGAGTGCATAACTCTACGAATTCGAAAGAACGCTTTGACCAATTCAAGTTAACTGGGATGAACAACTTCGATTTCTTTGCGTTTAACTTCCTCGATGAATCGAAAAATGGCTAATGAAAAAGCTTTCTGTCTTTGTGGAAGGACAGACCGAGCAGCTTTTCGTGGAAAAACTGCTAGAGGAAGCTGCAGGTAAGAATCAAATATGCATTGAAAACCGTCAAGCTTTCGGTGGCCAATTTGCAAAACGAAAGCTGAAACTCCTCTCCGCATCAACCCCCAATTCCGCCCACAAGTATTTCGCTCAAATTGTAGACTGCGGGACTGATAGCCGTGTCAAATCCGATGTAGTGGATCGTTATGATGGACTCGTGGCCGCCGGATTCCAGACCATTGTTGCCATTAGGGATGTGTATCCAGATTTTGACCAAAGGACCATGCCATCTCTAAGAAATGGCTTGCGTTACATGGTGAAAACGAAACCAGTTGAGGTCGTTTTTGTTTTGGGGGTAATGGAAATTGAAACATGGTTTATCACTGAACATACTCACTTCCAAAAGCTCCATCCGGCCCTAACACCCGACCTGATCAAAACACAACTTGGATTTGATCCCAGAACGGACGACATACAATTAAGTGCAAAAGGTAGAACTTAATCTGACAGTCAGGTAGAGTCCTCGAATCCCACAGGGGAGGAAGGAGCGAGGACCATGACGATGGAGCG
>Ga0137796_10000264_pt1 | contig 33580 bp, 33 predicted proteins | sample OV2TP3_FD_97704 | JGI IMG/M metagenome (GOLD analysis project Ga0137796, IMG submission 97704) | reverse complement strand
TCGGCAAGTCGGGGATGGACAGGGATAGTGTGATCGCCCAGCGCCAGGCGGCCCGGGCCGCCACGCGCACGCAGGCTGCTGCCGAGCGGCAGGCGAAGCGCGCGCAGGCCACTGCGGAGCGGGAAGCGAAACGAGCTCAGCAGGGCCTTGACCAAGCCGGCAAGGAGCTGACGAAGAGCGTCGAAGGGTTTTCGAATTAGCCGCCGCGCTCCAGCAAGTCGCCAGGGCGCCGTCTCTCAGATTGAGAGACGGCGCTGCTGGTTTGGTAGAATAGGCCATCATGAGCCAACCCCTTCGGCCTGCGCGGGCCCGCCGCACCGCCCTCATCGTCGCGGGAGCGCTGGGGCTCGTCAGCCTGGGGCTCGTGAGCCTCTGCCTGCGCACGGTCAACTTCAGCCCGCACGTCGGTCCGCAGTTTTTCTTCTCCAGCGAAGACCCCGCCCTGCAAGTGCAGCTGCGCATCGCTGAGCAGTTTCAGGAGCCCACGCAGGTCATCCTCAGCGCCGAGGGGCCCTTCACCTCCCCGCGGTACGTGGACTGGGTGGCGGCGTTGACCGCGGAGCTGGCCGAGGTGCCCGGGGTCATGCGGGTGCTTTCGCTGACCCGCGGCCCGCGGGGGCTTGATGATGCGTTCGAGAGCCCGCTCTGGCAGCGCGTGTTGATCTCGAAGGACCGCCGGGCGTCCCACCTGATCGTCTTCGTGCCTGAGCTGTCCCCGCCCGAGCTCATCCGCCGCCTGGAGGAGGTGGCCGCGCGCTACCACGGAGAGGGGTTTCGCCTCTCGCTGTCCGGGGTGCCCTACATCGTGGAGATGATGCGCCGGCACCTCGCCCGCGATCTGCGGGTGTTCACCGTCGCGACCATCGTGGTCTTCGGGCTGCTGGTCCTAGCCATCGTGCGCTCGTGGGCGCTGGTGCTGGGGATGCTGGCGGTCTGCGCCAGCGCAGGCAGCGTCACGTTTCTGCTGATTGACGCGCTGCAGATCCGCGTGGGCATCCTCACCGCCAACCTGGCGACCATCGTGTTTACCATGGTGCTCTCCCACATCGTGTTCATGACCTTCAACTGGCGGCGGCTCAGCCAGCGCCATGGCCACGCCCCTGCCGCCGCGGCCTGGGCGGCCGTCCGGACGACAATCGGCCCGTCGTGCTGGAGCATGTTCACGACGCTGTTGGGGTTCGGGAGCCTCTTGTTCGTGCAGGCCGAGCCGCTGCGCCGGCTGGGCTTCGGGGGGACGGTGGCGACCGTGAGCGCCTTCCTGATGCCGTACGGCATGTTCCCGTGGGTTCTGCTGGTCTCGCGCGCCGCCCCTGCTTCCGCGCGGGGGCAGGGGCGTCAGCGGTGCTGGACGCAGCGGCTCCTGAGCCCGCGCCCCATGGCGGTCCGCGCGTTTCTCGCCGGCTGCCTGATCGTCTCGGCCGGCATCGGGTGGCTGCGGAAGGATCCGTCCCTGCTGTCGTACTTCGCTAACGGGAGCGCCATCCGGGAGGGGTTGGAGTACATCGACACGAACCTGGGCAGCAGCCCGCTCAGCATCGTGGTGCGGGACCTGCGCGGCGGGGCCTTCACCTCCACCCAGCAGTACCAGCGGCTCTGGGAGCTGCCCCAGGCGCTGGAGCAGGACCCGGACGTCGGCAGCGTCGTGTCGCTGCCGGTCATCATGGCGGAGGCCCGCCGGGTACCGCTGGGGGGGGTCGTGGTTGCCGTGGGACTGGCTGCTCGAGATCATGGAGGGGGGCGGGCCTACGAGGTCGGGAAGTTTTTCATCACCGCGGATCGCATGAGCGGCCGCTTCCTGTTGCTCATGCGGGAGCGCGAGCGCCGCGGCGTGCGGATGGCCACGGTGGATCGCCTGACCGGGATCGTGCGCGCGCACGGGTTTGAGCCCTATCTGATCGGCGGGATGTACATCTTCCAGGGCAAGCTGTCCCAGCTGGTCGTCTCCAGCTTGCTGTCGGGGCTGGCGCTGTTGTGCGTCGTGTTCCTCGGCATTGTCTACGGGCTGGTGCGGTCGTGGCGTGTGGCGCTGGCCGTCATCGGCAGCGTGGCGCTCATCCCGCTGTGGATGCTGGGGGTCATCGGCTTGCTGCGGGTGCCGTTCGATGTGATCTGCGCGCCCTCGGCGAACCTGGCGGTGGGGATGGGGATCGATGCGATGCTCCATCTGCTGGCCGCCGCCAGGCGCGCGGCGCCGGGCAGGCGGCTGGGATGGCCGGCGTGGATCCGGGCACGCCGCGAGCAGTGGCGGCCGATCCTGCTGGCGACCGTTGTGGTGTGCGCGGGCTTCGCCGTGTTCGGGCTGTCGGCGTTTCCGTCCACCCAGCGCTTCGGGCTGATGATCGTCCTCGGCACGGCGATCGTCCCGCTGGCGGCCCTGTGGGTGCTGCCGGCGTGGGCGACCGGCGCGTTATGGCGCAGGAATATGGTGTCAGACACCTTTCCAAGCAGGAAAGGTGTCTGACACCTTCTAAGATGGCGCGCGTGAGTGTTCGGGTGATCCCTCTTGACACGGGTGAGACAATAAGGAACAAGGAGCCAACGACCATGAGCGATCAACTGCTTCAACATGTGGAGCGGGATGCCTATTCGCAGGCCGTGATCAGCGCCTCGGAGCGGGTGAGCCCGGCGGTGGTCAACATCGACGTGCTGCACCGGGGGCGCGCCCGGCGGGGGCTGGACCCACGCCTGGGCAGCGGCTCCGGCTTCCTCTTCACCCCGGACGGGTTCATCCTGACCAACAGCCACGTGGTGCATGGGGCGACGGGGATCGAGGTGACCCTCTCGGACGGGCGGCACGTTCTGGCGGATCTGGTCGGCGATGACCCGGCGACGGACCTGGCGGTCATCCGGATTCCGGCGCCTCTCCTGCCTGCCGCGACGCTGGGCGACTCCAGCCGCTTGCGCGTCGGCCAGCTCGTCATCGCGATCGGCAACCCCTACGGGTTCCAGTGCACGGTGACCGCCGGCGTCGTCAGCGCCTTGGGGCGGTCCTTCCGGTCGCAGTCGGGCCGGCTGATCGATCAGGTCATCCAGACGGATGCGGCACTCAACCCGGGCAATTCGGGCGGACCGCTGGCGACCTCCGGCGGCGAGGTCGTCGGGGTGAACACCGCGATGATCCTCCCGGCCCAGGGGCTGTGCTTCGCGATCCCGAGCAACACGGCGGCGTTCGTCGCGGGGCACCTCATCAAAGAGGGCAGGATCCGGCGCGGCTCCATCGGGGTGGGCGGCCAAAACGTGCCCCTCCCGCAGGGCGTGGTCCGCTTCCACGGCCTGCCGGTGGACAGCGGAGTGCTGGTCATCGTCGTCGAGCCGGACAGCCCGGCGGACGCCGCCGGCGTGCGCGAAGGGGACGTGATAATCGGCTACGGGACGCAGCCGATCGCGGACATCGACGCGCTCCAACGCGCCCTCACGGGGCAGCAGATCGGCGCGCGCTCGTCGCTGGCCGTCATCCGGCGCTCGGAGGTCGTGGCGCTGGAGATCGTCCCCGAAGAGTCCCGCCGACTCACGGAGTAACAATGCCGGTGCCTGGCTCCCCGCCGGTGTCTGGCTCTTCGCTTTCGGATGTGGATAGCGAAGTGCCTGACACCGGACGTGGAAGTGTTGCAGATTACCCTCCGCTATGGTATGATTGAAAATCTTTTTCCGGTGGGAGGAGACCTGGCTGATGCGGTGGTCTGAACAACTCTTTGTGGCTGTAGTAGTTGCGGCAGTTGTCGCGCAACCCACGCCAACCTTCTCCGACGTCCCCGCGCCGATTTCCGGCGCGCCTACGCTGAGCGCCTACGGGCCGAGCGGCCTCCTCTGCATCAAGATCCAAGGCCTGCCGTCCGATCGCGGCATGGTGCGCGTGGCCATCTACCACTCGAGGGAGAGCTACGTCGCGCGCCGGGGCTCATTCCGCAAGGCGGTCCTGCCGATCGCCGAGCGCTCCTGCGAGTGGGTGCTGGACGGTCTGCCCTACGGCGAGTACGCGGTGATGTTCTACCAGGACGCGAACGGCAACGCGCGGCTTGACCGCAGCCGCCTGGGCCTTCCCCTCGAGCCGTTCGGATTCTCCAACAACGCGCGGCCTCGGCTGGGCCCGCCACCGTACGAGCGTGTCAAGTTCGACGTGACCTCCGACCTCACGACACTCCTCATCACCACGCAAGGGACCTAAGCCCCCACGGATTGCCGCACGTCACCCCGAACCGCGAGACGATGGCGGACGCCGAGCCGGTCCTGATGTGCTGGAGCGGTGGCAAGGACAGCGCGCTGGCGCTGCACGCGGTGCGCCAGGATGCCCGCCTGCGCGTCGAGGCGCTGCTGACCACCGTGACCGACGGCTATGAGCGCATCAGCATGCATGGCGTGCGCTGCGCGCTGTTGCTGGCGCAGGCCGGCGCCATCGGCCTGCCGGTGGAGCAGGTGCGGATCCCCATCCAGGCGTCCAACGCCAGCTACGAGGAGGCGATGCGCCGGACGCTGGCGCCGTACCACGCCCGCGGAGTGTCCCGCGTCGTCTTCGGGGATCTGTTCCTGGAAGAGATCCGGCGCTACCGGGAAACGCATCTGGCGAAGGCGGGCATGCAGGGGCTGTTCCCGCTGTGGCATCGGGACACCGGCGAGCTGGCGCGGGAGTTTGTGAGGAGCGGCTTCCGAGCGGTGCTCGTCTGCGTAGATCCGCGGCAATTGGATCCGGCCTTTTGCGGGCGGGAGTTCGACGCGCGGCTGCTGGAAGCGCTTCCGGCCGGCGTCGATCCCTGCGGGGAGCGCGGCGAGTTCCACACCTTTGTGTACGATGGGCCCCTCTTCAGCCGCGCCGTGGCGATCAGGCGAGGCCACATCATCGAGCGGGACGGATTCTGGTTCTGCGATCTGGTATAATCCCACTACCTGCGCCGGCCTGCCGGAGGCAGGCCCGAATGCTCATCGAGTGTCGCCTCGTAACAGCCAGCGGAACAGCGCGGCGTTCGTCACCCCCCCCACCTGTGCTGTCCGCCGAAGGCGGACCCTTCGACCCCCGGCCGAAACACAGGTGGTGGGGTGGGGCGCAGGTAGTGGGATAATCGGCCTCCCCATGGCGTTTCGGCTCATCCCCAAGGAAGAGTCGTTCTATGACCTGTTCGAGTCGCTGACGGACATCCTCGTCACCGCGTCCGGTGTGTTGGTGGAGGCGACCGCCGCCATGGGTGCCGTGGCGGAGCACGCCAAGCGGCTGGAGCGGCTGGAGCACGACGGGGATCAGATCACCCACGACGTCATGGCCCGCCTGAACCGCACGTTCATCACGCCGATCGACCGCGAAGACATCCACCGGCTGGCGTCGGCCCTCGACGACGTGCTGGACCTCATGGAGGCGGCGACTGAACGGTTCATCATCTACCGGATCGCCTCGATGCGGCCGGAGGCGCACCAGATCGCCAAGGTCATCCAGGAGCAGCTCCAGCAGGTGCAGCAGATGATCCCGAAGCTGCGCCACCTGCGCCACGAGCACATCCTGGAGCACTGCATCGAGATCAACCGCCTGGAGAACGTCGGCGACCGCATCCTGCGGGATTCGATCGCGGCGCTGTTTGACGACAACACGGACCCCATCACCATCATCAAGTGGCGCGGGTTGTATGAGATCCTCGAGGCGGCCACGGACAAGTGCCAGGACATCGCGAACACCATTGAAGCCATCGTCCTGAAGAACGCGTAGTCCTGGCATGGCGTGGTCGCCGGTGATCCTGGTCGTACTGGGGCTGGTGCTCGCCGCCGAGTTCGTCAACGGCTGGACCGACGCGCCCAACGCGATCGCCACGGTCGTCTCCACCCGCGTCCTCTCGCCGATCCGCGCGCTCCTCCTCGCCAGCGCCTTGAACATCCTGGGGGCCCTGTCCGGCACGGCGGTCGCCGCGACGATCGGCAAGGGGATCGTCGATCCGTCCATCATCACGGTGTATACCGTGGGCGCGGCGATGGTGGGGATCGTCTTCTGGAGCACGCTGGCGTGGTACTATGGATTGCCCACCAGCGAGTCCCACGCGCTCATCGCAAGCCTGACCGGGGCGGGGCTGGCCACCGCCGGGTCAAAGGTGCTGCTGTGGGCGGGCTGGCAGAAGGTCTTGATGGGGCTCGTCTTCTCCACGTTCCTGGGCTTCGCCGGCGGGCTGCTCCTGATGGCGGCGATCTACCGGCTCTTCGCCAAGGCGCACCCGTCGATGGTCCGGCGAGTGTTCGGCAAGCTGCAGGTCGTCTCGGCGGGCTTCATGGCGTACAGCCACGGCTCCAACGACGGGCAGAAGTTCATCGGCGCCTTCACGCTGGTGCTGCTGCTCGGCGGGCTGATCCCGGAGTTTCACGTCCATCCGTGGGTGATCCTGCTGTGCGCGGTCGTCATGGGGGTCGGCACGGCGGTCGGCGGCTGGCGCATCGTCAAGACCATGGGCCTGTCGCTGACGAAGCTGGAGCCGGTGCACGGCTTCGCCGCCGAGACCGCGGCGGCCGGCACGATCGTGCTGGCCTCGCATCTGGGGATCCCGCTGAGCACGACCCACACCATCAACACGGCCATCATGGGCGTCGGCGCCACCCGGCGATTCTCCGCGGTGCGCTGGGGCATCTCCCGCAACATCGTCATCGCGTGGGTGCTGACCTTTCCGATCTGCGGCTTCGTCGCCTGGACGGTGACGAAGCTCGTCATGCTATTCGTGCGATAGGCGCCTCCGCCGCCCGCGGCGATGCGCAGCGACGTCCGCGTCCTTCCAGCCGCGTTTCTTGAGCGCTTGCGCCGGGTGGTTCCCGCCTCCCGGTGGGACGCCATCGTCAACACCTTCACGCAGCCCAAGCCCACCACGTTTCGCGTCAACACCCTCAAGGCCTCGGCGCCCGACGTGCGGCAGCGCCTGACGGCGCACGGCCTCCTGGTGGAGCCGGTGCCGTGGTACCGCGACGCCTTCCTCGTGCGGCGGGGCAGCCTGCGCGAGCTGCAAGACACGGCTCTCTACCGCAGCGGCGCCATCTACGTCCAGAGCCTCTCCAGCATGCTGCCACCCCTCGTGCTGGATCCTCAGCCCGGAGAGACGGTGCTGGACCTGACCGCTGCGCCCGGCAGCAAGACGACCCAGATCGCTTGCCTGATGCGCGGCGAGGGCCGCATCGTCGCCAACGACAACCACCGCATCCGCGGCTACAAGCTCCGGGCCAACATCGCCCAGCAGGGGGCGCGCAACGTCGAGGTGACGCTGCGCGACGGGGGGTCGTTCGGCAGGCAGCAGCCGGAGGCGTTCGACCGCGTGCTGGTGGACGCGCCCTGCTCGGCCGAGGGGCGCTTCCTCGTTCATGAGCCCGGCTCCTTCCGCTATTGGAAGCCGAGGAAGATCGCGGAGATGGCGCGCAAGCAACGGCGGCTGCTCGTGTCGGCGATTCAGGCGGTCCGCCCAGGCGGCGTGGTGGTCTACTCGACGTGCACCTTTGCGCCGGAGGAGAACGAAGCGGTCATCGACTGGGCGCTCACCACAGGTGTCAGACACCTTTCCCGCTTTGAAAGGTGTCTGACACCTGTTGAGGTGGAGACGGTCGCGCTGGACTGCCCGAATCGGCTGGCCGGGCTGACGTCGTGGGACGGCGCCGCGTTTCATCCCTCGCTGGCGCGCGCGGTGCGGATTGCGCCCACGGCGCTGATGGAGGGGTTCTTCATCGCCCGGCTGCGCAAATGAACAGTACCAGGTGCTCTGCCGAAAAGTGCCTGGCTGCTTTGTCGAACAGCCGCGGTTCCAGAGCAAAAAGTGTCAGGCACCTTTCCCGCTGCCAGACGACAGGTCGAAAGGTGTCTGACACCTGTTGCGGTCGTCCTAGCGGCTGTTCGACAGAGCAGTGTCTGGCACTTTTTGCCCTGTGGCTCGTCGCCTCACCGCCGGCCGTGGCGCTGGAGGAGCGCGAGGCCCAGGCGCTGCGCGAGCGCATGGTGCAGGAGCAGCTCATTGCCTCGCCGGATGCCAGGCAGCCGGTCACGGATCCGCGGGTCCTTGCGGCGATGCGCGCGGTGCCGCGTCATCGCTTCGTGCCGCCAGCGATGCAGCCGTTCGCCTATCTCGACCGCCCGGTGCCCATTGGGGAAGGCCAGACGATCTCTCAGCCCTATATCGTGGCGCTGATGACCGAATTGGCGCAGCTGGCAGCCGGTGAACGCGTGCTGGAAGTCGGCACCGGCTCAGGGTACCAGGCGGCGATTCTGGCGGAGCTGGGTGCTTCGGTCTACACGATTGAGATCCTGGAGCCGCTAGCGAGGCAGGCGGAAGCCACCCTGCGCGCCCTTGGCGCGGCCTCGGTGCAGGTGCGCGTCGGAGACGGGTACCTCGGCTGGCCCGAGGCGGCGCCGTTTGATGCAATCCTTGTGACCGCCGCGGCCCCGCGGATCCCGGGGCCGCTCATTGAGCAGCTGGCGAACAACGGGCGGCTCGTGATCCCGCTCGGCGAGTGGTTTCAGGAGCTGCGGGTCATCACGAAGACTCCGGAAGGCCTGCGCGAAGAGCGCGTGATCCCTGTGGTCTTTGTCCCCATGGTCGGCAAGGTGCGAGAACCCGTTGATGAGTGAGGTGTCCGGGGTTCCCGCCGGCCGTTCGCACCTCGGAGGTAGCACATGACGAAGCCGGAGAAGGTCTTTCTGGCCGCGATCCCGCTGCCGCTGCTGCTGTGTTTCTACAGCGCGATCCCGGTGCTGAGCTGGTTTCGGACCTCGAACCTGCTGCTTTCATGGCTGCCGGTGAACATCGGCCTGCTGATGAGCTTCGTCATGCTGGTGCTGGGGATCCGTCGGACGGCTCGGGCGATCCGACGGCGACAGGCCGTACCCGCCCTCCTCTTCCTGCTCGGCACGCTGGTGAGCGGCGTCCCGGCGCTGGGCATGCTGGTCATGTTCGTCCTCGTGAGCCTCAATCTGTTCCAGATTCACCAATGAGCGACGGGTCTCCGGCCTGCGTGAAACAAAAAGCCCTTGGGCAGGCGCCCAAGGGCTTGAGATGACACTCGGCGGGGAGAACCTAGAGCACGTCCGTGCCCCCCTCTGGCAGGGTCACGTCCACCGCTGTGATGGGGAAGGTGAGCAGGTGCAGCGCTCCCCCGACGGTGTCGCCGACCATGTTCCGCAAGCCGTGGCCGATGCCGACGATCAGCTTGCGGCCGTCCCGCTTGGCTTCGCGGGGCTCATTGTACAGCTCGGCGACGCCGAGGAGCGCGTTCTTTATCCCGAAGAGCAACTTGCCCTTGACCCGCGCCGTGTACCCGACGTCCTGCGTCCAGGCGCTGGGGATGGAGGGCTTGGTCAGTGACAGCGTGTACCGTGCGCCGTCGATCACGTCCTTGGCGTGCGCCACCGACGGCACGATGAACAGGAGCCCCACGAGCGCAAGGAACAACGTGTTCGTCCGCATCAGTCCTCCTTGGCCAACCGCTGCACGGCGACGTGCCGATGCCGAGTGACCCCATCACCTCCTTCTCGAAAGATGTTAGAGTCAAAAGTATACCATATCCGTCCGGCTGCTGATGACTGTCGCTTGGGTGGCGGCTGGAGCCGGACGGCTCGCCTCCGAGGAGCGGGTGCTGATCTTCCAGAGCCGGACAGGGGAGGTGGTGCTGATGGAGCAGGTGCGCAAGAGCGACGCGGAATGGCGCAAGCAGCCCACGCCGGAGCAGTACCACGTGACGCGCCGGAAGGGCACCGAGCGCGCCTTCACCGGCGCGTACCACGCCCACAAAGCGAAGGGGAGGTACCGGTGCGTCTGTTGCGGGATCGCTCTCTACGGCTCGGACACGAAGTTCGACTCCGGCACCGGCTGGCCGAGTTTCTGGAAGCCGGTCGATGAGCGCAACGTCCGCTACGAGCCGGAGACGAGCGTCTTCACCCCGCCCTTAAGGGCGGGGTGCATGCGGCGCACCGAGGTGCGCCGCGCGCGGTGCGACGCCCACCTGGGGCATGTCTTCGACGACGGCCCGCCGCCGACCGGCAAGCGCCACTGCATCAACTCCGCCGCCCTCCAGTTTGCGCCGGCAGGGCCGGAGGCGAGGCGGGAATTTTTTACTTGACATACAAATAATTATCATATAAACTAACTAATATGCACACCGCACTGGAAGGCATTTTCGAAGAGCTCGGCTTCGACGCGCGCCGCGTGCAGCTACCCGAGGGGGCCGCGATGTACGCCCTGGCGAGGACGTATCACCTGGTCATGCGCCGGATGGCGTCGGTCTACAAGCGGTTTGGTCTCTCCGCCGCCAGCTTCAACCTCCTCGTCTTGCTCCAGCGGGGCCGGGACGCCTCGTCGCTGACCCAGCAGGCGGCCGGGGAGCGGCTGGTCGTCTCGCCCTCGGACATGACCGGTCTCGTCGATCGGCTGGAACGGAGAGGGTTGGTGCGCCGGGTGCCGGGCAAGGACCGGCGGAGCAACCTGTTGCGCGTGACCCCCGCGGGCTGTCGGCTCGTCGAGGACGTCTGGCCGCACCACGCGCAGGAGATGAAGCGGCTGGCCGGCCGGCTCAGCGCGCAGGACACCCAGGCGCTGGCTCGGATCGTGAGTCGCCTGCGGCAGGCGGCGTGATTTTTTTGGCCTGGATAGTTCGTATATGAATTATTTGTGTTCAACCTCACAGGAGGGCCGATGAGACACCAGCCGCGTCGAGGCCGTCACGGGGACGGCTGGGCTGTCCGCGTCCTGCGGGCGGGGTTGCGCGCGCTCTCCCGCGCCTACTTCCGCCTGGAAGCGGAGGGGGCGCGCCGCCTTCCCCGACAGGGCGGGGCCATCGTGGCCGGCAATCACCCGAGCGTGCTCGACGGCATCCTGCTGTGGGCGATCTCGCCGCGGCCGGTGCGCTTTTTGATCGCGGAGGACATGTACCGCCATCCGCTGCTGTCTCCGCTCTTTCGCGCGCTGGGCGGCATCGAGGTCTCCCGGACCAAGACCCATAACGGGGACGCCCTGCGCTCGGCCGTCGCCGCGCTGGAGGAGGGACAGCTGCTCGGGATCTTCCCTGAGGGGACGATCCATGATCGCGGCCGCATGCGCCAGGTCAAGCAGGGCGTGGCATTGCTGGCTATGAAGAGCGGGGCGCCGGTGATCCCATTCGCGATCCAGGGGAGCCGCGAGGCCTTTCCGGACGGCGCCCGGGCGCCGCGCCCCCGACCGATCCGCCTCCGGTTTGGCGAGCCGGTCGTGTATCCGCGCGCCACCGCCGAGCGCATCCCGGAGGAGGAGGTCGCCGGGGTGCGCGAGGACATCCGCCGGCGCATCGTGGGCGTGATGGATCGCGGGACGGCACGCATCGCGTCCCGGCGGGTTCCTGGGTGGCTGGAGCGCGCGTCGATTGCGCTGGCGGCATCTGCCATCGTGCCCCTTGGCAGCCTCCTGACCCTGACCGCCAACCCCAGCCTGGATCCCGCGGCCCAGCGATGAGCGCGCCTCCTTCGCCGATGCGCATTTCACTGGCATCCGCTCAGGAACGCGAGACGATCTATCGCCTCCGCCACGCGGTGTACGCTTCAGAATTGCGGCAACACGACGCGCGTCACGAGGGAACCCTTTCCGATGCGCTCGATGACGTGAACCTCTATATCACCGCACGAATCAGCGAGCGAATTGTTGGGTTCGTGAGCATTACGCCGCCAGCCGCACGACAGTTCGCCATTGAGAAGTATCTCTCGCGGGACGAGCTGCCCTTTGCGTTGGACGGGGGCGTGTACGAGGTTCGGCTCCTCACCGTCGATCCGGCCTATCGGAGACAGCGTATCGCGAGCCTGCTGATGTATGCGGCCCTTCGCTGGATCGAAGCCCATTGGGGCACGCGGGTGATCGCCCTCGGCCGGCGAGAGCTTTTGGGCTTCTATCGCAAGGTCGGGTTTCAGCCGCTGGGACAGACGATTCAGTCAGGCGCGGTGGCATTTGAGTTGATGAGTGCGACCCCCGGAGAGTTGCGGGCGCACGCGGCTCGCTACGCCGATGCCTTGCAGCAGCTGCGGCAGCGGGTCGACTGGCGGCTCGGCGTCTCCTTCGACCACGCCCCGACCTGCTATCACGGCGGGGCATTTTGGGAAGCCATCGGCGAGTCGTTTGAACGGTTGGCGGCCAAAGACCGCATCATCAACGCCGATGTCCTTGACGCCTGGTTTCCTCCAGCTCCGCGGGTGATCACCGTGCTCCAAGAGCATCTTTCCTGGCTGGCCCGCACCTCGCCACCCACACACGGCGAAGGGCTCGTGCGGGCGATTGCCGACGCGCGCCAGCTTATGCCGGAGGGCATTCTCCCCGGAGCCGGCTCATCCAGCCTGATGTTCTTGGCGTTACGGGTGTGGCTGCGCCCTGCTTCCCGGGTGCTCCTCCTCGATCCGACCTATGGGGAGTACGCCCATGTGCTTGAGCGGGTCATCCGCTGCCGCGTCGATCGGCTCCCCCTGTTCCGGGAGGACGCGTATCAACTGAATCTCGCCTCCCTCGCGGCCCAAGCTCGCAAGGCCTACGAGTTGATCGTGCTCGTGAATCCGAATAGCCCCACCGGCCAATACGTCCCACGCCAAGCGCTTGAAGCCGTGCTCCGGAAGATGCCCGCGAACACCCGAGTCTGGGTGGATGAGACGTACGTGGATTATGTGGGGGCAGGCGCGTCGCTCGAACAGTTCGCGATGCACAGCCAGAACACCATCATCTGCAAGTCCATGTCGAAGGTCTATGCGCTGAGCGGGCTCCGTGCGGCCTATCTCTGCGCACCGGCCCCCATCATCTCTGAGCTTCGACCGCTCTCGCCTCCTTGGGCCGTGAGCCTTCCGGCACAGGTGGCTGCCGTTGCAGCCCTCCGGGAGACGGACTACTACGCCCAACGGTATCAGGAGACCCACACCCTTCGATCTGAGCTTGTCGAACGGCTGTTAGAGCTTCCAGGGATTGACGTGATTCCTGGTGTTGCGAATTCCGTGCTCTGCCATCTTCCCTCAACAGGGCCGGACGCGACCACCCTGGCTCAGGCCTGTCGAGCCCACGGCCTGTTCGTGCGGGACCTGACCTCGTTGCGATCCAGACTGGGTGCTCGCGCGATCCGGATCGCGGTCAAGGATAGGAGGACCAACCAACGGATTGTGAACATCCTTGCGGCTGTCCTTGAGCAGCTCCAGGGGCGGGCGCGCGCGTGAGCGAGGACGGAATGAGCCAGACGGTGACGCGATCCCTCCAGCTCCTCCAGGCGCCGGGATGCCCCCGCCTTTCCGTTGCGCACTACCAGGCGCCGGGGCGCTCCACGGCGCTGATCGTCTGCCCGGGGTTTTTCAAAAGCAAGGAGACGCCGGTCTTCCGCCGGCTGAGCGAGCGGCTGGCCCAGGAGGACGACGTGGTGTGCCTGGACTTCCGCGGGCACGGGCGCTCCGGCGGGCGGTATACCTTCTCGGCGCAAGAGCCGTGCGACCTGCGAGCGGTCTTGGAGTGGGCCCGCCCCCGCTACGCGCGTCTCGGCGTCGTGGGATTTTCGTTGGGGGCGGCCATCGCCATCACCACGCTCAGCCGGCAGGCGGCGAACGTCAGGAGCCTGATGACCGTGAGCGCGCCCGCGGCGTTTGACGAGATCGAGTTCAAATGGTGGATGCCCGAAGCCATCCGGCGAGGGATTCAAGGGTTGGAGCCTGGCGCGGGCTGCCGTCCCGGCAGCCCCTGGCTGCCGAAGGAGCGGCCGGTGGAGCATATCGGCAAGCTGGCGCCGATGCCGATCCTACTGGTGCACGGCACCAACGATGTCATCGTCGATGTCCGGCACAGCTGGCAGCTCTACGCGGCGGCCGCGGAGCCCAAGCGGCTGGAGATCATCGAAGGCGGCAGCCACGCGGAAGCGCTCTTCCGGGATGATCCGGAGGGATTCTGCCGGTTGGTCCGGACGTGGTTCGCCCGGACCCTTCACCCCGCCCTTAAGGGCGGGGTTCACTCGTCGTAAGACGCGGGCGGGGGAGGGAGAAGGGCGCCTTCCTCGAACGCCTCACGAAGCCCTTCGCGATCGAGGAACGCGTCAAGCTGCTCGCGCAGCTCCGGAGAGAGTCCGGCGAGGGCCAGGTCGATCGGCCGGATCTGCCTCGCCCCCATGGCCTCATCCTCAAAGGTGGGAACCGGAGGGAGAGGTTCCTCTGGGGCACGGATCCGACCCATCTCCCGCTCAAGCGCCATCGCCAGGTCAGGGTCTTTCTCTCGCGCGAGCTCCAGGACCATGCGGAGCGAGTCAAGCCCAGGGTTCGCGTCAACCGGTTGGGCGGCCAGCGGCGTGCGGTCTGGCGGCACCTGTTCGGGATCGCTTGAGACGGCCGGATACTCGGGTCTCACTGCGACTTCCTGGGCGACGAACGCGAACTCTTCTTCGCTGATGTCGCCGGTCTGCACCCGCCGCAGGGTGTATTCGAGTTGCGCGACGCGTTCGGCGTCGTGAGCCCGCCGGGCTGCGCGCAGATGCGCGCGCAACCCTCTGAGCACCCGGCTGCGCTGCGTGGCGTTGATCGGCGGGCGTTCCTCGACGATCGGGGGGGCCTCGAGCGCAGGGGGGACGTCGGTGACCGCCTCGAGCTGGTCCTCCGCCCGCGCAGGAGCCGCGACCCACACTCCTCCGATCACCAATCCCATGACCCAGCCGCCAGGACGCCGTGACATCTTCTTCCCCACCGTACCTGATGGACGAGCCAGCGTCAAGCCGGCCGGTGCCACTGGGGATCGTGCCGCCGCTCGAAGGCCCGGAGGGCGTCCTCGTGCTTCAAGGCCATCCCGATGTCATCAAGGCCGTGGATCAGGCGGGCCTTGACCGCGGGGTCGATCTCAAAGTGAAAGGCGATTTCCTCCGGCAGGTGCAGCGTGACCCGCTGTCGCTCTAACTCCACCGTCGCCTCGAGGCCGGGGTAGCGGTCCACCATCTGGAAGATCTCCTCGACTTCCGGGGCGGAGAGCTCGACGGTGAGCAAGCCGTTTTTGCCCGCATTGCTCCTGAAGATGTCCGCGAAGGCCGGCGCCCGCATCTCGCCGCGCAGCTCCCAGGGGGCGATGACCGCCTTAAAGCCGTCCTGCTGGATCGCCCACACCGCGTGCTCGCGGCTGGAGCCGCAGCCGAAGTTATTGCGCGCGACGAGGATCGACGCGCCCGTGAACCGCGGCGCGTTGAGCGGGAAGTCCGGGTTCGGCGCGCCGTCCGGCAGGTAGCGCCAGTCCTGGAAGAGGTGCGGGCCGAAGCCGGTGCGCGCGATCGACTTCAGGAACTGCTTGGGGATGATCTGGTCCGTGTCGATGTTGGCGCGGTCCAGCGTCGCGATGAGCCCGCGGTGGCTTGTGGACGACGTCATCGTATCCCAACAGGTGTCAGACACCTTTCCCGCTTTGAAAGGTGTCTGACACCTCTGGCCAGGAACGGATGTCGACGAAATGGCCGGTGACCGCGGCCGCCGCGGCCATCTCCGGGCTGACGAGATGCGTGCGGCCGCCTTTGCCCTGGCGGCCTTCGAAGTTCCGGTTGGAGGTCGAGGCGCAGCGCTCGCCCGGCTTGAGTTGGTCCGGGTTCATCCCCAGGCACATGCTGCAGCCGGACTGCCGCCACTCGCAGCCGGCGGTCGAGAAGATCTCCCGCAGCCCTTCAGCTTCGGCCTGCCGGCGCACCGACTGGGAACCGGGCACGACGAGCACGCGCACGCCCGGGGCGACCGTGCGCCCCTTGACGATCCGCGCGGCGGCCCGCAGGTCCTCGATGCGGGCGTTGGTGCAGCTGCCGATGAAGACCGTGTCGATGGCGATCGACGTCATCGGCGTGCCGGGTTTGAGCCCCATGTAGGCGAGCGCCTGCTCCACGTCCTTGCGGCTGTAGCCCGGGACCTGGTCCGGCTGCGGGACCCGGCCGGTGACATCGACCACCATGCCGGGATTAGTCCCCCACGTGACCTGGGGGGCGATCTGCGAGGCCTCCAGGCTGATCGCCCGGTCAAACCGCGCGTCGGCATCGCCGGGCAGCGTGCGCCAGAACGCGACGGCATCCTCGAACGCCTGGCCCTTCGGCGCGAAGGGGCGGGGGCCTTCGGCGAGATACTGATAGGTGGTGTCATCCGGCGCGATCATCCCGGCGCGCGCCCCGGCCTCGATGCTCATGTTGCAGATCGTCATCCGGGCCTCCATCGACAGCGCCCGGACGGCGTCCCCGCAGTACTCGAACACGTAGCCGGTGCCGCCTGCGGTGCCGATGGTGCCGATGAGCTTCAGGATGAGATCCTTGGCTCCGACCGGCGGCGTGGGATGCCCGGTGAACTCCACCCGGCACGTCTTGGGGTGCTTCTGCGACAGGCATTGCGTGGCCAGCACGTGCTCGACCTCGGAGGTGCCGATGCCGAAGGCGAGCGTCCCGAAGGCGCCGTGCGTGGAGGTGTGCGAATCGCCGCAGACGATGGTCGTGCCAGGCAGCGTCAGCCCCAGCTCCGGCCCGATGATGTGCACGATGCCCTGCCGGTCGCTGCGCAGGTCGTACAGCGTGATGCCGAACTCGGCGCAATTGTGCGCCAGCGCCTCGATCTGCGCCCGCGAGATGGGGTCGCGGATGACGAGCCGGTCGTCCGTCGGGACGTTATGATCCATCGTCGCGACGGTCAGCTCCGGCCGGCGGAGGCGCCGCTTCGCCAGGCGCAGGCCTTCAAAGGCCTGCGGGCTGGTCACCTCGTGGACCAGGTGCCGGTCGATGTAGAGCAGCGCCGCGCCGTCAGGCAGCGTCGTGACGACGTGCCGGTCCCAGATTTTCTCGAACAGCGTCTTGCCCATGGCAACGTACGGACCATTTCTATTTTCCTACCTGCCCGCCGGCAGGTCGATCAACTGCGGGAAAATAGAAGTGGTCCGCCCACTGCGGGAATTATACAAGACGTGGCGTGGCTGTGCTAGAGTAACACTGTCATGACGCCTCCCTCCACCGCGCTTGGCATCATCTTCGGGATCGTCTTCGTCGATCTCGTCGGCTTCGGGATCGTCATCCCGGTGCTGCCGCTGTACGCGGAGCGGTTCGGCGCCTCCCCGCTGGTCATCGGGATGCTGCTCGGCGTCTATTCGCTGATGCAGGCGCTCTGCGCGCCGCTGCTGGGCAGGCTCTCCGACCGGGTCGGCCGGCGCCCGGTCTTGCTGCTCAGCGTGTTCGGGACGGCCGCCGGCTTTTTACTCATGGGCCTGGCCCGGACCTTGCCCTGGCTCTTCGCCGGGCGCATCATTGATGGGGCAACCGGCGGCAACATCTCCACGGCGCTCGCGTACATTGCGGACATCAGCCCCCCGGAGCATCGCTCGAAGCGGATGGGCCTGATCGGCGCGGCGTTCGGGCTGGGCCTGATCGTCGGGCCGGCGATCGGGGGGCTGTTGAGCCATGTGTCGTTGGCCGCGCCGCTGCTCTTTGCGGCCGGGCTTTCCGGACTCAATGCGCTGGCGGTTGTGGGGCTGCTGCCGGAGAGCCTCCCGGCTGAACGGCGGCGACAGGCGCAGGAGCAGTCCGGCCTCGCCCCGCTGTTGGCCGGCGCCCCTGGCCGCCGCCTGCGCGCGGCACTGGCGACCTACTTCTGCACGACCGTGGCGTTTTCCCTGCTCACCGCCATCTACCCGCTCTTTACCCAACGCCGCTTCGGCTACGGCGCCGCAGAGAACGGCTACATCTTCGCCGGCCAGGGCATCCTCGGCGCGGTGATCCAGGGCGGGTTGCTCGGCTGGCTGCTGCGCTACGCGACCGACAAGACGCTGGTGATCTGCGGGACCGCCGTCCTGACCCTGAGCCTGTTTGTCTTGCCGCTCAGCGCCACCGCGTCGGCGCTCTGGCTGGCCACCGCCGGGGTCGCCATCGGTCACGGCTTCGTCGCCGCCCCGCTCAACGGCCTGGCGTCGAAAGGGGGCGATGCGGCGATGCAGGGGCGGGTGTTGGGTCTGATGCAGTCGGCCGCGAGCGCCGCGCGGATCATCGGACCGGTGCTGGGCGGATGGCTTTTGACCTGCGATGCCCGCGGTCTCGCGGAGGTCTTCGGGCGCACCCCCTACTGGGTGGGCGGGGTCATCATGTCGGTCGCGTGCCTCCTCGCGTTCCTCCTCTAACGCCTGCGGCGATGAAGGTGTCGGATTTGTTCGTGAAGTGCCTGGAGCACGAGGGCGTCCGCTACGTCTTCGGGGTGCCTGGAGAGGAGAACGAGGATCTGCTCTTCTCGCTGGAGCGGTCGTCGATCCGGTTCATCCCGACCCGCCACGAGCAGGGCGCGGCGTTCATGGCCGACGTCTGGGGGCGGCTGACGGGCAAGGCCGGGGTGTGCCTGTCGACCTTGGGGCCGGGGGCCACCAATCTCGTCACTGGCGTGGCGGACGCGTACCTCGACAAGAGCCCGGTGGTGGCGATCACGGGCCAGGCCGGGCTGGGCCGCACCCATCGGGAAAGCCACCAGTATTTGGTCATCGTGGACATGTTCCGGCCCATTACGAAGTGGAACACGGCGATCGCTAGCCCGGACCAGGTGCCCGAGGTGGTGCGCAAGGCGTTCAAGACCGCCGAGAGCGAGAAGCCGGGCGCGACGCACATCGAGCTGTCCGAGGACGTGGCGAAGCTGGAGTCGGATCGGCAGCCGCTGGCCACCACCCGGGTGCGCCGGCCGGATCCGGATCGCCAGGCGATCGCCCAGACCGTGGAGCTGCTGACGCGCGCCCGCCGGCCGCTCGTCATCGCCGGCAACGGCGCCATCCGCAAGCTGGCCTCGGCCCAACTGCGCGAGTTCGTCCGCCGGCACCACATCCCGGTGGTCAACACGTTCATGGGCCAGGGCGCGGTGTCGGACGCCAGCCCCGAATCCCTGTTCACGATCGGCTTCGGGTTCCACGACATCGTCATGGACGCGGTGGAGCAGGCGGACCTCATCCTCACGGTGGGCTATGATCTCGCCGAGTACGCCCCGGAGGCCTGGAATCCGGCAGGGGCCATCCCGATCGTCCACATCGACTTCACGCCAGCGGAGGTCTACACGCACTACCAGCCGGCGGTGGAGGTCGTGGCGGACATCTCCGCGAGCCTGCGGGCGCTCAACGAGGCGCTCGCCGAGGGCGCGGTGCGCTACGACGCCGGATGGTACGCGCCGGTGCGCCGGCGGATGCTGGAGGACATCGCCAGCTACGACCTCAAGGAGGGCGAGCCGTTCACGATCCCGGGCGCGCTGAACGTCCTCCGCTCGCTCATGCGCGAGGACGACCTGCTCATCAGCGATGTGGGCGCCCACAAGGTGTGGATCGCCCGCAACTTCCCCGTCAACTGCCCGAACGGCTGCCTCATCTCCAACGGCCTGGCCAGCATGGGCATCGCGCTGCCGGGCGCGGTGGCGGCCGCGCTGCAGGATCCATCGCGGCGGATCGTCGCCGCGATGGGCGACGGCGGGTTCCTGATGAACTCCCAGGAGCTGGAGACGGCCAAGCGGCTCGGCGTGGCGTTCACCGTCGTGATCTTCAACGACAACGACTACGGGCTCATCAGTTGGAAGCAGCAGCTCGTCCACGGCCGGACCTTCGGCACGCGGCTCACCAACCCCGACTTCAAGGCGTACGCCGAAAGCTTCGGCATCCGCGGCGACCGGCCCCGGACGCTGACCGAGTTACGGCAGTCGCTCTCGGAGGCGATCGCCTCGCGCGAGCTGGCGGTCGTGGAGATCGCCGTCGATCCGAGCGTCAACCGCCGGTTAGGCCATGGCCATTGACGCCGTCAATCCCGCGACCGGGCAACCGCTCCGCTCGTATCCCGAATGCGCGCCGGCCGAGATCGGCCCGCTGCTGGAGCGCGCCCACGAGGCGCATGGCCGCTGGCGGCGGCGGCCGATCGCGGAGCGCGCCGAGGTGATGCGCCGCGCCGCGGCGCTGGTGCGCGAGCGCGCGCAGCCCTCCGCGGTGCTGATGGCTCAGGAGATGGGCAAGCCGGTCACGCAGGGCCGCGCTGAGGTCGAAAAGTGCGCCTGGGTCTGCGAGTACTACGCGGAGCACGCCGCGGCGTTTCTCCGGCCGGAGGTCATCCCGACGGATGCGTCCCGCAGCTTCGTGACGTTTGAACCGCTGGGCGTGGTGCTGGCGGTCATGCCGTGGAACTTTCCGTTCTGGCAGGTGTTCCGCGCGGCGGTGCCGGCGTTGATGGCGGGCAACGCCGTGATCTTAAAGCACGCCTCCAACGTCCCCGGCTGCGCAGTGGCGATCGACGCGCTCTTCGCGGAGGCGGGCCTTCCGCCGGGGCTGTTTCGCAGTGCCCTGATCGGCGCCTCGCGCGTGGGCGAGCTGATCGCGCACCCCCTGGTGCGGGCGGTGACGCTAACCGGCAGCACCCCGGCGGGCCAGGCGGTGGCCGCGCAGGCGGGCGCCGCGCTGAAGAAGACGGTGCTGGAGCTTGGCGGCAGCGACCCCTATCTCGTGCTCGAGGACGCGGAGCTGGAGCCGACAGTTGACGCGTGCGCGGCCTCGCGGCTGATCAACAGCGGCCAGAGCTGCATCGCCGCCAAACGGTTCATTGTGGTAGAGTCCATCCGCACGCGGTTCGAGGCGCTCATGGTGGAGCGGATGCGCGCCCAGCGGATCGGCGACCCGCTGCGGGAGGAGACGACCGTCGGCCCGCTGGCCCGCCACGATCTGCGCGCGAGCCTCCATGAGCAGGTCGAGCGCAGCGTGGCGAAGGGCGCGACGCGGCTGCTGGGCGGGGTGGTCCCGAGCGGGGCCGGCGCGTACTACCCGCCCACCGTGCTGACGGGCGTGGCGAGCGGGATGCCGGCGTACGACGAGGAGACGTTCGGCCCGGTGGCCGCGATCATCGGCGTGGCCGGCGAGCGGGAGGCGGTCGCGGCGGCGAACGACAGCCGCTTCGGCCTGGGCGCGGCCGTCTTCACGCGATCGCGCGAGCGCGGCGAACGGATCGCGCGCGAGCTGGATGTCGGCTGCTGTTTCGTCAACGCCTTCGTCCGGTCCGATCCCCGCCTGCCCTTCGGCGGGATCAAGGCCTCCGGCTACGGCCGGGAGCTGTCCTCCTTCGGCATCCGCGAGTTCGTGAACATTAAGAGCGTGTCCATCAAGTGAACGTGCTATAATCAGCCCCGACAACCTGCCACCGGCAGAGAAAGGAGCCGCATGCACAGGAGGTTAGGGTTTGTCCTCAGCGTGGCTGGGCTGGCGCTGGCAATTCTGCCGCTGGCCACGGTGCTTCGGCAGCCCGACTTCGTGACCGCCGCCGTCGGGGCAGGGCTGATGCTCCTCGGGATTTTCGTGGCGATTGAATCGGTGGCGAGGCAGCTCGAGCGGCGATAAGTCGCGCGTCACCACGCGCCTCGGATCGGTGGGTCTGGGTGACAAACCGCCTCTGCGGTGCGGAGGCGGTTGCTTGTTTCCTCATGACGACCACGCGATTGGATTCTGGCGGGCCTCGGCTGACGGTGGTGGAGCATCTCGAGGAGCTGCGCCGCCGTCTGGGCATCAGCCTGGCGGCGTTCCTGCTGGCCACCGCGATCGGCCTGACGCAGGCGCGGCACCTGATCGCGTGGCTGAAGCGTCCGGCCGATGCCTTCTTGCCGCAGTTCGCCTTCTTCACCCCGACCGAGCCGCTGGTGGCGTATGTCAAGGTCAGCGTGCTCGCGGGGCTGATGCTGGCGATGCCGGTATTGCTGGCGCAGGGGTGGGGGTTCGTGCGATCCGGCTTATTGCCGAAGGAGCGCGCCACCGGCGCGGCGCTGATCGGGTGGGGGACGTTCCAGTTCGTCGCGGGCGTGATGGTCGCCTACCTGTGGCTTGTGCCGGCGGCGTTGCGCATCCTGCTCGGGATCGGCGCACAGGCCTTCGAGCCGGTCATCTCCATCGACCGGTACCTCTCGTTCATGACCACGCTGCTGTTCTGGTCCGGGCTGGTGTTCGAGCTGCCGGTCGTGCTGGTCATCCTCGCGAAGGCCGACATTGTGACCTCCGCCTGGTTGCGTCAGCAGCGGGCGTATGCGGCGCTCGTGCTCGTGATCATTGCGGCGCTCATCACCCCGACGACCGATCCGGTGAACCTCCTGCTGCTCGCCGGGCCGCTGCTCCTATTGTACGAAGCCTCGATCTGGCTCACGCGGTTCACCACCGGCGGGAAGCCCTCGCATGGCCGCAGAGCTGAGCGGGGCTGAGGGCATCGGTCTGGCGGCCGCGGCCGTCCTGGTCGGATACCTCCTCTGGGTGGGCCGACGCATGCGCGAGACCCACCCCCCACCCGTTCCAGAGTCGGCGGCGCGTGGGCCGACCCCCCACAACGCCGTTGTGGAACGGGACCTCCTGCTCGACCAATTGGAGTGGCTCGCCGTCTCGTGCCAACGCCTGACGAAGACCTTCGAACCCCCTGCCGTGTATGCCAGCATCCTGTCGTGTTTCGGCGAACTGGTGAGGACGGATGCGGCGTCTCCGTTGGTCAGCCTGTGGCTCTATGATCCGCTCGCTGATCTGCTGATGTTGGGATGCGCTGAGCCTGATCCTGATCGGTGGCTGGCCGTGGATCGGCTGTCGGTGAAAGACCAGCCCCTGGCGACGGTGGCGAGTGACTTCAAGTTGCTGCACCTGTCGCAGCTTCCCCCCGCGCTCTCGCGGGCGATGCGGACGCCGGACATCGGCTCCGCCGGCGCGGTGTTGGCGCCACTCGCCATCGAGCATCGGCTGCTTGGGCTGGTGCTCCTGGTGTGCGCCCCGCGGCAACTCGAGCGGTTCCAGGAGCGCATCCGTGGCGCCAAGCTCTTCACCGAACAGGCCTCGCTCGCGGTGTGGAATGTCCTCCAGCGAGAGCTGGCGATGTTTGACCACCTCACCCGCGCCTACAACTCCGCGTACTTCAAGGAACGGCTCAGCCAGGAGCTGCAGCGCTGCCACCGCTTCGAGCTGCCGCTCACATTGCTGGTCATTGACGTCGATGGCTTCAAGGCCATCAACGATACCTACGGGCATCAGGCGGGTGACCGGGTGCTGGTGAGCGTGGTGCAGACCATCAAACGGTTGATCCGGTCGAGCGACCTCTTGGCGCGCTACGGCGGCGATGAATTTGTGCTCCTCTTGCCGGAGCTGGGCCGCGCCGACGCCTCGTCCGCGTTCGACGCCCTCCCGGTCGCGCAACGGATTCGCGACGCCATCGCTGGACAACCGCTTCCTCTCGGAACGCAGGTCTTGCGTGTGACGGTGAGCCTCGGCCTCGGTGTCTACGATCCCGGCAGCCGCAGCTCGGCGACCGAGCTGTTTCAGCAGGCCGATGAGCAGCTCTATCGCGCGAAGCGGGCGGGCAAGAACCGGTGCGCCCTGCCCGATGGCTCCCTGGCCGAACCGGGAGCGCTCGAAGGGACCGGTCCGGTCGGCTAAGGGCCCCTCACGGCTCTGACAATATGAAACGCCACGGCTCCAAGGCAACAGGTGTCAGACACCTGTCGAGCGGTCATTTCGCATCGGCAAAGGTGTCTGACACCTTTTGCGGTCGTCCCAGCAGCTTTGCGACAGAGCCGTGAGGGGCTCACTGGCGTCGTAGAGCGATCCTCAGGCGTGTCAGGACGATCCCCCACGCGCCGGCCGCGGTCGCGCACCACAGCCACCCGCGCGCAGCCGTCCCCACCATGAGCTCCAGCGGGCCCACCGTCGTCGCCAGCAGCGCCACCGTCGCCAGCGCCCAATGGAGCAGGTTCGCCCCCCAGCCGGCGGGGCGCGGGGGCGCGGCGGCCACCGGGCGCCACCAGCCCGGCGGGCCGACGGCCGCGTAAAACCGTTCCAAGGTCGCCCGATCGGCCGGTGGGGTCAGCAGCGTTGCGGGAAGCCACACGAGCGCCGTCCCTGCGACCATAAAGAGCAGCTCCGGCAACAGGCCCGATGGCCATCCGAGGTGCGCCATGACGGCCGGGCGCATCAGCAGGATGGGCAGGCTCGCGCCCATCGCCGCGATCTCACTCCAGGGATTGATGCGCCACCAGCACCACCGCAGCAGGTACACCGGCCCGATCCCGGCGGTGAGGTTCAGGATCCACGTGAACGAGGCGCCGATGCTCCTCGTGGCGAATGCCACGACCATCGCGCCGGCCGCCAGCGCCCACGTCAGGCCGCGGGCCGCCCGCACGTAGTGGCGCTCCGCCGCGCGGGGGCGGAGGAACCGTTTGTAGCAGTCGTTGACGAGGTACGATGCGCCCCAGTTCAACTGCGTGCTCAACGTCGAGAGGAACGCGGCGAAGAACGCGGCCACCAGCACCCCCCGCATCCCCGCCGGCAGCAGGAGCGCGATGAGGCGCGGGTAGGCCCGTTCGTGGTCGATAAACGCCTGCCCGTTGACCGTGCTCTGCAGCGCGTGGTCAGGGAGCAGGACGATCGAGGCGACGGCGGTCAGGACCCACGGCCACGAGCGCAGGCAGTAGTGCGCGAGGTTGAACCACAGCACCGAGAGCATCGCGTGGCGCTCATCCTTGCATGAGACGAGCCGCTGGACCACGACGCCACCGCCGTCGGTGTTCTTCCACGCCCACCACTGGACCAGCACCAGCCCCAGGAACCATCCGAAGGGCGAGCTCCACAGCGGCGTGCCGGGATCGCCGGGGGCTGGCGGGATGGTGTGCAGGACGGAGGTGTCGCGCAGCCGTTCGGCGAGCGCCGCAAGCCCGCCGGCCGCCTGCACCGCGTAGCTCGCGAGGATCACCGCGCCGACCATCGCCCAGATGAACTGGAACGCATCCGTGAGCACGACCCCCCACAACCCGGCGAGCGCGGTGTAGCCGGCGCCGAACAGCACGCTGGCGACGATGGCGCCTTCGCGGTTGAAGCCCGTGGTTTCCTGCAGGACCTTGGTCATCCCCGTGATCGGCCAGACCCCCATGATGTAGCAGTTGTACAGCAGCCCCCAGTAGAGCGCCTTGAAGGCCCGGAGGAACGCCGCCGCCCGGCCGCTGTAGCGCACTTCGACGAGCTCCACCTCGGTCATCACGTTGGCCCGCTTCCAGAGCTTCGCGAAGACGAAGACGGTCAGCATCGTGCTGATGCCAAGCGCCCAGACCTCCCAGACGCCCCAGATGCCTTTGCGGCGGACCATCCCCGTGATCAGCAGCGGCGTGTCGGAGGAGAACGCGGTGGCCGCGATCGAGGTGCCGGCCAGCCACCAGCCCAGCGCGCGATTCGAGAGGAAGTAGGCGTCCAAGGACGCGCCGGCGGTGCGCCGCAGCGCCACGCCGATGAGGACGCTGATCAGGCAGAACGCCCAGACGATCGCCCAGTCGATCCCCTGCATCATCAAAAGGTGTCAGACACCTTTCCCGCTTTGAAAGGTGTCTGACACCGTTTTGGGATGAGGGCGCCGAGGATGCAGGCCTGCCGCGCGCCGGTCGCCTGCGGCAGGTGGTTGATGCGGCCGCGCAGCGCCTGCAGCGCCAGGAAGGCGAACGCGACCGGTTCCTTCGCCTGCGCCGGGATGCCGTATCGCTCGATGGAGCGCACCGCCACCGGCGCGCACAGCCGGGTCAGGTGGGCCATGAGGGTGCGGTTGTGGACGCCGCCGCCGCTGACGATGACTTCCTGCAGCCGGCGCGGCCTGCCTGCACCCCGCCCGCTGGCGAGGCAGGCAGGCGCGAACCGCCGGAGGCTCTCGACGATGCTGAAGGCGGTGAAGTACGTGAGGGTCGCCAGCACATCGAGCGGCGCGCGGGTGAGCGTTGACCCGAAGATCTGCGTCACGAGCGCGGCGTTGAAGAGCTCGCGCCCGGTGGACTTCGGCGGCGGGCGGCGGAAATACGACAGGCGCCAGAGCCGCTCGATGGCCCGGTGGTCGATGCGCCCCCGCCGCGCGAGGCGGCCGCTGGCGTCGTACCGCAGCCGCCCGCGGCTGGACCGCTGCACGGCGAGGTCAATGAGGCAGTTGCCCGGGCCGGTATCAAACGCGCGCGTCGTCACGCCCCGGCCCACGATGGTGACGTTCGCGATGCCGCCGATGTTCTGCAGCGCCCGCGGCGCGCCGTCGCCGAAGAACGCCTCATCGAAGGCGGGCACGAGCGGCGCGCCCTCGCCGCCGGCGGCCAGGTCGCGCGGGCGGAAGTCGGCCACGACGGCGATCCCGGTCCGCTGCGCGATGACCGCCGGCTCGCCGATCTGCAGCGTCGAGGGAACCGCATCCCTCGGCCCATGGTAGATCGTATGGCCGTGCGAACCGATGACCTCCACGCGCGCGGGCGGGATCTTCGCGGCGCGCAAGAGCCGAAGCGCGGCGCGGGCGAGCTGCTCGCCGAGCGCCATGTTCAGCGAGGAGAGCTCCCCGGCGGACAGCGCCGCGCCGCGCTGCAGCAGCCGCGCCAGCCGCTGGGGGTAGGGGACCGTCTGCTCGGCCAGCACCCGCAGCGTCCGGCCCTGAAACCGCGCCAGCGCCGCCGAGATGCCGTCGCACGACGTGCCGGACATGAGGCCAAGCGCGAGGGAGGGCATGACGCGTTACACGTGACAGGTGGCACGTGACAGGTGACAGGTCATGCCAGGGCGCGCCGCAGCGAGCCGTTGACGCGCGCCAGCCGACGGACCGCCTCGGCATAGCCGAGGTGTCGCCGCGACATGAGGACTGCGACGGTCACCCGGCCGTGCGCGGCGCGCAGCGCGGCGGACGCGGCGCGCGGCGAGCAGCCGGTCAGCGTCCGGATCAGCCGCGTGGCGCGCGCGCGGAGCTTGCGCGACGTGGGGCGCACCTCCACCATGAGGTGGCCGTGGGTCTTGCCGAGCTGCGCCATCGTCCCCAGCGTCAGCATGTTCAAGGCCAGCTTGGTCGCGGTGCCGGCCTTCAGGCGCGTCGATCCTGCCAGGATCTCGGGTCCCACGCGGAGGACAATCCGCAGGCCGCCGGCGATGGGCGGGCGGGGATGACAGGTGATGAGGATGGTGCGCGCGCCGGCTCGTCGGGCGGTCCGCAGCGCTTCCTCGACGAACGGCGTGACGCCGCTCGCGGCGATCCCGACCGCCACGTCCCCGGCGCGGATGGCGCGGCGCACGGCGCGCCGCGCGGCGAGCCGGTCATCTTCCGCGCCTTCGCGCGAGCGGAACACGGCTCCGCGGCCGCCCGCCATGACCGCCTGGACCCTCGACGGGCTCGTCGAGAATGTCGGCGGGCACTCGGCCGCCTCGAGCACGCCGAGCCGTCCGCTGGTGCCGGCGCCGATGAAGATGAGGCGGCCTCCCCGGCGCAGATGCGTCGTGACGAGCCGGATCGCTCGAGCCAGTTGGGGGACGGCGCGGTGGACGGCGCGGATGACGCCGGCATCTTCGCGATTCATCAGGCGCAGCAGCGCCGGGATGGCCAGGCGATCCAGCGCGCGGCTGCGGGGGTTGGGCTGTTCGGTAGGCAGGCGAGCGTAGGGCACCGCGCGCGGCATCGTCACCAGCAAGATAGCATGGAAAATGGTACCGGGTCCATTTTTCCTTCGAGGACGATAGAACAATGGACCCGGTGCCTGCTCTGTCGAACAGCCGCTGGGACGACCGCAACAGGTGTCAGACACCTTTCGACCGGTCGTCTCGCAGCGGGAAAGGTGTCTGACACCTCTTCCGTTCTGACAGCGCAGCCGGTACCAATTTTTGGGCACTTCTGCTAGACTCGCGGCATGACACTCGAAGGGCTGATCGGAACAAAGCTCGTCGTGGGATTCCCGGACACCGAGGCCACCGACGAATTCATCGCGTGCCTGCGGAAGACGCAGGCGCAGAGCCTCATTGTGTTTGAGCGCAATTTCGCCTCGCCCGAGCAGTTCACAGGCCTCGTGCGGCGACTCGAGGAGGCGGTGGGGCGGCGGCTGCTGGTCATGGTGGACCATGAAGGCGGCCGGATCATTCGGTTCCGTCAGGGCGTCACGCGGTTTCCTTCGGCATGCGAGCAGAGCCGCCGCGGCGATCGCTCGGCCGTGGAGCGGCAGGGACGCGTGGAGGCGCAGGAGCTTTCCCGGCTCGGCGTGCGCGTGAACCTCGCGCCCTGTGTGGATGTCGTCGTGGCAGGATCGGATCCGGTCATCGGCGACCGCTCGTATGGCGCAGATCCTGAGCAGGTCGCCTCATTCGCTGTGGCGCGGATCAAGGGATTGCAAGCGAACGGGGTCGCGGCCTGCGCGAAGCACTTTCCCGGATTGGGGCCGGTGCCTCGCGATCCGCACACGCACTTGCCGACGATCCCGCTGGCCTGGCAGGCCATGGAGGCCGCGCACCTGCGGCCGTTTCGCGCCGCGATCGAGGCCGGCGTGGCGATGGTGATGTCCTCTCACGTCTGCTACCCGGTGCTCGGAGACCCTCCAGGGCTTCCCGCCACCTTCTCGCCACGGCTCATCCGGCAGCTGCTGCGCCAGCGCCTGGGTTTCTCCGGGCTGATCCTGACGGATGATTTGCAGATGGGCGCCTTGCGCAGCTTTGGGGGGAGGGGTGAGGCGGCGGTGAGAGCTACCGAGGCGGGGCATGACCTCTTATTGATCTGCTCTGATCTGGCCGCCTGCCTTGAGGCGGTGGACGCTCTTTCTAACTATTATAAAGGAAACATGTTACGTCAATATGAGCTTGAGGAAACAGCCAACCGTCTGTCCAGTTTGAAGAAAAAATTCCTTCCCGATCTTGAAGCGCCGCATTAAAATATGGTAATGTTTCATGTTGGGAGCCGATAAGAGCACACCTGCCGAAAGGCAGGGCCGCAAAGCTCAAGACCTAACTCGCGTGGACGCAGCGGGCGAGCGCTGGGGAAGCGCATGGGGCTGGGTCGTCCCATAGAGGCGCCACACGGTCTGCCGAGACGCGATACGGTGGCTTAGCTGCCGAAGCTTCTGAGGGCGCTTTGGTCGCCTTATCGCGCTCCCATGGCTTCATCCAACACGACCCAATCATCGTTCATTCACACGGCTTGTCCCCAAGCCGTGTGGTTTTTTTGGTGTCAGACACCTTTCCCGCTTTGAAAAGTGTCTGACACCTTTTACAATACCTCTATGCAGCTCTCCGCCTCGACCCTCAAGCTCTTCCAGGAGTGCCCGCGCTGTTTCTGGCTGCACCTCAACCGGAAGCTGGAGCGCCCGCGCGGGCCGTTTCCCTCGCTGCCGTCCGGCATCGACCGAATCCTGAAGCGCTACTTCGATACCTACCGCCGGGGAGGCGGGCTGCCGCCGCTGATCGCCGACAAGGTGCAGGGCCGCTTGGCCACCCACGCGATGACGATGGGGTTTGATGACGGCCCGACCGGCGCGAGGCTGTGGGGCAAGCTGGACGATTGCCTCATCCTGCCCGATCAACGCCTGGCGCCGCTGGATCACAAGACCCGCGCCTGCGCCCCGGAGACCCTCGCCTATACGGAGACGTACTACAAGTTCCAGATGGAGGTGTACACGCTGTTGCTGGAACGCCATGGCCATCGGACAAGCCGCACGGCCTTCGTGGTCTACTACTTTCCCACCGACGGGTCGCTCCACGACGGGTTTCCGTTCCAGGTCGCGGTGCATGAGATCGCCACCGACCCCGCCCACGCCTACGAGGTGTTCGCCGCGGCCTGCCGGTGCGTGCGCGGCCCCTTGCCGGAGGCCGGCGACGCCTGCGAATTCTGCCGGTGGGCCGAGGCGCGCAGGCAGGAGGCGGCGCGCGCGGCGCCGACACCCTCGTCGGTGCCGGCGGATCTCTTCGAGTAGCCGATGGCGGCGGGCCCGTGGCTGGGTCTGCTCGCCGGCGCCTTCTTCGCTGAAGTGATCGGCACGATGGCCGGGTTCGGCGCCGCGACGATCCTGACGCCGATCGTCGCGCTCGTGCTGGACATGAAAACCGCGATTGCCGTCGTCGCGTGCTTCCATCTCTTCGGCAACGCCTCGCGCCTCGTCTTTTTCGGCCGTCACGTCCGCTGGCCGGTGTGGGGGTGGTTCGGGATCACCGGCGTGCTCCTGAGCGTGGCGGGCGCCGCCCTGACGGTGCGGCTGCCGTCGTCGGTCCTCACCGCCTTGTTCGGGCTCTTCCTGCTCCTGTACGCGGGCTGGTCCTGGCGCGCCCCTGCCGCAGCCCTGCCCGCCACGACGGCGGTGTTGCTGGGCGGCGGGGCGGCGTCCGGCTTCATCGCCGGGTTGCTGGGGACAGGAGGGGCGATCCGCTCCGCATGCCTGCTGGCGTTCCAGTTGCCGAAAGACGCGTATATCGGCACCTCAGCCGCCATCGCGCTGCTCGTCGATGCCACGCGCCTGCCGGTCTATCTCGCGGAAGGGCTCATCCCGCGGGCGTACGTGCTCTTCATGGTGAGCCTGGTCGGGACGGCGTTTGCCGGCGCATGGCTCGGTCAGCGGCTGGTGCGCCGGATCGCCGAGGCGGTCTTCCGCCGCTTCGTGCTGGTGATGCTGGCCCTGATGGGATTGCGGATGCTCTGGCACGGCAGCCTGTAGCGGAAAAACGTACGGACCGTTTCTCTTTTCCTGCCTGCCGGCCGGCCGGCAGGTCGATCGACTGAGGGGAAATAGCAGTGGTCCGCCCACTACGAGAGGACGCCATGCGAGCCATTAGCCTTGCCATTGTCTGGGCAGGCGTTGCTGCTGCGGTGGCGGGATTTTTCCTGCCCTGGGCGCACATCGAGCTGCGGGAGCCTGAGCTCGCGCGTCAGCTTCGCCAGAGCGTGCCGGGGCAGGAGCTCCTGCAGGAGCTTGCGGGCACGCTCGGGCGCGTCACCGCGGAGATCCGCGGAGCGACGGAGACCGTGGCCGGCGAGCTGCCGCGGCTGTCCGAGATTCCCAGGCAGGTGAGCGGCATGCAGATCCCGCAGCTCGCCAACCAGCGAAACGCCCAGGTCGCGATCGCGCTGATCGAGCTGTTCACCCCGCCCTTAAGGGCGGGGTTCACCAATTCCCGCCAGCCCATCGGGCGGCAGAGCTACGCGGTGTACCTGGTGCCCGGCCTGGCGCTGGCCTGCGGGCTGCTGGTGACCTGGCTGGGTCGTCGACGCGCCTGGGCGTTTGGGCTGGCCGCGCTGTGCGCCGCCGTGGCCGGCGTCGGGTTCTGGAAGCTGTTGACGACGAATACCCAGAGCCTGTTTGTGGCGATCGCCATCGGCCGCGGGGTGTGGCTGTCGCTCTGGGGATATGTGCTGGTGGCGGTCGGCGCGCTAGTTGCGGCCGCCGCCGCGTACCGTTGACACCGTTTCTCGCCGAAGCCTATAATGCCCTGGCTGTTGGTGATGCGGATTCCCCTCTGTGCCGAGGTAGCTCAGGTAGTAGAGCGCGTGCCTGAAAAGCACGGCGTCGCCAGTGCAAGTCTGGCCCTCGGCACCATTCTTTCATGAACGCGGTACGGGTGAGAGCACGGCGTCTTCGCCGATCAGGGAACACCTACAGTGAAATCAGCCGTGCGCTTGGCGGCGTCCCAAAAAGTACGCTCTCCGTGTGGTTTCGCAACCTCCGCCTCTCTGGCGCTGCGCGGCGTCGAGTGATGAGCAAGGCCCAACAGCGTTGGGCTGAGAATATTATCCGGTATAATAAATGGCGTGCCCGTGAAGCGCGCCGGAAGGCTGAAGAGGTGATTGCACACGCCATCGCTGAAATAGGCGAGTTAAGTCAGAGGGAATTACAGCTCATCGGGACCGCGTTATATTGGGCCGAAGGGAGCAAGGGAAGCCGGTGGCGCCTTCGATTCACCAACACAGATGCCTGTATGGTGCGGCTCATGATGCGGTTCTTCCGCGAAATCTGTCAGGTGCCGACAGAACGATTCTCCTCGCACATTCACCTTCATCCCCATGTGTCTGAAAGACGAGCCTTAGATTTTTGGTCCAACCTCACGGGAATTTCCCCTAGGCGTTTCATTCGCCCTCAACGTGTTGTGAGCCGAAGCAGTCGCGGAAGGCGTCCGATCCGGCGGTTACCCTTCGGTACTCTTCACATCACGATCGACAACGGCGAGATCAGAAACCGTGTCATGGGATGGGTCCAAGGCCTTCAGGCGCATGGCCGCAATCATCGGTGAAGCGCTACCAGCGTAGCTCAGCACAACAAGCATTTGTCAGAGCCTTCGTGGGCTCGTACACTATGTACCCGCACCGCGCGTGGTGATGCCGGCCCCCCTGGACGTGCTCGTCGTGGATGATGAGCCCAAGATCTGCGAGCTCTTGGGCCAGATCCTGACCGCCAGAGGCTGCGCCGTTCGCCTCGCCTACGACGGGCTCGACGCCCTGGGCAAGTTCCAGCAGCAGCCCGCCGAGGTCGTGATCACCGACATCAAGATGCCCAAGCTCAGCGGCATCGAGCTGTTGCGCGAGCTGAAGCATCTCGATCCCCTCCTGAACATCGTCGTGATCACCGCCTACCCCTCCATCGAGGGCGCCGTCGCTGCGATGAAGGAGGGCGCCTGCGATTTCATCACCAAGCCCTTCGACGTCGCCCAGATCCAGGCCATCATCTACCGCTGCCAGCAGCGGATCAGCCTCTCCCGGCAGCTGCGCACCGCCGGCGAGGGCGCGCTCAAGCTTGAGGAGCTGAACCGCCGCCTGGCCGAGCTCAACGACCTCAAGAGCCAGTTCCTCGCCACCCTCTCGCATGAGGTCAACACCCCGCTGTGCCTGATGAGCGAGTGGATCTACCTGCTGTCCGACGGGACCCTGGGGCAGCTCACGGCCGAGCAGCAGCAGGCGCTGGACGTCCTCATCGGCGCGTACGAGCGGTTGCATCGGCTGCTGCAGCAGCTCATCGACCTCATGCAGGGGGCGCAGATCACGTTGCGCCGCCAGGCGATCACCGTGCAGGAGCTGGTCAAGCAGGCGTTGGCCTCGGCGATACCCAAGGCGGCCGCGCGCACGATCACCGTGATGGCGCACCTGCCGGAGGAGCCGCAGGTGGTGGAGGTGGATCAGAACCGCTGCGTCGCCGCGCTGGAGTTCGTGCTGGATAACGCGATCAAGTTCAACCACGAGCACGGCCGCGTGGAGATCGAAGTCACCGGCGAGCCGGAGACGGTGCGCATCCGCATCCAGGATACCGGCATCGGGATCCCGCCCGGCGAGCGGGAACGGGTCTTCACGCCGTTCTACCAGGTGGACCGCCGGATGCACCGGCCGCACGACGGCGCGGGCATCGGGCTGACGCTGGCCCGCCGGTACGTGGAGCTGCACGGCGGCACGCTGACGCTCACCAGCGAGGTGGATCGCGGCACGACGGTGGTGGTGGCCCTGCGCCGTCCGACCACGGCGGTGACCCTCCCGGCGCTCTCCTCCAGCAGCCCGATGTGAAGGAGGGGCCATGCCCAAGATCCTGATTGTCGATGACGAGACCCCGGTGCGGGAGCTGCTGTATGACCTCGTGACCGGCCAAGGCCATGACGTCTTCACCGCCGGCTCAGGCACCCAGGCGATCGAGGCGCTGCGCGCCCAGCGGCCCCAGCTCCTGTTGCTGGACGCGCGCATGCCGACGCTATCCGGCCTGCAGACGGCGGAGAAGATCCGCGCCTTCGACGATACGGTGCTGATCGCGCTGCTCCAGGCGCCGGACGACGCCGAGGTCTCTGCGGCCGAGCGGCGGCGGCTCGGGATCGCCGAGGTGATCCGGAAGGACCCGGACCGCGGGAAGCTCTCGGCGGCGCTGGATGGCGCGCTGAAGCGCCTCCTCAGCCGC
>Ga0137796_10000263_pt1 | contig 33625 bp, 32 predicted proteins | sample OV2TP3_FD_97704 | JGI IMG/M metagenome (GOLD analysis project Ga0137796, IMG submission 97704) | reverse complement strand
GTTACGCGGAAGAACTTGGTCTTCGCGGCCACGGGCGGGCCGACTTCAAGCGCCACCACGTTGCCGTTCTTCTCCGCAGTGTCGCCTTTGGCTTTCTTCGACTTCTTGCCTTTCTTCTCGGCCTTCTTTTTCCTGCGGCCGCGGCCGTCGGCCTGCTCGGCTTCGGCGTAGAGCGCTCTGTCGGTGAGGATTTCGCGCAGATGCGCGCAGATGGCCTCGCCTTCGCGGTCCGGGTCGGCGGCGAGGTAGACGGCCTCGGCCTTGCCGGCGGCGCGGCGGAGGTCGCCGACCACTTTGGTCTTGCCGGAGATAACGTAGTAGGTGGGCGCGAAGTCCTTCTCCACATCCACGCCCAGGTGCTTGCGCGGCAGGTCCTTGATGTGGCCGAGCGAGGGCTTGACCACGTAGTCCTTCCCCAGGTAGCGCCCGATGGTGCGCGCCTTGGCGGGCGACTCGACGATGACCAGCGATTTCCCCATCTCAGCTCCGCGACAAACTCTCCGCCGGCAGCACGCGCAGGAAATACTTCCCCGGCAACTGCCGGATCAGCCCTTTCATTTCGAGATCGAACAACGAGGCCAGCACGTCGGACGGCGTCAGGCCGGCCGCTTCGACCACCTGGTCGACGTGCAGGGCTTCATCTGTCTTTAGGATGCGGAAGACGGCCCGTTCGGATTCAGAGAGCTCGGCGGCCAGCGGGAGCTCCTTCTGCTCGCTCGCGGTCGCGCCGGCGGCGGCCAGGCGCTCGAGGATCTCGCTGCGCACCGGCGTGGGCAGCTCCTCGACGACGTCTTCCCAGGTCTCGACCAGCTTGGCCCCCTGCTTGATGAGCGTGTTGGGCGCGTGGCTTTTCTGGTTGGTGATGTTGCCGGGGATGCCGTAGACCTGGCGGTTGTACTCCATCGCCAGCCGCCCGGTGATGAGCGAGCCGGAGTAGCGCGAGCCCTCGACCACCACCACCCCCCAGCTCAACCCAGCGATAATGCGGTTGCGGATGGGGAAGTTCTGCGGCGCAGGGAAGGTGCCGAGGGGAAACTCGGTGATGACGCAGCCGTTGGCTTCCATCTGCGCGCGCAGCTTCTTGTTCTCCTTCGGGTAGTCCACCTCGATGCCGCAGCCGAGCACAGCCACGGTCTTGCCGCCTGTAGGCTTGAGCGCGCCGCGGTGGGCGGCGGAGTCGATTCCGCGCGCCAGGCCGCTGACGATGGTCAGGCCGCGTGCGGAAAGCTCTTCTGCTAGCCGCTCGGTGACCTGCGTGCCGTAGTGCGAGGGCGTGCGCGCACCCACCATGCCGAGGCAGTGCGTCGAAAGCGCGGCCACGTCGCCGCGGCAGTAGAGCAGCACCGGCGGGTCGTAGATTTCCTTGAGCAGCGCCGGGTAGTCGGGCTCGTCCCAGGCCAGCAGCCGGCAACCGTGCTGGCGGACCTTCTCCAACTCCTGCTCGGCGGCTTTGAGGGGGGCGCCGGAAACGATGCAATGCGCCACTGGCGCGGGCAGGCCGCAGCTTTCAAGCTCGGTGAGCGAGGCCGAGAAGACACGCTCGGGCGCGCCGAAGCGCTTCAGGAGCTCGGCGGCCAGACGGGCGCCCACGCCGGGGGTGAGCAGCACCGCCAGCCAATAGGTGTAGCGTTCGAGCGGCTCAGTCATCGCGCACAATCGAAAGTCAAGCGAAACTAGCGGTCAGTGCGCTGCTTTGTCAAGTGGAGCTTCGAGATGGTTGCTTTGCCGAATCGGGCGGGCGCAAGGCCCGCCCCTACCCAAATAGGCGATGCCGGTGCTAGAGTGCGACCCTTCCGCGTCCCGAAATCATACCGGCGCGTATTCTTGAATGGGAATGAAACCGAGGAAACCCAGACCGCCGAGGCGATTCGAGCGCGGCAAACGCGGCGCCGGGCCGGCTCGCCTAGCAGGTTTTCGGCCGACCAAACCACCGCCGCGGGCGCCGAGCGGTCCGCTGCGGGTGTCGGTGGTGAAGTACCTGAACACGGCGCCGCTGGTGTGGGGCCTGGAGCGCGGGCCGCTGAAGGGCCGCTACCGGCTGAGCTACACCGTGCCGGCGGAGTGCGCGGAGGCCCTGCGGCACGGCACCGCCGACGTGGGCATCATCCCGTCCATCGAGTATCAAACCATTCGCGGGCTGAAGATCGTCCCCGGCATCGCCATCGCCAGCGAGCGCAAGGTGGAGAGCGTGCTGCTGGTGAGCCGCGGGCCGGCGCGGCGGGCGAAGCGCGTGGCGCTGGATGCGAGCTCGCGCACCTCGGCGGCGCTGGTAAAGATTCTGTTTGCGCGCCTGTGGAAGCGCGAGCCGGCCTACACCGAGGCGGCGCCAGACTTGAAGGCGATGCTGAGCGCAAACGACGCGGCGCTGCTCATCGGCGACCCGGCGCTGCAGTTTGCTTTGAAATCCCCCGCAGCCCTCTCGTCCAGCCCAGCGGCCCCTTTATCCCGAGCGGAGTCGAGGGATGCCGCTGGGGATCTGCATGTCTACGACTTGGCCGAGGAGTGGGTCAAGCTGACCAACCTGCCGTTCGTGTTCGCCTTCTGGGCGGCGCGGGCGGAGGTCGCGCGCGCGATGGGCAACCGGGTGGCGCACGACCTCCACACCTCGCGCGACGAAGGCATGAAGCACATCGGCGAAATTGCGCGCGAAGCCGCAGGGCGGTTGAAGCTCCCCGGCGGGCAGGTGGAGCGCTACCTGCGAGTGAGCATCCAGTACCGGCTGGACGCTCCCCACCGCGCGGGGCTAGAATCGTTCTTCCGGTTCGCCGCCGAGCAAGGGCTCATCGAAAAAGCGCGGCCGCTGGAATTTCTATGACGCGAATGACGAAAGAGGAGGCGCTGGAGCTGTTCCGCTCCGACGACCTTATCGGTCTCGGGCAGGGGGCTGACCAGGTGCGCAAGGCCCGGCACCCGGAGAACGTGGTCACCTACCAGATTGACCGCAACATCAACTACACCAACGTCTGCACCGAGTACTGCTCCTTCTGCGCCTTCTACCGCCCGCCGGGGAGCGCCGAGGGCTACGTGCTCTCGCTCGATGAGATCAGTCAGAAGATTGACGAGATGTTGTCCTTGGGCGGCACCGGCGTGCTCCTCCAGGGCGGGCTGCACCCGGAGTTGAAGATCGACTGGTACGAGAACCTGCTGCGCGGCATCAAGCAGCGCTACCCGCAGGTGCACTTGCACTGCTTTTCGGCGCCGGAGATCATCAACATCGCCGAGCTGAGCGGGCTGACGCTGCGCGACACCCTGGCGCGGCTGCGCGACGCCGGGATGGACTCGATCCCCGGCGCGGGCGCGGAGATTCTCGACGACGAGGTGCGGCGGCGCATCTCGCGGCTCAAGTGCACGGCGGGCGAGTGGGTGGAGGTGCACCGCACCGCGCACCAACTTGGGCTGCGCACCACGGCGACGATGATGTTCGGCTGCGGCGAAACCCACGAGCACCGCGCCAACCACCTCGAAACCCTGCGGCAGTTGCAGGAGGAGACCGGCGGATTCACGGCGTTCATCCCGTGGATGTTCCAGCCGGAGAACACCCCGCTCGGCCGCACCATCAAGGAGCCAGCTACAGCAGTCGAATACCTGAAGACGCTGGCCATCTGCCGGCTCTACCTCGACAACATTGACAACGTGCAGGCGAGCTGGCTGACGCCGGGCATCAAGATTTGCCAGGTGGCGCTGCGCTTCGGGGCCAACGACGTGGGCAGCATCATCATCGAGGAGAACGTGGTCTCGGCGGCCGGCTGCCACAACCGGACCACCGAGCAGGAGCTGCGGCGCATCATCCGCGATGCCGGGTTCATTCCCGCCCAGCGCGACCACCTGTATCGGTCGTTTCTTCTCCGCTACAACTAGCCGTGAAAGCCAAAGGTGCCCTGCAACCAACCACGACTGTGAGGGCAGGCGTCGTTTTTTTCGCTTTGCTGGGGATCAGCCTCCTCTCGGTGTGGCCGACTCACAGCCAAGAACAACCACAGACGAAGAACGACGACTCAAGCAAGATGCTGAAGATGTTCAGGTCACTGCATTGCGAGGAGAACAACCCCGAAGCCGTCAAAGCTTTCGAAGGCTGTTGGAAGGTTGGGGCGGTCTGGGGAGCTCCGCTCGAGCAGGATCTGAGTCTAGGGCTCCGGGCTTCAGCGGATCGTTTTCAGTTGTGGATCGACTCGCATAGTGCGCAACAAGCTGCGGATTCCAACAAGCCACGCTTCTGTCATCTCGGAGAGGATTTCTATTCCGTTGCGCCATATCCCGACGCCGACTTCGACCATGCGTACACGTATGTGTACTACATCTTGGACATTCCTCCCAACGATGCGGAGAGGATTGCTCGCATCTACTTTGATTCTCACGAGCGGAAAATGTCGTGGGAAGAGTACAGGGAGAATTTCGTTGAATTCTCCAAAAAACGCGGGAAGTACGTACGGACGCTAATTGTCCATGGCCCAGAATCCGTCGGCTGGGACCCGGATGGGGAGGAAGATTTTTGGATACTTCCCGTCCCCTGCGATGGCTGGGAATACATCGAGGAGCAGCTTAGGAAGAGAATCAAAGATGCGAAAAGCTTCAGACAATTCGGCGACAGGATGAAACCGCCCAAACAGTAACCCTTCCTCAAGAGTGTAACTTCCAGTTTTCCTGGCCAAGGTGAGGGCAGGTGTTCGTTATTCCTGTTGTCGCCGCACAGTGAGCTCAACTTCGGTGGCGTCGGGGAGGTCGAGGGGCTCGAGGGGCTTGAGGACGCCGTCGTGGTAGACGGCGCGGACTGTACGCCCGCGTTCAGGCCACGGGCTTCTGCCCGTGGCAGGCCCAGCGGCCGAAGCCACTGGGCTGAACTTTTTCTTGCCAATTGGTCGTCCGTCGAGGGCGGCGTTGGCGAGCTTGTCGGCGGCGCGGGTTTGGCGGCGGGGGACGGCTTCGATGGAGAAGTAATCGAAGCCGGCGGCGAGGCGGTGGGCTTCGGCGTGGAGGAGCTTGAGGTCGGGGTGCTTGACCTTGAAGCGCCCGCGCACCTGGTTGGCGAGCAACTCAGAGTCCGTGCGGACGCGCAGGGCGCGCCAGCCCTTCTCGCGGGCGTAGGTCAGCGCCGCGAGCAGCGCCTTGTATTCGGCGACGTTGTTGGTGGCCTTGCCGAGTTTGGCGGAGAGCTGCGCCAGAACTTTCCCTTTCGAATCTTCGAAGACGACGCCGTAGGCCGCCGGGCCGGGGTTGCCGCGCGCGGCGCCGTCAATGGTGGCGGTGACGCACTCGGCGGGTGTCGCGGCGTACGAGTCATCGAATAGACGAACAGTGCCCTCAGGGGCTAAAGCCCCTTCTTTTTTTGCGGCCTCTACGGCACGGCTCCCTTCGGCTTCGCTCAGGGTCTTCGAAAAGCCGTGCCCTGACGGTCCCAACTGGGGACGTTTCCTTCTTTTCACGGGTCGTCCCTCGTTCCGCTTCGCGCAACTCGGGATAAACGGGGCACGAGGCTAGTCGCCGGCGGAGACGGGCTGCTCAATCCCGCTCTGCGGGACGGGCAGGTAGTAGAGGATGCGGTGGCAGGACTCGCAGAAGTGAATCTGATCGTTGCGGCGGACTTCGGAGTAGGTCTGGGGGCGGATGTGAATGAGGCAGACCTGGCAGACCTCGTCGCGGGCCTCAGCGAGCGCGATGCCGCCGTGGGCGCGGGCGATGCGGTCGTAGGTTTCGAGCATGTCGTCGGCGACGCCGCCGCGGAGAGTGTCGCGCTGGGCGGTGAGCTCGGCGGCTTCCTTCTGGAGGGCGGCTTCGTCCTGGTCGAGGGCGCGCACGGCAGCGGTGACGCGCTGCTCGGTCTCCTTGAGCGCGGCCTCGGCTGACTTGATCTGCTTCTCGTACTCCTCGGCGCCGATCATGGCCTCGAGCACGCGGTCTTCGGCGGCCGTCATCCGGCCCTGCTCTTCTTCGATTTCGTGCTGGAGGGCGCGGTAGGCTTCGTTGGACTTGACTTCGTAGAGCTGCCCGCGGTGCTTGTCGATTTTTTCCTTGTACTGCTGGACGTCGAGCTCGAGCCGCTTGCGGTCTTTCAGGCTGTCGGTGTGGGCGCTGCGAGCCTGCTCGAGGCGGACGCGGGCGGCGTCCAGCTCCTGCTGGGCTTCGGCTCGCTTTTGCGGAAAAAGTTGGAGTTGTCGGTTCAGTTCGAGCAGGCGGAGGTCCACCTGCTGGAGTTCAATCAGACGTTCGAGGTCGGCCAGCATGCCCTCGTCCGGCGGTGGTGAACGGATTCATTGGATTCGAAAACATTGTAACAATGGGGTCGGAATGGTGTCAAACCGAGTGCGAGGATGGCAGACAGGACTGTCTGCCCCACTGCAAGGTCAAGATTGTTCAACCCAGCGGCTCCCGCCGCTGGGTACCCCCGTGGCAGGAGCCCCGGGGTTGAGCACATACGGCGCATCGGCTCGAGCGAGGCGTTTGGCTGCGACCGCGAGTGTGCTATGTTCATCCAATGACGGCGCGCATGAACGGCGCTGGAGGCTGAGGTGCTGACCAAGGTTCCCAAAGGCTGGGAGATCCCCGAGCGGGAGGTAACGCCGGAGGGCATCAACCGTCCTCGGCGCCGGTTTATGCAAGGCTCGGCGGTGCTGGTGGGCCTGGCGGCGGGCGTGGCCAACGGCTGGCTGAAGGCGCTGGCGCCGGACCCGCCGGGAATCATCGGCCTCCCGAAAATGAACGCGGCGCGCAACCCCAAGTACAAGGTCGACCGGCCCATCACCGAAGAGCGCATCGTGGCGGGGTACAACAACTTTTACGAGTTCACCACCAACAAGGAACGCGTGGCGCATCTGGCGCAGCGGTTCCGCGCGCGGCCGTGGGAGATCACGGTCACCGGCGAAGTGGAGAAGGTGCAGCGCATCGACGTCGATGCGCTCATCCGGCTGATGACGCTCGAGGAGCGGGTCTACCGGCTGCGCTGCGTGGAGGCGTGGTCGGTGGTGGTGCCGTGGATCGGGTTCCCGCTGGCGAAGTTCGTCGAGTGGGCGCGGCCGAAAAGCTCGGCGCGTTACCTGCGCATGGTCAGCTTCTACCGGCCCGAGGAAGCGCCGGGGCAGAAGAACGAGACCTGGTACCCGTGGCCGTACTACGAAGGGCTGACGATGGCGGAGGCGCGGAACGAGCTGGCGATGATCGTGGTCGGCAGCTACGGGCACATCCTGCCGAACCAGAACGGAGCGCCGCTGCGGCTGATTACGCCGTGGAAGTACGGCTACAAGTCCATCAAGTCGATTGTGCGGTTCGAGTTCACGCGCACGCAGCCGAAGACCTTCTGGAACGACATGGCGCCGACGGAGTACGACTTCTTCTCCAACGTCAACCCCAAGGTGCCGCACCCGCGGTGGTCGCAGGCCACGGAAGAGGACGTGGCCACGGGGAAGCGGATTCCGACCCTGTCCTACAACGGCTACGCGGAGTTTGTGGCCGACATGTACAAGTAGACCTCAGGGGCTAAAGCCCGGGAGTGAGTTGCCGCTTGTAAGGCGGGGTTGAAACCCCGCCCTTCCCAGGCTCTTGTCTCCATCTCCCTTCGGCTACGCTCAGGGCAAGCAGGATAAGCCGCTGGGCTCAACCCGTGGATTTTGCGTCCTTCCTTCGCCGGCGGGCGTAGTGTGGGTATGATGGCCCTCGCAGCAGCATGCGCGGATGCGTTGCACTTCGGGCTCAGCAAAGCCCGGGGCAGGTGGGATCCGGTGTCGTCGCAGGCAACGGATGCGGAGCTGGTGCGGCTGGCGCGGCGGGGCGAAGGCGAGGCCATCGGCCGGCTGGTGGAGCGGTATTCGCCGCGGCTGCTGCGCTACCTGCAGCGGCTAGTGAGCGAGCCGGCGCTGGCGGAAGATTTGTTGCAGGACACCTGGCTGCGGGTGGTCGAGCGGTTGGACCGCTACAACGCCGCGCTGCCCTTCGTCACTTGGCTCTACGCGGTGGCGCGCAACGCCGCCATCGACGCGTTGCGGCAGCGAGCGCGCCATTTGCGGCTGCTGGGCCGCGAAGCCACGCCGTGGGAGACCGACGAAGGCGAGGTGCTGGAGCCGCTGGAGCAGGCGGCCGACCCGGCGCCCTCGGCGCTGGAGGTTTTGAGCGAGCGGGACGTCGAGCAACGCGTCGAGGCGCTCTTCGCCACCCTGCCGCTGCACTACCGCGAGGCGCTGGCGCTGCGCTTCCAGGACGGGCTGCAGCTCGACGAGATGGCGCGGCTGCTGCGCGTGCCGCTTTCGACGGTGAAGACGAGAGTGCAGCGCGGGCTAATCCTGCTGCGGCAACGGGTGGAGGCTTTGGGGATCCATGAGTGAGCACGAGAAAACGCGGTGGAACCTGGCGGCGCTGGCCGCGGGGACGCTCGAGCCGTCGGAGGAATCGGCAGCGCGGGCGCACCTGGAGGCGTGCGCGGAGTGCGCGCGAGCGTGGGAAAGCTGGCAGCGGCTCGGGCGCGCGGTCGAGCGGCTCCCGGCTGCGGAGCTTCCGCGGCCGCGGTTGTCCCGCCTCGCCGCCGTGGCGGAAGCGCGGCGGAAGCACGTGCTGGAGCGGCGCTGGAACCGGCTGGTGCTGACCGGGCTGGTGGTCTACGGCTGGGCGCTGTTCGTGGTGAGCTGGCCGCTGCTGCCGGCGACCATCGAGTGGCTGAGCGGGCTGACGCGGCTGCCGTGGTTCGCCGTGGTGGTGGTGGGCCTGACGCTGTGGTGGTCGTTCTGCATCGTGATTGGCCTGGGCCTGTTCCCGCTGCTGCGCGGGCAGAATGCGAAGCTCGAGGAGAAGGTGACATGAGCAATGCCATCCAAGAAACCACGACTCTGAAGGCCGAGCTGCGCATCATTCCGGCCATCGGGTGGGTGCTGGCGGGGCTGGTGGCGCTTTTCTGGTTTCTGGTGCCGATGCCCTGGGTGCTGGGCACGGTGAAGCCCAAGCCGGGCGAGCCGCCGGTGGAGCTGCTGGCGGTCATCCTGGGCTTCGCGGGCCTGGTGCTGGGCCTCTGGGTGCTGATGGTGTTCTACGTCAACGCCGACGCCGGCCGGCGGCAGATGAGCCGGCTGCTGTGGACGCTGCTGGTGATCTTCATTCCCAATGGTATCGGCTTCATCGTCTACTTCGTGATTCGCAAGCCGATTGCCCGGCCGTGTCCCAAGTGCAAGGTGCCAATCCGGCCCGAGTTCGTGTTCTGTCCCGCGTGCGGCCAGGAGGTGGCGGCGAAGTGTCCGGGCTGCAGCCGGGCCGTCGAGTCGGGCTGGGTGGCCTGCGCCTTCTGCGGCGCCCGGCTGGGCTAGACCTTCCTCTCTAGTCTCGCTGCAGTTCTGCTACCAGCCCGTCAATTCCGTGTCTCTTCAGGATCTCACGGAGCCGGATGCGCTCCGCCCAACGGCCTGTGCGCCGTTCTTCGAGTTTGGCTCGCTGGTCGCCGCTATCCTCACCATACCTTGTTCCATCTGCTAGCTCAACGTAATCAAGGCTGACGCTTATTTTGTCCAAGCGGCCCTGGTAGAGTCTAACCTGCAACGAAGATTCGATTTCGGCAGTATCCCCTGGCTGGATGCGATTCGATCCGCGCGGTCCGGTTGACGCCGAATAATCCACGATGGTGTAGGCTTCAGAAGAACTGGTCCCGCTGACAATGGTCCATTTGATGCCTACAGCCATGACTCGGCTCTTCGCCAGGTTTTTGATAGTTACGGTCGCATCGGACAACTCGCTTGTCTGACCTGACGCAGTAGCGCTCACAATCTGAACCGGTATGACTGTTTGCGGTTGAATTTCGACGGGGAGCCTTATTTGTCCTTCCGCAGTCAGAGTAATACTGAAGGCAAGTAGGAAAACGAGCTTACGAGCCATGGCAATCCTCCTCACTCTTCGAATCCTGGCCGCCTCGGCTTGCATTTCTTTTCTGTTTTCTGGTCTGTGCCGTCGCACATGAGCTTTACGCAAAGGACCTTGCAGGCATCCTGAATGCACGCGCACCCGCAGATCGTGGTGTAGTTCGGTGTGCAACTGCAACTGACTGCTTCCAATGGATCAGCGTAGCACGTAAAACAGTCGTTGCTCGCCGTACACCCGTTAGGGGTTATCCTGAGCCCTCACCACGGGGCTCGACCCCATAGAGCCGATAACCAAAAAGGCTATTGCCAGTGCCACGAGGCCGGCCCAGATTCGCAAGTAGGTCTTCACGGTTGGCTCCTGTCCCCTCCTCAGGGGGTCCTTTCGTTTGCATTCCTTTTAGCAAAAAAAAACGGTCGCGCAATAGGAAGAAAGTCCTATGCTTCGGGACCGTAAAGCCTTCCGGTTCATGGGGATAAGGATAAAACTGGCCGGAAGTTTGCCCGGGAAGGCTTTACTTGTTGCGGGAGTCCTTGCGCTGCTGCTCCTGGGTCCACCAGGTGAAAGCGCCCTGGATGGCGGACTGGTTCTGCAGGGGCGGCTCGCCGTAGCGCCACTTGAAATCCTTGCCGGCGATGCGGGCCACGCCCTCGATGGCGACGTCGCTGACGTAGACGGCGCGGTCGGGCGCGCCGGAGGACGGCAGCGACGGCACCTGCCTTCCGTCGCGCAGCTTGCTCAAGAGCAAGCGCATGACGTTGGCCTCGGTGCGCGGGTCCACCAGCTCGCCCAGGACGTGCAGGTAGCGCGCCGTCTTCAGCGGCGGCAGCGGGCTGCCTTCCACCTGCCGGATCACTTCTTCGACCATCGGCTTGGGGTCGATGCCGAGCAGCAGCCGCCCGATCTCGATGCGCACACCCTTCTTCGGCAGCAGCCGCCGGGCGGCCTCGCGGAGACTGGCGGAGTCGCCGGCGCGCATGAGCCGCTCCAGGGTGGCGCGCGCCTGGCCCGGGGGCATGCCGTCGAAGCTTTCCTCGAAGGAGACGCGGGGGTCGGTGGGCTCGAGCTCCAGCTCAATCGGGTTGAGCCGGTTCATCAGTCCGGCGCGGATTTCGACGCTGCGCGAAGGCTGCGGCGGCCAGGGGCTCTTGACCACGTGCAACTCGTAGAAGCCGGGCGCGAGGTCGCGGAAGCAGAACCCGCCGTGAACCTCGCTCACCGTTGTGCCCACCGGCTCGCCCCCGGTCGGCGCCGGGGCGGGAAAGAGCTTCACCTCCGCCTCGGCCACCTGAGCGTAGTTCTCGTCCAACACGATGCCGCACACCCAGCCGGAGGTCGCCGTCTCCGGGGCCGCCTCCTGCGCGGCGTCCGACAGCGGGACCGCCGCCATCGTCGCCACTACTGCGAGAAGGTGAACAATTCTCCGCATCGTCACACCAACAACCATAATACCAGCGTTGAAAGCGCCGCGGACAGCAGGAAGGTCATCACGCAGTAGCCCATGATGTCGCGAACGGAGAGCCCGGCGACCGACAGAATCGGCAGCGCCCAGAACGGTTGCAGCATGTTGGTGTTCTGGTCGCCGAAGGCCACCGCCATCGCCGTCACCTCCGGCCGCACGCCCAGCTCCAGCCCGGCGGGAACCATGATGGGCCCCTGCACCGCCCACTGCCCGCCGCCCGAAGGGACGAAGAAGTTCACCAGCGCCGCCGACCAGAAACAGAAAACCGGAAACGTCGTCGCCGTCGAGATGGAAACGAACCAGTTGGAAATCTGCGCCCCCAGCCCCGAGTCGGTCATCATCCCCATGATGCCGCCGTAGAGCGGGTACTGCAGCGCCAGCGGGCCCGCCACGCGCGCCGCCTGGTTGAAGGCGCGCACATAGGCCGCCGGGCGCGCGTGCAGCGCCATCCCCAGCAGAAGAAACAGTAGGATGACCACATTCAAGTTGAGGTCGAACCCGCGCGTGAAGAAGTGATGAGCCAGATAGGCCGCGCCCGGCAGCACCAGCAGAAGCAGCGCCACGCGGCTGTGTTCCAGTTTCTCGGCGGGCGTGCGCGGCTTATCGCCAGCCTCGGCTTGCAACTCTTTCTCGGCCAGCAGCGCCGGGTCGGCGGGGCGCACCTGCTTGCCGCGCGGCTGCATCAGCCAGAACATCAGCGGCAAACCAACCAGCGTGCCGGCCACCAGCGCCAGGTTGAGCGGCAGGCCAATGGTCTGCGCGAGCGGCGTGACGGTGACGCCGGTGTGCTTGGCGATGAAGTTGAGCTCGCTCCCCGCCGTGGCGCTCACCAGCGGAATCGAGCCCGACAAACCCGAGTGCCAGAGGACGAACCCCGAGTAAGCCCCGGCCACCAGAAAGCCGAAGTCGCAGTTCGGCACCCGCCGCCCCATCTCCCGCGCCAGCAGCGCCGAGACCACCAGCGCGAAGCCCCAGTTCACCAGCGCCGCCAGCGCCGACGCCAGCGTCAGCACCACGATGGCGCTCGACTGGCTCCGCGGGATGGACGCAATCGCCTCCAGCAGCCGCCGCACCGGCCGCGAGCTCGCCAGCGCGTACCCGGTCAGCAGAATCAGAATCATCTGCATCGCGAAGGGAAGAATCGTCCACAGCCCGTTGAACCACTGCTGCGCCAGCGTCACCGGGCCCGCCGGCGTCAGCCCCAGCGCCAGCAGGTAGGTCGCCGCCGTCAGCAGGATGCAGAACAGAAACGGGTCTGGCATCCACCGCTCGCAGATGCCGACGAAGAACTTGGCGACTCGGTTCAGCATTCAGTCTCCCTATTGCAACGGCTGCAACACCTCCTACCCCCTCCCCCCTCCGGCCCATTTTGGGACAAAAACTCCCCCAACCTCCTTATTTTTCTTTTAGTTGCGCGTTTGACAAATGTCAAACGGCCTGCTGCTATCTCCTTTTTCATCAATGAATTACCTTTGAAGCCTCCGTCACAGTTTCCTCGCTTTCTCCTCGCTTTCCTCGCCCTCCGGCCTCAACGTCAGCGACGTGCCGACCACTTAGCACAACCGGAAAAGAAAGTCTAAGGATTCTGCGGATTTTGCGGATCCTGCGGACGTTTATTTTCCTTTTGTTTTCATACGATTATGTGATTTTGCCCTCCATTTCGGCCCTTAGGCGGGTAGCCCCGAGTGCCCGAAAGACGGCCCGACCTCCAAGCCGGGCGCGTTTTTGATTACCTGCGGCCTTGACCGGGTCGATGCCCCCGACCCCCGCTAAAGCTCGAGATCGCAACTTTGGTAGAATACCTCCCACCCACGGGAGGGGCTGGTTTTTACAATTCTTTACCGACTTTTACCTGCCGATGACACATCGCGGGTGGCGCTTTCTGTAAGATTGCTGCCAGCAGATGCTGGGAATGGCGCGAGGAGAACCATGAAGAACAAGAAGTGGTGGCGGTGGGACAGCCGGATGCGGATGCTGCTAACGCTGGAGCTGGCGATCGTGCTGCCGGCGGCGGCGCTCATCGCCTTCAGCGTTTGGAACCTGCGCACCATCAAGCGCGACAAGGCCGTCGAAGCCGCCATCCAGCGCGACTTCAACCAGATGCTGGTCATCGTCGAGAAGCGCATCAACGAGAAGATGCTCACGCAGATCGACGACATCCGGGAAGACTTCGCCCACATGGAAGGCTCTCCGGCCAAGCGCCTCGACCGCATCCTCGAGGAGCGGCCCTACCTCGCCCACGCCTACTACTACGACCCCAAGAACGGCTTTGTGTTCCGCTCCTGTCCCGACCGCATGAAGTGGGACGAAGGGTTCCGCGCCCAGGCCGAGCACTTCCGCGACAACTACGGAAGCTGGATGCCGATGGAAGCCAAGGCGAACGTCAAGAAGTTCCGGTCGATGGCGGAAAAGGACCCGCATCCCTATGCCGCCTACGACGGCTGGGTGCAGGTGGGCAAGCACAAGTTCTACACCGTGATAACCTATTTCCTGCCGCCGGACCTGCCGGAAGACAAGATCGCCCTCGGCGGCGTGATCTTCGACTCGGACTACATCAAGCATGACTTCCTTCCCTCGGTCTTGAACAAGATTACCGAGCATCAGTTGCAGGGCCAGGACACCAGCCAGTACCACCCCAAGGTGGCCATCATGATCAAGCCCAAGGGCTCGAGCACGGAGCCGTTTGTGGCGACGGCAGGGTGGGACGGCGGCACTCCAGAGACCGAGCGCGGCTTTGACTACGTCTTCCGCTCCATGGCCCTGGGCATCAAGTTCACCGGCACCACCGTCGAGGCCATCGCGCAGAACTTCCTCAAGACCCAGTTCCTCATCCTCGGCGGCCTCTCCCTGCTGATGGCCTTCGGCATCTGGCTCACCTACCGCAACGTGACCCGCGAGATGCAACTGGCCAAGCTCAAGTCCGACTTCGTCTCCAACGTCTCCCACGAGCTGCGCACCCCGCTGGCCCTGGTGCGGCTGTTCGCCGAGACCCTCGAGCTCGGCCGCGTCACCCCCGACAAGCACCCGGAGTACTTCCGCATCATCCGCAAGGAGAGCGAGCGCCTGACCGCCCTCATCAACAACATCCTCGACTTCAGCCGCATCGAGGCCGGGCGCAAGGAGTACGACTTCCGCGACACCAACGTCACCGAGCTGGTCCGCGAGACCGTGGACACCTACCGCTACCAGATCGAAGAAGCCGGCTTCACACTCGAGCTCAACCTGTCCCAGGACGTTCCGCCACTGAAGATTGACCGCGAAGCCATGGCCCGCAGCCTGCTCAACCTCATCAACAACGCCGTCAAGTACTCCCGCGACGACAAGTACCTGGGCGTCAACCTCTACCGCAACAACGGCGAGGTGCGCCTCGAGGTCATCGACCACGGCATCGGCATCCCCCGCCACGAGCAGAGCAAGGTCTTCGAAAAGTTCTACCGCGTCGGCGACCCCCTGGTGCACAACACCAAGGGCAGCGGCCTCGGCCTCTCGCTCGTGCGTCACATCGTCCAGGCCCACGGCGGCGAGATTTCTGTGCAGAGCGCCGAAGGCCGCGGCAGCAAGTTCATCATCGCCTTGCCCCTCCAGGCGCCGATGGCGCCCATCCAGACCGCTTCAGGAGACTGACCCGCATGTCCAAGACCCGCATTCTCATCGTGGAAGACGAGCCCAGCATGGTGGCCGGGCTGCGCGACAACTTCGAGTTCGAAGGCTACGAAGTCGTCACCGCCGGCGACGGCGAGGCCGGCCTCCAGCGCGCCCTCGCCGACTCGCCCGACCTGGTCATCCTCGACGTCATGATGCCCAAGCTCAGCGGCCTCGACGTCTGCAAGCAGCTCAAAGGCAAGCGCCCCTCCCTGCCCATCATCCTGCTCACCGCCCGCGGCCAGGAGGTCGACAAAGTCGTCGGCCTCGAGCTCGGCGCCGACGACTACGTCACCAAGCCCTTCTCCATCCGCGAGCTGCTGGCCCGCGTCAAGGCCGTGCTGCGCCGCGCCAAGGTCCTGCCCGTCGACCAGGAGCGCTTCACCTTCGAGAACATCGAGGTCAACCTCCGCCGCCACGAAGTGCGCCGCGGCGGCGAGGCCATTCCTTTTTCCACCAAGGAATTCGAGCTGCTCAAGTGCTTCCTCTCCCATCCCGGCGAGGCCCTGAGCCGCGACCGCCTGCTCGACGAGGTCTGGGGCTACGACAACTACCCCACCACCCGCACCGTCGACGCCCACATCCTCCGCCTGCGCCAGAAGCTCGAGCCCAACCCCGAAGAGCCGCGTTTCTTCCTGACCGTCCACGGCGTCGGCTACAAGTTCGTCGGATAACGTTCATGGGGAACTTTAGCACTCAGCCTGTTCAGCCCAGCGGCTCCTGCCGCTGGGAGATTGCAGTTTGGGAAGGGCGGGGTTTCAACCCCGCCGTCAGCGCTGGTCCTTTACGTGGGCTTCAGCCCCTGAAGCCTTGTCTGCTTTTGGAGAGGACTTCTCAATGAGAAAAGCAGCGCGCATGGCAGCACCGGCCCGCCTCCGAATCGTCCCTCCCATTTCCCGGCCGGACAAGACCCACTCGCTCGAAGAGCAGCTCAGCCGCCTCCAGCGCGAGCAGCGCGAAATTCACCGCGCCCTGTTCGAAGCCGCCGAAGTCCAGCGCCGCCTCTGCCCGCCGCGCCAGCTCCGCCTGGGCCGCTTCGAAATCGCCTGCGAGATGTTCCCGCTCAGCTACCTCTCCGGCGACTTCTACGACGTCCTCGATCTCAGCCCTGCCACCGGCCTCGCCGTTGGCGACATCGTCGGCAAAGGCCTGGCCGCCGGCATGTGGTTCGCCCACATCCTGGGCCAGATCCGCGTCCACGCGCGAGGCTCCGCCGATCCGGCCAAGGCCGTCGCCGCCATCAACCACGACCTGCGGCAGCTCAAGGCCGAGCCACCCCTGATTTCTCTGTTCCTCGCCCGCCTCGACCCCCGGCGCGGCGAGCTCTCTTACTGCAACGCCGGCCAGCCCCCGGCCCTGCTCCTCAAGCCCGACGGTTCGACACGACCGCTGGCGGAAGGTGGCCCACTCCTGGGCGCCATCCCACAAGCCGCCTTCGTCAGCGGTCGTGTCTCTTTCCAGCCCGGCGACACGCTCGTGGTCTACTCCGACGGCATTGTCGAATGCCGCAACCAGCGCGGCGAGGAGTTCGGCCTGGCGGGATTGGAAAATGCCGCGCGCCGCGTGGCGGGATCCTCCGCGGCCTCCACTCTGTTCTCTTTGCTGGGCGCCGTTCAGGACTTCGCCGGCCCCACCCCCCGCGAAGACGACTTCGCCCTCATGGTCGTCCGCTCCCAGGACTAGGCTGCTCGGCGGTTCAGTTGATCGGTCGGGACGGAGTCAGTTCTTCACCGGCGCCCGAACCCACTCGTCCTTGTCGGGGGAAAACTTGTAGGTCCACCGCGGCACGCCATCCACGCTAAAGATTTTTGAAGAAGACAACACCCAGTTTCCCCAGAACCAGCTCTGCTTGAGGGTGAATTCCACGGTTACCTTCGCACCGTCTTCGCTGACGCAGTCGGCCAGGATTACTACCCGCTTCTTCTGCACCTGCAAGTAGGACTGCCGCACCACTTGGTCGAGCGTGAGCTCCCATTCCTTGGGCTGGAGGTGGTCCTTGAGGGTGAAGTAGCCTTGGTCGTCGGCGCGCTTTTCAATGTGGCGCCGCACCATCCACGCCGCATCCCGAGCGGACGGAGGTTCGATGACGTTGTTGGGACTCCCGATGCCCCCATTGCGCGAACTCGTCCCCTCGGCCGTGGACGGAGGGCTTGAATTGCGACCGAATTCGTCCCGGTAGCCAGGCTGACTGCCGGGAGGCGACTCGCTGGAGCTCCAGTCCGGCTTTTCCGGCGGGTTCTGTGCCGCCGCCCCAGCCACCAAAGCCGACACCGCCAGCACAACCAGCGCTGCCTGGATTCGCCGCCTCATGTGATGGCTGCGCGCGGCCGGCAGGATTACTTCTCTGCTTCCGCCGGCACCTTCACCCACTTCTTCCCGTTCCACTCGTACTCGAAGCGCGCCTCGTCGTTGACCTTGTAGACCTCCGACTTGGCCACGTACCAGGTGCCGCGCATCCCCGGCTTGAGCAGGAAATCCACCAGCACCGGCGTGCCGTCGGCGGTTTCAAAGCGGCTGCCGATGATGAACGTCCCCGTGTCCAGCCGGCTGAGCGATTCGCGCTGCAGGTCGCGCAGCTTCAGCTGCAGGGTGGTGTCGGTGAGAGAATCCTTGATGACGAAGAAACCGTCGCTGCGCCGGCACTTCGACTCGATGTGCGTCGACAGCACGCTCCCCATGTAGTTCCAGTACACGGCCGGGTTGTAGCCGTAGTACGGCGTCGGCACCGCGCCCCACGGGCTGTTGCCCATCTGGTCCCGGTAGCCCGGGTTCTGGCTGGGCGGGGTCGAACTTCGCTCGATGTGGCTGCGCGGCCCCTGATAGACCTGCGCCGGCAAGTCGGGGGCGGCCCACACCCCCACCACCAGTGTTGCCAGCAGGAGAAGTCCCATGCGACGCATGGCGGTTACCTCCGAACCAAGTCTCTTCCGAGAAGGGTAGCGACCCGCCCACGCCGATGTCAAGCCAAAATAAAAGGCGGGAGGCCGCCCCGAAGGCGCCAGCCTCGATGGAGGCGCGAGTTAGAAGCGGGAGGAGGTCAGCTCGACGTCGGCCTGGGCCCAGGCGCGCTTGAAGCGTTGTTCGATCTCAACCGCTTCCGCATCCCGCTTCTGCGCGCGCAGCGCCTGCATCAGACCGAACAGCGACCAGCCGTTCTCCGGGTTCCGCCGCAGGTCTTCCCAATAGACTTGCTCCGCCTCGGCGGCGCGCCCGGCCTTGAGCAGCACCGCCCCCAGCGACTGCCGCACCGGGTAGTGCCAGTCGGCCGGCTCGACATAGGTCAGGCTGTCTTCGAGCAGCACGGCGCGGTGCAGCGCCGCCACGGCCTGGCCGAACCGGCCCTGCTCGGCTGCCAGCTCGCCTTCCAGCACGGCCGCCGCCAGGCTCAGCAGCTTCGCCGCCGTCTGCGCGCCCATCCGCAGCTCGACGGCTTCCGGGCTGGAGGCCAGCCCCTTCAGCAGCTCGAGCTCCTGCTCGGCGGCCTCGTGCTTCTTGGTGCGCGCCAGCGCCATCCCGCGCGCGTAGAGCCAGATGCCCATCTCGTAGAGCTGCGCCCGGTCGGGCTGCGGCGCCGCCAGGATGTCGTCCCAGTGGCCGAAGCGCGTCATGGCATAGAGCGGCGCCACGTGGAAGATCTGCGCCCACGACGGCAGGTGGTCCCATTGGTGCTCGGGGATGCGCGAGACCGTGCGCCGCGCCGCCCCCAACGCCACGAAGCTCCGCCCCTCCATGGTCGCCGACGACCACAGGAAGTGGATGTTGTGCGGGTAGTAGGTCAGCGGGTAGAGGCCCTGCGTCCGGCACTGCGTGATGTAGTCCTCGTCGGCGGCGATGGCGGCCTCGTTGGCCGCCGAGGCGTCCGCGTAGCGCCCCACCCGCAGGTAGATGTGCGACGGCATGTGCACCATGTGCCCCGCGCCCGGCATCAGCTTCAGCAGCCGGTCGGCCGCGGATTCGGCCAGGTCGGGCCGCCACGCCTCCATCATGTGGATGTAGAGGTGGTTGGCGCCGGGGTGGTTGGGGTTGCGCGCCAGCACCGACTCCAGCAGCGCGATGATCTCCAGCGCGTTCCCCTTGGGCCGGCCGTCGCGCGTCCAGTAGTTCCACGGCTGCAGGTCCATCAAGGCCTCGGCGGCCAGCGTGGCGGCGTCGAGGTCGTCGGGATGGCTCCGCGCCAGGTCGCGCATGGCCTCGGCGTAGAGCTTGTCGCCCGTCGCGCGCTGCTCGCCGCTGCCCAGGTAGCGCCGCGCCAGCGCGTTGATGTAGGCCTGCTCGACCGGGCTGGCTTTCGCGCGCAGCGACAGCGCCCGCTGCACCGTCGAAAGCGCCACCGCCTCGTCCTCCGGGTTCATGGGGGCGTTGATGTTCGGCCCCAGCACCAGCGCCATGCCCCAGTAGCACATGGCGCAGTCCGGGTCCAGCCGCGCCGCCTCCTGGAACGACCGCAAGGCCTCGCGGTGGTTGAAGCCGTAGGAGAGCCGCAGCCCCTGGTCGAAAAAGAGCTGCGCGCGCGGCGCCGCCGTGGTGATGGGGTGCTTGTGGTCGCCCAGGTTCTGCAGCCGCGGCGCCGTCTGCCCTTCCACCACCTGCGACTCGGTGTCCTGGCGCGGGTCAAGCGGTTCGCCCGCCGCTACAGCGGAACAGCCGAACCCCAGCGCCAGCAGAAACGCCGCCGCGGCCCTCGCACCCGACACAGTCTTCACAATCGCCTGTTCCTCGCCCCGATCAACCGTGTTCGTATCAGTCGCCCGCTTCCACCTTCCCCTTCGAGCGCAGCGTGATGACGAAGGCGTTGCGGCCCGAGTACTCGAACTTGTGCCCGAAGCCGTCGTAGCGGTGCAGCTTCGACTTGTACAGGATGAAGCCGTCGTTGGACTCGGCGCCGAAGTAGTTGACGTTGTGCAACACCACCTTGCCCCCGTCGCTTCCCTTGAACTGGTCCAGCACCATCTCGCCCTTGCCGTTGGCCAGCTTGGCCAGCGCCTGCTTGTCGGTGATCTCCCAGGTGAAGTCCGACTCGTCGGTCTGCACCTTGTCCCACTCCACCGGGTAGACCTTGCCGAGAATCTTCACCAGGGCGTTGCGCTGCTCCGGGGTCGAGCTGGGGTGGAAGGTGACGATGAGCCACGGCGTCTTGCCGTCCCCGAAGTTGTCGCCCAGGTCGCCGGTGAGCCAGTACTTGACGCCCTTGAGCGAAGTCGCGCCGTAATGCCCGTCGTTCACCTTCACCGCCATGTTGAACTCGCAGTAGGGGTGCTCGGGATGCGGGTTGAAATAGCAGGGACAGAACAGGTGGCAACTGCAGGCCTCGATGTAGGTGGCGTCGAGCGCCCAGTCCCCGCCGGCGGCCTCCGCCTTCTCCGTTGCGCCGCCGCGCTCCGCCACCGCCGTGGATAGACCGATTCCGCCAGCAACCAGCAAACTTAGAAAAACAACCAGAAAGGAATTTCTCTTGCTCATGTCGTCCCCCTCAGCTTTGGGATGACAGTTTTCTACCACTGGCCCCGCGTCGATTTCAACCCCATTCGGCACTACAGACTAATGCCCCCAACGATGTCATTCCGGGACTGTTCCCCGCGCTGCGGGGGAGCAGACGAGGAATCTGCTTTTGATCTTCTTCGCTGCGCAGAAATGCCCTTGTTGAGTTCGGCTCGCGCCCTCAGTTCTTCTTCGGGTGCTCGCCCTTCGGGTGCTCCTGCTTGGCGCCCTCCGTGCCCTCGCGCTTCCAGAAGTCGCCTTCTTGCACGTAGTTGTAGCGCGCCACGCCGTTGATCTTGTGCACGCTGGTGTCGGTGACTTCCAGCTTGTCGCCCTTGGACTTCAGGAAGAAGTCCACGTCCACCTTGGTGCCGTCGTCGGCGTTGAAGTCCACGCAGGCGAAGGAGGTCTTGGCATCGAGCTGGGTGAGCTTGTCGGTGTGTACGCGGTCGAGCGTGAGCGCCCAGGTCTTCTTGAGCACGTCATCCTTGACCGGGAAGGTCCCGTTGTTCTTCTTGGAGGTCGCCTCGATGTGCGCCCGGATGGCTTTTTCAATGTCCCCCGTGGTCACCGGCTTGGCCGCCGGGTGCTCCTTGGCTGGATGTTCTTTCTTCTCCCCTTCTTTCTTCGGATGCTCCTGCGGATGCTCCTGCTGCCCCCGCGCTCCCACGGCCAGCAGCAAGCTCACCGCCACCACTACTGCGAAAATCAGTCTCAGATGTCGCATAGTCTTGCCTCCTCCTTCGTCCCGTCCCACGACGAAACTGCGCCTACCCTGCCCCAACGGATTCCCCACTACTATCACCCGCCCCCGCCGCAATCAAGCACAATCGGCGTCGCCGTTCACCAGTTACCAGTTACAAGTTACCAGTTACCGCCGTCTCACAGCCGCAGCCAGCACCACTCCTTCGTCAACGGGGTCTTATTCATCACCTCCCCGCGCTCCTTCGTAATCCGGATGTTGTTGGAGTGGTTGTAGCCGTAGCCGCCTTCGGCGTTGTAGAGCCCGGGCTCGTTGGAGAACATCATGTTCTCTTCGAGCACCATTTGGTCGCCCAGCGCGATGTAGGGCGCCTGGTGGCCCTCCATGCCGGCGCCGTGGGCGGGGCGGTGGTAGACGTACTTCTCCAGGCCGGCGTCGAAGGCGAGCTTCAACACGCCCTGCGCCACCTCGTTGCACTTGACGCCCGCCTTTGAAAGCTCCGCCTGCTTCAGCGTCATGGCCGTGTGCACTTCCCACATCTTCCGGCCCAGCTCCGGCATGGGCGCAATGTGACAGGCGCGGTAGCCTTCGCCGCCGTAGCCGCCGATGCGGATGAGCGAGGCAATCTGGATGGCGTCGCCTTTCTCGATGCGCTTGAAGAAAAACTGATTGGGGTGGGGATACGCCGTGGCCGGGCCGGTGCGGCAGCCGAAGCCGAGCTGGAGCCCGACCGCCTTGTGCGGCCGCCCGTCGAGCTCCCCCGCGCCCATGGCCGCGGCCAGCAGGCGCGTGCCGAACTCGCTGGTGGCCGTGCGCACGTCGTAGTCGGTGGCGTCGGTGCCGTGCTCGAGGATGTAGCCGCGGGCGAACTCCAGCATGGCGTCGTGGAGGTCAATCGCCTTCTGCGTCAGTAAAACCTCTTCGGGCGTCTTGACCTGGCGCAGGTACAGCAGCGCGTCGCCCCAATTCTCCCACTCGACCTCGGGCAGGTTCTTCTTGAGATTGGCGCTGAGGGAAGGCGTCGGCTCGAAGTCGAGCGCCAGCCGGCCTTTGGTGTGGCCGCGCTTGGCGAGACCCTTGCAGACCCACGCCCACAGGTCTTCCGTCGGCCCGGCCTGCCACAGCACTTTGTCGTACTCGCCGGCGTGCTGGAAGTCGAAGTACCACTCGTGGTCCTTGAGCCACCAGTCGGTCACCATGTCGCGGTCGAGCCCGGGGTGGAAGAAAGTCGGCTCGCCGGTGGCCGGCACGAACAGAAACATCGGTCGCTCGGTCTGGGTGAGGAAGTGCCCGGCAAGATAGTTGAAGTTGAGCCCGTCCTTGCAGATGACCCCGCGGACGTTTTTCTCGCGCAGCTTGGCCTGCAGCCGCCCGATGGTGGTCTTGTACCAGTTGACCGAGAGCCGCCAGGGCGGCTGGAGCGAGGGCACGCGCGCCCGCCTCAGCTCCCGCTCGATGCTCTGCCGCATCGCCGGATTCGCCTCCGACGCGAACACCGTCTGCGCCACTAGCGGCGCCGCGGCCGCCGCCCCCGCAAGCCCCAAGAAACCACGCCGGTTTATTCCCATCTGATATGCCTCCGAGGTTATTGGCTTCGAGATTAACCCTTGCTCGGATCTTTTCCAGTCAAAGCAACAAGTCTGTTCGTTAACTTCGTCCTAAGCTCAGTTATGTTCTCGTATTCGGCAACATTGTGAACGGCGAGGTCAAAATGGAGAGGGGTCCCCATTCTGCGATAAAGAATCGGCCTCTTGCCAAGGGCGTGCGCGTACCCCACCTCGTAGTACACGCTAGGGCGCTCTCCCGTCAGATCTGCGACAAGAAACTCTGCAGTGGAAATCTCATCAAGGATTCGTTTTGTTACTACGTCTGAATGTTCTATGTCGTCCGAGCGAAAAGCATTGATGTGAAATCTACTGAATACTTCTTTGAAGCAATTCTTCACGTCCTCTAGCTCTGGATGTGCCTTGTCCATCCACATGATTATGAAAGCTGTGTTAGGTCGGTATTTCCTGACGGCGGGAACCTCGGTCGAAACGATCGCAGAAGCAAACTCTGACTCCTCTGGCGAAATCAGCTTGACAATACGCGTTGCTCTCTCATATCCGCGCTGGAACAGGGTTCGAGCTTCTGAGGGCCTAGTCGGTTCCTCTGACTGGCCCGGAGGGCTAACACCGAGAACGACATCCTCATCGTGCAAAACCCTTGGATCCCATTCCGCAAACTCACGAAATCGTAGTGCGCTCAGCATTTGCCTTAAGGCTAATCTCATTTCACGCCGGTCTGGGTCACCGAGAAGTGGCGACGCTCTCATGAGTCGAAAAAGCGTAAGCGACGCATGCTTAAGTCGCTCTTCCACAGCCGTCGCCACTTGGCGATCTTCCTTCGGCACATGACTCCAATAGTCGGGGTACCCGTGGAATAAAGAAGGGTCATTCTCCTTCAACTGGCGTACTGCCTCTATTGTCCGACCAAAATACCCCAAGGCCATGGTGCGAATGATATCCAACTCATTTTGAATCGAAGTTGTTACTTCACTCCGGGTCATGCCTGCCTCCACAAGCCCCCTTCCGTGTTCTCTCCACCCTAACCTCAAGGCCCAGCTAACTGGTGTGTGTCTAGCGACCTGCAGAGTCAGCCTAGCCTACTCCGATTGGCCCCGCTTTTCTATCGCCAAAACGGGCCGGCAGGGGTATACTTCCTTCCCCGCAGCAAGGAACCCTATCGCTTCCTCGAAAGGAGAAAGTAATGAATCAGCTTCGCAGCAAGTCTGTCCTGGTGGCACTCCTCCTGGCGCTGGCCCTGCTGGCCCCGGCCGCCGCCCGCGTCGCGGCGGAGGACGCCAGCGACGCAGCCGCCGCCACCGCGGAGATTGACATCCCCTACAAGAAATTCGTGCTCAAAAACGGCCTGACGCTCATCGTGCACGAAGACCGCAAAGCGCCCATCGTGGCGGTGAACGTCTGGTACCACGTGGGCTCGAAGAACGAGAAGACGGGCAAGACCGGCTTCGCCCACCTGTTTGAGCACCTGATGTTTAACGGGAGCGAGAACTTCAACGACGACTACTTCAAGGTGGTGCAGCGCGTGGGCGCCACCGACTTGAACGGCACCACCAACAACGACCGCACCAACTACTTCCAGAACGTCCCCAACACGGCGCTCGACGTGGTGCTGTGGATGGAGTCCGACCGCATGGGCCACCTGCTGGGCGCCATCGACCAGCCGCGCCTGGACGAGCAGCGCGGCGTGGTGCAGAACGAGAAGCGCCAGGGCGAGAACCAGCCCTACGGCCGCGCCTTCTTCACCATCTTCGAGAACACCTATCCGGCCGGCCACCCCTACTCCTGGAGCGTCATCGGCTCGATGGAGGACCTGAACGCGGCCGCGATCGAGGACGTCCACCAGTGGTTCAAGGACTACTACGGGGCCGCCAACGCCGTGCTGGTCATCGCCGGCGACATTGACGCCGAAACCGCGCGGCAGAAGGTGGAGCGCTACTTCGGCGACATCCCCTCGGGCCCGCCGGTGGTCAAGCAGCAGGCCTGGGTGGCCAAGCGCACGGGCGAGCACCGGCAGGTGATGGAAGACCGCGTGCCGCAGACGCGCATCTACAAGGTGTGGAACACGGCGCCCTGGGGCACGCCCGACGACACCCACCTCGACCTCCTCAGCGACATCCTGACCAGCGGCAAGACTTCGCGCCTCTTCAAGCGCCTGGTCTACGACGACCAGAGCGCCACCAACGTCTTCTCCTTCCAGTTCTCGCGCGAAATCGGCAGCCACTTCATCGTGGTGGCGGAAGTCCGCCCGGGCGGCGACCCCGCAGCGGTGGAGAAGGCGATGGACGAGGAAATGGCGCGGCTCATCCAGGACGGGCCGACGGCGGAGGAGCTCAAGCGGGTCAAGACGCAGTACCGCGCCGGGTTCATCCGCGGCATCGAGCGCATCGGCGGCTTCGGCGGCAAGTCCGACGTGCTGGCCATGAACGAGGTCTACACCGGCAACCCCGAGTTCTACAAGACCACGCTGGCTCGGGTCGCCGGCGCCACCGCCGACGACCTGCGCGGCACCGCCAAGGAGTGGCTCTCCGACGGCGTCTACGTGCTGGAAGTCCGCCCCTTCCCCAAGTACGAGACCGTGGCCTCTGACGTCGACCGCTCCAAGGTGCCGGAAGCGGGCGCGCCGCCGGCGGGCAAGTTCCCCGCCCTCCAGCGCGCCAAGCTCTCCAACGGTCTGACGGTGGTGCTGGCCGAGCGCCCCTCCATCCCGCAGGTGCAGTTCGAGCTGCTGCTGGACGCCGGGTACGCCGCCGACCAGGGCGCGCTCCCGGGCACGGCCAGCCTGGCCATGGACATGCTGGACGAAGGCACAAAAACCCGGAACGCTCTCGAAATCTCCGACGAACTGGCTCTGCTGGGCGCCACGCTCAGCACCGGCTCGGGCCTGGACACCTCGTCGGTCTTCCTGTCGGCGCTCAAGGAGAATCTGGACGGTTCGCTCGACCTCTACGCCGACGTCATCCTCAACCCCTCCTTCCCGGCAGAAGAGCTGGAAAGGTCGCGCCGGCGGCGCCTGGCGCAGATCCAGCAGGAGAAGGTGCAGCCCAACGCCATGGCGCTGCGCGTGATGCCGGCGCTGCTCTACGGCGAAGGCCACGCCTATTCGACGCCCTTCACCGGCTCGGGCACGGAAGAGAGCGTGAAGAAGATGACCCGCGACGACCTGGTGAAGTTCCATCAGAACTGGTTCCAACCCAACAACGCCACGCTCATCGTGGTGGGCGACACCACGCTGGCGGAAATCCAGCCCAAGCTGGAGAAGCTGTTTGCCGGCTGGAAGCCGGGACAGGCGCCCAAGAAGAATATCGGTACGGTGGCCGAGCAGAAACAGCCCTCGGTGTACCTCATGGACCGGCCGGGGGCCGTGCAGACGGTGATCATCGCCGCCCACATTTCCCCGCCCAAGTCGAACCCGAACGAGACCTCCATCGAGACCATGAACCGCATCCTGGGCGGGGACTTCACCGCGCGCATCAACATGAACCTGCGCGAGGATAAGCACTGGTCGTACGGCTCCCGCTCCCTCCTCTTGGACGCGCGCGGGCAGAGGCCCTTCGTGGTGCTGGCCCCGGTGCAGACCGACAAGACCAAGGAGGCGGTGCAGGAAGTGCTGAAGGAGCTGGAGGGCATCCGCGGCGCCATCCCGGTGAGCGCCGACGAGTTGGCCAAGGCCAAGGACACCATGACGCTGACGCTGCCCGGGCGCTGGGAGACGATGAACGCGGTGCGCAGCGCCATCTCGGAAATCGTCACCTTCGGCCTCGACGACAACCACTACAACAACTACGCCGCCCAGGTGCGGGCGATGACGCTCGACGACATCAAGCGCTCGGCCGACTCGGTCATCCATCCCGACCGGCTGGTGTGGGTGATTGTCGGCGACCGCGCCAAGATCGAGGAGGGCATCCGCTCCCTCAACCTCGGCACCGTGCAGGCGCTCGACGCCGACGGCAAGCCCATCGCCGCCGAGCGCGCCGGCGGCTCCGAATAACAGCTACCAGCAACAAAGGCGGCGAGCCCCTCTTTGGGCCCGCCGCCTTTTTCTTTTCGAATGGCTAACCTTGGGGCTTATCGCCCCAGCGCTTCCACAACTCATCAAAGCAACTCACCAAGTCTTCTCCTTTGCTGGCGCCCAACTCAGTGAGCCAACGCCGTGTGTAGGAGACATCCAGGGCAGGATTCTTCAACAGGATGGAGCGGACGTCTTCGAGGTCGCGAGGCCGTCCGGCCATTATTTTGTGAATCACCAAATCCTCGACCGCCGCGAACCGAACCGGAGTCTGCCTAATGTCTACAACACGGGAACGTTGAATGGCCTGCCGTTCATAGGGCGAAAACGAGAAAATCAGGTCAATCCGAATCCCGGAGCCGGGTTCCAAGCAGGGGAGGACCAGCGTCTTGGCCACAAACTCGGCGGCGGACTCGACCAACACTTGCCAGCCGGATTCCCCGACCCACTCGAGGAGCGAAGGCAGCTTGTCGGGGCCGACGCCGAGCGTGACGTCCACATCGCGAGTGAGGCGAGGCTCGCCGTAGAGCAACACGGCCTGACCGCCAATCACCATGTAGGGAAACCCGCGGGCGTCAAGCCCGCGAGCGATGTGTTCCAGCAGAGTCTGGAACATTATTCAGGAGCCTCGCCAAGCGAATGTCGGTTTCAATGCCTTCGAGAGGGTCAGCCGGTGGGAAGGCGCCCAGCGCGCGGGCCAGATCGTACATAGACTCGAGCAGCCGCAGGTTGCGGGTGTAGTCGAGGGGCTGGCGGAGGGGTCCCGCCTCTTCCCAGGCCGTCCAATACGCGACATCCTTGATCACGCAGAATCTCCCGCTTGAGTCAGCGCCTGAAGGCGCTCAGACTGAATAGATTATACTCTATTGTGGGCTTGCGATAAGCTATTGCTGGGCCCGTAGCTCAAGGGTTAGAGCAGCGGACTCATAATCCGTTGGTTCCTGGTTCGAATCCAGGCGGGCCCACCCCTCAACCGACTTCAGGCGAACTTGGCGGCCCGCTCGGCCAGCAACTTCCTGAGGATGGAGCGGTGGCAGCGCTCCTCGTTCTCGCAGTAGCAACCGATGGAGAAGCTGGTTCGATGAGAAAGAGCCGCCAGCAGGTCGAGGAGCCGGGCGGCCTCGGGCTGGTTCATCTCGGCGCGGAACCGGCGCTCGAACGCTCTCCACGAGCGCTCGTCCTGGGCTCGCAGGGCGAACGCCACCAGCTTCGGGCTTGGGGACAGGACGGGTAGCCAGACATCGTAGAAGTCGCGCTTGGCAAACTGCGCTTTCGGCACTCCGCGGGGCGGTCTGCGGACCGTGCCCAGCCGCAAGCCTTCATTGCGTTTCCTGGGAGAGCCGAGCCTCACCACGGCAATCGGCACGTTCGAATCTCCCCTCAGGTCGAGCCCACGGCACGGCCGATGGGCCTAGCTGGGCTCGGAGCCCCAGAAGGCGGCTTTGGCGGTCAGGAACTGGATGGCCACGCGCTGGCCGTGGCCGGCTTCGGGCTCGCCCGCCCAAGCCACGCGCGCCCGGGCGGTCTCCTTGTTGTTCAGGTTGATGACTTCCACTTCCATTCCCAGTTGGAGGATCCCCTGCAGCCAGAAGCGGGCCCCGGAGGCGTTCAGGACCTCGGTGACGGTTTGTTCCTCCTTGACCTTGCCGTCGCTGCCCGACCAGCGCAGCTTCAGCGGCACCGACAGCGGAACCCGAGGTGTGGAGCGCTTCTCACTACCCATCACAGTCCTCCTGGAGCCTGCCCATCATACGTCTGCAATCAAGTCCCAAACGAAAGTGGGGTGTGGCCCCGCGAGCCGCCTTTGGGTTGTACCAGTTAACCGTAGCATTATCAGTCAATTAAATGGTGTAGTACCCGTCCTAGTCCGTATGGCACCTACGTACTCCCATTAGGTGACCTAAATCCCATTGTCCAATTCCGCCCCCTGTCCTAGAGTATCCCCTGCGCTCGCAACACTCCCCCACGAGATGAGCGACCTCGGGCCGGGTCCCCCAAACCCGGCCCTTCTTGTTGCCACAAACCCCTCAGCCGACAAGGGCGGCCTCGACACTGTCCCTAATATCGAACACCTCGCTCAAGCGGGTCACCCGCAGCGCATTGTGGAACTGCTCCCCAACGCCAACGAGGAAGAACCCCATCCGGGCCTCCCGGGCATGCTTGTGCGCGCCGACCACCACGGCGATGCCGGCCGAATCGACGAACGGGCAGTCGGAAAACTCCAGGATCAGCCGCGCCGGCTGGGTGCGCCACGCCTCGTGCAACCTCCGGCGTAGCGGCTCGAGCTGGTCGAGGTACAGGCGTCCCTGGATCCGAAGCACCAGCGCGCCCTGCTTCTCCTCGGCGCTGACAACCGTCCCCGCCACAAGCATCTCCCGGCTGACCAACCCCCACGAAGCAGGTGGATTATAGCGCGAGCCGTTGCCGGCAAGAGATTTTTTCGCGGACGTCAGGTGCGGTAGTGGGCGTTGACGCGGACGTAGTCGGCGGTGAGGTCGCACGTCAGGAAGGTCACGCTCGCCCGACCTCGACCCAAGCGAACCCGCACCTGGAACCGAGATTGACTCAAGTAGCGGTGCGCGGCGCGCTCCTGGAACGCTCGCGCCGAACCGCCGCAGCAGACTTGCATCGGTCCAAAGAAAATATCAACCCGCGTTGGATCGAGGGCCACGCCGGAGTTCCCCACCGCCGCCAGGATGCGTCCCCAGTTGGGGTCGGCGCCCGCCCAGGCGGTCTTGACCAGCGGCGAGTGGGCGATGGCGCGCGCCACTTGCTCCGCTTCGGACTCGCTGCGCGCACCTTCCACCCGCAGCTCGACGACGTGTTCGACGCCTTCGCCGTCGCTCACGATCTGCTCCGCCAGCGAGGCGCATACGTCGCCCAGCGCCGCGGCGAACCGGCGCTCGTCGGCGCCGGCCCGGAGGCGCATGCCGCTGGCGCCGCTGGCCACCAGGAGCACGGTGTCGTTGGTCGAGGTGTCGCCGTCGACGCTGATGCGGTTGAAGGTGCGCGCGCAGGCGTCGCGCAGGAGGCGATCGAGCTGCGGCGGCGCGGCCGCCACATCGGTGAAGAGATACACCAGCATGGTCGCGTGCTTTCCGCTCACACTGAGTCGCGGGTGAATCATCCCCGCGCCCTTGGCGACGCCGAGCAGCCTGGCGCGGCCGCCGCCGCACTGAAACTGCGCCGAAGCCAGCTTGGGGCGCGTGTCGGTGGTCAGGATGGCGCGCGCGAAGCGCCGCGCGGCCGCGAGTGACGCTGTGCGCTGCGCGAACAGCCGCGGCAACGGGCTCACGATTCGCTCCACCGGCAGCGGCACGCCGATCACTCCTGTTGACGCGGGGAAAACCTGGTGGGGCGCCACTCCCAGCAAACCGGCTGCCTGCTTGCAAGTGTTCTGGCTGTCGCGCAGGCCGGTCGGGGTGGCGCAATTGGCGTTGCCGGAGTTGACGACGATGGCGCGCAACCGCCCGCGCGCTCGGCGAAGATGACGCGCTCCCACGATGAGGGGCGCGGCCCGGACGCGGTTGGTCGTGAACACGGCTGTCGCAGTGCTGCCGGGCGCGGCTTCGACAAAGCCCAGGTCAAGCTGGCCGCCGCGCTTGATGCCGGCGGCAATGCCGGCGAAGGCAAACCCGCGCGGAAGCCAACCGACGGCGACGGGAAAACGCTTCTTCTTGTAGTGCCAGTACATTATCCGCGCAGGCAGCGGAGCTGCACGTGCGGCGTGGCGCCCGCCGCGGCGGGCTGCGTGCGGGAGGTCTCCGGCTGCGCCACCACTGACGCACTGCCGAAGATCATCGCCACTTCGTCGCAGCAGTGGATGCGGGGACAGCGGAGGCAGTCCTTGAACATCTTCTCCGGCAGCGTGTGGTGCGGGACGGCCACAAAGCCAAGCTGTGCAAAGTATTCGGGGATGTGGGTGAAGAGGCAGATGCGCGCGATGCCGTGCCGCCCCGCCTCTTTGAGCAGCGCTTTCACGATGCGCTGGCCGGCGCCGCGGCCTTGCGTTGCCGGGTCAACCGCGATGGAGCGCACCTCCGCCATGTCCGGCCCGTAGAAGTGCAGCCCGCCGCAGCCCACCACGCGCCCGCGCTCCACCACCACGGTGAAGTTGTGGATGTTCTGGCAGATTTCATCCAGCGAGCGCGGCAGCAGCAGCTCGCGCCGGGAGAAGGTTTCAATCAGCTCTTGAATCCGCGGCGCATCCGGCAGCCGCGCTTTACGCGTGCGCATTCAGCTCCTCCTTCAAGGCTTTCAGACGCCGCTCCGCCTCCGCCAGCGCCTGCTTCACCCGAGCCGGGGCCGTGCCTCCGGGAACGTCGTGACTGACCAACACCGCCTCCAGCTTCAGGCAACCGTGGAAATCGTTGTCGAAGGCGGGGCTGAAGCGCCGCAGCTCGTCCAGCGTCAGCGCCTCCAGCGCTTTTCCCTTCCCCAGGCAGTACTGCACGGCCTGGCCGATGGCGGCGTGCGCCTGGCGGAACGGCACGCCACGGGAGGCGAGGTAGTGCGCCGCCGCAGTGGCGTTGAGGAACGGCGCCTGCGCCGCCTGATTCATGCGCTCGGTGTTGAAGGTCACGGCTTTCAGCAGGCCGGCGGCGATTTCGAGCGCGCCGCTCACCGTGTCGGCGGCGTCGAAGAGTGGCTCCTGCGTCTCCTGCAAGTCTTTGTTGTAGGCCAGCGGCAGGCCCTTGAGCGCGGTGAAGAGCGCCACGGCGCTGCCGGCCACGCGCCCGGCCTTGCCGCGCAGCAGCTCGAGCGCGTCGGGGTTTTTCTTCTGCGGCATGGCGCTCGAGCCGGTGGCGAAGGCGTCGGGGAGCTCGACGAAGCCGAACTCGGCGGTGGAGTAAAGCGCCATCTCCTCCGCCCAGCGGCTCAGGTGCAGCGCGACCAACGAGAGCGCGTGGACGAATTCAAGCGCGAAGTCGCGGTCGCTGGTAGCGTCGAGGCTGTTGGCCGAGACGCGCTCGAACAGCAACGCCCGCGCCATGGCTTCGCGGTCGATGGGCACCGAGGCGCCAGCCACAGCGCCCGAGCCCAGCGGCAGCGTGTTCACTCGTTTGCGGCAATCGGCCAGCCGCTCGGCGTCGCGGAAAAACATCTCGGCGTAAGCCAGCAGCCAGTGCGCCGCCAGGACCGGCTCGGCGCGCTGCAGATGCGTGTAGGCCGGCATCGCTACGCCTTCAATCTCCTTCGCCCGTTGCAGGAACACCGAAATAAGTTCGGCCAATGCCTTGTGGATAAGCAATATGCTCTGACGAACGAAGAGGCGCAGGTCGGTGGCAATCTGCTCGTTGCGGCTGCGGCCGGTGTGGAGCTTCGAGCCGGCGTCGCCCACCAGCGCCACGAGCTGCTGCTCGACGAAGTGGTGGACGTCTTCGGCGTCACCGCCGGCAAGGAAACCTGGATCCTGCGCCGCCTTATTGCCAATTACCTCCAGTGCATCCAGGATCGCCTTCGCCTCCTCCTTCGTGATCACCCCGGCGGCAGCGAGAGCGGCGCCATAGACGCGGCTGGCGATGACCTCGCTGTGGATGAGTCGCTGGTCGAAAGGAAACGAGCGCTGCCACTGCTCGAAGCCGGGGTCGAGTCCTGCGCCCGCGAAGCGCCCGCTCCACATCTTCTCGGTCATGAGCGCTTCCCTTGCTCAATCATGGCGCGCACGCGCGAGGGCAGGCCGAGCAGGCGGATGAAGCCTTCGGCGTCCTTGGGGTTGTAGCTCTCGCCCATGGTGAAGGCGGCCAAGTCGGTGCGGTAGAGCGAATGGGGCGAGGAGCGGGAGACGGTGGTGACGTTGCCCTTGTAGAGCTCGAGGGTCACGCTGCCGGTGACGGTGCGCTGGGTGACGTCGACGAAGGCGTCCAGCGCCTCGCGCAGCGGGGTGAACCAGAAGCCGTAGTAGACCAGCTCGGCGTAGCGCAGGGCGACGTGCTGCTTGAAGTGCGCGAGGTCGCGGTCGAGGCAGAGCGACTCGAGCTCCTGGTGCGCCGTCGTCAGCAGCGTCCCGCCGGGCGTTTCGTAGCAGCCGCGCGACTTGATGCCGACGAAGCGGTTCTCGACAATATCGGCGCGGCCGACACCGTGGCGGCCGGCGAGCTCGTTGAGCTGCTCGATCAACCGCACCGGGTCGGTCTCCTTCCCGTTGAGGCTGACCGGCGTGCCGGCTTCGAAGCCGACTTCGGCGAACCCGGCGGTGTCGGGCGCGTCCTGCGGCGCGACGGTGAGCTGCCAGGTGGTAGGCAGGGGGGCGTTGGCCGGGTCTTCGAGCTCTCCGCCCTCGTGGCTCAAGTGCCAGAGGTTGCGGTCGCGGCTGTGGAGGCTCTGGCGGGTCTGGGTGACCGGGACGTTGTGCTTGCCGGCGTACTCGATGGCGTCTTCGCGCGAGTTGATGGTCCACTCGCGCCAGGGCGCGATGACCTTGAGGTCGGGCGCCAGGGCCTGGTAGGCGAGCTCGAACCGCACCTGGTCGTTGCCCTTGCCGGTGCAGCCGTGGGCGACCGCGGTGGCGCCGAGGCGCTTCGCCACCTCGACCTGCGCTTTCGCCAGCACCGGCCGCGCCATCGAGGTGCCGAGCAGATAGCGGTTCTCGTAGACGGCGCCGGCGCGCAGTGTGGGAAAAACATAGTCGGTGACGAATTCGCGGCGCAGGTCTTCGACGACGACTTCACTGGCGCCCGTGCGCTTGGCCTTGGCGGTGACCTCGTTGAGGTCGTCGCCCTGGCCGACGTCACCCACCATGGCGATGACCTCGCAGTCGTAGTTCTCCTTCAGCCAGGGGATGATGATGGAGGTGTCGAGGCCGCCGGAGTAGGCCAGGACGACTTTCTCAGGCATGCGCGCTCCGCCCGCGGCGGCCGCCGTTACCGAGGAGCAAGAGCAGAATGGCTTTCTGCACGTGCAGGCGGTTCTCGGCCTGGTCGAAAACGGCGGACTGCGGAGAATCC
>Ga0137796_10000259_pt1 | contig 33865 bp, 33 predicted proteins | sample OV2TP3_FD_97704 | JGI IMG/M metagenome (GOLD analysis project Ga0137796, IMG submission 97704) | reverse complement strand
GGAAACAGTGGCAAAAAGCAGGTAGACAGCACCACATCGAAACTGCCATCAATGTCCCGGTAGTCTGCCTGCATCAGCCTAACATCGCGCAGGCCGGGAAATTGCCGACCCGTTTCGAGGAAATCTGCATTGCAGTCGTAACCAGTCAGCCGCCACCTGGGGAATATTTGATGCAAATAATAGAGCAACTCGCCATTGGCACAACCAACATCTACCGCTTCTAGTTCGGAGTCCGGGTTAAAGACTTTCGTGAGACAGTTGCCTATTGTTTTGAAGTCCTCCTTGGGATCGACATAGCGATCCAGGGATAGATACGGTGAACGTGCTGTGCTCATAGTTTGTTTTTTATCAATATCAATCACCCCCAGCCTAACCCTTCCCCCTCAATGGAGAGGGAATATCGATTTCACAGGGCTCCCAACCATCCCAATCTGGAATAATGAAATTCTCAATGATCCAGCGTCCGTCCCTGCACTTCCACAGATCGAGATTTCTGAACTTTTCTGCAATCTCATAGAAATGTTCTACGGATATATCCAGAAACTCACAAAATGATCTAATGTCATCATGCGGCGTTTCGGGAACACGCTCCCGGATAATCGCCAGAGCTTCGTCCCGCGAAAGCCGGCCACGGCGGATGTCATGCGAAAGATTATCGAACAGGCGCGTAAAACCGAACTTGTACCATTTCAAATAATGATGAATGGATATGAAACCGGAATCAACATCATCAAAGGTATAATAACCGGGGCCGGAATCCGGCGCCGTAAAACCATACTGACAAGCTGCTTCATAGTTACGCACCTGATCCCATGGGAAATAATGGCCCAGATATACAGCGCGTAACTGACTCTTCTCCATCTCCTTTCGTGTCGGGCCAAAGTAGGCTGTCATATTTCCACGGACAAAATCTTCACCAATCCAATCTTCCGCGGTAGTCCCCTGCGTTACACCACGTTTATTCATCAGCCAATCATAATCAACGTCAAAGCCTTTGCTATGATCTTTAAGATCACCGTATTCAATGGCTGCGTTCTCGCCCCAAACCATTAATGGAATATCGAATTTAATGGCTATCTTTAATGGCATATTGTATATGGCCATGTGTTTTGGGAGCCCAGGCACACCATACTTTTCATATGAGAGATATAGAAACTTTTTTTCGACTATCGGATTGATTGAATAGTCGATGTGATCAACGCCGATTTTGATCAGATTATCGAGATTGCGCTGACCGATATCAAGCCGCATGGGATCGCGCCAGGTGACTGTTAATGGTGTAAGACCATATTCAAGGCAAGTCACGACCTGCCAATAGCTGTCCTTGCCGCCACTGACCGGTATCAGGCAATCGTAGCCCTTGCTATGCTGCTTTGCATAGGCAACCACTTTTTCGAAACTTGTTTTGCGTTCAGCCCAGTCAACTTCTTGCCGTTGGGCGAATGACCTGCATGCACTACATATTCCTAAGCCATCAATATCGACAAATGGATTGGTATCCGGTGTAATACAATGCTGACAATATTTCATAGTTGGCTCAGTTTATTAGAATCTATCTCAAAATTAAACATAAAACGAATCTTGTCATTTCGAAGCCACGAAGTGGCTGAGAAATCTTGTCTTTTCATAGACTTCAAGATCCATTACCTGCGTTCGGGATGACAAAATGTGCAATTATTCAATTTTGAGATAGATACTAGAAATCTTATTGCTTCCTCTCCCCTTGTGGAAGAAGGTTGGGGTGAGAGGATATTGTGTATTGTTCACCCCCACCCCTGTCCTCCCCCATCAAAGGGGAGGGAGGTTATTTTTTTACGGTTGCAACCATTGACCAATCCAGCGGAGTGCCACGCTTGATGTGCTGATTTGCCCGCCTTCCCAAGATTTCATTAAGATGCTTTGGAGGCAGACCATAGCCCGGACGGATGCTGCGCAAATTTCGCCCAGTAAATTCATCCCCCAGATCCATGTCTTCAACAACATACAGTGAGCGGCGGAATACTACACTTGCAGCTTCACTGGGCTTACGGCTGTAATTAATAGTGCCTAATGATTCCCATGCAATACGGCAGTCATTGCACAGCGCAGCTAATTCATGAGGTTCGAGCGAGAATGTTGCATCCGGGCCACCATCCGAACGTTTCAGTGTAAAGTGTTTTTCTATGACTGCTGAACCAAGCGCTATCGAAGCTATTGATACCGCAATTCCAGTAGTATGATCCGAAATACCGGTAACAACATTATATTGATGTGATAAATCAGGAATTACGCGAATATCGTAATCTTCGGGCGGGGCAGGATAGGCACTCACGCAATGCATCAGAACCAGTTTATTACAGCCAGCTTCCCGGGCTGCATTAACAGCCTCTCCAATTTCTTCAAATGATGCCAGGCCGGTCGAGATAAATAACGGTTTTCCGGTTGAAGCGGCTTTATTAATCAATGCGAGATCGATTGCTTCAAAAGAGGCAATCTTGTAAGCAGGACAATCAAGAGACTCCAGGAATTCTACTGCCGTATAATCGAACGGTGAACTGAAAACTGTCAGTCCAAGTTCCTTGCCTTTTGCGAAAAGCGCTTCATGCCACTCCCATGGAGTGTGTGCCCACTCATAAAGTTGATAAAGACTATAACCTTTCCATGGTCCCTCTATAATTATGAAATCAGGCCCATCATGATTTATGGTTAATGTATCCGCAGTATAGGTCTGAAGTTTTACGGCATCCGCACCTGCTTTTTTGGCCTCTTCAATAAGACGTAATGCCTGATTGAAGTCGCCATTATGGTTACCGGACATCTCAGCAATGATAAAGGGCGGTTGTGAAGGGCCGATAACTCGGCCGTTCAGTATTAAAGAAATCGGGTTATTGTTTCTTACAGAATAAACCACGGTGTTCTCTATTCACCCCCACATTGACCCTACCCCATCAAGGGGTAGGGAATATTTATTTACTATGCTTTCTTGATAGTCAGATAATACCGCCTGCCGTGTAATTCGAAGAACGCCGGATAGCGTTCGTTGTCTACGGTCCGCAGCAGGTTGAACTGTTCGGCAATGGTCTTATTCGGATCCAGCGCGCTGTCCTCAGGACCTCTTCGTGGCCAGTACGTACCTTTACCAGTTTGAGATTTCCCGGCGGGTGGTGAGGTTTCTGCCAGATAACGTTTGCACAACTCGATACTAAGTTCGCCTAGTATGGCTCGCATTTCATCGATAAGTTCATCCCCTCTGAAATCCAGATATTCACGATAGATGATCGGACCAGCATCAGCTCTTTCAACCGTTTCAAAGAGGCATACAGTAATACGATTCGATCCGTTAAGTATTTGCCAAGTTAATGGTGACCAACCCCGTCCTTCGGGTAGTGCGCTTGCATGAATAGTAATATTCCGGTGATTTCTTTCAAGAATGGATTTAGGAGCCAGATTATGGCAACTTAGAAAAAAAGCCACTCCACCTTCCTGAACTTTATCAAAAGACTGGCATAAGGTGGCATTATCACCATTCTCTGAAATCTCGTTCACCAGTTTCTTACAGTTCGGCAACATCCACTCATTATTGTCTATCACAACCGATACAACTCGCGGTTTTATCCACCATTCAATTGCATTTATCATCATAATAATTCCTTTGTAATCCGATTTAATCCATCATCATCGACGATCACGGTTGCATTTTCTGCAGCAGAAACAAAATTCTTGTAAACGCATGAATAATTCATTCAGTTGCAAATTATGTTCATGAAAATCGCAACACCCGCTAATACAATCTGTTCGGCGAACATATACTGATTCTCCACCAACACTCATAACAAAGGAAGCAATTCCGGATAACACTATTTCCTGTTTATGGCTATTTATCGTTCCTTGCAAATTTTCTTTCTGGCTCACTGTCAGCCTACTGGTGTGTGGTCCTCAGGAATCTGCGACTGTATGAAACAATTCACGATTTTTATTGGGAATCAAATGTCGCATGCACCCTACCGTAAAACTATCTGATTTCAATCTTTCAGAGATTTACTATAGTGTAATTCTCATTGTAATACATGGACAATTTTCTATTAATTAAGTCTTGAAAACCCTGCATGACAAATCGGTCCCTTGAGTAAATCGAAAATATTACGACCATTTTCACAATCGGCTATTAATTTAAATATGGGATCCAAGTTCTCAAGGTAAGTAGATATGACATCACCGGTATGCTCTGTACAAACATAAACAGTGTTGGTAGCGAGATAACCCCTGGACAACATCTCCTGTGTAATCAGGGTTCTGTAGGCCAACATATTATCACCAGGAAAACTGAAGCTTGTGAGTGCCGGCAGGCCAGTAATTTGAATATTCAGACCATGTTTCTCCGCCATTTTGTTCCAACCGTCATTAATAGCACAGCCGGCTGCTGTAATAATTTCATAAGATCGAATACGTTCCATAACTTCCAGTGTTTTGAGTGCAGCTACTGGGCCAATCCTCTCTGTCCAAAAGGTACTACTTATAAACGTAGTCTGGGCTGCGTTCATGATCTCCCGGCGTCCGATGACAGCGGTGATCGCGTAACCATTACCCATGGCTTTACCCAATACAGCCATATCCGGTTCAACTCCGAAACGCTTATGTAGTCCTCCGAGAGTCTCACGAAACCCAGACGTACATTCATCAAAGATTAATACTATGCCAAGTTTTGTGGCCAATTCTCTGACATTTTCAAGAAATCCTTCTTCTGGTTTCTGGTTACGCATAACCTCCATTTTAATGACACCTATATCATGTTCCCGCACCAGAGCCTCAAGTTCGTCGAGCCGATTATAATTGAAAGGAAAAACTGTATTCCTCAATGCCGATGGTACACCATTGGGTTCCAGTCCCGGCAACAAATGCCCTCCAAGTTTGTCTTCTGCGGTCAGGTTTGCAGCAAGATACCAGTCATGCCAGCCGTGATAACCGCAAAATGCAACCTTTTCCCGTCCCGATGCGGCCCGGGCTATACGAATGGCTATGGCATTAGCCTCACCACCAGATCTCGCAAAGCGCACCATGTCAGCCCACGGATGCAACTCAATTAGTCGCTCGGCCAGATATACTTCTTCCGGGCAGTTCAATGTCGACATGCTGCCCGCCTTCACAGCATTATGTACTGCTTCATCAACCTCTGGTTGACAATACCCAAGGATACAAGTGCCTATACCCATGAGGCTCATATCGATATATTCACGCCTGTCCAGATCCTGAACCCTGCATCCCTTGGCTTTACTGTAATAAGCGGGCCACTGTCCAGGTAAAAACATTTCGGCCCGCTTGGACAAGAGCATGCTCCCTCCGGGAATAATCCGTTTGGCCCGTTTCCAGAGCTTCTGTCCGGTATTCATCTTTTCTCCCATGTTACGGACCAGATGCTGATTTATAACAAACCACTCCGGGTGTTCCTGTCGAAGCTTGAGTATTTCTCTCCAACCGAAATCGCGTCGTGGATGAAAATACTCGAATATTTTTCGAATAACATCAAAATCGTCGGGTTCATCCACTGTCCAGCGTTCGCACGAGTAATCTTCTTCGGAGGTAATATTTTTAAGCTGAAAGCGCCCGGTTTCCCTGATATAAGGTGTGACATGTTCTCTTTCGTGTACCCGGGACGCAGCTTGCCACGCCTGAACCAACGCAGAAAACGTGAATACTTCAACATCAAGACCATCAGGATAGGTGGGAGGATAGATGTTGCTTGCATAATCCACCTTGGACTCTTTAAAAGCAGTAATCACAGTATCTACAATTTCTGGATCAACAAGAGGACAATCACCTGTAATACGGACTATAACATCCGCTTTATAAATACAAGCCGCCTGGTAGTAGCGGTCCAGCACATCCTGTTCGCTACCTCTGTACACTGCATAACCCAGACCTTCAACATGTTCTACTAATGGGCTGTTACGCGCCTCCAAAGAAGTTGCCAGAATAATCTGGTCGACATGTCTGGCAAGAGACAGACGTTTGAGTAACAATTCAATCATCGGAATACCGATAACTGGAAGCAACACCTTACCAGGGAGGCGGGTTGATTCCATACGCGCCTGAAGGATAACCACTGTTCTCATATGAACTGCCAACGGGTTGGGTTAATTAAATCGGGATCTTCACATTGAATGCTGTCAATAAGCTTGGGGATTTCTCCTTCTTTTGCCGCTATGATCTCACGTAAGTGTAACGGGCTGTGTACTCCGACAATGACGCGATCAATTTCGTCATGTGACAGGACAAAACGTAAGCATGCCTGTAGTGGAGTCAGTCCAACATCATCTAGCCATTTGTGCCAGCGGATCCAATGCGAACGCCATTGGGCAAACTGATTTGGCAATTCTGATGATATACATAACAAAAGGCCTTGTAGAAATACAGAACGCACATGAACTTCAACATCTGACTGCTTCAATCTGGGCAACCAGCCTGTTTGCGACAGGCGTTGATCGATAACATTGAACGGTGCTTGCACCAGATCAAACTGGAAACAGGGACACAAGATTTCCAGTTCGTCAGGCTCGTATATGGATATTCCAACTTTTTCTGCCCAACCTTTTTCTTTTAAAGCATACAAGGCCGCATATATTTCATCACCGCGGGGGCCCAGCAATTGTCTGGGACGATGCAAAAGCAATCCATGTAATTTACCGATCCCCAGCCTCCCTAATGAACCTTTAACAGTATTATCTACCCAACCAGTAACATTATTAACATTGTCGGGAACTTCTGGAATCTTACTGATCACCTTCCAGTCCCGGACACCAAGTATGCCCAGATTTTCCTCGCTGGAACCATAAATAACAGCTGTATCGAGGATATCCAATCCGGCTTTCATGGCGTGTTCCAGAATCACGCCAGCTGTATTTAAATCGACCTGTTCTGCATGATTGCCATATCCATATGGCAGGCCGAATTGTGCTGTACCAAGGGCTAAACGCTGCATACCCGCAAGATTACTTTCTATTTATCTGGATCTGAGGCAAAATAATTCAGAATAATCACATAGAATATCAACGCATCACTCCTTCATACAATGAAACAATTTGTGAAACATGGCGCTGTACGGAATATCTCTCTTCAGCCACGGACTTGCCTCTCTGTGCAAGACGCTGTGAATAACCAGGACTTTTCAAAAGTTCCTTAATCACATTCGCGAATGCGTCCGCATCATCCGGAGGTACTAGCCGTCCTGATCGATCATCTTCAATTACCTCCAGATGGCCACCATCGGCGGTGGCTACAACCGGTGTCCCGACCAGCATAGCCTCTATTAAAGTACGTCCAAGCCCTTCATTAACTGCTGTTGATACCAGAACATCACAACCAGCGATCCATGGCTCAAAAGGCATGCGTTGTCCCATGATAAATACGCTTTTTTCAAGTCCATATTTTGCAATCAACTCCGTTACTTTGGTGTACATGGGTTCCCGTGGCTTCCCGAACATTACAAAAATTGCAGGTATATCAAACTTATCAATCAATTGATGGGCAATCTCAATAAATAGTAAAGGACGTTTATGTGGGTACCAATTACCCACCCAAGCGATTACATATACTTCCCGTGTTATTTCTAACTCATTCAATATTGCTTTTTTGCCAACAACATGATCCGGGATACCAGGTGAAATACTCACGGGATTTGTTATAACCTTCGCATGAGATGCCATTCGTGGCATAAATTGCTGTTTACAATAATTGGATATGGTTACGATTTTACTTGCAAATATCGAATAAAATTCAAGACGGCGGTTGCGAACTGCTGAACGTTGATGCCAGATCATTCGCACACCTGACATGACAACTGCAAACACCCACGTTAAATGCATGCGATAATCATTAGTGTGTACAATGTCTATATTGTGCCTACGCAGAAACCATGCAAGTAAAAAACCGGACCGCAACATACTTATTACCTGACGTCCCAAGGGGCAATTTTTAACAACAGGTACCTGTGCCGGCCTTGTCCATGGTATACCTACCATTTCCAGATATTCTGTTAATGGTCCCTGCTGATGAACTGCAACAATCGGTTGAACACGATCCTTCGGTAACGCATCTATCAATGTAAGAGTAGAAATATGACTGCCACCGATTGAGTCACCAACGAATGGATACAAAACGCGAATTCTGTCAGTCACAACAGTCGGTTCAACACATGACGTATGAATCGGCGAATACCTTTATAGCGACGTGACTTTTCCTTACTGAATTTTTCAAGTAATTCAACAGGATCAATTTTTATGATGGAATGACAGTAATTACGTACTTCTTCCCTCTCAAATACAGCCAGAGCATGATCAAACAGATCATAACAAGTTGAAATTATGCCAAGCCGTACAAGTCTTTGAATTTCTGTTTCATTGCTGCTCCGTAACTGCTCAGGTTGCAAAAGATATAATAAATCTCCATGTACTATCTGGCCTCTTGAATAAGGCATAGGTCCAGGGTCAAGCACCGGTAATTTGGTACGTGTAGTCCTGCGCCACTCATGCATTTCAATCCATAACATGGGCTGAAAACCAAAAGGTCGAAGTGCCTGATCGACATTAGCAAACAGTGGCTGATCTATATATATGGGTAGAAATGATACTTCAGTCCTGATTCCCACAAGGTCATTCTCCAATATCCCTTTTGCACCGGAAAAGCATTCAATCTCCATACCTTGGACGTCGATTTTAAGAAATGCGGGATGCCTGAGCGCATACTCCGATACAATTGAATCAAGCGGTCTTCCATGTACTTTCATCTCGTCATCAAGTTCATAATATCCTCCGCGAGAAAACAATGACGCTAGCATCTTGTCAGCAGTATATTTTGAAGAACAACCACGTCTTTTATATATATGCAGATTGAAGGTTTCTTCCCTTGCAGCAACTGCATAGGGAATATAGGATACACTTCTCCAGTCATTATCATTTTTACTGGTAAATCCAGATTCATCCGGCTCAAAGCGCAACCAGTCAACGCTATGTTTAATTAACTCCAGATCAGGTTTTATATTACCTCGAGCACCTACATCAAGAGCGGTTATGTTTACATGTACCGCTAATTTTTCCAGTGGTGATAATAGATAATTTATCAAAACCGTAGATTTATATTAATCAGTCTGGGCGCAAATACATTAGTATTTGTGCTCTGCCCATTGTTCTTTAAATGGTTTCCCCAGAATATGTAGTCTTATAATATTCTTGTGAACTTCATAACCAATATCTGTCAGAATTTCAGTGATTCTTTCGCTGATTTGTTGAGTCTCACCAGGCATGGTTATATAGGGTCTATGCTTAATTATTGTGTGCAGCCCTCCTTCTATTATCTCTGGCTCAGAACCATTAGTTGTAATATTTATAAAATGAACTTTCTTGATACCCAATTTGTCGACCATTTTATCAATGGTTTCGACTGGCAAACAACGTGTTGAATCAAACCTACTCGGTTCGTTTTCCCTTATTTGCTTTGGTCTGGAACCGGTCGTTATGATATTTGGTAATTTCTGCGGAACATAAAATTCAATAACACCAGCCTTATTCCAAAGGCCAATAGGTACGATTGTAATGTTTTCTATGTTATGCAATTTTATATATTCCTCAAAAGCTGAAAGATTCTCTGGAATTGCCTCGAAAGCATAGACATGACCTTGTTTACCTACAAGTGAACTGAGAACGATAGCCTGAGATCTGCCCAGATTGCACAACCGACCTGAGCATCCTATCTGAAATGCAGTCCAGCCAGGCCGGATCATGGAATATGGAGGTGATCGACGCCTTTTCCTTGAAGCAAGCGCGTATTTTATATCATGTGGTATCAGTCTCTGTATGTGTTTATATATTTTTTTGTAATTGTTCTTTTTGGAATTCATGGATCAAATCAATCTCCGATATGCGTCATTAATGTAAAGTATTCATTGTGGCAGACACGATGTTTGAGCTGTATACTCCGGTGGGCCAAAGTAGCAAGTCAGGCTGTCGAACAGACTTTTCTTGTTTTCAGAACAATCAAAAAAATTACCGTCATAGCGTATTACTTGATAGACCTGTGATGCCGGCAACTCTATAAAACTACATTGACCATTCTTTATAACAATAAGGCCTCCACGGCCTTCAAAACGTTTTTTTCTCGGACCTTTATGTGAATGACCCAAGATCCATTCAGTATCATTCCCTGCTGCACCTCTCAACACATACCCTTCTCCATTGGAGAGAAATTCAGAACATATATTACCTTTTTCCGTAATGGCGTATCCCTTGCCTTCCCCAAATGTGTCCAAAGTAAGAAACCCTTGCTTTGTTTTATAGATATCATGCATGCCCTGGTTTTTATAAAAAAAACCTTTCACATCATTACCTTTAATACAACCAATTAAACTCTTTACCCCGGCCTTGTATGCAATGAAATAAATCATTCCGTCATATTCAATCACGCTGTTGATGTGATTATGATCATCCATTATTGGAACACCAAAACGGTCCGGGAATGGTGTAAATTCCTCAATATCGCCTGAACCTGAATCCAGTATTGCTATGCTGTTTCGGCCAGTGTTTGTGAAAAGAAGACGTCCGTCACTCATTACGGTTACCTGATGTATTCTCCCGTTTGAAGATCGGCAGGGAGTTTCATAAAGAACGTGGGTATATTTGTCTTTATTACAACCAGTTCCATCAAGCAAACTTTCCTTTGGCAACATGCAAATACGTGAAATATTGTCTTTATCCACAGAGCAAAAAGCCATATCACCGGAGAAACTCAAGCCATACCCCGGATTCTGCGTCAATAAGCGGCCTTTTCCGGGACTAATCAAAAAAATTCCCCGTTCAGTTGTAACGAAATAACGACCTTCTACCGGGATTACCAAATCAAATCCACGTTTTAGCTTCTTATATTCTGCACGCAGTCCAATTGCCTTGCGTAAACGGGAGATATTTCGGATTGAGAAATTCAACTAGTTTATGGATTCTTCAAGACGTTCCATTATGCCGTCACAGACATTCTGAACAGCATTTATTTGTTCTTCATCAGTATGGTTTGAATATTCTCCCCAGAGCAATGATGGTTTCATTTCAAAGGACGATGCACGCAATGCTGCAAGAAATCTCTCCAAGGATTCATCAGAGGCCGGCAGTTGTTCCATCGCTTCCCTGAAAGCAGCAGAAAGATTGGAAAGACAAGGTTCGTGGACCATCCCCTCTCCTATTGCAAGAAAAGGGGTATCGCCGATAACCACAACGGGTTTACCAAAGCGTACCGCTTCCCATGCTGAAGTTCCACTAATAACCACGGTCACTGACGATTGTTGTATCCACCACAAACCAGGTCGCTCATTATCCACCAGAACCACACGGGGTATCGACGCAATTTTTCGATAAAACTCTCGCGGGCGACTGCCAAGCATAGATGCATGTTCTTTCACGATCAGGATACAGTCTGCGGGAAGTGCTTTGGCCAGCACCTCGATAACTGCGAACTGGTTTGTATGCCATGGCGACAATACCATCGTTGATGCTTCGGGTTCGAATTGAAGTGGAAAATAGATCCATCTGAAGTTTCCGGGTACCATGTGGGTAAAATATTTTTTTGCTATAGTTGCTCGTCTGAAAGCGATGAACACCTGAAACCAGGCGCGGTGAATTCGATCCATATGATATGGATCATTTATTATTTTATGCGGGGACAACAGTAAAATACTGGATTTAACGGCACGCAAGAACTGACAAACAGGTTCTCTCTCCTTTCTGATCGTTATGTTGTATTTATAGTATTCAGGCTGCGATGGCTGCTTTCTAAATGATTCCAGATATTCACGCGCCCAACGCCTTTCGTGTGTCAGATCCAACAATCCGGAGCATTCTCTGGCCATTGCATTTTTAATGCACACAAATCGCCCGATTGGATCATTATCGATGATCATTCTTGCCTCTACCCTGCTCGATACTAGCCGTAATATTGGGATGTTTCTCGCCATGCACATTTGACCGAGCAAAAAAGCGGGCGCCCCAGCCACACCATACAGGAAAACCAGGCGAGGTTTACCGTGCCTAATTACCTCATCGAGAAAAATATAGAGGCCTGCTACATAATTAACAGGTACTGTAACTGGTTTCATCGCAGCATGTCTCGAGATCCAGCTGGGACGCACCCATCCTCCAGATACAAGGCCATATCCAATCCGGCGGTCACTTGTAATAGTACGTCCCACTACACCTTGTCCCAGCTCATCTTCCATTTTCCGGAGAATTCGGATATCTGCCGACTGATCTACCCAGCGTAATTCCTCGGCTTCAAGATTCCATAACTGCCCGGCTGACATATCGAGCCGTTTCTTGACCCGGTCAACCACCGAATCACCACCAGTGCAAATTCCATCAACAATACGGCATACCTTGCGGGATACCAGTTCCCCGGCTACATCGGCACCAAATTCCTGAAATTTTGGTGAAAACAGGAACAGGACACGCCCCTGTTGTTGGAATGACTTTGTTTCTTTATCCATAATTATACATGACGCCTTAAATAATGGCGCATAGTCTTGTCAACTGTCGATTCGGTTTTGCCCAGATCTCGAATCGCTCTCGCACCGCCCCGACGAGTTCTTCCAGTGTTGCGAAGTATCGGTTGTGGGTTGCCAGTCGACGCGCAAGCTTCCAGACACGTTCGATCGGATTGAGCTCCGGGCTGTACGGAGGGAGAAACAGCAGTGTGATGCGCTTGCGGTGCTGGCGCAACCAGGAGCGCAGAACGCGAGCATGATGGTACTTGACGTTGTCCAGGATCACGACCAGGCGTTTGCCGCGGGGACAGCGCTTGAGCAGTCGCCGCAGGAAGTGCTGGAAGGAGTCGGCGTTGAATTTCGGCTCGAAAGCGGTGAGTAGCGTGCCAGTGCGGAGGTGGACAGCACCGAAGCAGGCGACCGACTGGCGTGTCGGTGCATGCAGCAGGATGGGGTCTTTCTGTTCGGGGGGCACCCACATGCGGCAGCGCGTGCCATGCTGCTGGAAGTGGCATTCGTCCAAACTCCATAGCTCAATCTTGGGATTGGCGGTCAGCCGACGCAGTTTTTTTAAAGGCCGCCTGCGTGGCCGGATCGGCTTGGGCGATGACGGGGCGGGGTTTGCGCAGGCGAAAATCCATCTGCCGGAACAGCCGCTGGCACTGCTGTAACCCCAGCTGCACCCGATAGCGGCGGCGCAAATGCTCGGCCAACAGTTTGCCGTCCCACAACGTCTGCGCATAGCCGAATGCCCGGGGGCTGCGCCGCAGGTCGCGCTGCAGCCGTTCCCACTGCGCCGCACTCAAGCGCCGCGGTCGGCCCGGTCGCTCGCCTTCTTGCAGCCCGGCAAAACCGCTCTCTTCGAAACGATTCACCCAACGCTGCACCGTGCGTTCACTCTCATTGAGCCACAGCGCGGCTTGGCGGGCGCTCATGCCGTTGGCCACCAGCAGCACCCCATGCAGCCGATGATCGTATAGAGACTCCTCATTGCGTCCGATCTCTTGGCGTATCGCAACGGCCATGACATCTGCATCACTGATCGCCAGCTTCCTCATGACGGAACCTCACATCGGGCATGGAGATTCCGTAAGTGTAACATGAATATACGTCATTATTTATGACGCAATGTATAGTAATGAGCAATTCGAACCTGAAATGATTCATATAGTTAACACAACGGAAACTCGTAGAAAATATTTCGGGGCAAACGTAAAAGAAATTTCAACTCTGAAGCATCAGTGTTTATAACTGATTCGACACTTCCTCGAATACCCTGCGATCCAGAAATGCGGCACGAATCAATTCTTCCGGTACACTTTGAATGTGTTGAGAATTTACTTTAAGGAGAGCAGCACGAATGCCCTCCTCAGCCATCTGAATTGCGGTCTTAACAGGATCATTAGGCACTTTCCCATGCATCCACCTGGCCTGTTCATCATCTCCAATCCGTGGGGAATCAATTATCATCTCACTATCAAGCCGTGGTGGGTTATTAATACATTCATACCCGTACAAACCCATTTCCGGCCCGCACATCAATTCTATTAATCGTATTTCGCGATCCGACAGTACACTACTCCAGCGATTAATAGTTGCTGTATCAAAATCGGCTTTACCCTGGCCGAAGGCTGTGTTCTGGAACCAGGGTTCACCCCTGCCATCACGATAACATCCAGGATCCGCAATATCCGGATGCCAGGGAACTCCAACAAAATCACATATTTTTTTTGTGATCTCCTCAGGGTGTGTAATGAAATCTTCGTAACGAATGCTTAATACACGATCACGAAGTGATGGGTCATTGCGGAAAGCGTAGTCTAATGCTGCCAGTTTGCGCCATTGCCGGGACAGAAATACCCACGGATAGCGCTCATCACGTGCGTTTTTAGAAGCACATACAGCTCGTGGATCACGCTCCACCACCAAAAAACGTGCATCTTTCCATGCTCGCGCAAGTATAGGAATAAATTCTGTCATCCACACTTCTTTGAAACCAACCACCTCTGTCCGTGGTCCACCATATGCTTCAAGCACAAGAGCGAGCATGGAATCCAGTATGGTTCTATAAGTATCGCCCTCCATGTTGTCAAGCAATGGCACAAGAGTTCCAGAATAAGTTTCACAACGGGTTTTCAAGCGCTGCATTAAGCTACGCCGATCCCATACCTTAAATGGACTATCAAGAGCAGTTTTATTCCGTAATCGATTCAAAAGCGCCTGCCCATCCGGGTCAAAATAATAATCATCCAATGGGGCCATAACTGGAATACGTTGGCCTAACGCTTGCGCCTCTTCTGAACGTAACGCCTTGAATAATTCTGCGAAAGGATCAGCGGCAACAGCCATGGCGGGGTGGGCATTAAGAGCCCGGGCAATGGTGGTAGTTCCACTGCGGAACATGCCGGTAATAAAAAATTGAATCACGTGAGATTTATATTTTTACTAAAGGGATTCACCCAACGCTTTTCAAGCAAGCCTGCCTCTACCCACATGTCTGTGTAAGCATCGACCAAAAAGAAAGGGAGATTACAGCGCTCCGCCACATCAAGTGTTGTATTTGTACCATCCGCCAGTACCGGCAACAATTTCATTAAATAATTGAAGGAATCCGCATATTGTCTCGCTTCCTCCCTTGTTGATTCGTCAAGCAAACGTTCCATCAATCTGGCACTGTTAGGATCTTCTCCTGCGCCAATCCCTGATATCCTGGCTGGCGAAATGTATAGATTGATATCAGGATTTGCAAGGCACGGCAGGCCAGTAAAACGTGGTAATAAGACGGAGTTATGTTCCGCTATATCAATCATACGCATGATGAGTCGCACAAAGGTTTCAAATAACTCATCATCTACTGCATCCGGCGTATCAGCATCTGTATGATATTCAGGAAAAGGCCAGCGCATGAAGGATCCACATGGAATATTAACCCCTGCAACATCAAAAGCTCCTTCATCATTGCCCAAGGTACTACGAAAAGGCACATTTTTGCTTTCAGGATAAGCGTGCTTCAAAATGTGTATCATTGCCCGATCAACAAAGGCCTGCTCGTGGGCAGAACGTGCATAAACCAGCGGACCTCTTGCACCGGCAGTTGCAGTGACCATCGCCTCACGCACTCCATCGTTAACAGCCCGTTCCGTGGCATAGAAAACTGAACCAACAACTTCAACCGAAGATAACATGCGATAAGTCAGACGTGTGTTTCGGCCAGATAAACGGGTTATTACTTCGTGTCCGGCAATACAACCAAGCAATCCATCACACGTCTGGGCAGGATGATCAAAATGGCTGACAAATAATAATGAATCTGATAGCTGCCCCTCATGAGTTTGAAGGACTCCTTCCATGGGAGCGGAATCATCATACTCCGTATTAATATCTACGTAATATTCTCCATCAGGCAAGTTCTCTCGTACCATATGTGGAATACAAAAACCCCAGTCGGCTTCCCATAAGCGGTACTGGTTACGGAAATGGAAAGGTATGCGTTCTGGTTTATGAGGATTTGAAAATAGATGTTTATCGAGTTCTTCTAGCGTAATCGCACCCTTGAAAGGAGGACTGTAACAAAAAACGTGAAGAGGATTCCAATTGCTGTCAGCAATCACTTTTCCATTCGGATCAGTCAATATGCCGCAATGTAGAATCCATGCTGGCGGCACTTTCCAGTAGGATACTTCATGACCAACCGGCCAGGACAAAATCTCGCAGTGTGGATAGGCTTCTATTAACATACGCCATGCTTTTGCCATTTCCGGACCTGAATGCACGCGCTGCATTGGTGCAAGATCCGCCAAGAGAGTTCGCCAATTAGATGACTTCATTAGTGGAAACACTTAGTTTTTTTAATTTCTCTAATTGAATTCAAGCGTCAGAATAATTTGATATTACGAGATAATAGTTTTACAACATTACTTCTGCGTAAAGAACATAAAATATGGCCTTGAACCAGCTAATATTATCGAAAATATCATTTTCTCCCAAAAGGTGAGGCCCTTTTTATATTTATATAAAGATGCATTTGAGACAGCACCATCTCCACCGGTTCTATCGGTGGGATTTTTGACAGCAATTCCCAACTTGGTAGGTTTAAGAACAATCTCGTTAAATGGAATATCGAGTTGTCTACAAAGATTTTTCATTGTTTTTTCACAGTCATTAACCAAATCTTCATAATTTATGGAGATAATATAAGGCAATTTTGCAATCTTCTGTGCTTCATTTTGTTCACGTGCATTGTGAATACATAAGCGTACAAAACCCAGAAATGACTCTCGTAGTCTTGGAGCACATTGAGACCTTCCCTTTTGACGGAAATGGAGGATTTGACTATATAACCTTGCATGGGGATGTCTGTAAATAAAAACGATGGCACCCTTGAAGTGAGTTCTAAACCAGTCCAGCTTGGTTACAGATACGCCTGATAAAGGGCCTTTGAATGTCCGTATACGTCTTCCTCTGGCGGCGGCTGGATACGCATTTTCAAGAGCCTCAAAAGCAAATGTAACTGCCATTTTTGGCGTTATTTCACGGTTTTCGATCAATGCCTTAATAAGACAGCCATGATATTTTTTAAAAAAGCCGGCATGATCAAATTCGTTTTCAGGAATTCCTCGTAACTTTTTTCGTTCGATCCAGTTCTGATCAAGGACCGTCCCTATCCTTGCAAATTCATTTTCAGTAGCTGCGGGGAATTTCTTCCCCTTTATATTCTTTGTTCCTGCTTCTGACGCTAGGTGTATCGGATTAGGTGTCCCGAAAAGAAAATCTGCAGCAATATGTCTGGGAGACTTATAATTCGGTGCGCGCTTGAAGAGTCTTCCGAATGCAGGCTCATCAGGGTAGACAAGAAGATCAGGGTGGTAATCAAGCAGAGACATTAATAGTGTTGTCCCACCCTGTGAAAAACCGGTGAGATAGATTAGTTCGTAACCGTTATTATTCATTTTGGATTTCCTTATATTCCATATACTTTTGCATAAGACAGAACCCTTTATTTTATTTTTATCATCTGCAGGAAAATCCATAATGCAGGTAGTCAGGTAGCAATACAGAGCAAAGTATGGAGTACACCAGTGGAAACATCAGTAATACAATGAAGCAAATCAATCAATAATTTGGCGCAAAACCTGGAATGCCTCTGCAGAAGCCAATCCCGCACATGACCCTCTCCAGCGGGCAAGAGCCATGACGGCCTCTGCAGAACGCGGGTGTGGGAATGGCCGCATTTCAAAGCTGTATGCTTCAAGTGCTGCCAATTTCGTGTCGAGATATGGTTCAATATCTACAAAATGACATGGTATAAAAGCCTTACCATGAGCCGGTTCAGCCCATTCTGTGCTTGATACAACCTCAAAAGCATAGATGTTTTTTACAAGCCCTTCCGGTTGCGGCCGACAGGCAGTAAGCACAGCTCGATTGATCAGGGAGTGATCAATGTTCAGGTCGCCTGAATGATGTGTATATATCGTGTGTGGTCGAAGTTCAGCAAGTACCTTTTCTATAGCCTGCACAACACTGAGAAGCGATATCGTGTCGAGTTGATTATCCTGAAAATCCAGAAACCGCGGTACTTGTGTCCCAAGAATTTCAGCAGCCTTGCGTCCCGCCTCCCGGCGTATTTCACCTTCTGAACCGTCTGCTCTTTGTCCCCGAGCACTGACACCATCGCAGACGAAAAGTATGTCAACCCTCTCTCCTGCTTCTGTATGACGCCGGATAGTACCCCCACAGCCTAAGACCTCATCGTCCGGATGCGCTGCTACAATGAGAATGCTCATATAACATCCTCTGGATTGATCAGGATATTGGCGTCAAGATCTCGGGCAGCGGGCCTGCCCCATATTGTCTCAAGCTGTTTTGTCGGAATTCCGTTTCCAGGCCTTTTACCGTGTAGGTTGGTGGGAGTAAAAGCCTCACCGGCTTTAACCGGCCGTGTGGTACAGATCGATCTATAGTATTTTTGTGAATCTTCGATATCTCGATGAGAAGGTTTAATCCCATAAGTCCCAATGGCACGACAGACATGACGGATCCTGTTTACCCAATTCCTGAGTTCATCCGGTTCAAGTGATTCATGAGAATGAAAAGCCTTGGTATTGCGGGAAAGAATCAGCCGCTTCTCCAGAACCCGTGCTCCGAAACCGATAGCAAGAAAATCAAGGTCATGGTCATGTGCAGGAGAAGAGTATCCTACCGGCCACGGTTGTGTTGCTTCCAGATAGCGAATGGCCGCCAGATTCATCTCGTCGTCCTCGCTTGTATGAAAATCATGAAGAAATATGATGGCGGTACCACCGGCATCCAGGTACCAGTTCTTTAAATCATCAATTTCTTGCTGTGTTGTTGGTCCGAGGTCAACAAGCATGGGTTTTTTTGTTTGACCAATACGCGTCACCAGCGGCTTGAATGTCGTATCCCAGGCACCAATTTTATGTGCCGGTACACCGATTTCTTCAAGCAGATCGACACCATCCACATAATCAACTGTTGCAAAGAAATCAACTCCCCTTTCCTTGCACCTGTGCGCAATACGACCCCATTGTTGACTGGTGAACTGGAGTTGGCTGAACATCTCATACATGTTGACCTGGGTTTCCTTGCCTTCCCATTTAACAGTATAATTGACAGATGTGTCCGACACCTGTTCCGGATCAATCAACTGAAATTTGATTGCATCCATGCCAGCGTCTGCACCTGCATCAACAAGTTCCAGCGCCATATCTTCATCTCCGAGGCAGGTAGTGCCTACTTCAGCAATAAGATATATCGGGCTATCTAGACTTATTACGTGTTTTCCAATTACAACAGATTTATTCATTTATAATCTAATTGGTTATTTTATGTTCTATTCCGTAAATCAGGGTAATTTTATATGCGTGTAAATAATACATTGGTACTGATTATAAACAATTCCTGGCTGCAATCTGATCAAATATTATATCTATTTTTGCATTATGACCATAAGCCCACCAAGCTCCTCCTATCATATTTGTTTTTGCTGAAAACTCTTCAAATGTCTCAAATCTTCTGTAATCATCAATCGTATAAAAAATATATCTCTTTTGCCGTATCGAACCAGCCATGAGAAGCTTAAATTTAAAACCAGACTCTGCAAGTATTATATTAGCGTCTGCTATAACTGACTGCATAATCAGTTCGTTTTTATCAAAGCATTCAACTGTCGCTTTCTTTACTCCATCAATTTCATATAAATAAATTCTTGTAATATTGGAATTATTTGAAAATACCTGGATATAGTGAGGTGAAAGGGATGATGACTGGTTATCAATATAACACACATACAAAATCATCTTGCATACAGGATTGTCAAGTTTTCCAAAACCCGCTGCGTGAATAACAGGCACTGGGTTTCCAGCCCAGATAATCAAGTCAGCATTGATTTTGTGTTCTCTACAGAAAATACTGATATCACCACCTGGTTGGCGCCTTGGTATAACAGGTGAATCAGGGAAGATCTGGATGCCATTCAGTTTAAGAAAATCATGAAGCTTTCTGAAAAAACCATCAAATCCATTTACCGGAATACATGCTTTTATACGGGAAGAATTCGGATCAATTATTGATCCGGGAACACCAAGAAGGTCATCTGCCAAGGGAGATTCCTGCTTGTGTTTTATTAAATCATGATCATCATAATCAAAATAAACTCTTGAAAGTTGTATCCCCTCAGCACATTTATAATGTATCCGGTCCAAATCAGCTGCGAATAACTGCGCCCAATTCAGAAGCCCTGAACTTACAGGTTGTGGATAGATGGACAGGCGTGATAACAGGCTTTCAGAATTCGTTTCCGCGCTATTTAATCCTTGCATAGGCCGCTTTATGACAGGCCCGGGAAAATCATGTTGGACAATAACTTCATCCAGAATCGAAGTGTATGAACTGCAGGTATGCTCGAACTCCAGAAAATCACAGGTTAATTCATGCCGTAAATCTTCAAACCATGTTACATGGCTGTTCAGATATTGGCGGTTATTAAAATATCTGCTTTGATTACAGATTATATCATGCATGTTTCCACCCTTTGCAGGAGACGAATCATAGATAGAAACCTGATAACCCCTTCTGCATAAATAGAGTGCCGAAATACATCCCGTTATACCATATCCAATTACTACCGCCTTCAACTGGCAACTCCTGTATCAACCAGATTTTTGCCTGGAAGAATATCGGGAGATTTCTTACCGTGATTAAAAGTCAGGTCCATTACGTTCATATAGGGCATAAACTTGCCATGGTACTGCAAGTAAACGGGATGATTATAGTTATGGTATTTGAAATCGGTTCCTGCTGCACCTGCATTGACAGGTCCAAGCGTCATATCTTCATCTCCGTGGTAAGTGGTGCCCACCTCTATCAAGATTGATTTTTTGGTGACCTTATTTTGCCTAGCGTCAACGGTCATTGAATCTGCGTCCTGACCGTATGATGTCATGCGCAGTTGTTGCGTCATAATTAGCCAGTAAGTCCAGTACCGACATGGCAGGTTCGAAACCGGGCCACGCCTGAGAATACTGTTGTGGCTCATAGTCGTGAAACAGCACCTTAATGCCGGCTGACTCGAAACGACCAAGATCCAGATAGCCGCGGCCCAGGGGGCCGGATATATATGTACTGGCTCCGGTGATTTTACACAATTCAAAGACCAGCTCTGATTTAGTTGCTGCTACTGGCATTTGTGAACTCCGTATGATACGTGTTCCGACGCTCAACACATCGAGAAAGTAGCGATTTAGTTCGAGTATCGGTGGCAGGAAAAGATCACTATCCGGCTGCTCCTCATAATGTTGCAGAATATATCTGGAATGCTCCTCGAAGTTAGGCGCACGGGCATAGTTAGAGTGAATCGCTTTCCAGTGCTTACGCCGCCAGCGGCCACCATCCGCACATTGGAGATCAGTAATCGGAAGATTACTAAACTGCCCGCTTGTAGCGATCGGAATGGTAAGCCAGGTCCATCCTTCAGGAGTACGGATCCTGTTTCTGTTGACAAGACTGTTTTTTTCAAACTGTACATGGTCAAGGATAACATGCAGATCACTGGCATCAATACGGTCGAAATAACCCGGCCAAGGGAGATAAGCTGGCTGATTGATCGTCAGAATCATACAGGTTTCTTATAAAGGAATACCGTAAAATCATGTTGAAGATAGTCATGGCGTAATATAATTTGCCGACTCAAGTGCTGCATCAGGTCTAAGCATTGTTCCGGATCAAACTGACATTCTCCAGGCTCAGGTTTTTGACCCCAAGTACTCAAACAGTTAAAAGCAATACCAAGTTTTGCAATGTTAAACATCCGTTCAGCGACAGCGTATAGAAAGCGATAGGGCTCATACTGACAATACGTAAAGATTCCACTAGCAATAACATAGTCAAATTGTATATCGATTGATTCTAAATTGAACGATAGAACATCTGCTTTATGAAACTCAACACCGGGATAGCGCGCGCGTGCAGTAGTAACCATCGCCTCAGTAAAATCACAACCCACATAATGTCCAGCAAACCCTCTATCGCTAAGAAAACCATAAAAGTCACCAAGCCCAGCGCCAACATCTAGCACGGTACTTTTTTTAAGCTCGCCAATCGAGGCAAGCACCTCGAAACGCTTAAGTTGTGATGTGGAACTTCCCCAACGAACAGCACGATGTTGTTCACTTTCATTTTGCAGGCTTTGACTATAGAGTTCTGAGGCACGTCTAGCCTCTTCCTGCCACCGCTTTTTCTCTACTTCTCCGTATTCCGTCACTAAGGGTATGCGTGATAGTCCCAAGGATGAACCTCTAAATTGTATACATGAAAGTCAGTAAACTAATGCAGCTTCACAGCAATTACGCGCCATTCTGCATGCACATCCATCTTTGGTTTGAGCATTTCCACCAATTCCAGCCGTTTCATAGATTCAATATGCCAATCAGGTTCAAGTAGCTTTATCACATCGCGAGCCGAAAGAAATGCAATGCGGTCGAGTCCCGCCAAGTTTCCCTCGGTGATATCTTCGCGTGCACATCCGCCGACATCACGGCCGCTTCGTGCACTCGAATGACTGTCCGCATAGGTATTGAAAAAGAAACGGGCACCGGGTTTGGCAACACGCGTGATTTCGTTGATAGCCTTCTCAATCTCCGGCAACGGGCAGCACGATAACGAAGCGCGATCGATAATCAAATCGAAACTATTGTCAGGAAACGGTAATTCAGTAAACGAGCCCTGCCGCAAGTCACCTGTCAACCCCTGTTCAGCAAACCTGCTTCGCGCCACCTCTACCGCTGCGGAGACGGCCTCTACTCCAGAGACACGGAACCCTTCGCGTGCTGCAAACCAGAGATTGGCGCCAGTGCCGAATCCAACTTCCAATATACTTACATCACTGCGGTCACAATCACCAGGAACCGAACGGAAAATAAAACTCACGACTGAATCCCACGGGTATCGTTGCTGATGGCCCGCCAGGTAACGCTTTTCCCAAAAATCCGACATGGATACCAGCTACTATATAAGTTCCGCCAAATCTGATTCCACAGCATTAATGATTGCTGTTTTTCCGAAGGTGTCACTATTACCAAAGAGTACAGATCCCTTATAAGTAGCCAATGCTGAATCATGTACACTCTTGGCCGATCCCCAACCTCTTCCGGCCAGGACAAAGGCAACAGGCAACTTTTCCACCCGGAATGCAGTGAAACAGCCATTCCTGTGAACCATATCCATATCTTTCATTTCTTCCCATATACGTTCCGTCTCTTTTTCGGGCGTATGCCAGAGTTCAGTACCGGCCCTTACAGGTATTTCTGCACACACATAGGTGTTTCCATCGCGGTCTGTCTGTCGACCGTAGACTCCAGGTGCCGAAGCACGGAAGCAGAGTCGTTCTGGTGTAAAATCATGAATATAAGTGTAATCACTGACAAACTCTGGACGTAACCGGAAATAATAAAGAAGCATGCTGACAGGTCTGGAGTAGGATGCGAGTGGATCATCCACACCGATGGTACGCAAAAATAGACTTGTCGGCAGGCTCCAGTAGCACAAATCTGCCTCAATCTTGTCACCCGTTTCTACAATCGCCTTCACCTTGGAAGAACACACTAGTAATTCATTCAAACGGGAAGTTAATCTGAGTTCCACTCCAACTGTCCTGAGGTAATCTGCAACCACTTCGCAGAAACCGTGCATTCCCTTCCGAGAAGGATAATAGTTTCTATGAGTGAAAGGTGTTTCATGCCGGTAAAACCGCAACGGGTCAGTCTGGCTGGCAACAGCTAGTCTTTCATTCAGTACCGGATCGGATTTCAGGTCCTCCATTTCGTTATCCGGTCCCAGTCGCACACGGTGAACCAGGCGAAGTGTTTCGAAAGCTTCCGGGGCAAGCTCTCCGGGATCATGCATACTAATCCTGCGCACACAATTACTGACATAGTTACCGGCCGTTTCCCCGAAATGTCGTACAAGTTTCTCGCCGAGGGTATTACATTGTGTTTCCGTCTCCCTTGCCTGAGCTCGTATTTCATGTACAGCCCTTGTGCGTTCTTTTACTGGGAAAAGGCTCATGTCAGGTACAGCGATTCCATCGGATTTCAATCCCCTGTTGATAGATGCATAACGGCGTTCGACCGGGTGTATAGCATCGCCAAGTATTTCCTGGAAAAGCCGGCCGGATTTGGCATCCGCGAAATCAAGAAGATGGCAACCTTTATCCAGATATAATCCATCCCATTCTTTTGAGCACAGGATTCCGCCCGGAAGGTCCCCTCCATCCAGCAATATCACATCATGACCCGCCTTGCGAAGCATTACTGCAGCCACGATACCACGCATACCGGCTCCAACCACAAGACAATTTGTCATTTGAACATGGCCTCATTAAAGATCTGGCCGCGTTTGACGTCACATACAAGCTGCCTGCCGACGAGTTGATTCCTGTGTTTCGGGGGTAGGCCGTCTCCCGGTCGAAAGAAAGCAATGTCCTCCTCACGCAGTACCGTACCGCCAGGTAAATCACTTGCAGCCGCGCAGGACAGTCGAAAGGAGAGTCCGCTTTGATTTTCTCGCTCACTGTGCATATCAAGATTAGCAACACCCAGTGCAGACTCTGAATCACGTACCCTACGGATTAATTCCGCAAACTCATTCGGATCACTGGAAAAGGCATGGTCCGGCCCCGGTAACGACTTATCCAGTGTGAAATGTTTTTCTATCCAGCAAGCTCCCAATGATACCGCCAGGCATGCTGCAAGCATTCCATTCGTGTGATCACTAAATCCGACTGGGCAATTGAATTTTTTACTCAGTGCCGGAATTCTCCGCAGGTTAAGTTCTTCCAGAGGAGCCGGATATTGCGACACACAATGCAATAGAATCACATCTCGCCCCCCTGCCATACTAAATGCACTTATAGCCTCTTCGATATCCTTCTCTGTTGCCATACCTGTCGACAATACGGTGGGAAGTCCGGTACGTGCCATTGATTCAATAAGTGGCAGATTGGAGAGATAATCCGAGCCATTTTTTAGAACACCAACACCGAGTTTCTGCAGTAAAGCTACACCATCACTATTTGTTGGAGTGCTGTGAAAATCAATTCCAACTTTGCGACAATATTCTGAAAGATCGATAACCTGTTCGTCACTAAGTTCATAACGCTTGAACATCTCATACTGAGATTCGGTAACTGTATGACCTTGTGATATATAAGTATGAGTCACCGATGCTGTCGGAACAAAATCTTCAGTGCGATAGTTCTGAAACTTTACTGAGTCTGCGCCCGCTTCCCTTGCTGCATCAATAATCATTTTAGCAAGATTCATATCGCCATTATGATTGATTCCAATCTCTGCAACTATATATACTGGATTATCTGTTCCAATGCTCCTGTTACCAATTGTTATTGCATTATTCATGAATGATAAATGTTTATGAATCCATTATTTCCTGCATTTTTCTATATACACGTTCGACTCCTTTACCATCTATCAGGTTTATCCCGATCATGGACATCCGCTTGCTTGACTCAGGATTTTGTAAAAGCCAGGCAATGTAATTTGTTGCTTCATATATTGAGTTGCATCTCTTTGCTGCTCCAATATTATCAAGACATGACACACCATATTCCTGATTATCCGCCAAAACGAGAATACCGGAAACAATACCAAGAGAGGCAAGTTCCAGGGTTGTTACACCACCGGCACAAATTGCAAATCTAATTTTCGGATAAATATCAACTAATGAAGTACGATTATGAATAATAAGTCTACCATTTAGAGATTTTGCGTATTCTTCTGAACGCAAAAGCTCATATTGATTTGAAGAAAAGGCAAGATGGACATGTTCATTTTCAGGGATAACGAAAAATAGCTTTTGTACTACCTCAAGACCGAGGTTATCAGGATCTGAACCACCAAATGTAACGAGAATATCTCCCTTGCTTATGCCAGCAGGATTCCGTTGTTTTATCAATCGATATAACTTTCTGTTGGCTAAAAAATAGTCCGCACCTGTGAGGTAGTTTTTTTTTGCTACAGAATTAATCTGGCAGTTCTGATTTAATACCAGATCTGCGCCAATATATTCTTTCAGATAATCATCAAGATACAATAAATAAAAATTATTGTTAGCAAGTTTCGTCTGAAAATTAAAATCGAAGCTATAATTATCAAGTACTATCCAGTCAGCAGAAAATATCCCGGCTTCCAATAAGGTTAAACTGGCATCTTCGTCAGATCCAACCTTGATATTCTTGTTATCATATCGTGTAGTGGTCAGATTATCCGTCTTCGTTGCTTCCTCATGCCAATGTTTTAATAAAGAATCATCTGAATTTGTAGTAACAAGATGACAGCTATGGCCCTGATCCATCAGATGCTGCGCAAGACCAAGGCAGCGCATTGAATGACCAAGTCCAACATCTGCATTTGCCTCAACCCGGAATAGCACTCTCAATGAGCAGGTCTCTTGAAAAGGTCATGCGGATAAAAATCCATATACCAAACTAAAATAAGATATTTTAAGCTATTCACTATATTAAAAATTATTTTCATTGTTTCAAAAAACACTCTGCAGCTCTCAGGTCCCCTTCAGTATCAATATCAAAAGAACACTCATTCGGCATAACATATCCTATAACAGGTAACTCGCTGTATGTCCCTTTTTCCTTAAACCATGTTACATCAAGTATATGCAGCGCACCGTTGGGTCTGTAAGATTCAGGCAAATCCTGCCTTCTCAGTCTGAAATGTTCCGGAAAATGTGGCACCAGACAGCCGTTCATATCAACTCCCTGCGCCCAGAATGGTTGATGTTCGAATGGCGTGACGCTCATTAAATTCGGTTCCGGGCGTGAATCAAATAATTCATGTGCCTCCCGCACATGTTTAGATGAACGGAAAGGGCATGTTGGTAGTGCAATACATATGGTGTCGAATTTTTCTCCCTGATTTTCCAGTATCTCAATTACGGAAAGTGCAACTTGATCGCAACTTACTGTATCCGTTGCTAATAGGCCCGGTCGCATGAAGGGGACAAAAGGACCGGCTTCACGAGCAATCTCTGCGATCTCTTCATCTTCAGTTGATACAATAATACGATTGAAAATCTCTGCTCTCTGTACTGCTTCGAGAGTCCACAGCAGAAGCGGTTTTCCGGCAAGAGGCTGGATATTCTTGCGTGGAAATCTTTTAGAGCCTCCGCGAGCTGGTATGACACATAGTCGCTTCACCATGTGATGTCAACCCAATCAGAATGCCTGTGGTAAACTGACAAAAGACAATCAGAAGTTGCAATGGATTTGTATATACTGAAAAAACTGAACATTCTGTCCTTAATTTACTTATAGATTTTGAACCACTTGATCGGGTAAATACAATTTTCCCACAAAGAACTTAATTTTTTAATGCTGTACCAAGAAGTTCGCATATCTTGTCTTGAGTCTCGTAAGTCATCTTTACAAAAAGTGGCAAACTCAAAACTGATCGATAATACTCATCAGCACCACCAAGAACACTATGACCGTATCTTTGCCGATAATAAGGTTGTCGATGGACAGGTAAATAATGAACCTGAGTACTGATACCCTCTTTGTTCAGAAACTCCATCACATTGCGCCGTGTAATGCCGATCTCACTAAAGTTGATAAATACTGGATACAGATGCCATGCAGGTTCACCGTAAGTAACCTTCTTCACAGGACGGACTAGCGGTGCATACGAGGCAATCAACTCATCATAACGATTAACTAACTTTTTCCTGATATCTACGAATCTCTTCAGCTTACCAAGCTGTGACCGCCCCAATGCACAATGGATGTCCGAGGCACGATAGTTTAACCCCGGTTCATGTAATTCATAATACCAGGGATGTACTATATCCTCTCCATCAAAAGCCTGGTCACGATAAACAAACTGCATTGGGTCCCGGATCATGCCATGATTGCGTAATTTTCTGAGACGCTCAGCTAATGCATAATCATCTGTTGTTATGGCACCACCTTCACCCATTGCGATTATCTTGACGGGATGAAAGGAAAACGTGGTCATTTGTGCCAATCTTCCGGATCCAACTGGTCTCAGCACACCATTCTCATATTGTTCTGCACCGATTGCATGGCTTGCATCTGTTATGATGGACAGACCTTCATGTTTGGCTATTGCAGATATATTCTCTATATCCACACATTGACCATTAAGATGAACAGGTAAAATTGCGCGAATTTCATATCCCGCCTTCCGGCCCCTCTTCAAAGCATCTTCAATATCTTCCACCCGCATCAAACCTGTTTCCGTATCAACATCTGAGAACACTACCTCAGCCCCAGTCATGCGGACTGCATTTGCCGTTGCAAGGAAAGTGATTGCAGGAACCACAGCCGCCTGCCCAGGTCCCAAATTCAAAGCCATAGCAGCCAAATGAAGCGCTGCTGTTCCACTCGAACAAGCTATTGCGTACCGTGCATCAGTATACTCTGCAAGAGCTATTTCAAAACGTTCTGTTTCAGGCCCTGAGGTAAGGTAATCACTGCGGAGTACTTCAATTACGGCAGTTATATCATCATCATCAATACAGTGTCTGCCATAGGGGATCAAAGGCCGAGCCTCCCATTGAGTTGCCGAATGTCTTCAACAGTTAGAAAATGCTCGTTAGTACCAGAGTTATATTCAAAACCTTCTTCAACCTCCTGACCCTGCTCACACAGCACATTCATGGAAAAATCGTTATTTCTGTGGGCAAACTGGATAGTGGGGCGGATTATGAAATGATCTTCAAACTCCAATGTCAGGTGAGAATCATCTCTGGGACACATTATTTCGTGAAGTTTCTCCCCGGGACGTATGCCAATAATATGGTGAGATAAATCAGGCGCCATGGCAGTAGCAAGATCAGTAATACGGATCGATGGTATCTTCGGCACGAATAATTCCCCACCATGCATGCGTTGCAGGCTTTGTAGTACGAAATCCACACCTTCTTGCAAAGTGATCCAAAAGCGGGTCATTCTCGTATCTGTAATAGGTAATTCCCTCGCCCCTTCTCTAATCAGGCGCTTAAAGAATGGGACAACAGAACCCCGTGAACCCACGACATTACCATAACGAACAACTGCGAAACGAGTAGAATAACCCCCAGCGATATTGTTGGCGGCAATAAAAAGTTTATCCGAAGCGAGTTTTGTGGCTCCATATAGATTAATAGGATTTGCTGCCTTATCGGTTGACAAGGCAATTATCTGCTCAACCTCATTATCGAGTGCAGCACGGATAACGTTTTCAGCTCCATGTATATTGGTCTTGATGCACTCCATTGGATTGTATTCTGCAGCAGGTACGTGTTTCAGTGCAGCAGCGTGTATTACAACATCCACCTCACGCATGGCTTGACGTAGGCGATTGTGATCACGGACATCACCAAGAAAATAACGCATGCAGCTCGCATTATACTGTTGGGACATCTCGAACTGTTTGAGCTCATCCCGCGAGAAAACAATGAGCCGCTTGGGTTTGTAGCGCTCAAGAACGGTGTGAACAAACCTGGTACCAAATGAGCCGGTTCCTCCGGTAATCAGGATAGATTTATTATCAAGCATCTTTGTTCAGTGATTGTTGCTTGAAGTTTAATTTTGAGGCAGGTGCTAACTACTAGCTGCCATTGCAAGCCGACGGAAGCCTGGTGATATCTCCATGAGTGAACTGTAAGTACCCTCATCAATAAGAACGCCGTCCTGTAATACAAATATTCGATCACAACCATACACGGTCGTAAGTCGATGGGCTATGAGAATAACAGTTTTTTGGCCATGTAATTCTTCAATAGCTTCCATAATTGCTTTCTCAGTCGCATTGTCAAGAGCACTCGTTGCTTCATCAAACACAACAACATCAGGATTGTTATAGAGTGCCCGGGCAATTGCGAGACGTTGCCGTTGTCCTCCCGACAAACGTATCCCGCGTTCACCGACGATACTATCATAACCTTTCGGTAATTCACGTGTTATGAAATCGTGAATATGCGCCATTTTGGCAGCGCGTTCCAATGCCGCATAATCGATATTTTCCATTGAAACACCGAAGGCAATATTTGCCGCTACCGTATCATCAGCGAGATAAATAGATTGTGGCACATAACCAATATTATCCTGCCAACCACGAAGGTTTCCAGGATTCAACGCCGAATCATCAACCATAATCTGGCCTGATGTTGGTGTGAGCAAACCCAAAATCAAATCGATGACCGTACTCTTACCAGCGCCCGTACTACCTACAAAACCAGCAATAGTACCAGCAGGAATAATCAAATTTACGCTGTTGAGTGCATTGTTCACAGAACCAGGATAACGGTAGGTTACATTTTCCAAGCTGATACATTTATGGAGATTCAATTTCGGTGCAGTTCTTTCACGACGACTGGCTGCGTTGTGTTCTTTAAGTGTAAGATCATTGTAGAGATTATCCAGGACAGGCAGTGAGAAACGGAGTTGTGCAAGATTACTGAATATTTCATGAAATGCTGGCAGAAGTCGATTTCCGGCAAGGGCATAAAGCGCTATCAATGGTAAAGCACCTTCCAACCCTTCATGGCGATACAGAAGATAAAGTGTTAGCAGTAACACTCCACCAAATGCCACTGCCTGAATTCCAAACTTAGGCAAACTGCCAATAACCTTGCTTACAGCCTGGTGGTGGGCGAATCGTTGGGATGGATTGTTAAATCGATATAAATATGCCCATTCGCGACCCATCAATTTTAATTCTTTAATGCCATTTAATGCTTCGTTAGCTAGTATAAAACGTTCTTTGTTTGCTCTGAGTCGATCTTTGCCGATACGCCTAAGGAGTTTACGGGATTGGAAATAAACCAAGGCATATGAACCACCCAATAATACTGCTACACAAAGCGATATAACCGGCTCTATATACAAAAGTAAGCAGAGAAGGGCAAACGCTACAACAGTTCCAGAGATTACTCTTAATACCGGTAATAGTACTCCGCTGGTAACCTGGCTGACTTCCGACAATATGGATTTACCGAGGTCAGCAGTATTGCGATTAAGGAAAAATTCATATGGCTGACGCAAGTATGCACTTAATAGACGGCAACTTATTGAGTGCAGACGCATAGTTGTAAACCGGGTTATGGCGTATGTAGTAAGGGCCTTGAATGTCAGGCTGGAAATAAACAAAACGAATACAACCACGCCCAAGAAAATGAGAAATGTATTTGTACTGGTGAAACCAAGCATATTATATGCCGATGCAAGATAACGATTAGTCTCAACTATTTCTGGTTTGGCCAACACCGCAACGAAAGGCATGATTGAGGCGACACCAACGGTTTCCATAAAAGCCATGACAAGCATTAAGAGAAAAACGACCTTTGCCCTGTGCCATTCCCCGGAACTTAAGAGAACATTCAGTTTTTCAAATATCTCGAACAATTCTGTAACTATATTATGAGTTATCTATTTCAATGGAGTACCGCATAAATCTGAAGTGACGTAATTGCTTTCACGTTAAAATACCATCCCTAATCAAGATTAATAATCTATATGGTAACCTTTGAGATTATAGTTCAGGCACGCTACCGCCCTGCAGTGTCATGTAGATGACCCCACACAGCGTTAACTAATCACCCCCACCCCAACCCTCCCCCCTGAAGGGGGAGGGTAAAAGGTGTTCACCCCCACCCGTACCCTCCTCTAGGGGGAGGGAGTATCATTGTTCTCTGTTGAATGATTTATTCCGAGAATGGAGGATACATAAATCTTTTCTTTGTCAACTGTCTCAATGAGCTGGTCGTAATATTCCTGCGCCCTTTCAAGTGAAGTGATCAAACAGGCATCGAACTGGTCCGCTTCAGTCAAGGCACGCCACACGGGTCGGTGCAGAAATGACTTTTTGGCACTGTCCGGATCCCAGGTGCCGACGATGGTAATGTTGTGCTCGAGCGCGCGGATGGAAGCAATCTCGGCGAGCTCGGAAACACCGCAAAACAGAATGCGGCGGATATGCTGCTTCTCGCACTCCTGGTAGATCTGTCTCAGTGAATCCCCGGCGCGCCGGTAGAAATCAAACGAGGCGCTCAGGTAGCGGGCCGTGAGGCGGCTTTTTTCGGCGAACCCCTTGGGCGTCAGGTAATAGAGATAGCGGTTGGCCGGGACCTGGTGGATCTTGATTAGTCCCTTGCGCACGCAGCGCTTGAGATAGGCATTGGCTAGGCCGAGGGCGACACCCAGGTGATCGGCCAGGTGGCGCTGGGTGACGTTGTCCTGCTGGTCGATGGTTTCGAGGATCCCCAGGGTGAGGGAGTCTTCGCGTTCTTTGTTGTTCATTTGGTGAACAGTATAGTGAATACTGTTCAGAAAGTGAACATTTCGGTAACTTTTATATAAATTTCATAGTGTTAAATGCATTTGTTGTAAATGATGGTCGGTCTTGGTTCAAGATAAGCGATCGGGAGAAATGGAAGTATGAGCCTGGATAAACCCTTCTTGCAGATGCCTAAAGGTAATGCTAGTATTACCCATTACGTGTGATTATTATGCGTACAGCAATTAGTAAATTAACCCGGAAGTACCAGGCCACGATCCCCGCACCGGTACGCACTCTATTGCGTCTTGAAGCCGGTGACACAGTAGCTTTCGATATCGAAAACGACAGGGTACATATTCGTAAGGCCAGGCCGGTGGACATTGCGTTCACGCGCGCGGTGGAAAGCAGTCTTGAAGAATGGGGATCGGAAGCGGATGAGGAAGCTTACCGTGACCTATCAAACCTTTGATGTTGTGGTTGTCCCGTTTCCGTTTACGGATCGCACCACCAGCAAGCGCCGGCCCGCCCTGGTTTTATCCGATGAGGCGGCGTTTAATGCACGGTCAGGAAATGCGGTATTGGCAATGATTACCAGTGCTGCACATTCTGAATGGCCATTGGATGTCATGCTCGATGATTATGAAGCAGCGGGCCTGCCCTCTCCGTCAAAAGTTCGTATGAAAATATTCACGCTCGATCAGCAATTGATTTTACGCAGGATCGGTGCTCTCGGTTCAAGGAATCGGCAGGAAGTTGCCAAGTCGATACGAAAACTGCTGAAAGCTTTTCTTTAGCGGGAAGCTGAGTAACACTTTCCGGCGTCATTGTCATTGCGAGAACAGCAAAGCAATCCACTGTTACAGGGAAGCTGTCATTGCGAGGCCGGAGGCCGAAGCAATCCGTCCTGATATGGTCCGCAACGCTTTAGATCGCCACGCTCACTTCGTGGTCTCGCGATGACACCGTCGGTGATTGCTTCGTTGTTTCACTCTTCGCAACGCTTCGCGGATTGCCGCGCGCCCTGACTGGCGCTCGCAATGACGGCTCATTTTGTCATTGCGAGGAGCCGCAGGCGACGAAGCAATCCGCTGTTGCGCTATAAGCATAGTCGTATCAGATGGTTACAGGATCAGTGCTACTCCACAAGTTTTTGCAGCCTGTACCAGGTCATTGTCAAAACTGGCCAATGGCAGCGCTGTCTGGAGAGCGAGGTCGAGATAACTCGCATCATAGACAGACAACTCATATTTCCTGCCGAGTTCCCTGACTTCCCGCAGCAAGCGGGATTTGTCCAGATCAATGACGACGATCGGCAATTGCAGCAGGAGTTCGATCTCTCTGGCGGCAATGGCTGAGGATATTCGGCCCTGGTGTTCAGCTTTCAACAGAACATTCGCCATTTCATAACCCCAAAGGGTGGGCACGACGGCGGTATCCTGCTCAAGGCGGTCGAGTATTACCTGCGCCCCGGCGCTGGTTTCATCCCGAAGGCACCAGGCCGCCGAGACGGAACAATCCAGCACAAACTGGCTCAAAAACGCCTGCC
>Ga0137796_10000256_pt1 | contig 34106 bp, 35 predicted proteins | sample OV2TP3_FD_97704 | JGI IMG/M metagenome (GOLD analysis project Ga0137796, IMG submission 97704) | reverse complement strand
TGATCCTCGAGCAGCCGCGGCAGTTCGCCTGGCAGATTTTCGACGCCAAGGTGAAGCATCTGCTGCGCGACGAGTACCGGATCCGCCAGGTCACGCGGCGGGTCGCTGATTCTCTGGAAGAACTGGTCGCGCGGCTCGACGAAGTGGATGCGGCGGCGGCGCTGGAGGAGATCCGGCGCTACAACGCCGCGGTACGCACGGCGGTCCGCTTCGACCCGAACGTGAAGGACGGCCGCGCCACCGAAGGCCTTGCGATTCCCAAGTCGAACTGGGCCAACGTGCTCGACACGCCGCCGTTCGAAGCCTACGCGGTGACCTGCGGCATCACGTTCACGTTTGGCGGCCTGCGCATCAACACCGAGGCGCAGGTCCTCTCGACGGACGGCGAGCCGATTCGCGGCCTGTACGCCGCGGGCGAACTCGTCGGCGGCATCTTCTACTTCAACTACCCAGGCGGCACCGGGCTCACCAACGGCTCGGTATTCGGCCGCATCGCAGGAACGAGCGCGGCGCGCCGGTAGCGAGTCCGCACGGGCGGAAGCGCGGCGCGTTGCGCCGCTTCAGGTCTTGCTGTGCGCACCTGCATTGCTCGCCCCGCTGCGGCTCGCTGCAAACCGCTCGGCGAGGAAATCGACGAAAGTGCGCACTTTTGCCGAAAGGTGGCGGCGGCTCGCAAAGACCGCGTAGATCGGCGCTGCCGCCCCCCGGTAGTCCTCGAGCAGCGACACCAGGCGCCCGGAGGCCAATTCGGGCGCGACGATGAAATCGGGTTCGAACGCAATGCCGGCACCCTGCACGGCCGCGGCGGCAAGAAGCTCGCCGTTATTGGAGTGGAGCGGCCCCGAGACGCGCACTGCTCGCTCGCGGCCGCCGCGGTCGGTGAAGCGCCAGAGGCGACGCGCCTGCAGGTATTCGTAGGTGAGGCAGCGGTGCCTGGCGAGGTCTTCGGGCGCGCGCGGTGCGCCGAATTGCCTGACATAGCCGGGCGAAGCGCACACGATCATGCGGGCCTCGCCGAGCTTGCGGGCGACGACCGTTTCGCCTCCCGCGGCACCGATGCGGACCGCGAGGTCGTATCCCTCCTCGACGAGGTCGACGATCCGGTCGGAAAGCGAAACGTCGAACCGCACCTCCGGGAACCGCGCCATGAATGCGCAGATGGCGGGCGCGAGGTAGCGCACCCCGAAATGGATCGAGCTGGTGAGCTTGATCGCCCCGCGCAGCCGGGTGGCCGCCGCCGCGGCCTCGCGCTCGGCCTCGTCGAGATCGGCGAGGAGCTGGACGGCGCGCTCGTAGAACGCCTGTCCGCTTTCGCTGAGCGAGAGCCGGCGCGTCGTGCGTTGCAGCAGGCGTGTGCCGAGATGCGCTTCGAGTTCCGCGACGTGACGCGAGCAGGCCGAGGTGGAGATGGCGAGACGCTCCGCCGCGCGGGCGAAGCTGCCCTGCTCGACCACCTTGGCGAATACCGCTATGGCATGAAGCCGGTCCACGGATTTGTTCCATATTTCGGGATAATTAATTCTATTCTACATACTTTATCCCGATATTCGCAACCTCTAGACTGGGCTGGTTCCACCACCCCACTTTTAGGAGACTGCTCATGATTGATCCTCGGACCGCCCCCTATGCCGCGCTGGTGCTGCGCGTTGCGCTCGGCGTGATGTTCGTCGCCCACGCGCTGCTCAAGTACGCCGTGTTCACGCTTCCCGGCACCGCGAAATTCTTCGAATCGATCGGTCTGCCGGGCCCGCTCGCGTACGCGACGTTCGGTGCGGAATTGATCGGCGGCGCGCTCATCCTGGCAGGCCTCTGGTCGCGCTGGGTCTCGCTCGCGCTCGTTCCGGTGCTGCTTGGCGCCACCTGGGCCCACGCCGGCAACGGCTGGCTCTTCTCCGCGCCGAACGGAGGCTGGGAGTATCCTGCGTTTCTCGCCGCGGCGGCGCTCGTGCAGGCGTTGCTGGGCGACGGCAGATATGCCGTTTCGAATCTCGTCCCGAATCGCACGTTGACCCTACCGGCGCGCTGATGCTGCCAACCCTGTTCTTGTCGCACGGCTCGCCGTTGCACGCGCTCGACCCGGGCGCCGCCGGCGAGGCGTGGGCAAGGCTGGCGCGCACATTGCCGCGCCCCAGGGCGCTGCTCATCGCCTCGGCCCATTGGGAGACGAATTTGCCCATGGTGACCTCGGCAAGCGCACCGGAGACGATCCACGATTTTTTCGGCTTTCCCGAGGCGCTCTACCGGCTGCGCTATCCGGCACCCGGGGCTCCGGAGGTAGCCGAGCGTGCGCGTGTCCTGCTGAGTGAAAGCGGCTTTACCGCGGCCAGCAACGGCTGCCGGGGGCTCGACCACGGGGCCTGGGCGCCGTTGCTCTACATGTATCCCGACGCCGATATCCCCGTGGTGCAGCTGTCGGTGCAGACGGCGCTCGGCGCCAGCCATCACCTTGCGCTCGGCCGCGCCCTTGCGCCCCTCGCCCGCGAGGGGGTCCTCGTCATCGGCTCGGGGCACATGACGCACAACCTGCGCGAGCGGCGCCCCGGCGCGGCGAAACCGCTCGCGTATGTGCGTGAATTCCAGCAATGGGTCGATGCCGCAATCAGGGGGCACGACCTCGATGCGCTTGCCGATTACCGCGCGCGCGCGCCGCATGCAGTGCGCGCGCATCCGACCGAGGAGCACTTCCTGCCGCTCTTCGTCGCGCTGGGCGCAGCCGGAGAGGGCTACCGCGCCGAGCGCGTCTATGAGGGCATCGAATCCGGCGTTCTGGCGATGGATGCCTACTGTGTGAGAGTTACCGCTCGTAGCGGCGCCGGTGCGTTTCCAGCATCTTCCAGCGCACCACCGGAAGATTGATGATGCAGCCGAGCGGTACCTTGTAGGCCTGCACCGGGTCGAGGACCTTGATCCAGGTGCTCGCGTCGGCGGCGTCGGCAAGCGACGCCGCACCGAAGTGCGCCCCGGTTCCCAGGCGTTCCTCGTAGCCCGTCGAGGTGTTGAGCAGCGCCTTGCCCGAGCGCATCACCATCAGCTCGTTCTCGGGCGGCGTGATGGTCCCGTTCTTTTGCAGCGAGATCGGCTCGGATTCGCGCACCAGCCGGTTGAGCGTCATGCAGGACACGCCGTCCGCAAAGAGCCACGTGCTGCGCAGAAAATCGAGTTCATCACGCGATTCCACGACCTCGCGGTACATCCCGTTGCGCTTGACGAAGTCCAGATACAGATCGCGCGGCAGGCGCATCGCCTGAACGAAGCTCACCGCGCGGTAGGTCTCGCTCGCGGTCGTGCCGAGCAGGGCGGGCGATTCGCCGATGATCGACCCGGCTGAAAGCAGGTGGCTGCCCGGCACCCCCGGGTGCAGCATCTCGACCGTTCCGCTCAGCACCAGGAAGATGTCCGTGACCGGCTGCCCCTCCTTGATGAGGATCACCTCCGGGTTCAGCACCAGGATGCGGTTGTTCATCAGGTGGCGGATGCGGTAGATCGGCACATCCGGGAAGTAGTCGTGCAGGTAGCCGAAGGCGCGCCGGCGCAACTCGTCGGAAACCCCTTCGATGAGCACGTCCACCGTGCCGAACGGCGCCCCCGAGCCGATCGCGCGCTCCGCCTCGGTGAGCCGCCGCGCCGTGTGCGCGAGAATCAGCTTGCCCGACGGATCGTTGCGGAAGTCGGCTGCCGCGCCGTGGATCAGCCCGCCCCCGATGTCGATCTTCTTGACGTCGGTCTTCTCGGCGTAATCGCGCAGCGTCTTGTCGAAGCGCGCCTTGCTGATGCCGCTCGGCGCGCCGTCGGGCGCAATCATCTTGCGCAGCACTTCGACCGAAGCGATGTCGGCCAGGTGCGCGTAGCTCCGGTAGCCGCCCTCCCACATGACGCGGAAATAGAAGATCGTGGTTTCCACGGGGTGCGGCGAAAGCACCGGCTTCACTTCCAGGCCCTCGACGTCGTTCCACGTTTCCAGGTCGAGGTCGTGAATCTCGAACAGCTCGTTGAACTGATCCTCGGTGAGCTGCATCACGGTCTCGAGCTTGCGAATGACCGAAGCGCGGACCATCGGAACGGCATAGTAGGCGATGCGCCGGTCGCCGCGGATCAGCGCCGTGAGCCCCGCCACATGGTCGTCGTGGCAATGGGTGTGGAAGATGCCGTCGATCTCGTTGACCCCGATGCCGAGCGCGGTGAGCGCGTAATCGATGTTCGGACCCGCATCGATGAGATACACGCGTCCCTGGAACAGAACGAGGCTTCCCATGGCCGGCCGATTGACGTCCCAGCCATCGCCGTCGCCGGTATGCACGACCGCGAAATAGTCGCGCTGCAGCAGGTGGTTGCCGAGCGTATAGGGGCACTGGTAGGTTTCGCCGCGCGCGAGGTTGAGATCCACCTCGACCCGCTCCTCCTGGTAGGAAATCTCGAACACGTTGGTGCGCAGCCGGCGGATGAAGACGCCGCCGCGGATCTCGACCGGCTCGCGCTCGACGTAGACCGGCTGGACGAGTTCGTCGCTCTGCCGGATGCGGCCGAAGGCGAAGGCGAGCTTCATGCGCATCATTTCGTCGGCCTGCTCGGGGGTAAGCCCCGTTTCGAGCAGCTCCTCGCGCGAGGCGAGGCCGTAATTGCCGCGGAAGATGTAGGCCATCTGGGCGTCGACCTGGCGACGCGAACCGACGAGCAAGGGTCGCATTCCCGTGTTGCGCGGATGGTTCGGCACCAGCATGCCCTGGTTGTAGAGCATCTGCAGCACCGGGAATTCGGAACGGCTGCAGACGCGCCCGTTCTGGATCGCCAGATCGGAGAGCAGAATCGCGTTGGGCCCGGTTTCGCAGGCGACGCCCTGCACCTCGGTCGGCACGATGAGCCCCGTGCGCAGCAGGTGCTTGACCGCGTCCTCCGGGCAGCCGCACAGAATCCGCACGTCGGCGTGCCGGACTTCGACCCAATAGATCCCTGTGCTGACGGAGATTTTCCTGATTGCCGCCATCTGCTCCTTGCCACCTGCCGCCCGGAAACGGCAACGTGCAACACCGGCGAGGCGGCAATGCCACCTTCCCCCGGTTGCACGATGCACTGTATCGCGAGTTGGAAACGGAAGCAAAAAAGCTCCCTTTGCCGAACCGCTTTCGGCGAGGCCGCGCTGGCGCGGTCACTGCGCGGCGCGGTGCGGGGCGACGCGTGCGGTCAGCGGTTGTGCGACGCACAATCCACTTCCGGGTGCGCTCGCCGGGCGGCCGCGCAAACCAGACTACACTTTGCCCAAGAATGAGAATTCGAAGAGCGACCCGCGCGCAACTTGGATTGACCCGGCAGGAGTTCGCCCTGCTGCGGCGTCTGGACTCGCCCGAGAAGATCCAGAGGTTTCTCTACAGCCTGAAGCAGAACTTCGAGCCGAACGGCGATTCCTGCAATTCGGTGCGCGTGGTGCTTCGCACGCGGCGGGCGCACTGCATCGAGGGCGCGATGCTGGCGGCGTGCGCGCTCTGGATCCATGGCGAGCCGCCGCTGCTGCTCGACATGCAGGCCGTGCACGACTACGACCACGTGATCGCCCTCTTCCGCCGCCGCGGCTGCTGGGGAGCGATCTCGAAGACCAATGGAATCGGGCTGCGCTGGCGCGACCCGGTCTACGCGAGCCTGCGCGAGCTCTCGATGTCGTATTTCCACGAGTACTACAACAGGCGCGACCACAAGACCCTGCGGACCTACTCGCGGCCGTTCGATCTCAGGCGCCTGGATCCCGCGCTCTGGGCGACATCGGAAGATGGCGCCTGGCAGCTGATCGATGCGCTCGAGCGGGCGCGGCACTTCCGGCTGGTGTCGGCTTCGGAGGCGCGCGCGCTCACGCGGCGCGATCCGTTCGAGCGCCGCGTCGGCAATCTGCTCCAGTACCGCAAGCCGGCGAACGTCCGCAACGGGGCGCGCGTCCGGCGCAAGGCGTCCTAGCGCAGCGCGCTATTTCCTGTCCTCGACCCGGCCGATCTTTTCCAGCGCGACCGCGAGCCGCCGCGCGTCGTGGTCCCAGAACTTCTGGAATTCGGGCGCATCGAGGTACGAAATCGGCGTCGCCACCTTGTCCATCGCGCCCCTGAATTCGGCTTCGTTCACCGCCGCACGCACGGCCTCGCGCAAGCGCGCCACGACGGGCGCCGGGGTGCCCGCCGGAGCGAACACGCCCGCCCAGATGTAGAACTCGGCGTCATAACCGAGTTCCTTGAACGTCGGCAGATCGGGCATCAGGGCAAGCCGCTTGTCGCTCCACGCGGCAAGCGCGCGCATCTTTCCGCCCTTGATCTGACCGATCGCCGCCGCCGGGCCGGAGGCGAGCGCCTCGACCTGGCCGCCGAGCAGCGCGGTCACGGCCGGCCCGCCGCCCTGGTACGGCACGTGAAAAAGCCTGATGCCCGCGGCATGGGCGAAGATCTCCATCGCCACGTGCAGCGTGCCGTACACGCCCGACGAGGAGTAGTTGATCTTTCCCGGATTCGCCTTTGCCGCGTCGACGAAATCCTTGAGCGTGCGGTACGGGCTGTCCGCGCGCACCACGAGGACCGTGGGATCCGCGGTCACCAGCGCGATCGGCGCGAAATCCCTCATTTCATAGGAGGGCGTCTTGCCGTTGATGCGGTCGGACACCGGGAAGATCGAGATCGAGGAGAGCGCCATCAGGATCGTGTATCCGTCGGCGGGGGATTTCGCCACGTGGGCCATGCCGACCGCGCCCCCGGCACCGGAACGGTTCACCACCACGATCGGCTGCTTCAGGGTCTTCTCCATGGTCGCGGCAAGCGGCCGCCCGACGATGTCGGCGACGCCGCCCGGCGGGAACGGCACGATCATCGTCACGGGCTTGGTCGGATACGCATCCTGCGAGAACGCAAGCGGCGCGCATGCCAGCAGGAGCAACGCGGCGAATGTTCGCTTCATCTTCTGTCCTCCTCGTGGACCCGAGCTTACACCTTGTTACACAGTTTGCATTTGGTTCGTCAACGGCGCGGCCGCCGCGGCGTCTAATAGGCATGCAACGAGCGAAGGAGGCGACGATGTCTGCGAAAAAGATTGCACTGGTAGGCGCTGGGGGAATCCTGCTCGCATCGGCTTCGGCCGCATTCGCCGATCATGCGCGCTGGGGGCATGGCCAGCGCGGGTATGCGAAGCCCGTCCGGCAAGCCGTTATAGTGCGCCATGTCCCCCGGCATGTGGTGCCGCGCGTGTACGTTCGCGGCCCGCTCGTCGTTGCGAGGCCGGTCGTGTATCAGCCGACCTACTACGCGCCGCCCGTCTACCCGGCGGTCTATTACGCGGGGCCCGGACTTGCCACGGTCGGCGGGGCAGTTGCCGGCGCGCTCATCGGCAACCAGATCGGCTATGGCGAGGCGAGGTTCGCCTCGACCGCCATCGGGGCGGCGCTCGGCGCATTCGTCGGCAGCCAGCTCGAATACGGCTACTGACGCCGCGCGGTTCCCAGGGTGGGGTCAGAGTAAGGTTCAGCGACCGCCCGCGACCAACATTTCGGTAGGATAGCCGAACGTACTCTGACCCCAATCGAGGAGGAAGCGATGGAGCGGCGCAATCTGCTGATCGGCCTCGTGGCGGCACCGTTCGCCGCGTTTGCCTGGCGGGCGCTAGCGGCCTTGCCCACGACCATGAAGGACGTCGAAAACCTGCAGCAGAACTGGAAAATGCTGCTCGCCGCAGGCGCGCAGGTGCCCAGCCCGGCCGATAAGCTCAGTCTGGGCAAGGAAGAATGGCGCAAGCGCCTCGAGCCCCTTGCCTACCACGTCCTGCGCGAGGAAGGCACCGAACGGGCGGGCTCCAGTCCCCTGGACCGTGAAAAGCGCGAGGGCGTGTTCACCTGCGCCGGCTGCGGGCTGCCGCTGTTCAGTTCGGCGATGAAGTTCGACAGCGGGACCGGCTGGCCCAGCTTTTTCACCACCATTCCCGGCGTGTTCGAGACCAGCCGCGATTTCAAGCTGATCTTCCCGCGCACCGAGTACCGCTGCGTGCGCTGCGGCGGCCACCACGGCCACGTGTTCGAGGACGGTCCGCCGCCGACGCGGCTGCGCTACTGCAACAACGGCGTCGCGCTCCGGTTCATCCCGAAGTCGGGGAAGGCGTAGCGAGGCGCAGTTCCTCCGCGAGCGGCGGGCCCGGGAAATGGAAGCGCACCGGGCCATCGGGCAGCGCGTGCAGGAACTGCTTCAGGTACGGGTCCTCCGAAGCGAGCAGTTCCTTCGGCGTTCCTTCGCCCGCCAGCCTGCCGTCGGCGATGACGTAGAGGTAGTCGACCAGCGAGAGCGCCTCGGAAACGTCGTACGTCACGATGATCGAGGTCGTGCCGAGCGCGTCGTTCAGCTTGCGGATGAGCGTCGCGACCACGTTGAGCGTGATCGGATCGAGCCCCGCGAACGGCTCGTCGTACATCACCATCATGGGATCGGTGGCGATCGCCCGCGCCAGCGCCACGCGCCGCGTCATGCCGCCGGAGAGGTCGCCCGGCTTCATGTCGCGCGCCCCGCGCAGCCCGACCGCGTCGAGCTTCATCAGGGCGAGCGGCCGGATGATCTCCTCCGGCAGATCGTAGTGCTCGCGCAGCGCGAAGGCGATGTTTTCGTACACGCTCAAGTCGCTGAACAGCCCGCTCGCCTGGAACTGCATTCCCATCTTGCGGCGAAGCGCATACAGGGAGTCGGTATCGAGCTCGTGCACCCGCTGGCCGTCCACCCGGACCGTGCCGCGCGCCGGCTTGAGCTGTCCGCCGATCAGTTTGAGCAGCGTGGACTTGCCGCTGCCGCTGCCGCCGAGAATGGCCACCATCTTGCCGCGCGGAATGCGGAGCGAAAGCCCGCGAAAGATCTGCAGCTCGCCGTAGCTGAAGTGAAGGTCGGAGATTTCGACCAGATCGGCCTGCGGAGAATTCATGTTCGGCGGATTCGCGCGGCGAGGACGGTCAGTCTATCAGCCGCCGGGTGCCTATGCGCGATCATCACGCCGAGATGCGCAGGATCCGGATTCCCGTTCACCTGCCTGCGAAGACGCGAGCTGCATCAGCGTGCGCGCGTACGCCGGCGCTGTCGGCTCGTGCATGAAGTACACGTACACTTCGCGCCACGCGGCGGCCGCAAGCCTCGCCGCCCATTGCCCGAGATCGCTGTCGGAATAGGATTCGAGCCGCAACCGGACATAGCCCCAGGGAGCGGTCTGCACCGGAGGAGGCGGCGCGTTGTCCTCGCGCTCGGAGAGGCACAGCGCCGCTCCGACCCCCTCGAGCGCAGCGTAGACATCGTCGGCGAACCAGCTCTCGTTGCGAAACTCGAACGCGGCGCCATGCCCCTCGGGCAGCAGGCGCAGAAACTCGGCGAGGCGCGGCAGGTCCTTTTTCAGGGAGGGCGGCAGCTGAAAGAGCACCGGGCCGCGCCTGGCGCCAAGCGCCGCAAGGTTGCGATACAAAAAACCCACCGAGTCGGCCGCCGTGTCCGACTTCAGCCGCGCGATGTGCGTGATGCGGCGCGACGCCTTGATCGCGAACCGGAAGCTCTCCGGCGTCGATCTCGCCCAGTTCTCGAGTACGCCCGACTTGGGCATCCGGTAGAAGGTGTTGTTGATCTCAACCGTCGGCAGGCGCTCTGCGTAGAAAGCGAGCATGCCCTCGGGTTTGATGCCCTCCGGATAGAAATTCCCCTTCCATTCCTTGTAGGAATAGCCGCTCGCGCCCGCCCGCATCTGCATCGTCTTTGCTCCTAGAATTTCGGCATGGCGAAAGCAAAGCTCAGCGAATACTCCGCGAAGCGTACCTTCGCGGCCACGCCGGAGCCTGCGCCCGCAGTGCCCGAGGCGAGGAGCGGCCCGTTGCTGTTCGTCGTCCAGCAGCATTCCGCCCGGCGCCTGCACTACGACTTCCGGCTCGAGTGCGACGGCGTGCTCAAGTCCTGGGCGGTTCCCAAGGGTCCGTCGCTCGATCCTACCGAAAAGCGCCTCGCGGTGCAGACCGAGGACCATCCATTCGAGTACGCCTCGTTCGAGGGCGTCATTCCGCCCGGCCAGTACGGCGCGGGCGAGGTGATCGTCTGGGATTGCGGCGTGTACTCGCCCGACGAAGGCGGAAAGACCTGGTTTCACGACCGCAAGGAGGCCGAGCGGCAAGTGAGGGAAGGCCTCGAGAAGGGCAAGCTCAGTGTCCTCCTGCGCGGCGAGAAGCTGAAAGGCTCGTTTGCGTTTGTACGGACCAAAACCGCGAAGGAGTGGCTCCTCCTCAAGCACAGGGACCGCTACGTCTTGCAGGCCGACGTCACGCAGCGGGACCGCTCGGTTCTCTCCGGAACGGTGGTCGAGGATCTCAAGGTAGTCCCCGCGCACCGGATTGCCGCCGCGCGGCTCGTGCCGAAGGGAAAGATCGAAGCGATGCCGGCGACGCTCGCGCCGATGCAGGCCGAATCGGGCGATGCCGCGTTCAGCCGCCCCGACTGGATGTGGGAGCCCAAGCTCGACGGCTACCGGGTGCTCGCCTTCATCGGCGCGGACGGCGTGAAGCTGCGCTCGCGGCGCGGGCTCGACCTGTCGGGCGAGTTTCCCAGGCTTGCCGCCGAGCTCGGCAAGCAGGCCGCGGGCAGCGTGATCCTGGACGGCGAGATCGTCGCTTTCGACGCCTCCGGCAAGCCGTCGTTCCACGCCATGCAGAACCGCGGCCCTGACGGACATGCCGTTTTCTACTGCTTCGATCTGCTGCACTTCGCGGGGGTTGACCTGCGCAGGGCGCCCTACCGCGACCGGCGGCGCTATCTCGCGCAATGCCTGCTGCCGTCGCCGCTGGTGCAACTCGTGCACGCGCAGGAGGACGGCGTGGCGCTCGCGGCGGCGGCGCTCGCGAACGGCTTCGAGGGCGTCGTCGGCAAGCGTAAGGACAGCCGCTACGAGGCCGGCAAGCGCTCCGCATCGTGGCTGAAGGTGAAGCCGACGCGCAGCGCGGATTTCGTCGTCAGCGGCTACACGCGCGGCAAGGGTTCGCGCCAGCCGCTGGGCGCGCTGCTGGTCGGCTACTGGGAAGAGGGGAAGCTGCGCTACGCCTCGCACGTCGGCTCGGGGTTCGACGACCGATCGCTCCCGCGCGTGAAGGCACAGTTGGAATCATTGCAGATAAAAACCTGTCCTTTCGACGTGACTCCTGAGCTGAACGCACCGACCACCTGGGTGGAGCCAAAGCTCGTCGCCGAAGTCGAGTTCCACAGCTGGACCGAAGACGGGCATCTGAGGGCGCCCGTATTCCTGCGGCTGCGCGACGACATCGACCCGAAAGAGGTGACTCGCGCCCTGGCCGGGGGGGGTTTCCCGGGAAAACCTTCGAACGAAATAGAAAACATCCTGCAGCAGCTCGAGTCCAACAAGGCAGCTTTCACGATCGCGGTCGGCGAGCATCGGATCGGGCTCACGCACCTCGACCGGGTCTACTGGCCGGCCGCGCCCGCGCTGCAGCAGCCGGCGCTCACCAAGCGCGACCTGCTGCGCTACCTGGCGCAGGTGTCGCCCTTCATGCTGCCGCATCTCGCCGATCGCCCGCTCACCATGATCCGCATGCCCGAGGGCATGCGCGGGGAGCGCTTCTACCAGAAGCACTGGACGCAGGAGCGCCCCGAGTTCGTGCAGACGATCACCGTCTTCTCGGAGCACAAGGACGAGAGCCACGAGGCCCTGCTCTGCAGCAACCTGCCTACGCTCCTCTGGCTTGCGCAATCGGGGACGCTCGAATTCCACGTCTGGCATTCGCGCGCGAAGCCTGGACCGGATGCCGCGTCGCAAAGCACCGACTACGCCGCGTCCGCCGCTGCGCTCGAGCGCTCGGTGCTCAACTATCCCGACTACGTGGTGTTCGACATCGATCCGTACATCTACTCGGGGAAGGAAGCGCCGGGAGCGGAGCCTGAGCTCAACACGGCGGCGTTCGAGAAGGGCAAGGAGGTGGCGTTCCGGCTGCGCGAGCTGCTGAGTAGCATGCAACTGGAGCCGATCGTGAAGACCTCGGGCAAGACGGGGCTTCACGTGTTCGTACCGATCCGGCGCACGCTCGATTTCGACGCCGCGAGGCACGTCTCCGAGCTGGTCGGGCGGCACCTGGTGCGCCTGTACCCGAAGGAGATCACACAGGAGTGGAGCGTGCTCAAGCGAACCGGAAAAATTTTCATGGATTACAACATGAACGTGCGCGGCAAGACGCTGAACGTCGCCTATTCGCCAAGGGGCGAGCCGGGCGCGCCGGTGTCGATGCCGCTCGCGTGGGAAGAGCTCGCCGGCGCGCACCCGCTCGACTTCAGGATCACGAACGCGGCCCAGCGCCTGGCCAACGGGGGCGATCGCTGGCGCGACGCCCTGGAGCGCAAGCAGAGCCTCGAACACGCGCTCGAGCGCGCGAAGGCCTGAGCGATCGCGGGCAAGCCGCGGCCGCGCGACCTCGCGGGGCGGAAGGCGGAATGCGGCGCGGGGCTATCCCGCACCGCGCCGACCCGGCATCGCAAGCCGAAAGATCTCGATCTCGGCGAGTCTCGGTGTGCTCGGACGGATGTCGACCGGCCCAAGCCGCGCCTCCCACGCAGAGCCGGCGAGATCGCCGCGAACCTGGCCGGTGACGAAGATCGAGCACTCGCCCGCCAGCAACAGGCGGCGTGACTCGTTTTCGAGTTCCGCCGCCACCTCCAGCCCGCGGCCCCAGAGATTGGAGCGGTACGCGTGCAACGTACCCTTGTGAACGGCGACGTTCATCGGGCAGTCGATTCCCCGCCCGCGATCGAAATCGGCCCACCGCTGGGTGAGGCGCTCGGCCGCCTCCATCGCCGCGCCGGCCTGGGGGAATGTCAGGCAGTACGCGTCCCCGATGCTGAATCGATTCGTGCCATCGAACTCCCGGGAGACCCGGTTGGTGAGGTCGAACAGCTCGTCCAGGATCTCCTCGGCGTCCGCCATCGGACGCTCCTCTGCGTACCGTGTGAAGCCGCGCAAGTCCGCGAACACGATGTACTGATCGGCGATCACCCGCGTGCGGTGCGTCTGTGCGACGCGATAGACGAGCACGGGGTCCGGGAAGCCCTTCAAGGTGACGGTGTCGACGAAAGCCGTCCGGACCTCGGCCCGATTCAGGGCCAGCCAGGCCGGGGCAGACAGATAGATCTCGTCGGGCGGCGTGATCGCCTCCAGGCGGCTCGCGAGGACGACCGCATCTCCGACGAGCGCGCCTTCCTGATGCATGACGTCCCCAAGGGTGATCACGATGCGCATGACGAGGCGGTCGTCGGCCTTGTTCGGCTGGGACAGGCGTAACTCTTCCTGCATCGCCATCGCCGCCACCGCGGCGGCCGTCACGCTCGGAAAAACCACCCAGAACCCGTCGCCCTCGGGCTTGACGATCCGCCCTTCGCCGGCCGCGGCGAGCCGGGAGACCAGGTTCCGGTGTTCGCTCAGGACGGCGTCGAGATCCGCGCCGCGCAGCCCACGAAATCGCGCCGTCGAGCCGCTGAGGTCCGTCTTCATGATGGCCGTCAGGCGCAGCGTCGTCATTTCCGGACTCGGGCCGGGCCATGCTACCCGGGGTGCCCGGAGCATTCAATCCCCAGCCCCGTACCGCGGCGCGGGAAAATTCCCTTGGACTACAATGTGATCCCCTCGCAACGACGCCGGGCGCCCGGGAGGCACGCATGGCTGCACGATCGATCGCTACGCTGACCGTCTCGTTCGGGCTGGTCTCGATCCCGGTGAAGCTTTTTTCGGCCACTGAATCGAGCAAGACCATCTCGTTCAACCTCCTGCACAAGGGTTGCGGCTCGCGGCTCAAGCAACAGTACCTGTGCGTCAAGGAGGATGTGGCGGTACCGCGCGAGGACATGGTCAAGGGCTACGAATTCGCCAAGGACCAGTACGTGGTGTTCACCCCCGAAGAGCTGAAGGCGCTCGAGGAGGCGGGCACGCACAGCGCCGAGATCACCGAGTTCGTGCCGATCGAGGCGATCGACCCGGTGTACTTCGACAAGGCCTATTACCTCGCACCGGACAAGGGCGGCGCCAAGCCCTACGCGCTGTTCGCGCGTGCGCTGCGCGAGTCGAAACGCTGCGCACTCGGCCGCTGGGCGGCGCGCGGCAAGCAGTACATCGTGATGATCCGCCCCGTGGAGGACGGGCTCGTGATGCAGCAGCTGCTCTACGCCGGCGAAGTGCGGTCGATTCGCGAACTCGAGATCCCGCAGACCGAGGTGAAGGACGCGGAACTGAAGCTCGCGCAGCAGCTGATCGAGCAGCAGGCCTCGGACAAGTTCGATCCGGGCGCGTACACCGACGAGGTGCGCGCGCGCATCGAGGCGGCGGTGCAGAAGAAGGTCGAAGGCCAGGAGATCACGATGATGGATGCGCCCGAAGCCGGCGCGCAGGTGATCGACCTCATGGAAGCGCTGCGGGCGAGCCTGGAGAAGCGCGCGGCGCAGCCCGAGCGCGCAGCCGCGCCGCAGGCTGAGGCGCGCAAGCCGCCCAAGCGCGCCCAGCCGGCCGAGCCTGCGGCGCGCAAGGCCGTCAAGAAGTAGCCTTGCACCGGTACGGGGTGCGCGACGTCGAGCGGCTGCTTCGCCTGCCGCGCAGCACGATCCGCGCGCTGATCGCGGCCGGCTTCGTGTCGCCGGCGCGCGGGCCGCGCAGCGCGTGGCTGTTCTCGTTCCAGGACCTGATCGTGCTTCGCACGGCCCAGGCGCTCGCGGCAGCCAAGGTGCCGCACCGGCGCATCGCGCGTGCGATGAAGGAGCTTCGCCGGCAGGCGCAATCCGGGCAATACCCGCTCGAGTTCGAAGGCGATCCCGCGCCACGCTCGCTGAGCGTCATCGAGCGGCCGGGTGCGGCGGAATGGTTCGCGAGAGGGACGGCCCTGGAACGGCAGGACACCGAGGCGGCGCTGCGCGCCTACGAGGAGGCCCTTCGCGCCGATCCGGCATTTCTCGATGCGCACATCAACCTCGGTGCGCTGCTGCACGAGACCGGCCGCATGGCGAAGGCCGAGCGCGTCTACCGCGCGGCGATCGAGGCGTGCGGCAGCGATCCAATGCTGCTCTACAACCTTGGCGTACTGCTCGCGGACTTGAACCGCAAGAAGGAAGCGATGGAAAAATACCAGGAGGCGCTGCGCGCAGATCCCGGCCTCGCCGACTGCCACTACAACCTGGCGCTCCTGTGCGAGGATCTGGGCAAGCCGAAGGATGCCCTCCGCCACATGGCGCAGTACCGCAGGCTGACCGGGGCGCGGCGAAAGTAGCACCAAGCGAAGCGATCGTCAGCTCTTGAGCCGGTACCCGGTTCTGAAGATCCACGCCACCGCTGCAAGGCACGCAAGGAAGAAGCCGAGCGTAGCGGCGAGGCTCACCCACACGGCGACGTCGGCGGTGCCGTAGAAGCTCCAGCGGAAGCCGCTGATGAGATAGACGACCGGGTTGAACAGGCTGAAGGTGCGCCAGGCCTGCGGCAGCATGTCGATCGAATAGAACGCGCCGCCGAGGAAGGTAAGCGGCGTGATCACCAGCATCGGGATGAACTGCAGCTGGTCGAAGCCGTCCGCCCAGATGCCGAGGATAAAGCCGAAGAGGCAAAAGGTGGTTGCCGTCAGCACCATGAAGGCCACCATCCACAGCGGGTGCACGATGCCGACCGGCACGAACAGGTTGGCGGTCGCGAGGATGATCAGGCCGAGGAGGATCGACTTGGTCGCCGCCGCGCCGACATAGGCGAGCACCATCTCGAAAGCCGAGATCGGCGCCGACAGCACCTCGTAGATCGTGCCGGTGAAGCGCGGCAGGTAGATGCCGAACGAGGCGTTCGACAGGCTCTCGGTGAAGAGCGCGAGCATGATCAGCCCCGGCACGATGAAGGCGCCGTAGGGCACGCCGTCCACCTCACTCATGCGCGTGCCGATCGCAGCGCCGAACACGACGAAGTAGAGCGAGGTCGTGATGACCGGCGCGGCGAGGCTCTGCCACAGCGTGCGCCGGAAGCGCGCCATCTCGAAGCGGTAGATCGCCGCGATGCCGTACCAGTTCATGCCTTTCCCGAAACCAGGGTGACAAAGATCTCCTCGAGCGAACTCTGGCGGGTGTTCAGGTCCTTGAACCCGATTCCAAGCTCGCCAAGCCGCCTGAGAAGCGCCGGGATGCCGGTGCGCTCCCCGGCGGCATCGAACGTGTACTCGAGTTCCGTCCCGCCTGCGTTGAGCGCGAGGCGCCAATCGGCGAGGCCGGCCGGAATCGCCGCCATCGGCTCCTGCAGGTGCACGGTGAGCTGCTTCTTGCCGAGCTTTTTCATCAGCACGGCCTTGTCCTCGACCACGATCAGCTCGCCCTGGTGGATCACCCCGATGCGGTCGGCCATCTCCTCGGCCTCGTCGATATAGTGCGTCGTGAGGATGATCGTCACGCCGCTTGCGCGCAGGCGCCGCACCATCTCCCACATGTCGCGGCGCAGCTCGACGTCGACGCCCGCCGTCGGCTCGTCGAGGAACAGGATTTCCGGCTCGTGTGCGAGCGCCTTGGCGATCAGCACGCGCCGCTTCATCCCGCCCGAGAGCGTCCGGATCCGGTCCCGGCGCCGCTCCCACAGCGAGAGATCGCGCAGCACGTTCTCGAGGTATAGGGGGTTCGGCGCGCGGCCGAACAGTCCGCGGCTGAAACGCACGGTCGCCCACACCGTCTCGAAGGTGTCGGTGGTCAGCTCCTGCGGCACCAGGCCGATCTTGGAGCGCGTCACCCGGTAGTCGCGCACGACATCGTGGCCGTCAGCGAGCACCGTGCCGCCCGAGGGCGTGACGATGCCGCAGACGATGCTGATCAAGGTCGTCTTGCCCGCGCCGTTGGGACCGAGCAGGGCGAAGATCTCGCCCCGGCGAATCTCGAGGTCGATCTCGCTAAGCGCCCGGAGGCCCGAGGCGTAGGTCTTGCTCAGCTTCGAGATGGCGATGGCCGCTGGCGGCATGTTCCGCATTATCCCGCCAGCCGCGAGCAGCGACGCGAGGCATTTCAGCCGCTGCGCCCCAGGCGCAGGAACTCGAGCGTTTCGGCGTTCGCCGGTGGCCGCGCGGCGCGCAGTCTATCCCCCCGGAGGCGACGATCGTGTCGACCTTGTCGGGTAGAAGGCGAGCGCGTCCTCGATCGTGCTGCGCGAAGTCGATGCGCCCGCGCAGATCAGGTGCGGTGTGACGCTGTGCACTCCATCGGGAACAGGCTTCACTTTTGGCATGGTCGTTGCTCCTATTTGCTTGCTTGTCCAAGATACCCGGCGAACTGGTCCATGGTCCCGGTCCAGCCCTGCGTCATGCTGGCGCGCCCTTCGTCGAAGGTCTTGCGCTCCAGCTCGCTCGCACTGTCGAACAGCGACCAGTTCACGGTGAGTTTGGTCTTGGCGCCCTGTGCCTGGAAGGTCACCGTGGTGAGCATCTCGCGCGGCCAGTTCGGGCTCATGGGGTGAACGGTGATGCCGCCGTCCTTGTCCGAGAACGAGTTGACGAAGACGAGGCGCTCCGGCTTCACGATTTCGCGATAGATGAACCTGCCCCACATGTCGTTGCCGTCCGGCATGCGCAGGCAGTAATGCATCATGCCGCCCGGGCGCAGGTCGAGCGTGCAGCGCGTCACCGTGAAGCCCTTCGGTCCCCACCACTTCTTCAGGTGCTCGACCTCGGTCCAGGCCCGCCACACGCGCTCGCGCGGCGCGTCGAACACTCTCGAGATTACGAACGGCTCGATCTTCTTCATGTTGCCTAGAGATCGACGACGACCTTGAAGCCGCCGTAGATCATGCGCCGGGCATCGAACGGCATCGCCTTCGGATCCATCATGGATGCCAGGCGCTTATCCTTCATCACCTTCTTGAGCACGCTGTCGCGATGCTTGCGGCTCTTGTAGACGATCCAGGAAAACCAGACCGTCTCGCCGCCCTTCTGCTTGACGCTGCGCGGGAAGGAAGTGCGCTTGCCCCACTTCACGTCGTCGGCCACGCTCTCGCGGTACTCGAGCGCGCCGTGCTCGCGCCAGACCTTGCCCGCCTTGCGCGCCATGCGCAGGTAGGCCTGCTCGCTTCTCTTCGGCACCGGTACGACAAAGCCGTCCACGTAGCTCATGATTTCGTTTCTCCTTCAAGAAATTGTCCCAGCTTGATGAAGGTCTCGCGCCAGCCACGCTTGTGGTCGTCGCGCACCGTTTCGTCGAAATGCTGCTCGTGCCTGAAATCGAGGTCGGTGCCGCCGGCCACCTTGTTCAAGAAGACGGTCACGAGCGACACCCGCTCGGGCGTGCTGTTGGGCCAGGTCCAGGTGAAGACGAGCTTGCGGTTCGGCACCACTTCCCTGTAGACGCCCCGTACCTCGTGGTCCCGCCCTTCGGGACCCCCGAACACGATGCGGAAGCGCCCGCCGACGCGCACGTCGAGCTCGGCGACGGCGACCGGCTGGGGACCGCCCGGTCCCCACCACTTCTTCACCGCTTCCGGATCGGTCCAGGCGCGCCAGACCTTCTCCGGCGCGACCGGGTAGTGGCGCTCGAGGCGGAGCGAGGGCTTTTCGGCGAGCCTGGCTTGTTCCATGTCTGCAGTTCCTCCTGCTGGTAGAGATAACGGGCGAGCGAATCGAGCTTCTCGGTCCAGAACTTCTCGTAGCGCGACATCCAGGCCGAGGCCGCCTTCATCGGCGCGGCCGAGAGCTCGCAGCTCACCACCCGCCCCTCCTTGTTGCGCTCGATCAGTCCGGCGTTCTCGAGCACGCCCAAATGCTTCATGAAGCCGGGCAGCGACATGCGGTGCTCGCTCGCGAGCTCGGTGACCGGCCGGTCGCCTTGCGCGAGCGACTGCAGCACCTGGCGCCGGGTCCGGTCGGACAGCGCGGCGAACACCGCGTCGAGAGCGTCGTCCGAATACTTAACCATAAGGTTTAGTATTCACGGGGCGCGCGGCCTTGTCAAGCCCCACCGTAGAATTGCGCCGTGGCCAGCGATCGCTCCCGGCCGTACGAGTGTCTGACGCCGGACGTGGTCCTGGACGCGCTCGAGAGCGCGGGCTTGCGCGGCGACGGCCGGCTGCTGGCGCTCAACAGCTTCGAGAACCGGGTCTATCAGGCGAGCCTCGAGGAGGGCGGCCGTGTCGTGGCGAAGTTCTATCGGCCGTCGCGCTGGAGCGACAGCCAGATTGCCGAGGAGCACGCCTTCGGCGCCGAGCTCGCCGAACGGGAAATCCCCGTCGTCGCTCCGATGGCTTTGTCCGGCCGGACGCTGCACGAGTTCAAGGGATTTCGCTTCGCCGCCTATCCGCGCCGCGGCGGCCGGCCGCCCGAGCTCGAGGACGAAAAAGTGCTCGAATGGATCGGCAGGTTCCTCGGGCGCATTCACGCCGTCGGCGCCGCGGCGCCGTTCAGGGCGCGGCCGGCGCTGGACGCCGAGAGCTTCGGCACCGAGCCGCGCGATTGGCTGCTCGCCTCGGGCCTGATACCGGATGACTTGCGGGAGGCCTGGGCGGGCGTATCGGCGCATGCGCTCGGACACGTGAATGCCGTGTTCGGGAGCGTGAGGCAGATCCGGCTGCACGGCGACTGCCATGCGGGCAATATCCTCTGGACCGACGCAGGTCCCCACTTCGTGGACCTCGACGACGCCCGGATGGGACCGGCGGTGCAGGACCTCTGGATGCTGCTTGCCGGAGACCGGGAGACTGCTTCAAAGCAGTTGAAGAGCCTGCTGGCCGGATATGAAGGTTTCCGCTCGTTCGACCGGGAAGAGCTGCGCCTGATCGAGCCCTTGCGAACCCTGCGCCTGATTCATTACTCGGCCTGGATTGCGAGGCGCTGGGACGATCCTGCGTTTCCGGCCGCGTTTCCGTGGTTCGGCACGCAGCGCTACTGGCAGGATCGCATCCTGGAACTGCGCGAGCAGGTGGCGGCGATGGAGGAACCGGCGCTTGCCGTCGGGTAGCATTGCGGGCGATGGCGCTGCGCCGGCTGGAAAAACTGAGAAATGCCTACGGACCGGGCTGCGCGGAGCGAAAGCTCGCGCTGCTGGCAAGACTTGATCGCGCACGCCTGGGGAGCGCAGCCGAAGTGTCGCGGCTGCACGAGGCGTTGTGTTTCCTGCGCGCCTACCCCGACGACGCGCGCGTGCTGCGCCGCGTACAGGCGATGCTCGCCCGTTTCGCGCGCCGCGCCGACCTGCGCGCGCAGCGCGATGCGCTGGAAAATAGCGGCATTGCCGGCACGCCGATCCGCTTTCCGTTCTTCTGGCCGACGGCGCTCTGGCTGGCGCGCGAGTGGCCGCGCCAGCTCGTGCTCGATCGTCTCGACCGGGCGGCCGACCGGGCGATCGGAAAACTGTTCGGCGTGAAATCCGGGTTTGCGGCGCTCGACCGCATCCGTCCGCGCGGGCTCACCGATGCGGTCCATTTCCTCCACCTGGTCGAACGCATGCCCGGCGACAGCTTCGTCAAGGAAGCGTTCTACGACGCCCTCGAGCCGGTGCTCGAACTTCGGCCGGGACGCGGCACGCCCAGCCGGACGCACGCGGCGGTCCGGATGGGAAGAATCGCCTGGCAGCACAGGCCGCTCGATCGCGCGCGTCCGCAGATGCGTGCCGAAATCGGGCGGCCGCCGCAGCGCGTGCGCCCGCTGCCGGTGCGCGAGGGCGCGCGCTGGATCGCACGCGCGCGCGCGGCGATGGTGACGCGAAGCCGCGACATGGACGTGTTTGCGTACGGCGAACCGCGCGACGTTCGCTTGATCGAGGACCGTGCCGGTCTCGCCTTTGCGCTGAACGGACTGAGCGCCGAACGGCGCATGGGCGCACGCGCGACCCACGGCTCGCTGGCGCTCAAGAACGGCGTGCCGATCGGCTACATGGACCTCGGCGTAACGGGGCGCCATGTCGAGATCGCATTCAACCTGTTTCCGACGTTTCGCGGCGGCGAAGCTGCGCACGTGTTCGCCCGCACGCTCGCGATGCTGCGGCGGATCTTTCGTGCCGAATCCTTCGGCATCGACTCGTACCAGCTCGGCCGCGGCAACCGCGAGGCGATCGACTCGGGCGCCTGGTGGTTCTACTACCGGCTCGGTTTCCGCCCGCGCGCGGCCGCGGCGAAGCGCCTCGCACGCCGCGAACTCGCTCGCTGGCGCGCAGACCGCTCCTATCGCTCGAGCAAGGCAACGCTCGAGAAGCTCGCCGGCTTCCCGCTGCGCTACCGGGTCCGCTGACGCCGTGACCGCAGGCTCGGTGAAGATCGGCGGCGCGTCCGGGTTCTGGGGCGACAGCGCGGTGGGCGCGCCGCAGCTCGCAGAAGTGCCGGGAATGCGCTACCTCGTCTTCGATTACCTCGCCGAGCTGACGATGTCGATCCTTGCGGCAGCGCGCGCGAAGAACGCCGAACTCGGCTACGCGACCGACTTCGTCGAGATCACCGCGCGCCAGGTGCTCAAGACCTGTCGCGAGCGCGGAATCCGGCTGATCGCGAACGCGGGCGGCGTCAATCCCGGCGCCTGCGCGCGCGCGCTCGAAAGGCTCGCTGCGGAATTGGGGGTCCAGGCGCGCATCGCGGTGGTCGAGGGAGACGACATCCTGCCGCTCGCGCCGGTGCTGCGCGCGCGCCGCGTGACCGACTTTCAGAGCGGAGGGCGGATGCCCGAGCGCCTGCTGAGCGCGAATGCCTACTTCGGCGCGCTGCCGATCGCGCGTGCGCTTGCGCTCGGGGCCGACGTCGTGGTTACCGGTCGCGTGGTCGACAGCGCGGTAACGCTGGGCGCCCTGATCCACGAGTTCGACTGGACGGCGGACGACTACCGCCGGCTGGCCGCCGGCTCGCTCGCCGGGCACCTGGTCGAATGCGGCTGCCAGGCCACGGGCGGCCTGTTTACCGACTGGAACGACGTTCCCGGTTGGGCGAACATGGGCTATCCGGTGCTCGAATGCGAGGCGGACGGAACGTTCGTTCTCACCAAGCCGGCGAACACCGGGGGCCTGGTGTCGGTACCGTCGGTCGCCGAGCAGATGCTCTACGAGATCGGTGATCCGGCGAACTACGTGCTTCCGGATGTCGTCTGCGATTTTTCGCAGGTGACGATGGAATTGGTCGGCCCGAACCGGGTCCGCGTGCGCGGCGCGCGAGGCAAACCGCCGACCGACGCGTACAAGGTGAGCGCGACCTACGCGGACGGATTTCGTTCCGTCGGCACGCTCACGATCACGGGGTTCGATGCGGCCGCCAAGGCGCGGCGCTCGGGCGAAGCGATCCTGGAAAGGACGCGCGCGATTTTCCAGCAGCTCGCTCTGGGCGACTACGGCGATGTGGATCTTTCGGTGCTCGGCACCGCATCCGCGTACGGACCGCATGCCAAAGCTCCCGAACTGCACGAAGCGGTCCTGCGTCTTGCCGTCGCGCACCGCGACAGGAAGGCACTCGAGATCTTCGCGCGCGAGATCGCGCCGGCGGGAACCTCCTGGTCGCCCGGCACCACCGGGAGCCTCGCGAGCGGGCGGCCGAACGTGGCCCCCCAGATCAAGCAGTTCGCTTTCCTGCTGCCCAAGTCGGAAGCGACACCGCGCGTGACGGTCGAGGGACGAAGCGAGCCGGTCGTCGTTCCGGCGGGTTCCTCGGCCCCGCTCGCGGCCGGTGCGGATGATGAGAAAGGCGCGCCCGCCCTGCCGTCCGACGCGCTCACCGTTCCGCTCGTGCGGCTTGCCTACGGCAGGAGCGGCGACAAGGGCGACAGTTCCAACGTCGGCATCATCGCGCGCAAGACCGAGTACCTCCCCTGGATCCGTGGTCAGGTCACCGCAAGCGCGGTCCGCGACTACATGCGCCATCTGGTCAAGGGAAAGGTCACGCGCTACGCGCTACCCGGCATCGGCGCATTCAACTTCGTGCTCGAGGAGGCGCTCGCGGGCGGCGGCATGGCTTCGCTGCGCAGCGACCCGCTCGGCAAGGGCATGGCGCAGATCGTGCTCTCCATGCCGGTCCGGGTACCGCGGGGATTGCTCTAGTCGGGAAGGTCGTCGAGCGCGACCTGCAGGTGCGCGCAGTCGGCCCACTCGAGCACCCTCCACTCGCCGGCCGTAATTTCGATGAGGTTCAGCGCCGCATTCGGCACCGGAAAATCGCGCCGCGCCGAAAGCTCGCGCCCGGTCGCGTGGCGGTAGACCGAATCCAGCACGCCACCGTGCGTGAACACCAGGACCGGTGAGCCCGCGTGCCGCGCCGCGATTTCGGCAATGCATTGCAGGGCGCGCTCGTGAAAGGCGCGCAGGCTCTCGCCGCTGCGAAAATCGTAGTCGGGCTCCTTCGCCTTGAAGCGCGCGTAGTCTTCCGGGTAGAGCACCTTCGCCTCCGCGTAGGTGAGCGTCTCGAAAAGCCCGTAGTGACGCTCGCGCAAGCGCGGCTCGAGGCGCACCGCGAGCCCCAGGGCCCGCGCACAGGGGCTGGCGGTCTCGCTCGCTCGCCGCAGATCGCTCGAATAGACCGCGGCAAAGGACTCGGGCGCACCGGCCGCCGGGGACGGCGCAAGCGCTCGCGCGATCGCCTCGGCCTGCGCCGCGCCGACCTCGCTCAACGCAACATCGGTCTGACCCTGGACGCGGCCTTCGGCGTTCCACGCGGTCTCGCCGTGGCGGATCATCCAGAGGATCGTCATCATGCGGGTCGGGTCCATAGCGATGCGCGAGGCCGGGATCAAGCTCGACTGACCCGGTTGCGCGCCGCGGCCGGCGATTCTATCGCAGTGCCGGCCGCAAGCGCCGCCTTGCGGTCCACCGGAAACGGCTCCTTCCGATCGGGCGGCGGCATCATGGACGCCGGGTAGTACGCGATCTGGTGCGCCTTGAGGTCGCTCGGCTTCGCGAGCGACAGTCCGCGCCGGTTCGTGCCGCGCGGCACAACCACCTTGCCGTCCACGATCTCCAGATCGGTCCACCAGGTCTTCGCCGGGTTGATCGAGCCGTTGCCGACGCGGTCGTCGAGCCCGATGATGAAGTCGCGCGCGAACGGCAAGTGAATCGCCGCCCACAGGAATGCGCGATGGGCGAGCAGCCCCTCGTGGTTGTAGGGGCAGGTCTTCATGCAGCGACCGCAGGCCGAGCCGTGCGGATTGGTGACGCGGTACCGGGTGCAGCGCTCCACGTCCGGCTTCCACATCTCGTAGCCGTTGAACATCACCTTGTCGCCGAAGGAGATCGCGCTGCAGGGACACTCGCGGGCGCACTTCCTGCAGCGCGCGCACACGTCCTGGAGGCCGAAGTCGACCGGCCGGTCGTGCGCCAGCGGCAGGTCGGTGGTGATGACCGCGCTCTTGAAGCGCGGCCCGACGAACGGATTGAGCACTAGCTCGCCGATCCGCGACAGCTCGCCCAGACCGGCGAGCAGGACGAGCGGCAACTGCTGCACGTCCGAGTCGGCGTTGGTCTGCGAGCGGGCGCCCCAGCCCAGGCTGCGGATGAATGCGGCGACGACACCGCACACTTCGCCGCCCCGCATGTAGGCGCGCATCGACTGTGCGCCCGAGATCCAGTCGTCGCCGGAGGCGCCTTCCATCGTCTCGAAGCCCTGATCGACCAGCATCACGATCGCGTTGCGGTGATACGGCTCGATCGGCCGCCCGTCTTCCTGGTGCGAATACCAGGTGTAGCGCTTCGCCTCGCAGCAGCCTGCGAGGTCGGTACCGAGGTGGTAGAGCAGCGACTTGATCGCGCGCGCGTTCGCCGCCGGGTCGTTGGTCGCGGGATCGCGCGCCGCGGCCGGCTCGCCCCCCTGCCGCGGGACCATGGCGCGGATCAGCTTGACGTACGCATCGGCGATCGGGGTTTTGTAGGCGAAGCGCCAGCGCTCGCGCCTCGCCTTCTCGCCCAGGTCGCCGTGCAGCGCACGGGTGAAGAAGTTGGCCCGCTTGGGCACGCGCGGCACTTCGTCTTCGAGCACGAGCGTGCTCGGCGTCTCCAGGCGCCGGATCTTCTTCATCGGGTAGCGGCTGTCCTCCGAGAGCCTTCGCGCCGCGAGCCGGCGGTTCCACCAGGTCTCGGTTCCGCCCGCGCCGAGCCACCATCGCAGGCCACCGTCGAAAGCGCCGCTCGCGGGCGCAAGCGGCCGATCCGGCGCGAGCGGTTCCGCCGTGGTCACGATGCACGAAGCAAAACGGCCGCCGATGAAGGGCGCGACGAGAGCGCCATTGCGCCAGCGCGCAAGACCCGCGGTGACGAGGATCGGCGCGTGCGAGACCTCGCTCCGGTCGCGCGTGTGCGCGGTTGCCGGCACTCCCAGCCGCCGCAGGAACGAGGCGCTGATCATCGCGATCTCGGCGGCGCGCAACAGCGCGCAGTCGTACTCGCTGCCCTGCAGCCATTGGCGCGCGAGGTTGCCCGGCTCCGGCATGCGGCCGAACTCCACCAGCACCGCGAGCGCCCAGCGGTGACCTTCGATCGGCACGCCGGTCCATGCCGAGTGCGGAATTTCGCAGCAGCCGGCGAGCGAAGCATTGAGGAAGTAGCAGTTCGCCTTGAGCTCGTTCGCGAGCCGCTCCGGATCGCGCGGAACCGGCGCGCGCTCGGGCGCCGGTTCCTCGGCGCGGAACTGCTCGAACAGGGCGATGGTTTCGTTGACGATCCGGCCCAGCGGCGTTGCGCTCGGCGCTGGGAATGCGTCCTCGATCCCGGAAAGATCGGGCGCTTCCGCCGTTCGCGCGATCCGCTCCAGCGGAAACGGTCCGAAATGGACCGGGCGGTGCCTGTTGGAGAAGATCCGCAAGCGGTAGCGAAGTCCGAGCGCGTCGCGGCTATTATGACATCCAGGAATGAAGCGCCCGTACTCTTCGGTCATGTCCCGACTCACCCCGCCGCGCACCGTTTTCTTCGACTGGCATGGCACGCTCGCCGACACCTTCGAGGCGATGTACCGCGCGGTGGACGAAATGCTGCCCCTGCTCGCCGAACTGGGGCTTGCGTCGCGGCTCCGGGAGCCGGGGCACGGCCTGATTCCGGAACACGATGCGTTCGTCGCGCACGTTCGCGCCCACCGCCGGCTGCCGCCCGACGTGAAACGCGAGCGCCGCATCTCGCGCACCGAGATGTTCGAGATCCTGTTCGGGCCCGACGCCGACGCCAAGCACGTCGCCCACGAAGCGTTCGATCGCTGCTACATGCGCCATTTCGGTGCCGTGCAGCCGTTCGAACCGGGGGTGCGCGCGATGCTCGGAAAGCTGCGCTCGGCGGGCCTTGCGACCGGAATGCTCACCAACCGGCGCCGGGCGCTTTTTTCGCGTGAGCTGGGCGAAGTGGACGGCTCGGGATGGAAGGATCTGTTCGACGTCGTCGTCTGCGGCGACGACGTGCGCCGGCGCAAGCCCTCGGCCGACATGGTGCTGCGCGCGCTCGGCGAGCTCGGGAGCTCACCCGGCCCGGAGATCTGGTTCGTCGGCGACAGCACCACCGATACGGTCGCGGCGAAGGAAGCGGGCGTGACCGCGATCTACTACAACGGCGCCAAGTGGGCCCCCGAGCAGCTGGTGCGGATCTTTCCCGGCGGGCATCGCCCCGACGCGATCGCCGGCGATTTTGCCGCCCTGCAGGCGCTCGCATTGCCACCGCGCCGCTGCTCGGGGTAGCGGCGCGGCGATTCACCTCTTCTACCGCGCAAGCCGCGTGTTGGCGAGCGCGAGTCGGTCGACGAGGTTGCGCGCGAGCGCCCGCGTGAGATGCAGTTGCGCGCCCAGGCTCATGCGGTCCAGCGCCGCCGGATCGAATTCGGCGAGCAGCAGCTCGGTCATCGATTCGACCGTCGCGTGGCGCGGCAGCGCGCCGCCCCAGATGTACGCCATCTCGCCGAAGTATTCGACCGGATTGACTACGTTGAGCAGCCGGCCGCCTTTCGTGACCTTGACTTCGCCTTTCGCCAGCAGGAAGAAGCTCTGGCCGGGATCGTTTTCGCGCACGATCACCTTGCCCTTGCCCGCGCGCGTCCAGCGGCCGGCGCGCGCCATCTCCCAGATGTCGGCGTCCGAAAGCAGGGAAAGAACCTCGACGAGCTTGAGCGCGAGGTACTTCTCGCTGTCGGGAATGGCGCCCGGCGCCTGCGCGAGCGGGGTGGCGTTCGAAAGCTCGCGCGCGAAGTCGCTCCAGGCCGCGTAGCGGTACCCGGGTTTCTTCTTCATCGCACGCAGCACCAGGGTATCGATCGCGTCCGGCAGCCCGGCGCGCAGCCGGCTGGGCGGCACGGGATCCTCGTTGAGGATCTTGTGCACCAGCGCCTCGATGCTCTCGGCGGTGAAGGGGCGCTTGCCGGTGAGCAGCTCGTAGAGCACCACGCCGAGCGAATACATGTCGCTGTGGAACGTGAGCTCCTCGCCCGCGATCTGCTCGGGCGACATGTAGAACGGCGAGCCCATGGCGACGCTCTGCACCGCCTGGCTCTTGCGCAGGTAGGCGGCGCCGAAATCGGAGATCTTGATCTCGCTCCCCGCCACGAGGAGGATGTTCGCCGGCTTGATGTCGCGGTGGACGATGCCCTCCCTGAAGGCGTAATCGAGCGCGCCGCAGCACTTGAACCCGATCTGCAGCACTTCGGCGACCGGCAGCAGCGTGTCCGGCGAGACGTGCTGCGACAGGTCGCCCCCGGTCACGAGCTCCATCGCGATGTGGCCGGAGTCCTCTTCCACCACGGCGTCCAGGATTGCCGCGATGTAGGGATGGCGCAGCTTGCCCGCGAGCGAGGCTTCGTTGAGGAACTGCTGCCGATACACGGTGCCGAATTCGGGGTCGAAAAACACCTCGGGTTCGATGGTCTTGAGTGCCACCTCGTTGCCGGTGAACGTGTCCTTGGCGAGGTACACGGTTCCGGTCGCGCCCTTGCCGAGCAGCTTGCGGATATCGTACCGGCCGACTTGCAGGCTGAGGTCCATGGCGGCACAAGTTTAATGGGATTGCCGAGTTACAGTTTGTTACCAAAACTGCACCTCGGCGGCGAACGGCCTTGCTACTCTAGGCGTCAAAGAGGATGAGCCCTCCTGCAACGGAGGATCGCGATGAGCGTAACGAGAAAGATTGCCCTGTTGCTTGCCCTCGCGCTCGTGGGTTCGGCGTTCGCCGATTCTGCGCTCGCGCACGGGCGCAGAAGCCACGCGCGCGTGGGCGTGTTCATCGGCGTTCCGATCGGCTGGCCGTACTGGTACGGGCACCCGTTTTACTACCCGCCGGTTCCGTCGCAGATCGTGGTGGTCCCATCCCAGCCGCGGACCTACATCCAGCGCGAAGGCGCAACCGAGGCGCCGGAAAGCCCCGCTTTCTGGTATTACTGCGCCGATGCCCGCGCGTATTACCCGTACGTCAAGGAGTGCCCGGGTGGCTGGCAGCGCGTTCCGCCCCGACCACCCGGCTGATCGAACCATGCAAGAGAACGTTTCCTCCCTCCGGCGCTGGCCGGCGATCGCCCTCCTCGCCTTGCTCGCGGGGTGCGCGACCGTACCCCCGAGCGGGCCGAGCGTGATGGTCCTGCCCGGAACCGGCAAGAGCTTCGACCAGTTTCGCTTCGATGACTACGAATGCCGCAACTTCGCAAGCAGCCAGATCGGCGGTGCCACTGCCGAGCAGGCCTCCGTCGACAGCGGCGTCAAGAGCGCGGCGGTCGGCACCGCGGTAGGAGCGGTGGCGGGCGGGCTGGTCGGCGGAAGGCGGGGCGCAGCGGTTGGGGCCGGTACGGGTCTCATTGTCGGTTCCGCCGCGGGTGCGGGCGCCGCAGGCGGCTCGGCCTACACCATGCAGCAGCGCTACGACATGGGCTACCAGCAGTGCATGTACGCCAAAGGCCACAAGGTTCCCGTGGCCGGGCGGTTCGAGCAATCGCGCGGCTACCCGGTGTACTCGACGCCGCCGCCCCCGCCTCCGGGCACGCCACCACCACCACCACCGCGCTGACGTTGCCGGAGCAGGCGGGCCGCGCGTGCGGCGGCCTGCATGCAGTTTCCCTCCGCTCGCCTTGCCTGGGCGCTCGCTCGCCGGGGCTAGAATCGCACCCAATTCCCGACCGGCGCATGAGCGATCCCCTCGACTCCGCAGGCGCGCGTGAAGCGGCCGATCCCGCGCCTGCCGTGGCGCGGCCCGACGAGTACGCGCTGCGTTACGAGCCGTGCACGCGGCGGGTGCGGATCGAGGCCGCGGGATCCTGGATCGCAGATACGACGCGCGCGATCGTGCTGCACGAGACGCGCCAGCCGGCCGCGCACTACATCCCGAAGGAAGACATCCGCATGGAACTCCTTCGCAGGACCGACCTGCACACGCACTGTCCGTTCCGCGGCGACGCCACGTACTGGACCCTCGAAGTCGGCGCCGAGCGCATCGAGAACGCCGCCTGGTCCTACGAAGAACCCTACCGCGGCGCCGAAGCGATCCGGGGGCACCTGTCCTTTTACCGCGGCAGGATTGCCGCGCTGTACGAAGGCGACGACGAAGTTCCGTTCCTCGAATCGAACATCGTCAGCATGCACGCCAACCCGATCGCGGGCTGGCTGCTGAAGGACGCATGGAAAGCCGGCTCGGCCGCGGACCTCGCCAGGCAGTTCCTCGGCTTTCTGCGCAGCATCGGCTGCCTCGTGGACCGCAGCACCGTCATCATTCCGACGCTGCATCCGCAGATCTTCGCCACGGTGCTCGTGTGGCGCGCCGACGCCCCCGACATCCGCACCGTCTATGAACCGCACGACATCCTGCACCAGCCGCGCTTCGCCGACAGTCCGTTCGCGCCCATCATTCGCGGCGCCGGCGGCGTGCGCCGGCGACTGGAGGACGCCGACGTGAAGCTCGACTTCCCGGTGGTGCGCGACCTGCACAAGGAGGGCGCGACCGATTACGTCGCCATGCCGCTGCGCTTCAGCGACGGGCAGATCAACGTGATCTCGATGACTTGCTTCGCGCGCGGCGGATTCTCCACCGCGCATCTCGGCCAGATCTACGAGGTGCTGCCGATGCTCGGTCGGCTGTTCGAAGTGCACGCGCAGCGCCGCACCGCGATCGCGCTGCTCGAGACCTACGTCGGGCGCGATACCGGAAGGCGGGTGCTCAACGGCCTGGTGAGGCGCGGCGACGGCGAGCACATCAACGCCGTGATCTGGTTCTGCGACTTCCGTGGCTCGAGCACGCTCGCGGAGAGCATGCCGCGCGATCTCTACCTCGAGCAGCTCAACCGCTTCTTCTACTGCATGGCCGGCGCGGTGCTGAAAAAGGGCGGCGAGGTGCTGAAGTACATCGGCGACGCGGTCCTCGCCATCTTCCCCACTTCAGCCGGCGTCGAGCAGGCGTGCCGCAGCGCGCTGCAGGCCGCTGCCCTCGCGGCGGATCGCGTTCGCGCGAGCAACGCCGAGCACCCGGATTTGCCGCCGATGCGCTTCGGGATCGGCCTGCATATCGGCACCGTCACCTACGGCAACATCGGGGTGCCGCAGCGGCTCGATTTCACGGTGATCGGCGCCGCCGCCAACGAAGCCTCGCGCATCGAGAGCATGACCAAGGAATTGAATCGCGAGCTGCTCGCCTCGGCGGCGTTCGCCGCACACGTGCCGGGCAAGCTGGTTTCGGCGGGACGCCACCGCCTCAAGGGTCTCGAAGGCGACCACGAGCTGTTCGGCCTGCCGGACTAACGACCATCATCCCCCCGCGTGGGCGCCGCGCACCGCTGACATCGCACCGAGATTGGCGAGGTAGAGCGCCGAAAAGCTCGCGACCAGCCCCCACCAGGTGAGCGAGCGCGTCTGCGGTGCCACATCGACGCCGGTGGCTGTGCCGGTGAGCGCGAAGATGAGCCAGATCGCGGCAATCCAGGCGACGATCATTCCCAGCGGAAAGAGCACGTAGCGGCGCGCCCAGGACCAGGGTTGCGTGCCGGCCCACAGCAGGCCGTTCACGAACGAAACACCGATCAGGATCACCAGCACCAGAACCAGCAGCAGGAATATGGCCTCGCCGCCCTGCGGCCCCTTGCCGGGTTGCATCGTGCGCATCCAGTCGAGGACGTACCACAGCGGCACCAGCGAGACGAGCAGCAGCGCGTGCCACGCGATCCACCAGCCGGAGCCGAAGACGAATTTCAAGGCGGTCATCATCGATCGGTCTCCGGCAGGTCGCGCACGACATTATCCGGGTTGCGGCGGACCATGACCATGACCGCATCGCACTCTCAGCCGGCAAGCTCGCCTTCGTGCTGAAATAGTTGCATGGCTGCAATCCGCAGTTCCGTCCACGGAGTTGTTCCTCGCGCGCTTTCACGCGGACTGCTGCTCAGCCTGTTTTGTCAGGGCGCATGGGCGGACGGACCTGCCGAGGCCGGCATGCTCGTCGCCCGACACTACGGCACCGCGGTCGCGCCGCTGGCCGGAGCGCGGTGGACGGGCAGCTTCTCCGGCAGGAACGCTCATGATCTGGCGCTCTTGGTGACAGCGCGCGGCTCCGCTGCGTTCCTGCCCAGCGCCGTGGTGGTGACGCAAGTCCTGCAAGAAGGTCCGGCCACCAGGCCCGCCCGCCTGGATGAACCGGGCGCGGCGGGCGCGCTGGCGGTCGCGATCCTGCATGCCGATCCGGCAAAGCGGGATTTTGGCCAGCCACGCGCCGCACATCTGGTCGTTCATCTCCACCGCGCGGGACTCGCCCGGATGCCGGACTCGGGCGACGTGAAGCGCGTGGCGGCTTCGGCCCTCACGCGGCGGCTGGGCTGCGCGGGCGATGCGCTGGGCGTGCGCACCGAGTCTTCCGCGACCATGTATCTGTGCTGGTCGCGTGGACGGTATCGCCTGGTCGGCGATCCGGATGACTTGCCTTAGGCAAACGAAAAGAACGGCATGACACAGGGGCACGTGCGGATGGAGCCGGGGCAAAGCATCGAGACCTTGACCCGATGGCTCCGGGTCTCTTTCACGGATTGCCGATGTAATCGCGCTTGCCGATCTCGACGCCGTTGTGGCGCAGGATGTCGTAAGCCGTCACGACGTGAAAGTAGAAGTTCGGCAGCGCGAAGCCGAGCAGGTACTGCATGCCCTTCCAATCCACTTCCAGCGGGCCGAGCTTGAGGTGGATGTTCTTCTCCTCGCTGCCGTCGATCTGCGCCGGCTTGAACGAGTCGACGAAATCGATCGTCTTCGCGATCCGCGCCTTGAGGTCGGCAAAGGTCTGCTCGGTGTCCTCGTGCTTTGGTACTTCCACGCCGGCCAGGCGCGCCGCTGCACCCTTCGCGTTGTCGCAGGCGACCTGCACCTGGCGCGTGAGCGTGAACATGTCGGGGTAGAGCCGGCTGGCGAGCAGAACCGCTGGGTCGATCTTCCTCGCCTCGGCATGCGCCTGCGCCTTGTCGAGGATCGCGGCGAGGTTCTTCAGCATGTTGACGAAGCGCGGCGCGCTCGCCTGGTACATCGAGATGGGCATGAATGTTCCCGGGTAAGTTCGATGAAGGAGCCGCGGATTTTACCGCCGACCGGAATGAAACCCGCGTAGTATGAACGCTCAATCGATAGAAGGAGAGCGTGATGAGCACTCAAACTGAAGCGAAAGAGGCGAAAGACCCGATGCGGGACTTGGCATTGCAGATCTATGTCGGGCTCGCGTGCCACGCCTACGGCGACGTCGGCGGCACGGAACGCGCGCGGCCGCAGCCCAAGGCGCTCGCCCAGTTGAGCTTCAAGCTTGCCGAGGCATTCCAGGCCGCCGACGGCGAGTTCAATCCGATCACCATCGCCGCCGCGGCTGCGACGAAAAGCGCGGCCCCATTCGACGCCGGGGACCTCGATCTCGGCAGCCTGCATACGCGCCGCTAGCCGCCAGGTCTGCGCTGCCCTCCCCACTTCACGGCTCGACCCCCGGTTCCGCGCGCTTCCCGCACAGCACACCGTCCTTCGCCAGCTTCCCGATCGCATCGCGCGACCAGCCGAGGCACTCTCGCAGCACGCTCTCGTTGTGCGCGCCGAGTTCGGCCACGAAACCGCGCGCGCCGGCCGGCGCCTCGCGCAGCCGGAACGGCGGATTCGGCGCCAGGAATTCGCCCGCGCCGTCTTTCACCGTTGCGAGCAGACCGCGCTCGGCCGCGTAGGGCGTGGCCATCGCCTCGCCCACGGTCTGGTAGCGGGCGCAGGGCACGCCGTCCCGGTTCATGATCGCTTCGCACTCGGCCGCGGTCTTGTCCGCCGCCCATGCATCCAGTTCGGCCATCAGCGCGTCCCAGTTGTGGGTGCGCGACTCGTGGCTCGAGAACCGCGCGTCGGTGAGCCACTCCGGATGCCCGGCCGCGCGCGCCATGTCCGCGAAGTTCGCCGCCGTGATCGGCGCCACCATCACGAAACCGTCGAGCGCGCGCGTCGCCCGGTAGATCGGCCGGCGTCTCTGTGGAGGGAACTGCGCCGCGGCGCACTCGAAAGCGAGCATGCCCAGCATCGCGTCCATCAGTGCGCAGTCGATGTACTCGCCGCGGCCGGTCCGCGCGCGCCGCACCAGCGCCGCGCAGATCGCACCGAACGCGTGCGCTCCGGCGAGGTAGTCCGCGGTGAAGATCCCGGTCTTGAGCGGGCGCTCGGCATGGTCCTGGTAGCCGAGGTGCGCCAGATCGTAGCCGCTCGCCGCCTGCACGACCGGCGCGTAAGCGGAACGCTCGCGCGCCGCCCCGGTCTGCCCGAAACCCGAAATCGAGCAGTACACCAGCCTCGGGTTCTCGCGCTCGAGCCTCGGATGGTCGAACCCAAGGCGCGCCATCACGCCGGGGCGGAAGTTCTCCACCACGACATCGCACTTGGCGACGAGCGCGTGCACCAGTTCGCGCGCCGCCTCGCGCTTCAGATCCACGCACAGGCTCTGCTTGCCGCAATTGAGGATACCGAAGTAGGCGCTGCGACCGTCGCGCAGCGGCTCGCGCCCGCGCATGAAATCGCCCTCGGGCGGCTCCAGCTTGATCACTTCGGCGCCGAGGTCGGCGAGCATGCGCGTGCAGTACGGCCCCGCGATCATCGCGGTGAAATCGAGCACCCGGATTCCGTGCAGCGGCATGATCCGATTCTAGCGTTCCCGCGCGCGGGGCTCGCCAGCATGGCTGCGTGCACGGTATGCTTGCGCGCAGGCCATGCGCGAACGCAT
>Ga0137796_10000255_pt1 | contig 34117 bp, 38 predicted proteins | sample OV2TP3_FD_97704 | JGI IMG/M metagenome (GOLD analysis project Ga0137796, IMG submission 97704) | reverse complement strand
GAACGAACGTTTCCGGAAATCCCTCGTCGGTCTGCGTCAGCCGGTCTCCCTGCTCCAGCAACTCCTGAACGGTCGCGGCGTCGGTTGGGCACGGCGCCCCCCAAAAGCACAGCGCCAAACAGAATACCCTCGCCCCTTGAGGGAGAGGGTTAGGGTGAGGGGTTGGAAGTGACGCGGACATCACGCGGTCCCGAAGATGTGTGCTCGCAAGCCCCTCAATCTCATCCTGTCACACTTGCCGCGGGGCTTAACATCCGTGTTCAGGCGCGCGTGGCTTCATGCGCGTCGCCTGTAACACGTTGTTAGGCCTGCCCTCGCCTTGCTTGAGTGTATTGCCATCTGCAACCTTCGAGCAGTAAGAAACAATTGAGGTCGACATTGATCAAGATGACGACACGCGTTGCAGCCACCGTGGTCATGACCCTGCTATAGCCCTGCGCCCTGAATTTTTGTGATTCCCTCGTTACCTGAATCCATCATTCCTCTTAACGTCTTGTCTTCTGCAAGAGGTAGCTGCATCACCGACCCGAGCATCGCGCCGTAGGCGTGTTTTTCTCCGGAAAAACTGCGGCTGATGACGCCTCTTACGACGGCGCCATCACCACCAAGTATCGGCCCGCCGCTCATCTTGCCTGGTACTTTTGCCCGGAAATCGAAACAGGGCCCCGGCGTTGGCACATCCTTCCGTTGGTGATTGTCGGGAAACACATCCATTACCTCCCCGACAGAAACATATAAATCTTGCTCGAAGTCTGGAGCCGTTAGCCTTCCAGCTTCTCTCTCTAAGGGTATGTCGTCCATTTCCGCATAGCCGAAGGCGAATGCCTTCTCCCCTCTGACAAAGCGATTTAGCGAAAGATTAAGTGGCTGATGCCCGGTGCCATCGGACATCAAGGGTATTTTGCAGATGGCTATGTCGGTCAGGATGTCGAAAGTTTCATTCTCATGTAGTAACGGGCTGTCTTTCCATTCCCCCCAGTACCAGCATTGCTCAAATGGAACAAATAGGTTGCCCGTGTACCCATAGGCTGGACTGATAGGTATCAAAACGCCCATACGCATGTCCTCCATAAATCTGATGGTATTACCACCCCTCACAACTTTCCCGTATTTTCGATCTTGTGGATCGAGAAGAACATGGCAGGCCGTGATGAGATAGCCGGTACAGCTGATCACGAAAGCTGTCCCTATGCATCTGATAAAGTTTTCACCTTCGACCCAGGCCACGACCGGGAGAATGCTTTGCTTCATCAGAAAATCTGTTGAACCGAACGAAGTGAAAAGCTCGTGAACGCTGTTTGTCGTCGGGCTCGAGGTCATCAACTCCATTTGGCTTTCGTACGAAAAAAAATCTGACCCAAAGCCTGCCCGAGGTTTGAGCGTGAGTCCTTTTATACCGTGAATGTGCCAACCACCGTCCTGGTTTTTCCGCCACAGGCTTTTTAAGATCGCGACTTCCGGCATTTGGTTGTTCGTCTTGCTCCTAGTGTTGCCTAACGGTCACAATGAGGGGCGCGCGCCGCTCTTGCGCGCGTCCATTTTCGAACGCGTTGTTAGATCGCAACACTTTGCCTATTTCGCTGATATGTGGAATTTGGAACGCAATGCGAGATCGGCCTGTGGATTAGGGGCTTCCCTCGCGAGCCACATGTCCTGATACATCATTTGATTCTTGCCGAAAAGCAGCACCTGATGACTTGTAGATCCAATGTTACTGAAGCTTGAGTTGCCACGCCCTTCCACATACTTGTCTAAGGTCTCGATTTCCATCATCACAGGTTCTACGTCTTCGGGGTAGATTCGGTAGCCGAAGAAAACACCGGGACCGTCAATGTGCCAGAGCCGCCAAAAATAATGAGTGCCATAGGAGCCCCGCATACGCGTAAGCACCCCCTCGATGATTGGTTTGCTCGGATCGACATACCAAATCATGGTTTCTTGGTTCGGTAGAAACGTAACCCGAAAACTTCTTTTGTCTACCCCTTCAACAGAATAGGAAATTGGCTCTTTCGGAGATGACCAGAGCGAAAGCACACATCCTTTGAGTCCGAACAGAACAAATAGGATCACGAGAACGCCAATTGCGCCCTTCGATAGAACCCCCTTCAGCTTTCGAATCGACTCTGTCATCGTTGCGATCTAACTATGGATTATCTGGTTCCGTATAAGACCCCCAGCCCTTCCGCGGACTCACAGCGAATCCACGGGACTGCGCACGCCTTTTCCGCCCCGATTCAACACGTGGGTATAGATCACGACACGCCAAAAGTTGAAGACGGATCCCCCTCACCCTGGCCCTCTCCCTCGGTGGGGAGAGGGGAATATTGCTGGACTCAATTCATAAGGCGAGACTGCTTCGCTGTACTCACAATGACAGCCCTCCTCATCCTCGTCCTCAAATGGGGAAAGGGGGAGTCAGGTCACAACGCGCGGAAGACGGCCAGGAGATCGCTGAGCGCCATCAGTTTCGTCTTGAGCGTTTCCCGTTCGGTCTTGATCTTCCGCCGCAGGACGGTCTTGTTGGCCCTCGCCTTCTGGTAGGAGGCGGCCAGCTTCAGAATGCGCCCGCACTCTTCCTCGACTTTCCGTTTGACCACAGGGTTAACGGCGAGCGTCTCCATGACTTTGGCCCGGGCCTCGGCCAGAAAGGCCTGATGCGCTGTCTCGGGAAACGACTCCCGCAGGGCCTGATCGAGGGACCGGTCCAGGGTCTGCGCGAGAAACACATACAGGCGGACGACAGTCTCGGTGATCTCGATATGACGCGCCGAGGCGGATGGTGCAGCCATGCACGGACCTCCTTATTGCTTCTGGCCGGCTGTGCAGGCGGGACAGCGGCAGAACTTGTTGCGCAGGATGGAAAAGGAGTAGAGGCCCGTATCGTGGCCGTCGCTCCAGCGGAACCGCAACGCGTACCGTCCGACCGGTTCGATGTCCTGGACCGCGATGAACATGGGGATGCTGTCCGGCTTGATCCTGAGCTCGCCCGTCCATTCGTCCGTGCAGGCGGCGCAGGGGCAATGCTGGCGGAGGTAGCGGATCGGGTAGACGCCCTTGTGGCCGTCGCTCCATTCGATGCCGAGGACCCCGTTCTCGGTCCAATCCATGTCCTTGGGTTCGACGGCGTCACTCATGGCTTGTTCGTTCTGTCTTGATCGGCCGTCACGCCCCTATTCCTGATCCAATGGTACGCCCCGTAGGCGGACGCCAGCACGCCCGTCACCAGCAGACCGAGCGCCGTCTGCAGGATCGCCTCCTGCTTCTCCGTCAGCCCGTAAATCCCCAGAACGAAGCCTGCGGCCACAAACGCCTTGCCGGTGAACCGGGCGATCACGCCGCCGTAGCCGACATGCTCTGCGCTCATGCTACCTCTCATCAGCCCCCCTCCCCTTTGTAAGGGGAGGCAAGGTGGGGTAGAGCCTGACGAACTCTACCTCCCCGTTCCCCTCCTTACAAAGGAGGGGGTGCATAATTGGCACGGGCGCCACGCCGGTACGCCGCCGGCCTCTCCGCCGCGAATAGCCACCGCGTTCGCGGCATGCGCCGGCCGGCCACGCACTCCACATAGAGCTCGATGACCTCGTACAATTCGTTGCGAATGGCCGCCGTGGGCTTGAGGCGGGGCAAGCGGGACAGATCCATGCGGAGCGCCTGGCGGAAAAACGCCAGGCACGCCGGCGACACGGCCGGACACCGCACGGGCTCCCGCCGGACGCAGACCAAACAGACCGTCCCGCCCGCGCGCGGCGAGAAAAACCAGGTCCCGCCGTTGGCCCTCACCTGGCAGGCATTGCACCGATCCAGGTGCGGCAGGTAGCCCGCGAACCGTAGAATCTCCAACTCGTAGAGGGCCGCCGTGAGCGCGGGATCGCCACTGGCCTCGACCGCCCGCAAGCCTTCCAGCACCGCATGGAACACGCGCGGCACCGCGTCGCCGTCGGCCGTCACCGCCCCCGCCAGGTTGGCGAGCCGGGCCGCGCCGGTGATCGCCTCGAGCGAGGCCCGGATGGCAGGAAAGGCGTGGCGGATGTCGGTCTGGGAGACGCGATACAGGGTATCGCCCGGCTTCTCAAACAGCACGAGGTCACAGTGGACGAAGGGCTCCAGGGCGCTGCCGAAACGGCTCTTCATCCGCCGGGCCCCCCGGGCAACCCCCCGGACCTTGCCGTATCGCAGGGTGAAGAAGGTGACGATCCGGTCGGCATCCCCCCACTTGCGGCTTTTGAGCACGACGGCGGGAGTCTTGAGGAGGGGCATCCTCTTCCGATTCCTACTTCAAGTGCGCGAGGACGGCCGTGGCCAGGGTGAGATAGATCGCGATCCCCGTGATGTCATTCGCCGTGGTCACGAAGGGGCCGGCGGCGACGGCCGGATCGACGCCGTAGCGCTTCAGGACGACCGGCATGATCGTGGCCATGGCCGTGGACACGACCAGCGCGCACACCATGGCCACGCCGACGACGAGCCCCAGCGTCAGATTGATGTGCATGACGGCGGCCGCCGCCAGCGCCACGACGCCGCAGAGCAGACTGATGAGAAACCCGATCGTCACCTGCCGCAGGAAGACCTTTCTCACATCCGACAATTCGATCTCCCCCGTCGCCAATCCGCGGATGATCAGGGTCGAGGACTGCAACCCGACGTTCCCCCCCATGGCGGCGATGACCGGGATGAACGTCACCAGGGCCACCACCTCCTGGATCGTGTGCCGGAAAAACCAGAGAATCACGCCCGACACCATGCTCCCGATCAGGTTGGTCAAGAGCCACGGGACCCGGAGACGGAGCGACTTGATCACCGGCGAGTGCAGGAGCGCCTCTTCCTCCTCGCTCTTCGTCCCGGACATCTTCAACATATCCTCGGTGGCGGCGTCATGGATGATGTCCACCACGTCGTCCACGGTGATGATCCCGACGAGCGTATTGTCCTTGTCCACGACGGGGATCGCGAGCAGGTTGTACCGGGCCACCAGCTTGGCCACCTCCTCCTGATCGGTGTCGGTGGCGACGCTGATGACCTCCCGCTTGATCATGGTCCCGAGGCGGGTATGCGGAGCCACCTGCAGGAGCTGGCGCAGCGAGAGCACGCCCAAAAGCTTCTCGTCCTTGTCGGTGACGTAGACGTAGAATACGTTGCCAGTGTCCTTGGCCCCCTGGAGCTTGCGGATCGCCTCTTCCGCCGTCGTGTACTCCGGCAGGGAAAAATATTCCGTCGTCATGATGGCGCCGGCGGTCTTGGGCTCGTATTGCAGGAGGTCCTTGACCTCCGCCGAGTCCTCCGGCTTCATCAGCTTGAGGATCTCCTGGGAGCGTTCCTCAGGCAGGCAGGTCAGGACGTAGGCCTGGTCGTCGTCCGGCAGGTCCCTGATCAGCATGGCGATATCGGCCGCGGGGACGTCCGCCAGGGTTTCGCCGATGTCCCCTTCGTCCATCTCGCTCAACACCTGGGCCTTGCCGCCGTCGAGCTTGATGAGTTCGAAGACCGTCCGCTTCTCCTGCGCGGTGTTCAGGTGGTGCAGGACCTTGGCGACGTCGGCCGGATGCATCTTGGAGACCATGCGCTCCAGGTTGCCGATGGCGCCGCGGCGCAGCAGGCGGCCCACGGAGTCCAGGATCACGTCGAACCGGCTCTTGGCGTCGATCCGCTCCATCAATACCCCAGCTCCACGAGCATGCGCTCGTCCTGCCGCCACGCCTCCTTCACCTTCACCCAGAGCTCGAGGAACACCTTCATGCCGAAGAGGTTTTCCATGTCGATGCGGGCATGGGTGCCCACCGCCTTCAGGATCTCGCCATGCTTGCCGATCACGATGGCCTTCTGAGAGTCCTTTTCCACATAGATGGTCGCGCTGATCCTGGCGAGCTTCCCTTCCTCCTTGAAGGACTCGATGGCGACCGCCACGGCGAACGGCAGCTCGTCGCGCGTCTTCTGGAGGAGCTTCTCCCGAATGATCTCCGCCGCGAGCACGCGCATCGGCTGATCCGTCACCACATCCTCCGCAAAGTAGGCCGACCCTTCCGGCATGCGGGCCAGGGCCAGATCCAGCAGGCGATCCACGCCGTCGCCGGTCTTGGCCGAGACGGGCACGATCTCGGCGAACGCGTGCATCCGGCTGTATTCGTCGATCAGCGGCAGCAGGCGCAGTTTCTTGACCAGGTCCACCTTGTTGACGACGAGGACCACCGGCACGTCCCGCTCCTTGAGCCGCTCGAGCACGAACCGGTCCCCGGGCCCCGGCGACTCCATGGCCTCGACCATGAAGAAAGCCAGGTCCACTTCATCGAGCACGTGCAAGGCCGCCTCGACCATGCGCTTGTTGAGTTCGAACTTGGGCTTGTGGATGCCGGGTGTGTCGAGGAACACCATCTGGGCACCGGGCAGATGCTTGACGCCGAGGATCCGGGTCCGGGTCGTCTGCGGCTTGTCCGAGATGATGGCGACTTTCTCGCCGAGGATGCGGTTCAGGAGCGTCGACTTCCCCACGTTCGGCCGGCCCACCAGCGCGACGAAACCGGAGCGGTAGCCTGGAATATTCATGACGGTTCGTCACGAAACCGCGCAGACGCGTCGCGAGACGGGCGCGTGGAGCCGCAAGGGACCGAGGCGTACTTGAAACAGTACGTCGAGGGACTGAGCGGCGAGCCCGCCCGTCGCAGCAGCGTATCCGCGGTTGCAGTAGAAGCGTTCATGAATATTCCAGGCTGTGGCACGGCCACGCTCACGGGCGCTCCTTCTTGCCGGGCGGGATCAGGAAGACCGTTTCGCCTTCCTTCACCAGACCGAGCCGGTCGCGGGCCAGGCCTTCCAGCGTGGCGGGGTCGTGCTTGACCGCCTCGATGTTCTTTTTCAGGCGGGCGTTCTCTTCCTCGATCGCCTTGATCTCCTCGGCGATCTGCCCCTGGGTCCGTTTCATATTGAGGTACTTCATGTAGCCCATGGTGTCGAAGAAAAATTCATAGGTGAAGTAGCTCATCAGGAGAAGTCCGCCGACCAGATAGACCGTCCAACGCCGTTTCTGCCTGGCCTTGAGGGTCGTCCGCCGCTGGTTCGGCCTCGTCCTCATCCTCCCGCCTTTCCCGCAAAGACCGCGCGGCCCCGATAACGCGCGGCGTCCTCCAGTTCCTCCTCGATCCGCAGCAGCCGGTTGTACTTGGCCGTCCGGTCGGTTCGCGACAGCGAGCCCGTTTTGATCTGGCCGGCATTGACGCCCACGGCCACGTCCGCGATCGTGACGTCTTCGGTCTCCCCCGACCGGTGCGACACGACAGCCGTGTAGCCGGCGCGTTTCGCCATCTCGATCGTCTCCAGCGTCTCGGTGAGCGTCCCGATCTGGTTCAGCTTGATGAGGATCGAGTTGCCGAGCCCCTCCGCGATCCCCTTCGCGAAGATCTCCGGATTGGTCACGAAGATGTCGTCCCCGACGAGCTGCATCCGCTGTCCCAACCGCTCGGTCAGCATCTTCCAGCCCTTCCAGTCCTGCTCGCTCAGCCCGTCCTCGATCGACACGATCGGATAGCGGCGGACGAGGCCCTCATAATATTTTATCATGTCCTCGCTGGAACGTTGCGCCTGGGCTTCGCCCTTCATCACGTACCGCCCGTTTTCGTAGAACTCGCTGGCCGCGGGGTCCAGCGCCAGGGCCACATCCTGGCCCGGCTTGTAGCCCGCCGTTTCGATGGCCTGCACGATGAGCGCCAGGGCTTCTTCGTTCGAGCGGAGGTTCGGCGCGAAGCCGCCTTCGTCCCCCACGGCGGTGCTGAGGCCCTTCTTCTTCAGCAGGGCCTTGAGGGTGTGAAAGACCTCGGCGGCCATCCGCAGGGCCTCCGCAAACGTGGGCGCGCCGACCGGCACGATCATGAACTCCTGAAGGTCCAGGTTGTTGTCCGCGTGCGCGCCACCGTTGATCACGTTCATCAAGGGAACAGGCAGCTCGTGCGCGTTCGCGCCTCCGAGGTAGCGGTAGAGCGATAGTCCGGCCTCATCGGCCGCGGCCTTGGCCACAGCGAGCGACACCCCCAGGATGGCGTTCGCGCCCAGTTTGCCCTTGTTAGGCGTGCCGTCCAGTTCGATCATTTTCCGGTCGATCCCGGCCTGATCCGCCGCATCCCGTCCCAGCAGCGAGGGCGCCAGGACTTTCTGCACGTTGGCGACGGCATTCCGGACGCCCTTGCCGAGATAGCGTTTCTTGTCGCCGTCGCGCAGTTCGAGGGCCTCGCGCGTGCCGGTGGACGCGCCGGATGGCACCGCCGCCCACCCGCGCGCGCCGGATTCCAGCGCGACGTCCACCTCGATCGTCGGGTTCCCCCGCGAGTCCAGAATCTCCCGCGCCCTAATCTCCGCAATCCCGCTCATTCGATTTCCATCCCCGTACTGGCGGGTCCTGCCCCCGCATAGCCCAGCGCAGCTGGGCGTTTCGCCGTCGAAGTCCCGGAACCCGGCTGTACGCCCCACGCTGCGCCTGGGCGCCCATGCGGTGTCACCCGCCTAAGAACCCGCTAGTTTCCCCAAACTTTTCCGTTCAGCCCTGCGCCGCATAGTCGAAGACTTGAGTTTCCACCACACGCGACGGCTTTTTCTGTCCCCACACCGTCTTTTGTAACCGCTCGACCGTCTCCGGCGCATAAAGCCGCTCCCCGCACTGAGAGCACACCCGTGCCGGGACATGTTCAACGACGACTAACTTATCGCCGAGCTGGAGCGTATAGGTAACCGACTGTTCCGTCATAGGGGATCCGCATAGATCGCAATTCATAATCAGCCCGTCACAACGATCACACCACCTGGAACGATTGTCCCAAAGGTTGAAAACCCGCCGTTTCCTGTCGTTCGAGTTTGGACCGGATCTCTTCAAATCGCTTAACTGTTTCTTTGGAATACAGACGCTCTCCGCAGCGAAGGCAGATCTCTGCATGCACCTTCAGAACGGCAGTATGGACACCGCCTCGCAGAAGCTTTTCGACCTCTTTCTCAATCAGTTCACCACCACAAACCGGACATTTCTCGAATGGCATCATGGAGACTTCCTCCTCTGCCGCCAGTTGATCCACCGATCAGGATCGGGGCGGTACACCGTAATCAGCACAGCTCCTTGAGTTCGCTCATTATACGCCCACACAGTATGCACGGGATCGCCTCCGGACGTCGGACCATAGATCAAGCAACTCGGATACGGCTTGCTCGTCGGATAGTCTTCAATAACTTCGCCCCCAAGAACCGAGCGGGTGATTTCATCAAATGTAAGCTTGTCTGCTTGCGCTTCTTCGTCAGCATGATCCGTGATCCGAACTCGATTGGCCTGAACTGCCTCCCGGATCGCGGCAATATTCATTCAGGCCTTAAGGTCATCCGCCACTCGAATCTCCCGCGCCCTGATCGCCGCAATCCCGCTCATGCTTCAGTCCTCAAGGGAATATTGATGAAGGGGTGGCGCCGCATGGGACCCGGGCGGAGCGGAGGGCCGTACAGCCCGGTCTGCGTGCCTTGTAGGGCGAAACGGCCTGAGCACGTCCGGGTGATGCGGTGACAGGACCCGCGCTGCTTCGTTCATCCAACCCCTCACCCTAACCCTCTCCCTCAAGGGGCGAGGGGAATGAAATCTCATCCCGCTAGTTTCCTCTTGAGCAACTCATTCACCTTGGCCGGGTTGGCTTTCCCGCCGGACGCCTTCATCACCTGCCCCACGAAGAACCCGAACACCGCATCCTTGCCGCTTTTGTATTGGGCGACCTGCTGCGGATTCTTGGCCATCACCTCGTCGATGATCTTCTCCAGCGCGCCCTCGTCCGACACCTGCACAAGCCCCTTGGCCTTGATGATCTCGGCGGCGCCCTTGCCGGTCTTGCACATCTCTTCAAGCACCGCCTTGGCAATCGGCCCACTGATCTCGCCTTTACGCTTCAACTCCGAAAGCGCTCCGAGCTCGCCGGCGGGGACGCTTTTCCAGAATTCCTTGGTAAAGCCCGGCAGGTCAACGGTGATCCAATTGGCGATGTCTTTGCTGATGTCGGTCTTCGACGCTCCGCTCGCGCAGGCGGCTGTTACCGACGCCACGAAATACTTCGCGACAACCGGATCGGCCGTTAAAACACCGGCTGTATATTCAGTCAGGCCGAATTCATTGACGAAACTCTTGTGCATGGCGTCCGACAGCTCCGGCAGCGTCTTCCGTATCACCTCGACCATCTCCGTCGTGATCCGCAGCGGAACCAAGTCGGGGTCCGGGAAGTAGCGATAGTCGTGCGCCTCTTCCTTGCTCCGCATCACCGCGGTCTCGCCCTTCTCCGTATCCCAGAGCCGCGTCTCCTGAACGACCTTCCCGCCTTCGTCCAGGACCTTCGCCTGCCGCTTGATCTCGTACTCCATCGCGGCCTTTACGAACTTGAAGGAGTTGATGTTCTTGAGCTCGACCTTGGTGCCAAGCTCCTTCGAGCCAGCCGGCCGCAGCGAGAGGTTCGGCTCGCACCGCAGGCTCCCCTCCTCCATGTTCCCGTCGCAGACCCCCAGGTAGACCAGGATGTCGCGCAGCGTCTTGAGGTAGGCGACCGCCTCATCCGGCGAGCCCATGTCCGGCTCGGTGACGATCTCGAGCAGCGGCGTGCCGGCCCGGTTCAGGTCCACGTGCGACGCCCCAGCGATCCCGGTGTGGAGGTTCTTGCCCGCGTCCTCCTCCAGATGCGCCCGCCGAATGCGGATGCACTTGGCCGTCCCGTTCTGCCCGATCTCCAGCCACCCGTGCTCGCAGATCGGCAGCTCGTACTGCGAGATCTGGTAGTTCTTCGGCAGGTCCGGATAAAAGTAGTGCTTGCGGGCAAACCGGTTCATCGGCGCGATGGTGCAGTGCAGCGCGAGCCCCGTGCGGACGGCGAACTCGACCGCCTTGCGGTTGATGACCGGCAGGACGCCCGGCATGCCGAGGCACACCGGGCACGTCTGGGTATTGGGCGCGGCGCCGAACGCCGTGCCGCAGCCGCAGAACATCTTGGATGCGGTCAGGAGCTGCGCGTGCACCTCCAGCCCGATGACGACTTCATACGCCATGGTTCAGTTAGGCGCGTTCCTTTCTCATGGCTTCTTTGCCGGCCTCGAATGCCGCCGTCAGGACCGTCTTCTTCTCATTGATGAACTGCTTGCCCTGTTCGACAGCCTTCTCGATGGTCGCCTTGGCCTCCTTAGCCTTCTCCAGCGCTTCCTCCTCGGCCTTCTCTGCATAGTTCTTAAGCAGCTTCCTGGTCTCCGCCCCTGACTGGGGCGCCAACAATAAAGCCGCGCCGACGCCGATGATGGCCCCGGCTAGAAACGCGAACGCAACCGCTCCTGACGAAAATCCGTTGTCTTCAGCCGCCATTTGAAGGACCTCCTTGTTGATGTGACTCCGCCTTCTGTGTGAACACTCCATATGCCGCCCGAAATCCTGCCAGCAGACTGCCGACGTTCGTCAGCAGCGTGCCGGCCCCTCCACGGAAGAGCCCGTGCACCTGGTTGATCGTCTGCCCGACCTCGCCCATCGCCTCGCCCAGCACCCGCGCGCGGGTCGCAGCTTCCCGCATCTCGGTCGCCACCTGGTTCATGTTCTGAGCCGCCTGCGTCGCTTCCCGGAACAGGACCGGCAGGTCCTCGTTCATGCGCCGTAAGAGCCGTTCCGATTCCTCGGCCGTCTTGCGGAGCTGAACCAGCATCGGCACCAAGACGGCCACGAGCACCACCGCCACCACCGCCACGATCCCTGCTGCAATCTCCATCAACATATGCGTCCTCCCGTCGCTACGTTAAACGTTATACGTTATTCGTTAATCGTTGACTCGAGACAACTCCGATTAACGTTTAACGATTAACGGGGAAGCCTCTTACAGCGGAGGCTTCCTCATGTGCCAGTCCGTCGCCTGCTCGTAAGCGTGCGCCGCGCGGAGGATCTTCTCCTCCTCGAACGGACGCCCGATGACCTGCAGGCCGATGGGCAGCTTCCCGCTGCTGAGCCCGCAGGGCACCACGATCGCCGGCACCCCGGCCAGATTCACCGAGATCGTGTAGATGTCCGACAGGTACATCTGCAGCGGATCCTGCAGCTTCTCGCCGAGCTTGAAGGCCGGCGTCGGCATCGTGGGCGTCACGATCACATCGACCTCCTTGAACGCCTCGTCGAAATCGCGCTTGATCAGCGTACGGACGGCCTGCGCCTTGCCGTAGTAGGCATCGTAGTAGCCGGCCGACAGCGCGTAGGTCCCCAGCATGATGCGGCGCTTCACTTCCGCGCCGAAGCCCTCCTGCCGGGTCTTCATGTACGTCTCCAGGAGGCCCTTCTCCTTCGCAGCCCGGTACCCGTACTTCACGCCGTCATACCGGGCGAGATTGGAGGACGCCTCCGCCGTGGCGATCAGGTAGTACGTCGCGATGGCGTACTTCGTCATCGGGAGCGAGATCTCCCTGATCTCGGCCTTGAGCTCCTGCATCTGGATGATCGCCGTCCGCACCGCGACCTCCACTTCGGGATCCAGCCCTTCGGCGAAGAACTCCAGCGGCACGCCGACCTTCATCCCCCGCAGGTTGAACTTGAGCGCCTTCTGGTAGTCGGGTACCGGCACGTCGGCCGACGTGGAGTCCAGGGGATCGTGCCCCGCGATGATTTGCAGCATCAGGGCCGCGTCCCGCACGTCCTTCGTGATCGGGCCGATCTGGTCCAGCGACGAGGCGAAGGCGACCAGCCCGTAGCGCGACACGCGGCCGTAGGTGGGCTTGAGCCCCACCACGCCGCAGCAGGCCGCCGGCTGCCGGATCGAGCCGCCGGTGTCCGAGCCCAACGCCGCCACGCAGAGATCGGCGGCCACGGCCGCGGCCGAGCCCCCGCTGGACCCGCCTGGAATGCAGGCCAGGTTCCAGGGATTCCGCGTCGGGCCGAACGCCGAATTTTCGGTCGAGGAGCCCATTGCAAACTCGTCCAGGTTCGTTTTGCCGATCAGGAAGTAGCCCAGCTCCTTCAGGCGGGAGACCACCGTCGCATCGTAGGGCGGCACGAAACCCTCCAGCATGCGGGAGCCGCAAGTCGTCTTGACGCCTTCCGTGCAGATGTTGTCCTTGACCGCGATCGGCATGGCCATCAGGGGCGTGGTCTTCCGCCAGCCGCGCAGCCTGTAGTCGAGGTCGTTGGCCTCCTTCATCAGCGCGTCTTTCCTGGCCGTCGTGATGTAGGCCTTAACCTTGGATTCGGCGACGGTGATGCGCTGGCAATAGGCCTTGACGATCTCGACGGCGGAGATCTCCCCCTTGGTGAACTTGTCCCTGAGCTCGAAGAGCGTCAGCTTCCGGAGCGACATCAGGAGACCATCCTGTTCTTCTCGTCCACTTTGATGATCCGGGGCTCGTGCCGCTTGATCTCGTCTTCGTTGTAGAACTCGTAGCAGAAGACGATGATCTTGTCCCCGATGGCGCCCTTGCGGGCCGTGGGGCCGTTCAGCGAGATGGCGCCGCCGCCCCGCTCGCCGGGAATGACGTAGGTCGTGAACCGCTCCCCGTTGTTGAGGTTGGAGATGACCACGGCCTCGTACGGCAGGATGCCGGCCGCCTCCAGCAGAGCCTCATCCACGGTCAGGCTCCCCTCATACTCCAGGCAGGCGTCGGTGACCGTCGCCCGGTGGATCTTCGATCGCAGCATTTGTCGAAACATCGTGTGAACCCTCGTTATTCGCTAATCGTTATACGTTATACGTGAACCCAATCGAACCTGGAATTTTCTTCCTCCGTTTAACGATTAACGCTTAACGTTTAACGGTCCTCTAGTATCTTCGGTACTCTGAAAAATCCGTCCGCCTGGTCCGGCGCGTTGGCCAGCGCCCGCTCCTGCGTCAGCGAGGGCCTCACCTCATCCTCGCGAAACACGTTGTCGGTCGGGAGCACGGTCGCGGTCGGCTCGACGCCGGCGGTCTCCACTTCTTTGAGCTGATCCATGTGCGTCAGGATTCCGCTGAGCTGCCGGGCGAAAGTCGTCTTCTCCTCTTCGCTGACCTCCAACCGCGCCAGCCTGGCGACATGCTCGACCTGCTCCTTGCTGATTTCCATTATTCCACCGTCACGCTCTTGGCCAGGTTCCGCGGCTGGTCCACGTCGGTCCCCCGCAAGACCGCGATGTGGTAGGCCAGCAATTGCAGCGCGACCGCAAAGGGAATCGGACTCAACAACTCCGGTACCTTGGGGATAGTAAACACCGCATCTGCGATCTGGCCGAGGTCCCGCTCCCCCTCACTCACGAAGGCGATCACCGGGGCATTGCGGGCCTTCACTTCCATCAGGTTGCTCACGGTCTTCTTGTACAGGCGATCGCGCGGCGCCAGCACCACCACCGGCATGTCCTTGTCGATCAGCGCGATCGGGCCGTGCTTCATCTCGCCGGCCGCGTAGCCCTCGGCGTGGATGTAGGAAATCTCCTTGAGCTTCAACGCGCCCTCCAGCGCGATCGGGTAATTGATGCCGCGCCCCAGGTACAGGAAGTTCCGTTTCTTGTGATAGCGCTTGGCAATGGCGACGATCTCCGCCTCCTGATTCAGAATGTCCTCGACCCGATGCGGCAGTCTCCTAATGCTATCTAGCCAGACCATCCCGTCGTTCTCGTTGAGCACTCCCCGCACACGTGCGAGGTGCAGGGCCAGCAGATACAAGGCCGTGAGCTGCGCCGTGAACGCCTTGGTCGAGGCTACGCTAATCTCCGGCCCCGCGTGCGTGTAGAGCACGCCGTCCGACTCGCGCGCGAGCGTGCTCCCCACCACGTTGACGATCGAGACCACCCTCGCCCCCTTACTCCTGGCTTCGCGCGCCGCCGCGAGCGTGTCGGCCGTTTCGCCTGATTGCGAGATCGTGATGAACAGATCATCCTTCTTGACGAGGGGATCGCGATAGCGGAACTCCGAGCCGATATCCACTTGCACCGGCGTCCGGATCATCTCTTCCAGCAAATATTTCCCGACGAGCGCCGCATGCCAGGACGTGCCGCAGGCCACGATCCAGATACGCCCGACTGCCGCAAACTGCTCCGGCGTCAACCCGATGTCCGGCAGGTCCGCCTCGCCTTCTTCGAACGTGTACTGGCCCCGCATCGTGTCGAGGATCGTCTGGGGCTGCTCGTGGATCTCCTTGAGCATAAAGTGCAGATATCCGCCCTTTTCGGCCGCGGCCGCGTCCCAAGTTACTGTGGTCCAATGACGCTCAACCTCAACCTTCCCATTCCAAACCGTGACGTTGGTTGACGTTATGGCAGCAACGTCTCTCTCTTCCAGGTACATCACATCCCGTGTATGCGCCAGCATCGCCATGACATCCGAAGCAACGAACGTCGCCTTGCCAGCCTGCCCGACCACCAACGGACAGCCGGAACGCGCCGCCACCAGCAGGTCCGGCTCCTGCTCGCGCATCACCACGATCGCGTAGCTTCCACGAATCTTCCGCACGGCATCTCGCACCGCCTCTGTGAGTTCCATGCCTGATTTGATGCGCTTCTCAATCAGGTGCGCGACGACTTCCGTGTCCGTTTCCGATTCGAACTGGAAACCGTCTTTCTGCAGTTGCCGCTTGAGCGACCGATAATTTTCTATGATGCCGTTGTGGACCAGCACACAGGAACCGGAACGGTGCGGGTGGGCGTTCTGCTCGGACGGTTTGCCGTGCGTCGCCCAGCGGGTGTGGCCGATCCCGACGGTCCCGTTCAGACCGGTACCGTTCAAGGCTTTCTCCAGATTCGCCAGCTTGCCGACGCTGCGGCGGACCTCGATCTTGCCGTTTTGCAGTACGGCGATGCCGGCCGAATCGTAGCCCCGGTATTCAAGCTTCTTCAGCCCCTCCAGCAGCAGGGGAACGGCCTCCTGATTTCCGACGTATCCGACAATGCCGCACATGGCCGCCTCAGCGCTTCCCTTTTTTCATCTTCTCCCGCCAGCCCTTGACCCAGCCCGGCTTGACCACCTGCCGGGCGCGACCGAGCGCGAGGGCGTCCGCGGCCACGTCCTGCGTGACGACCGACCCCGCCCCGATCATGGCGCCCTTGCCCACCTTCACCGGCGCGACCAGCGACACGTCGCTCCCGATGAACACATCGTCGTCGATCACCGTCTGGTGCTTGTTGATCCCGTCATAGTTGCACGTGATGGTGCCGGCCCCGACGTTCACCCGCTTGCCGATCCGCGCGTCGCCCAGGTAGCTGAGATGATTGGCCTTGGACCCCTCGCCGAGGTCCGCCTTCTTCAGTTCCACGAAATTGCCCACCCTGGCGTTGCGTCTGACGATCGTGCCGGGCCGCAGGTGCGCGAACGGGCCGACGCTGCACCCGTCCTCCAGCCGGCTGTCTTCGATCACGCAGCCGTCCAAGACCGTGACGCCGTCGCCGAGCACGCTCTCCACGAGCCGGCTGTGGGAACGGACCACGCAGTCTTCGCCGACGGCCGTCCGGCCCTCCAGCGTGGTATGCGGATGAATGACGGAGTCGCGCCCAATCTTCACGCCCGCATCCACGAAGCTCGTCTCCGGAGCCAGGAACGTCACGCCCACGTCCATCAGGCGCTGCCGCACGCGGTCGCGGAGCACCCGTTCCGCCTCGGCCAGCTCGGCCCGTGTATTGATGCCCAGCGCCTCGATGGGATTGGAGGCGATGCAGGCCGCCACCTTCTTCCCCTGCCGGATCGCCGCCTCCACGATATCGGTCAGGTAGTACTCCTTCTGCGCGTTCGCGGGCTTGAGCGCGGCCAGCGCCGGGAAGAGAAACTCACCTTCGACCACGTAGGTACCCGCGTTGACTTCGGTCAGCCGTCGCTCCGACGGCGAGGCATCTCTGTCCTCGATGATCTTCCACACCGACCCGTCCCGGCCCCGTACGATCCGCCCGTAGCCGGCGGGCCGGTCGAGGTGCGCCGTCAACATGCTCACCGTTGCGCGCTCGCGTTCGTGCGTCGCGAGCAGCGCCTGCACCGTCGTCATGGTCAGCAGGGGGGTGTCTCCGCTGAGAATCACGAACCGCAGGCCGCTCCACGCGTTCCCGCCCCGGCCCTGGAACACGGATTGCGCCTGCGCGACGGCATGGCCGGTCCCGAGCCGGCGCGCCTGCACCACCAGGTCGATCTTCCGGTCGGCCAGCAGGTCCTTCGCCTTCTCCGCCTGGTGCCCGACCACCACCGCGACGCGGCCTTTGGCGAGCGTCTCGGCCAGATCGACGGCGTAGAGCGCCATGGGACGCCCGCACACGGGGTGCAGCACCTTGGCAAGCTTGGACCGCATGCGGATGCCCTGCCCCGCCGCCAGCACGATGGCCGCAAGCCGCCTCATCCCTTCCGGACGGCGCCCGCGCCGACCGCCTCCGGCACCGGCGGCGTGTACATCCCGCCGGAGAACATCATCTTCATCGCCTCGTCCACGCTCATGCTGACCGGAATCAACTCGCTCTCCGGGACGAACAGCAGGTAGCCGGAGGTAGGATTCGGCGAGGTCGGCACGTACACGTTGATCACCCGGTCCGGGCTGATGTCCTGCACTTCCCCCGGCGTGACGCCGGTTACCAGCGCGAGAGCGTACTGGCCCTTGCGGGGAAACTCGATCATCACGACACGGCTGTATTTCCGGCTCCCCCCGGTCTTTTCCTGGAAGGACAGCACGTCCATCATCGACTTGATGGTCGTGTAAATCCCGCGCACCAGCGGCACCCGCTGCAGCCAATCCTCCCACATTGCCACGACCCGCCGGCCCATGATGTTCGTCGCCAGCAGGCCCGCCAGGATGATCAGGAGGAACAGCACCAGGATGCCGACGCCCGGCACGTAGCGCTGCGTCAGATACTTCTCCGGAATATCACCGAGAATGCCGTCGAGGGTGACGAACAGGGTCTTCAAGACCAGCACCGTCCCCCAGATCGGAACCACGACCAGGAGTCCGGTGATAAAGTAGCGTTTCAGCGAGACTTTCAGCATGCCTGTACGAGCCTTCTCCCAAGCCTGTCATCATACAAAGTTTCACTCGACCGCGCAAGCGGAAGATTGCTATTTCTCAATAAGTTGGACTATGATCGGCCCGTCGATTTTTCACTCTCGGAGCGAGGTGATCCGGCCGTGCCGCGTGGTGGTCTCAAGCGAGGGTTTTTTCTGAGCTTCGAGGGGATCGAAGGCTGCGGGAAGACCACGCAACTCCGAGGGCTCGCCCGCCGTCTCCGGGCGCTCGGATACCTCGTCGTCGAGACGCGCGAACCAGGCGGCGCCCCGATCAGCGAACAGATCCGGACCCTCCTGCTGCACCCGAAAAACCGCGGCATGGACGCGCGCTGCGAGCTGCTGCTGTACCTGGCCAGCCGCGCCCAGCACCTGGCGGACCGGGTGCGGCCGGCGCTGGAAAAAGGCGCCGTGGTGCTCTGCGACCGTTTCGCCGACGCGACCATGGCCTATCAGGGCTACGGGCGCGGGCTCGGCCCCGTCGCGGTAGCCGGTCTGAACCGCTTCGCCACCTCGGGATTATCGCCGGACCTCGCCATCCTCCTGGACGTCTCCGTCGCGGTCGGCCTCGCCCGCAAGCGACGCGCGGGCGGTTTGGACAGGCTCGACCGCGAGCACACATCCTTTCACGAAGCCGTGCGGCGCGGCTACCTCCGCATCACCAGACAGAATCCCCGCCGCATGCACATGGTGGACGGGACCGCCACCGAGGGCGACGTGGCGCGCGCGATCAACCGCATCGTCCAGACCCGCCTGCGGGCCCGGAAAAGCGGCCTGACCCGGGTCGAGCGCCATGCCGTTTGACGTAATCATCGGCCACGCGCGGCCGAAGCGGTTCCTGCAATCGGCGCTTCGGAGCGAGCGGCTGGCCCACGCGCTGCTGTTTCACGGCGAGGAGGGGATCGGCAAGCTCCTGACGGCCCGTGTGCTGGCGCAGGCCGTGAACTGCGAGGCCTCGCCGGCTCCGAACCCTCCCGACGCCTGCGGCGTCTGCCGGTCCTGCCGTCAGATCGAGGCCGGCAGCCACCCCGACGTGACGATCCTGGCGGCGACGGGCGAAAAAGGCGAGACCGACCACACACGCGAGATCGAGTCCCGGTTCATCTACCGCCCGCTCATCGGCCGGCAGAAGATCGTGATCCTGGACAATGCCGATCTGCTGAGACGCGAAGCGGCCAACGCCCTCCTCAAGACGGTCGAGGAGCCGCCGCCGGACAGCCTGATCGTGCTCGTGTCTTCGCGGCCCGAAGCCTTGCTGCCCACTATCCGGTCGCGCTGCCAGGAGATCCGGTTCGCGCCCCTGGCCCTCGACGTGGTGGAAGAGGCCGTGCGCCGGCGCCGCGGCCTCTCGGAGAAGGACGCGCGGTTCCTCGCCGTCATCTCGGGCGGCCGGCTCGGCCTGGCGCTCGATGCCGAGCCTGAGGCGCTGCGCGCGGAGCGCGCCGAGTACCTCAGACTCGTGAGCCCGGACTCGATGGAGAGCGCCGGGGGGCTCCTGTCGGTCTGCGAGTCGGTCGGCAAATCCGACCAGGCGGAAGCGGCGCTAGGCTGGCTGGCCGCCTGGTTCCGGGACCTGGTCATCGTGAAGGTCGGCGGTGACCGCTCACGCCTGGTGAACTCGGACTGCCTGGCCCAGCTGGACGCGCTCGCGGCCAAGCTCACGATCGAGACGATCCTGGACCTCGCCGCCTACGTCAAGTCCATGCATCGCGGCCTGGAGCGCAACCTCAACAAGCAGATGATGCTGGAGGGGCTGCTGCTGCGCCTGCAGGCCGCGCTTCAGACCAGGGCCGCCTGACGTTTCGGAGGCTCCGTGCTCAAGACGTTCTACATCACGACGCCCATCTATTACGTCAACGACGTTCCCCACATCGGCCATGCCTACACGACCATCGCGGCCGACGTGCTGGCGCGCTACCACCGACAGTGGGGCCACGACGTCTTCTTCCTCACCGGCCTCGATGAGCACGGGCAGAAAGTCCAGCAGGCCGCGCAGAAAGCCGGCGTGGATCCAACGGCCTACTGCGATCGGCTTGCGCCGCAATTTCAGAATCTCTGGAAACGGCTGAACATCTCCAACGACGCCTTCATCCGCACCACCGACGCCAGGCACAAGGCCTACGTCCAGAAGACGCTCCAGTCGCTGTACGACAAGGACTTGATCTATCGCGCCGACTACACCGGCTGGTACTGCACCTTCGACGAGCGCTTCTGGACGGAGAAGGACGTCGTGGGCGGCCTCTGCCCCGACTGCAAGCGGCCGGTCGAACGGCTCAGCGAGAGCAATTACTTCTTCCGGATGAGCAACTATCAGGAGCGGCTCACCACTTACATTCAGGATCACCCCGACTTCATCCAACCGGAATCCAGATGCAACGAAGTGCTGGGCTTCCTCAGGAAGTCTCTGGAAGACCTGTCCATCTCGCGGCCCAAATCCCGCCTGTCGTGGGGCATCGAGCTGCCCTTCGACGCCGACTATGTCACCTACGTCTGGTTCGACGCCCTCGTGAACTACATCTCGGCGCTGGACTATCTCACGCCGAAGCCCTCGTTCGACCAATACTGGACGACCCATTCAACGGAAACGGCCGCCGACCGCACCGTCCTGCATCTGGTCGGCAAGGACATTCTGACGACGCACGCCGTCTACTGGTCCACGATCCTGATGGCCTGGGGACGCGCCCTGCCGACGACCATCTTCGCCCACGGCTGGTGGACGGTGGAGGGTGAAAAGATGTCCAAGAGCCGTGGGAACGTGGTGGACCCGAACGCCATCGTGGACGAGTTCGGCGTGGACGCGTTCCGCTACTTCCTGTTGCGCGAGGTGCCCTTCGGCCAGGACGGCGACTTCTCCAGGGACGCGATGATCGGCCGCATCAACAGCGAGCTCGCCAACGACCTCGGCAACCTTTTGAACCGCAGCCTGACCCTGATCGAGCGGTTCGCGCAGGGCACGGTGCCGGCCCACACGCGCGCCGCCGACACCGAGATGGAGATCCGGCTCCGCAAGACGATCAACGGCCTGTTCGCATCGGCCGAACGGCACGTCACGAACCTGGAATTCAACCGGGCGCTCGAAGCCGTCTGGGAGCTGGTCCAGCTCGGCAATCAGTACATCGATAAGAGCGCGCCCTGGACCCTGGCGAAGAAAACCGAGGACAAGGCGCGCCTCGATACCGTGCTGTATCACGGCGCGGAGACGCTGCGCATCCTCAGCCTGGCGCTCTATCCCTTCATGCCGCAGACCGCCCAGGAGATGGTCAGGCAGCTCGGCCTTACGGCGGACCTGTCCAACCCGAATGCCGACGAGCTGAACTGGGGCTACCTGAAGCCCGGCACCAGGATCGCGAAGGGACAGCCTCTGTTTCCCCGCATCGAGACGACGGCCAAAACGCAAGGAGACAAGCCCGTGACCCAAGACCAGCAGTCCGTCCCCTCGTCAACGGACCAGATCACGATCGACGACTTCAGAAAAGTCTCGCTGCGCACCGGCAAGGTCGTGGCGGCGGAGCGCGTGCCGAAGTCCACCAAGCTCCTCAAGCTGCACGTGGATATCGGGACCGAGCAGCGCCAGGTCGTGGCGGGCATCGCCACGAAGTACGCGCCGGAGGACCTGATCGGCAAGCGCGTCGTCATCGTGGCGAATTTGAAGCCTGCCAAACTGATGGGCGTCGAGTCGCAGGGCATGGTCCTGGCGGCCGGCGACGACGACGTGTCGGCCCTCCTCACCACCATAGAAGACGTCCCGCCGGGCTCGAAGATCAAATAAGGAGGCGTTTATGGAGATCGGAATGATCATCGCAGTGGTTGTCGGGGTGATTTTCATCTTCATGATGCTCAAGGTCGTTCCCGCGTACGAACGGCTCGTGGTCTTTCGACTGGGCAATGTGCTGGACGAGCCGAAAGGGCCGGGGGTCGTCTTTCTGATTCCGGTCATCGACAAGCCCTACTGGGTGGATCTCCGCGAGATGGTCACGCCGATCCCTCATCAGGCCTGCATCACGAAGGACAACGCCTCCATCTCGGTGGATCTCCTGATCTACCGGAAAGTCGTGGACCCGACCGCCAGCGTCGTCCAGGTGCAGGACTTCAGCGCCGCGGCCGGCGGCATCGCCGTCACAACCCTCCGGGCGGTGATTGGGGATATCGCCTTGGACGACGTGCTGGCCAAGCGCGAGCAGATCAACCATACCCTGCAATCGAAGATGGATCAGGTCACAAGCCGATGGGGCGTGAAGATTACCACCGTGGAGATTCAGGAGATCAAGCCGCCGAAGGACATCCTCGACGCGATGAGCCGCCAGATGTCGGCCGAGCGGACCCGCCGGGCCCTGGTGATCGAAGCGGAGGGCACGAAGGCGGCCGCGATCACGGTCGCCGACGGCGAAAAACAGGCGGCTATCCTGAAGGCGGAGGGCGATCGCCAGTCCCGCATCCTCAACGCGGAAGGGGAGCGGCAGGCGGCGATCCTGCGCGCCGAAGGCTTTGCGCTGGCGCTGTCGAAAATTTTTGAAGTTGCGAAGGGTGTCGACGCCAAGACGATGGGCCTGCAATACCTGGACGCGCTCAAGTCCCTCGGCGCCAGCCCGTCGACCAAGTTCGTACTTCCGCTGGAGCTGACCTCGCTGCTCTCTGGTATCATAGGAGACAGCCGGAAAGTCTTCGCGCCGGAGAAAACTTAGCTCTAGGACGGTTTCATGGGTTGCGCCAGGTGGCTCGAGTTTAAAATCGACGTGGACCCTAAGAAACCGGGCCGCCGGCAGGAGGTCTTCGACCTGAAGGTGATCGAGCGGGCGCTCGGCGCGCCGATCACCTACGTCTATTCCAACGAGATCCAGCCCGGCGCGACCGCGGGCGTACACTACCATAAAGAGCACCAGGTCGCGGTCTGGATGCGCGAGGGCGAGATCGAGATGACGCTGGAGAATATGAAGACGCACGAGCGGGAAGAGATCCCGCTGCGTCCCAGCAATCGCCTGCTCATCATCCCGACCATGATGTATCACGCCGCCGCGAACAAGTCCGACAAGCCCGCGCTGATCATCATGTTCGCCACCAGCGTCCCCCGCAACCCCAATGACGACTGGCACTAATCGTCTTTTTACCATCTTCATTCTGATCGGCTTTCTGTCGGCGCTGCCCGCCTGCACACACCAGCATGGCCAAAAGCACCGCGTCCCCTCCGACCTCAAACAGTACATCGAGATTCTGGAACGGCCCGAGCGGGACAAGGACCAGAAGCCGGACGAGGTCATCCAGACGCTCAACCTCGACCGGCACATGACGATCGCGGACATCGGCGCGGGGTCGGGCTACTTCACGCGGAAATTTGTGTGGGTACTTCAGGATAGAGGCATGGTCTATGCCGTGGACGTCGAGCCGGTGCTCTTGAAATACAACGAGGAGATGGCCGATCACCTCCACACGCCGTACAATGCGAAGTTCGTCGTGGCCAAGGAGGACGATCCCCTCCTTCCGCCGAACAGCGTGGACCTCGTCTTCGTCTGCGACACGTACCACCACCTGGAGCAGCGCGCCGACTACTTCACGCGCGTCAAGGCGGCGCTCACGAAGAATGGCCGCGTCGCCATCATCGATTACTGGACCGACGGGCGGGCCGGCGACCTCGGCTTCTCACCGGAGCACCTCGTCGCCCGCGAGACCGTCATCAAAGAGATGTCCGAAGCGGGCTATCGCCTCTCCAAAGAGCACACCTTCCTGCCGAGACAATATTTCCTGGAGTTTGTGCCAGCAAGCAAGTGAACCGGGTGGCGTCGCGCGGGCGCCCGTATCGAGCACAGGGCGTACAGCCGGGTTCCGGGACTTCGACGGCGAAACGCCCAGCTCGAACGGGCTGCGCGACGACAGGACCCGCGCCTTGGAGAATTAAGTCCTTCTTAGCCAGCCAATAGCGGTTTGCGCGGTGACGACGAGCGCCAGGAGCACGCACACCAGCGCCACGTCCGTCGGGCCCAGAGGCCAGTCGAGGCGGTAGGCAATGGCGAACCCCGCGAAGGCCGCGAGCCCGCCGAAGAGCGAGGCCGCGAGCGGCAGGTGCCGGATGCCCGTGACCAGCCGCCCCGCGATCAGCGGCGGCACGATCAGGAACCCGAACATCACCAGCGGACCCACCAGCAGCACCCCGAGCGAGATCGTCGTGCCGATGATCAGGTAGAGCACCACGTCCCACGCCAGCACATTTTTGCCGAACGAGCGCGCCAGGTCGCGGTCAGCCGACACCAACAGCAGGTCCTTCTTGAAAAACCACAGCGCCGCCACGATCGCCGCATACCCCACGGCCAGCACCAGCAGCTCGCCGGTGGGAATCGCGATGATCTCCCCTTTGAGCAATCCTAATATGCCGATCTCGGCAATCCGGTCCGACGCCACCAGCAGCAGGCTCAACGCGCCCGCAAATGCATAGAGCACACCGGTCTGCTCCTCCGCCCGCGCACGGCTCCGGCTCTCCCAGACCGCCAGCCCCAGGATGGCCGCGAGGGTGAAGACCGTCGAGCCCGCAAGTGCGAGCCCAAAGTCCCCCTCGTGGAGCGCGTGCTCATGAAACAGCGCGTGCCAGAAGAACGCCCCGGCGACGCCCGCGGTCGAAACCTGCGGCAGCGCCACGCCGAGAAAGACCATGCGCCGGCCCACCAGATAGACGCCGACCAGCGGCGCCACGAAGCCGATGATCAGCCCCCCATAGAATGCGTTGCGCAGGAGGAAGCCCGGGGACAGGATCTCCATGAGCAGGCTCATGACAGAAAGTCCTCCTCGATGATCGTGCGCACCCGTTCCGGCGCGAGCATGGTCGAAGCCGGGCCTCGAAGCAGCTTGCCCCCATGCACCCAGATCGCCTCCCGGACCACCTCGCGCACCGCGCCAAGATGGTGCGTCACCAGGAGAATCGTCAAGCCCTGCTCGCGGTTCAACCGTCCCAGAAGCGCCAGAATCGCCGCGGCCGTCGGCGCGTCGATCCCGCTCAGCGGCTCGTCCAGCAACAGCAAATCCGGCTCCGTCGCCAGGGCGCGCGCCACCAGCGCGCGCTGCTTCTGACCTCCGGAGAGCGTATGGAAGAGCCGGCCGCGCAGCTCGGCCGCCCCCACCTGCTCCAAGCACTCCAGCGCCCGCTCCCGCTCGGCGCGCCTGGGACGCCGCCCCGCCGGCAGCCCCCCGTAAGTCCCCATCTCGACCACCTCGGCCGCCGTCATCGGAAACGCCAGGTCAAGCGTCTCCTGCTGAGGGACATAGCCGAACCGCACCGGCCGCCCATCGAACGTGCTCCGGACGGTTCCGCGGAGCGGCGGGACGATCCCGGCCATCGTCTTCAAGATCGTGCTCTTGCCGCACCCGTTCGGCCCCAGCAACGCCAGGCAATCACCGGGGCGGACGTCCAGCGACAATCCCTCCAGCACGGGAGTCCCGTCATAGCCCAACGTCACGTCCTGAAAGCTCACCAGCGCGCCGGCCATGACGATCGTTACCCCTTCCCCGCGACGCCCGCGGCTTGGGCCGCCTTCAGCATCGCGCGCAGATTGTACTCGATCAGGTCGAAGTACGTCTTCACTTCAGGCGTCCCCCCGACCATGATCGGCAGCTTCACGACCTGCGCTCCGGCCTGCGCCGCGATCTGGTTCGGCACCTTCTCGCTGAAATGCGGCTCGCGGATCACCACCTTGACCCCCTGCGCCTTCATCCGTCCCACGAGGTCGATGAGATGGCCGGCCGTCGGCTCGATGCCGGGCTTCAACTCGATCTCTCCGACGATCTCCATCCCGTACCGATCCGCGAAGTAGACGATGTCGCGGTGATAGGACACCAGCTTCAACCCTTTCAGCGGACGGCTCAAGGCCTCCCACTCGCGCGTCTTCGCATCGAGTTGGACGAGGAATGCTTTGAGGTTGGCTTCGAACTGGGTCTTGAGCGTCGGGTAATTCCGCGCCAGGCTGTCGAAGATGGCTCCGGCGATGGCGCGTCCGCCCTCGGGGTCGAGGTTATAGTGCGGATTGCCGGACGGATGGAGATCGCCTTCGCTGCGGGACAGCGTGCCGGGCACTTCCTTGGGCGTGACCTTCACCGAGCAGTCAATGTAGCCGGCGGCACCCTTCCGGATGCGTGGGTTCCGCGCCTCGTCAATCAGAGCCGGCAGCCAGGAGTGCTCATACTCCAATCCCATGAGGATGAGCAGATCGGCGCGGTTCAGCCTGGGAATAAAGCTGGGCTTGATGGGGATCCCGTGTGGGTCCTCCACGCCGCGCGCCAGGCTCTCCACCGTCGCCGCATTACCGGCGATCTTACTTGCGATGTCGGCCAGATCGGGAAGCGTGGTGACGATCGTGATTTTGTCAGCCGCCCGCGCGGACGGGGCAAACGCGAGCAACAGTCCTGCAATCCATATTGTTGAAAGCATCCGTTTCATTCCTTCTCCTCTCTCAGTCTCGCTCGAGGAACCCGTGCCCATGGCTTCCCAGGAACACGGTCCATTGGAGGAAGAACTCGTTCACATCGTTGGCGTTCCCGCGGTCGGCCCGGTTGTACTGGAAACGCACGCGCTGGAACTCGCTGGGCATCCAGGTCAGGTACGGGCTCCACGTGCGGTTGTCCGTGCGGTGGCCGGTCGCATTGCCTGTCGAGCCGAACAGGCCGGTGCCGGGGTTCGTCACCAGCAAGGGCTCGGACTGCAATTGGAAGTAGTCGAAGCGGAATCCCGGACGCCACTGTTTGCTCAGGCGATATTCCCCATAGACGTACCCGCCGTGGGCTCCCTGACGCACCGGGTTCCCGAACACGTCGATCCGGCGCCCGCCGTTCACCGGGTCCGCCTCGCCGACGTCATACAGCCATTCCCCGGCAAGGGTGAGGTTCTGGCGCAAGCCCCGTCCGAGCGGGTACCAGCGATATTTGAAGTCCACCCCGATCAGACGGCGCTCGAACCTGCCGGTGGGAGGCGCCGAGACGTCGTCCGCGTCGGGCGTCTCGGCGATTGAGCCGCCGATTTCGATGTTATGATCGTCGTTGATGTCGAAATAGGTCAGCAGGCGCCCGAGGTAGGTCAGCCCCTTGATCGGCCGGCTCTGGCCGGCCGATACCCCGTCGACGGTATCCCCACCGAGCTTGTTGCCGACGGCGCCGGTCATCTTCAGATAGAACGGCGTGGGCGCGAGCCAGCTCACCTCCACGCCGTTGGTCTGGCTCTCCCCGCCCACGAACGCATCCAGCGACGGCGGCCGGTCCACGAACGGCAGTTCGGGATCATGGCGATGGGCCAGCGTCCCGAAGTCGGCGAAGAACCGACCGCCGCGCACCGTCAGGTTGTACGGCAGTCGCGTCGTGACGATCGCGGCTTCCTCCAACGTCAGCGTCGCCTCGTCGTTGCCGGCCGCGTCCGCCGAGGCGTTGAGCACGCCGTAGGCCTTGGTAAAGGGATCCACGTCGGCCGTGATGAACAGCTCGGCGCTTCTCAGGTTAAAATCCGCGCCGGCCGGCCTGTTGCTGAACGCCCGTCCATCGTCCCGCCCACCAGAGCCATCTCCTGGATTGAACCCCTGGTTGCGTGATCGGTATGCGCCGATCGTGTCGATACCAAGCGTGAGGGCGGGGTTGAATTGCGACCAAAACGTTTTCTTGGTCGCCGCGACCGCCGCGTCCACTTTCTCCTCCAGACGCTTGAACTTCTCTTCCTCCGCAACAGCCGCCGGCTTTTCCGCCGCCGGCGCAACGGCCGGCTTGGCTACCAATTGGTCCACCTTCCGGCGGAGCATTCGCATTTGCTCCTCCATCAGGGTTATCTGTTTTTTCAGGTCCTCGATTTCAGAACCGGCGGTTTCTTTTGCCAATCCCTGCGACCAGCCGCCGAATAGAACAAGGCACAACGCCACACAGGCACAAAGCCGAGTATGCATATCCAACCCCTCGTGATCGAACGAGTGAAGAAACTCCCGCGCGAAGCGCCGAAACGGGCGCAGATCAATTCAGCGCGGAACGTTTGAGAACGACTTAGAGGAGATCGGAAGGAGGAGCGCGGGCGGGAAGACTGGCGAGCAGCAGGTGCTCGACGAGACGATCCTGATACGGAGTTTCAAGCGCAGGCTGAGCTGGCTGGGACACCAGGACGGGAGCACAGCCAACATCCGAAGACGAGGTGTGGCTCTGGACCCAGGAACAGAGGTCGGCCGCGGAGTGCTGGTGGCCGTCCTCGTCCGCCTCGCCGAGCGCATGGTGCAGCTCAAGCGTCGCGGCCAGCGGCGCGAAGGCCACCAGGCACAGACCCAGCAGAGCAACAACGAAGAATATGGGAAACCGTTTCGCCATAGAGAGCATAGGGATTGTACCACACTGTGTTATAGTTGCAAGTCATGCTGATTGACAGCCATTGCCATATCGACGACGCGCGATACGACGCCGACCGCGAGGCGATGATCCAGCGCGCGAAGAACGCCGGCATCGGGCACTTCGTGACGATCGGCTGCGACCTCGAAACCAGCAAGGCCGCCGTGGCCTTGGCGCAGCAACATCCCTTCATCTCCGCGACCGTCGGTGTCCACCCGCACGAGGTCAGGCACATCAAGGACGGCTGGTACGACGAGCTGCGTGCGCTGGCGAAAGCCAAAGGCGTCGTCGCTTACGGCGAGATCGGGCTGGACTATCACTACGACCACTCCCCGCGTGAGGTGCAACGCCGGCGCTTCCGCGAGCAGGTTCGTCTCGCCCATGAACTCAAGCTCCCCATCGTGATTCACACGCGGGAGGCTCAGGAAGATACGATTACGATTTTAAAAGAGGAGAAGGGCGGGAACGTCGGCGGGGTCTTCCACTGCTTTTCGGGAGATGCCTGGCTGGCGAAGGACGCGCTGGACCTGGGGTTCTATCTCTCGTTCTCCGGCGTGATCACGTTCCAGAACGCGACGATGCTCCGCGACATCGTCAAGACCGTCCCGCTGGACCGCATCCTGGTCGAGACCGACGCGCCCTACCTCACACCGGTTCCGCATCGCGGCAAGCGCAACGAGCCAGCCTACGTCCGCCACGTCGCCGACAAAATCGCCGAACTCCACGGCCTCACCATCCAGGACGTCGAAGCCGCGACCTCTCAAAACACCAAGCGGCTGTTTGGAATCCGATAAGAGCGGCCTGCTTCGGGTGCGTCTCGTGCTCCGTCGTGATGGAAGCGGCGCGCCGAATGGAATCGTATCGGCGCTCCTCAGGCGTCGCAGTTGAGCCGCATCCCTCGCGCGGCCGCTAAGATCCGGATTTTGCGGGTGGCGCCGAACGGTAAGGGCCGGAGCGGGGTCTGCCTCAACCGCGCCCGTAAGCGAGCGGCATCTGTTTATTCGTGGCGCGCGCGCAGGGAGCGAAGAGGCAGCCCCGCGACAGGCCCGCTCTTCAGAATTTCTTCAACTGCCTCGCTTTTTGCCGCAGCGCCTTCGGCAGCTTTCGCGGATTGCCTTTTTTTTTCGGGTCGCGCCGCACCCGTTCGTCGTCCTCCGCCTCCCGCTTGCGCGCCGCCGGCCGCGCCCCCGACAGATGCAGACGCGTCTCGAACTCGCCGGCCGTCAGCACCTGGCTGCCGTGAGCCCTGGCGAAATTGACGATCTCATGGTCCGAGGAGACGACCGCGCAGTCCGAGCCGTACTGGGCCGCCAGTCGCTTGACCACCGCATCGGCCTGCTCCCCCTGCCTGGAATAGACGACCTCGAGCCCCTCGCGCCACTCTGTCCGCTCCACCGGATGCCCCGACCGCCAGCCGTCGAAGACGACCGTCACCGGATGGCCCTTGCGCCGGCGATAGCCCGCCAGATCGCGGATCAGCGCCTCCCGCTTGGCTTCGACGTCGCCCCGCAGCCCTCCACGCACGCCCAGGAGGTTGTAGCCGTCGATGATCAGATGAGTCGGCATGAGGGAAGAATATAGCAAAATACCTTGACAATATGCGGGTTTTCTCATTAAATCTTTAGGGCATGCCACCGCATGCTGGCAATGAGTGGCAGGAAAGAGCATGAAACCAGACGGTAAACACATGGTCGGGTCGCCCGCACGTTGCCTGCGCGGCGCCCTGCCGCTCGCCCTGCTGGCGATGCTGCTGCCCACGCCGGCTGGCTCAGCCACGATGACGCAGAGCCCAGCCTGGCGCCTGCAATCGCCGCAGACCGGACTGCTCCACCTGGCCGCCGCACGAGCCAAACCGCACGCGTCGAAGACCGTCGCGATCACCAATCTTCGCGTCTCACAAAGAGGGAACCGCTATCGCCTGGTGCTGGACCTCGCCAAGCCGGTCACGTTCGCCCAGGAGCGGACGACCGATCCGGCCATGCTGGTCATCGACCTGAAAAACGTGACTCTCAGCAACGCCGCCAAGCGCGCGGCCGAAAACGACAACTTTCCGATCGAGATCGCCGTCACCCAAGCCTCGCCCAAGCACGTGCGGGTCGTCCTCGACTTGGAGGACGTCTCCAACGTCTCGCTGACGAAGCTCCGCAAGCCCGATCGGCTGGTCATGGACTACGTCGCCCGGCCCACAACGCCGGCGGCGACGGTCGCCAAACCCAAGATCACGCTGCCGCCCGTCAGCCGCCAGATCACCGCGGCCGAGCGGCAGGCACGGCTGGACATCCAGACGATCGTGCTCGATCCCGGCCACGGCGGGAAGGACCCGGGCGCCATCGGCCGCGACGGCCTGACCGAGAAGGAGGTCGTCCTGGACGTGGCCCTGCGCCTGCGCGACCTGCTCCGCGAGCGGCTGGGCAAACAGGTCATCTTGACCCGTGACAAGGACGAGTTCATCGAGCTGGACGACCGCGCGAAGTTCGCCAACGGGCACAAGGCCGACCTGTTCGTGTCCATCCACATCAACTCGCACCCCAAGCGCGCCACGCGGGGGGTCGAGATGTACCACTTCGGCATCGCCTCGGACCGGCGCGCGATGGAAGTGGCCGCGCGTGAGAACGGCGACAGCATCGATCACGCCCAGGACTTCGTGGACCTGATCAAGGCGGACCTCGCCCTGAGCAAGCGCATCGAGGACTCGCAGAACCTGGCGTGGGAGACGAAAATCGCCGTCGTGAACCTGGTCAGCTCGCAGTACGACACGGAAGACCACGGGGTGAAGACCGCGCCGTTCTATGTCCTCCGCTACACCGTCATGCCCAGCATCCTGGCCGAACTGGCCTTCATCAGCAACCCGGTCGAGGAGCGGCGTCTCCGCCAGGCCGCCTTCCGCCAGAAGGCCGCCGAAGGCCTCTTCGAAGGGATCCGCAACTATCTCAATTCGGCCCAAGTCGCCCTCGCCCGCTGACGGCGGCCCGTTCGCCGCATGCCGACATTCAAGCTGACGCTGGAATACGACGGGACCAATTATCACGGCTGGCAAGTCCAACCGAATCTGCCGACCATCCAGAAAGCCCTCGAATCCACCATCAAACGTGTCACCCAGCACGAGGCGCATGTGACCGCCGCCGGGCGGACCGACGCCGGCGTGCACGCCATGGGCCAGGTCGCGCACTTCGCCTCCACCGCGCGTCTCACCGCCGAGGAATGGCTTCGCGCCCTGAACGGGCTCCTGCCGACGGACATCGCCGTGCTGTCGGTGGAAGAGGTCCCTGAGACGTTCCACGCCCGCTTCTCGGCCAAGTCCAAGCTGTACCGCTACCGGATCTTCGCGCGCCCGCACCGCTCCGCGCTCAGCCGGAGCAAAATCCTGCACTACCCCTACCCGCTGGACCTAGACGCCATGGAGGTCGCCTGCCGCCCGCTCATCGGCCAGCACGACTTTACCTCGTTCCAGGGGTCGCCGACGGACAATGAAAATCCAGTCTGCACGATCACCAAATTGACGGTGTATCGGTTCGGGGATGAAGTGATCTTCGAGGTGGAAGCGAACCGCTTCCTGAAGCAGATGGTGAGGAATATCGTGGGGACGCTGCTGGAAGTGGGACGGGGGAAGCTGCAGGCGGGAGAGGTGGCGGGGATTCTCGCGGCGAAGGACCGCACCAAAGCCGGCCCCACCGCCCCCGCCCACGGGCTGTATTTAGTGAAGGTGGATTACTAGCGGGGACTGGCTCCATTTCCGAATGGTGCCTGTCCCCTTTCTATGCCAAAGCGCGGGTCCTGTCCCCGCATAGCCCAGCGCAGCTGGGGAACCCGTTGCTTTTTGCGGGGGTCCTGTCGCCGAACAGCCCTGACGTGCTCACTCCGGCGAAGCGCGGGACAGTCGTTGCGCTCCGCCTGGGCGCCCGTTCGGCGCCACCCCATTATCACCTTGCAACAGGTCGGGCCAGCGGCGACTACTGAAAAGGTTCCTGACGCCTTTTCCAGATTTAACATTCTATGGTTTGGTGCCAATCATTATATGCATGACATTCCTATTGGGATACCCTGCCGGGACATTCGGAGCGCTTCCTCTTACTCCCTCAAACCCACTGAATTTCAAGACACCAACGAGTGCATCTTTTGCATCAGATAGGTTCGGATCGAGTATCTGGACCTCTATTCCTGACAAAACAATCGTCCCTACACGAAATGGTGTTCCTGGAGGTCTATTAGGAAGTTCTAAATACCCGCCTTCCCCTCCCCAATTTCGCCAATCCCATCTCGCAGCCATAAGAGCGTTCTTAATATCTAAGGCAAAGTCTAGTGGCTCAGGGTCTTTCGCGGATATGTCAAATACTGTTCCTGGCAACCGCTTCAACTTTTCGATGAATAGTGCCTGCTGTTCTGAGCTTAATCTTCGCGGTGTTTTATACTTCTTAAATGCGAGAGTTACTTCAGCGGCCTTTTCGGTTGCCAGTGCAGACCGCTCGTTGGCCTTTGCAATCAGTACATCTTTCTCGCGCATCTCCTTAGCCAGCTTCTCTTATTTTGCTTGCAATAGTGCAGCTTGCGCATCTGAAAGACTTCTCGCTGTTGTAATGGCTTTGGATTGGGCGATTACTAGGCAGACTGCCACTATTGCCGTAATAGCCATCCAGATAATTCTCCAGTTGTTCCAAGAATCAACTGACTGGCTTAATCGTTGGACTTCATCTGTAAGGGCTTGGATTTCTGCCATGTTTTCTCCATTTGAGGAGGGGATTGGTGTCGGCATCATTTTAGGGTGTATAGGAAACGGGGCTACCTCAGTCTGACCCTAATTCTCGTTTCAATCCCGATAATTTTTCCTCGGGTTCCTATCCATTTCGCGCTCGACAAAGCCTTTAAGCTGGTGCCGTACTTTGAGGGACAGTTTGTTTATCGTGATGAGCTTACTTGCTTGCTTTTCGACACTCTGGCACAAATCACGATCCCGCTGCATATCGTTTTCAACTTTTGTTAGATACGCGTCAAGCTTTTCCCACATCTGGTGAACATTCAGGCAGATTCCAGGCCTGCCATTCAGCCAGCTTTCGCAGATGACCTTCAGGTGGGGATAGTGTTTCCAAGATACGACTATGACGAACTCCTGACCTTCAATAACAAATATTTTCGTATCATACGCATGCGCGAGCCCGTTCCGGACTGCATCAAATAGCTTCTCCCCTAGTTCCTTCCCTATCTTCTTATTGTCGAGCAGTGCATCATAAAAGACAGCATCCTTGCGTTTTCCTACCAGCCTGCTCAACGCCTCCGACGCAACAGATAGCAGCAGAGCTGCCAAATTGGCAGGCGGACCTTCCCCGATTTTAAGAAGGTGCCGCATATCCTTCCTTACGTTAGCCTTTAGATCCAGAAAAATTTGTGGCAGTTGAGGATTCATTTGAGAGGGCTCAATGAGCGGGTGACGGCGGGCGATTCGGTGTCGCCGGAGGCGGAGGGGTGACGCCGGAAGGGGGCCCACCGCCGCGCGCAATGCGCCTACAGCCGGGTTCCGGGACTTCGACGGCGAAAGGCGCGGCACGGCGGGGGATGAAGGCGGCAGGACCCCGCAGCCGGAGGCGACAGAACCCGCGCTAGGTCAACGAGGTTTCCATTTGATGTTGCAGCCGGCGCTGGGGCGTTGGGTGGAGTCAACAGGCTTGCCGGCGAGCACGGCGTCGAGGGCCGCGCGCAGGTCGCGCCCCGTCACCGGCTTGCCGTTGCCGGGCCGGCTGTCGTCCAGTTGCCCACGGTAGGCCAGCCGACGGTCTTTGTCGAAGACGAAAAAGTCCGGCGTGCAGACCGCGCCGTAGGCCTTCGCGACCGCCTGCGACTCGTCATGGCAG
>Ga0137796_10000253_pt1 | contig 34259 bp, 39 predicted proteins | sample OV2TP3_FD_97704 | JGI IMG/M metagenome (GOLD analysis project Ga0137796, IMG submission 97704) | reverse complement strand
AACTTCTGGCCGACGATCGAGCCGCCCCACACGACGGCCGCCGTGACGAGCGCGCCGTAGGCCGCGAGGTCGGAAGGTTTTGTCGAGTGTTGCACCGCTGGCGCATATATCAGCCACCTTGCTTAGCGTCAAGCACTTTATAGCTTTCCCTCGCCCCGCTTACGGGGAGAGGGAAGGGTGAGGGGCAGACACTGGACATCCCCGCCATTTAGGTTTAACGTCCCCCGTAAGTATGCCCCACAACTGTGGTTCTCTTGCTAGCCCTGGCAAGAAGGAGCCAAGTGATGACTATCAGGCCCGCCATCGGTTGGAGTCTTTTATTATCTGCCAGCGTCTTCACGCTTGTTCTGAATGCTACGCCAGTCTCCGGCCAGCAGGAGTTGGATGAAGCCAAGGCGTTAAACTGTAGTGCCCCACTTAAACTTTGGACAGGGACAATGAGTCATGGGGAATGAGGGAAACTCAGCGAAATCTGTTCATAACAATCGTGATGGGAGACAGCAGGGGACCTCCGAGCAAAGGATCAGGCAGGTCGTACCCAGACTTCCCCTTGGACACGAATCCTCGAAGACGCCCGAATTCTCTGCAGAATGGATGGTCAACAACGAGAAACAAACTGTCCAGAAATTAAGTGGGGCAGTACACCTCTACTTCCTAACTGAAGATGACGCGAGCGCTCGGACAACTAATAAGTTGCTGGATAACGGTCCTGGCAATACTCCTGTTTGTCCCTCTTGAGGGCTGGCCGGAAAACAGGGAGGCGCTGCTGGAGCGGGCGGAGCGGCTCAGCCAGCAGGTGATCCAGCTCTACCAGCAAGGCCAATATGCGCAGGCCATTCAGTTGGCTCATGAAGCGCTCCGGATCCGCGAGCAGGCCCTGGGCCCCGCGCATCCCCACGTGGCGACGAGCCTCAACATCCTGGCGGAGCTGTATCGCGCCACCGGCCAGTACGCGAAGGCCGAGCCGCTCTATCAGCGCAGCTTGGCGATCCGGGAGCAGGCGCTCGGCCCCGCGCATCCCGACGTGGCGACGAGCCTCAACAACTTGGCGCTGCTGTATGACGACACCGGCCAGTACGCGAAGGCCGAGCCGCTCTATCAGCGCAGCTTGGCGATCCTGGAGAAGGCGCTCGGCCCCGCGCATCCCCACGTGGCGGCAAGCCTCAACAACCTGGCGGTGCTGTATAAAACGACCGGCCAGTACGCGAAGGCCGAGCCGCTCTATCAGCGCAGCTTGGCGATCCTGGAACAGGCGCGCGGCCCCGCGCATCCCGACGTGGCGGGGAGCCTCAACAACCTGGCGGCGCTGTATCGCAACACCGGCCAGTACGCGAAGGCCGAGCCGCTCTTGCAGCGCAGCTTGGCAATCTGGGAGAAGGCGCTCGGCCCCGCGCATCCCCACGTGGCGACGAGCCTCAACAACCTGGCGCTGCTGTATCGCAACACCGGCCAGTACGCGAAGGCCGAGCCGCTCTCTCAGCGCAGCTTAGCGATCGTGGAGCAGGCGCTCGGCCCCGCGCATCCCGACGTGGCGACGAGCCTGAACAACTTGGCGCTGCTGTATGACGACACCGGCCAGTACGCGAAGGCCGAGCCGCTCTATCAGCGCAGCTTGGCAATCCGGGAGCAGGCGCTCGGCCCCGCGCATCCCCACGTGGCGCAGAGCCTCACCAGCCTGGCGCTGCTCGCGGCGGCGCAGCACGACTATGCCAGGGCCAATCGGCTCTTTACTCAGGGCCTTCGTGTCGAAGACCGGCAGATCCAGGACGTGTTCGCCTTCACCACGGAAGAGCAAAAGCTGCAGTTCATGGAAACGATCCAAGGGAGCTACCATGGCTATCTCTCCCTGCTCCACCAACATCTGAGCCGGGACCCCGATGCGCTCCGCGACGGGGTCGAGCTGGTGCTACGAAGGAAGGGCGTGATCTTTGATGCAGAGGCGCGGACCCACGAAGCCGTGCAGGGGCGTCTCTCGGAGGCGGCGCGACAGGACTGGACCCGCCTGTCGGCGCTCCGCAGCGAGCTGGCCCGGCTGCTGCTCCAGAAGCCGGACGCGATGAGCGCGGAGGCGTATCGCGAGCGCCTGGCCGCGCTCAACCGGGAGATCGAAGAAGTTGAGCAGCGGCTCGCCAAGGAAAGCGGGCTGGTGGCCAAAGAGCGGCAGCAACGGACTATCACGCGGGACAAGGTCGCGAAGCAGCTTCCCAAGCACGCCGCGCTTGTGGAATTCGCTAAAATCCGGGACCTCGACTTTGCGGAAGGCACGTGGCGGCCCACATGGCGGTATCTGGCGTTCGTCTTGACGGCGGCGGAGGAGGTTGTGCTCGCGGACCTCGGAGAGGCAGACGCGGTAGAGGGCCGGATCCGGCGCGCGCTGGAGGATATTCAGGTTTCGATGAAACGACAGGACCGGCTATCGAATTCCAAGAGTCTTCAGTCCTTGAAGGCCTTGTACGCGACCATCTGGATACCGCTCGAAGCGCCACTCAAGGGCGTGACGACGGTGGTGCTCAGTCCCGACGGCCAGCTCGCCCTGGTGCCCTTTGCGGCGCTGATGGATGCACAGGACCGGCCGTTGGTGGACCAGGTGCTCCTGGCCTATGTCAACACCGGTCGGGACTTGGTTGGCGCAGAGGGCCCCGCACCACACCCGACGGCGGATCTGATCCTGGTGGCGAATCCGGCGTACGACACGCGAGGGCGCGACAGCGCCGGCCAGGGGGCCGCGGTCCGCTCGCGGGAGTTTCGGGCGGCGTTCACGCTGCTGCCCGGAACGGAGCGGGAAGCCCAAGAGATCCCGGCACTGGTCGCCGGCAAGACCGGGGTGAAGCGGATCTTGACCGGCGAGCAGGCGACGGAAGGCGCCGTCAAGGCCGCCCGCAGCCCGCGCATCTTGCATCTGGCGACCCATGGCTTCTTCCTGGCGGATGAAGAACTCGATCTGGAGCAGGGCACCCGCAGGGGATTGCTGGAAGGGGCCCTCGCGGTGAGACCACGCGCCCCAACGAAGCGGTATGAGAATCCGCTGGTGCGTGCGGGGCTGGCCTTTGCGGGAGCCAATCAGGCGGCGCGGGTGACGGACGGCGACGATGGCATTCTCACCGCCTTGGAGGTCAGCAGCATGGACCTGGCCGGCACCGAGTTGGTCGTCCTGTCGGCCTGTGACACCGGCGTGGGGGAAGTGAAAACCGGCGAGGGTGTCTTTGGCCTACGCCGTGCTTTTGCGCTGGCGGGGGCGAAGAATCTGTTGATGAGCCTCTGGCCAGTAAGCGATGAGATCACCGCGAATCAGATGAAAGCCTTTTACCAAAACTTGCAAAAGCTGCCTCCATCTGAAGCATTACGCCAAGCCCAACTTGAGACCATTCAGCAATTGAAAGCCATCGCCATTTACGGCGGAACCGCGCCACCGGGCCTGTGGGCCCCGTTCATTCTCCAAGGCGCGCAGGCATTAGGACAATAAACTCTTCGACCCCAGATTCCCCTCACTCTGCCCTCTCCCTCAAGGGGCGAGGGTGTTATTAAGCGGGTGACACCGCATGGGCGCCCAGATGCAGCGCGGGGCGTATAACCGGGTCTGCGGGGCCTCGACGGTGAAACGCCCAACTGCACTGGGCTATGCGGGGGCAGGACCCGCGTCGAGGTCAAGCCGGAATGGAGACGTCGAGCATGCGCTGGAGCGCGATCCGCGCCCAGTGCTTGTCGTCGTCGGGAACGGAGATCCGGTTGACCACGTGCCTCTCGGCCAGGTTTTCCATCGCCCAGCAAAGGTGCGGCGCGTCGATCCGGAACATCGTAGAGCACTGGCAGACGGTCGGAGAGAGGAAAAAGACCTGCTTGTCGGGCTGCCGGCGCTTGAGGCGGTTCACGAGATTGAGTTCGGTGCCGACGCCCCAGACGGACCCCGGCGCCGCGGCCGAGACGGTCTTGATGATGAACTCGGTGGAGCCGCAGAGGTCGGACAGGTTGACGACGTTCTCATGGCACTCAGGGTGCACGATGATCTTGATCCCCGGATGCTTCTCCCGGAAATAGCGCACGTGCGCCGCCTGGAACATCTGGTGCACGCTGCAATGGCCTTTCCAGAGCAGCAGGCGGGCCTTCCTGATGGCCTCCGGTGTGTTGCCGCCGTTGGGCTGGAACGGATCCCAGACCAGGAGGTCCTCGCGGGGGATGCCCATCTTGTTGGCAGTGTTGCGTCCGAGGTGCTCGTCCGGGAAGAAGAGGATCTTCTCGCGCCGTGACCACGCCCATTCGATCACCCGGCGCGCGTTGGACGAGGTACACGTGATTCCGCCGTGCTCGCCGCAGAACGCCTTGAGGTCGGCCGCCGAGTTGACGTACACGACCGGGGTGACCGTCTCTTCGACCGGCAGGATCCGGCCCAACTGCTCCCACGCCTGGTCCACCTGCTCGATCTGGGCCATGTCGGCCATCGAGCAGCCTGCCGCCAAGTCCGGCAGGATCACCGTCTGCCCGGTCTTGCTGAGGATATCGGCCGTCTCGGCCATGAAGTGGACGCCGCAGAACACGATGAACTCGTGGTCGGAGCGCTCGGCGGCGATCTGGGAAAGCTTGAGCGAATCGCCCTCGACATCCGCGTGGCGAATGACCTCATCGCGCTGGTAGTTATGGCCCAGCACAATCACGCGGTCGCCCAGCCGGCGCTTGGCGCCCGCCGTGCGCTCTGCCAGTTCTTCCATCGGAAGATCGCGGTAATCCTGGATTTCCGCCGCCCCGCTGATAAGACAAGTCGTCCGTTCCACCATGCGCCCTCACCACACCTCTGACTGGTCCCGAAACGGAAAGATGCGAAGAAATAAGTAGAACGCCACATTGTATGGGTGGTTTTCCTTCTTTGTCAATTGAGCCAAAAGGCCTTTGCCTTGTCCCGAAAGGCCTATGCCGGTGCTGTGTAGGGGCACGGCACGCCGTGCACCTACTGTTGACAGCATGAAAACACAGCGTGTAAGCTGACTCATCAAAGCTAGGGGGGCCGACGGTGGCTGAGATGTGGCCGGTTGCGCCACACTCCCTCTGAACCTGATCTGGATAATACCAGCGCAGGGAAGCGATCATGACCGCATTCTCCGACCCGCATCCGCCTCCCCTTTCTATGGAAAGGACAAGCCGGCTATGAGCACGTCATCCATCACAACCCAACCCTTCCCGGCCTCCCGGAAGGTCCATATCGAAGGCGCCCGCGGCATCCGCGTGCCGATGCGGGAGATCAGCCTCGCCCCGACCAAATCCTTTAAGACCGGCCGGGCCGAGGACAACGCGCCGTTCCTTATCTACGACACATCGGGCCCCTATACCGACCCGGACGCCCGGATCGACCTCCGCCTGGGTCTCCCGCCGCTGCGTCGTCCCTGGATCATCGCGCGTGGCGACGTCGAGGAGCTGCCCGCCGTCTCTTCCGAGTACGGGCGCGCGCGCCTCGCCGATCCCAAGCTGGACTCGCTGCGTTTCGCGCACCTTCGCAAGCCCCTTCGCGCCAAGCCCGGCCATAACGTCACCCAGATGCACTACGCCCGCAAGGGGATCATCACGCCCGAGATGGAGTTCATCGCCATCCGTGAGAATCTCAAACGGCAGGCCGCGATGTCCCAGGACAACGGGAACGGCAATGGGAACGGCCACGGCCCGAATCGCTTGCTCTCCCAGCATCCGGGGAAGGCATGGGGCGCCTCCATCCCGGCCGAGATCACGCCGGAGTTCGTCCGCGACGAGGTCGCCCGCGGCCGCGCGATCATCCCGTCGAATATCAATCACCCCGAGATCGAGCCCATGATCATCGGGCGTAATTTCTTGGTGAAGATCAACGCCAACATAGGCAACTCCGCCGTGGCCTCCTCGATCGAGGAGGAGGTGGAGAAAATGATCTGGGCCGTGCGCTGGGGTTCCGACACGGTCATGGACCTCTCCACCGGCAGGAACATCCACGAGACGCGGGAATGGATCATCCGCAACTCGCCGGTGCCGATCGGCACCGTGCCCATTTACCAGGCACTGGAAAAGGTCGGCGGCAAGGCCGAAGACCTGACCTGGGAGATCTATCGCGACACCCTCATCGAGCAGGCGGAGCAAGGCGTGGACTACTTCACCATCCACGCGGGCGTGCGGCTGCGCTACGTGCCCCTGACGGCCGGTCGCGTCACCGGCATCGTCTCGCGCGGCGGGTCCATCCACGCCAAATGGTGTCTGGCCCACCACCAGGAAAACTTCGCCTACCAGCACTTTGAGGAGATCTGCGAGATCATGAAGGCCTACGACGTCTCTTTCAGCCTGGGCGACGGCCTGCGGCCCGGCTCGATCGCGGACGCCAACGACGAGGCGCAGTTCGCGGAACTGGAGACGTTGGGCGAGCTGACGCAGATCGCCTGGAAGCACGAAATCCAGGTCATGATCGAGGGGCCCGGCCACGTGCCGATGCACATGATCCAGGTGAACATGGAGAAACAGCTCCAGGAATGCCACGAGGCGCCGTTCTACACGTTGGGCCCGCTCACGACCGACATCGCCCCCGGCTACGACCACATCACCTCCGGCATCGGCGCGGCCATGATCGGTTGGTTCGGCTGCGCGATGCTCTGCTACGTCACGCCGAAGGAACACCTAGGCCTGCCGGATAAGGACGACGTGAAGACCGGCGTCATCACGTACAAGATCGCCGCCCACGCGGCCGACTTGGCCAAGGGACACCCCGGCGCGCAGGCGCGGGACAACGCTCTGTCCAAGGCCCGCTTCGAGTTCCGCTGGGAGGACCAGTTCAACCTCTCGCTCGATCCCGACACGGCCAAGTCGTTCCATGACGAGACGCTCCCGCAGGACGCCGCGAAGACGTCGCACTTCTGCTCGATGTGCGGGCCTCACTTCTGCTCGATGAAGATCACCGAAGACGTGCGGCAGTACGCCGCGGAGAAGGCGCTCGACGAGCAGGCCGCCATCCAGGCCGGTATGAAGGAAAAGGCGGAGGAGTTCAAAAAGACCGGATTGGAACTCTACCAGTAGGGGCACGGCGCGCCGTGCCCCTACATGAGGGAATACGATATGACGAATAAATGGACGGCTCCCCTGCGGGAGCGCGACATCACCCGGCAGATCGCCCGGGAGTACTTTCAGGAATTCGACCGGCTCATCGAGAGCGACGTCATCGTCGTGGGCGCGGGGCCATCCGGGCTCCTCTGCGCCCGGGACCTTGCCGCCGCCGGCTACAAGACGCTCCTGATCGAGCAGGCGCTGTTTTTGGGCGGCGGGTTCTGGTCCGGCGGGTACCTGATGAACAAGGCCACGATCTGTGCGCCGGCCGACAAGATCCTCGAAGAACTCCGCATTCCGGCCAAGCGCATCAAAGAGTGCGAGGGCATGTTCATGGTGGACCCGCCCCACGCGACCGCCAGGCTGATCGCCGCCGCGTACGACGCGGGCGCGAAAGTGCTCAACCTGACCAAGGTCATCGACCTTATCCTGCGCCGCGAAAACGTCCTGGAGGGCGTCGTCGTGAACTGGTCGCCGGTCGAAAACGCGGGCCACGACGCCGTGCACGTGGACCCCATCGCGCTCGAATCCAAAATCGTGGTGGACGCCACCGGCCACGACGCCGCCGTCGTCGCGCTCCTCAACCGGCGCGGACTGCACAAGATTGTCCCCGGCAACGGCGCCATGTGGGTGGAGCGGTCGGAAGAGCTTGTCGTGGAGAACACCCGCGAGGTCTATCCCAATTGCTTCCTGGCCGGGCTGTCGGTCTCCGCCGTGGACGCGTCCCCGCGCATGGGCCCTGCCTTCGGCGCCATGCTGCTCTCCGGACGGCGGGCGGCCGAGCTCGTCAGGAAAAAGCTCAAGCAGGAATAGCGCGTCCCTACCGGACCCGCCCGACCATGAATTGGCTCACAAAAAACCAGCCTCCGGGAGAGAGTCCGATGGGTCCCGACGACGATCAGAAGGCCGCCTGGGACCTGTTTCGGAAGGCCTACGAGCGCCAGATGAAGGGCGAATTCGAGGAGGCGGTCAAGCTCTACACCGCATCCATCGAGCTGTACCCGACCGCCGAAGGCTACACCTTTCGGGGCTGGACCCGCAGCTTCATGGGCATGCTCGACGAGGCGATCGAAGACTGCCACCGCGCCATCGCGGTGGATCCCGACTTCGGCAACCCCTATAACGACATCGGCGCGTACCTCATCGAGAAGGGACAGCTCGATGACGCGATCGAGTGGCTGGAACGGGCGACGCGCGCCAAGCGGTATGAGAGCCCCGCGTTCCCGCACCTCAACATGGGACGTGTGTACGAGAAGAAACGGAATTGGGACAAAGCCATGCAGTGCTATCAACAAGCGCTGAAGATCAACCCCCAGTACGATCTGGCCCAGCGGGCCTTCACACGCCTCCGGGCCATGATGAACTAGACTGAGTTCGTGAGCGGGTGACACCACATGGGCGCCCAAATGCAGCGCAGGGCGTACAGCCGGGTTCCGGGACTTCGACGGCGAAACGCCCAGCTGCATTGGGCTATGTGGGGGCAGGACCCGCGAACAGAGGATAGGCATGGATAACAAAACCATACTCGTCGCCGTGAGCGACGTGTTCTTCTATACCAAGGTCCGGGACGCGCTGAAGCCGCAGGGCTACACAATCGAGAAGGCCCGGACGCAGGACGAGATCGCCGAAAAAGCCGGCGCGCTCAGCCCGGCGGCGGTGATCCTCAACATCAACGACGAAACGCTGGATGCCTTCAAGGCGCTGGAGGCCCTCAAGGGCGACGACCGGTCGAAAACGATCCCGGTCCTGGCGTTCGCCAATCACGAAGAAGTGGACAACTGGAGGCGGGCCCAGCAGTTGGGCGTGACCAAAATCGTCTCGCGGAACGAATTCTCGTCCCGGACACTCCAGTTGGTCCAGGGGATAGTGGGTTCGGAAGGAGAGCCAGCGGCATGAAGCGCTCGCGCCTGCATGACGACCATGCGAAGCGAGGGGCTTCATTCATGGAACAGGCCGGCTGGGAGGTGCCCGCGCACTACGGGGACGCCGTCGCCGAGCACATGACCGTGCGGCGTGGGGTCGGAATCATGGATCTCTCCCAGCGCGGGAAGATCCGCGTCACCGGCGACGACCGGATGAAGTGGCTCCAGAGCATCATCAGCAACGACATCCTGCCGCTCACCCCAGGACAAGGCATCTGCTCGAGCCTCCTGACACACAAGGGGAAGACGCTCTCTTACTTCCGGGTGTATCAGCGCGGCGAGAGCCTGATGCTGGAGGACATGGGGGAAATCGGCGACGTCACCTTTTCGACTCTGCGCAAGTTCCTGCTCTACGGCACCAAAGCCAACATGGAGAACTGCGCCGAAAGCTGGGGGCTCCTGCTGGTCAGCGGCCCCAAGGCATTCGAACTCGTGAAGGGCGCGTTTGGCGCGGATCTTTCCTCCCTGAAACCCCTGTCGTTCGTGTCTCAGGCGATCGACGGGCACAGCGCCCTGCTGATCCGCACCGAGGAAACCGGCGAGCATGATGTGGAACTTCTCCTCGCGGCCGACGGCCTCAAGGCGGCATGGGACCGCCTGTGGGCATCCGGGGAAGCGATGGGATTGAAGCCTTTCGGCGCCCATGCCCTGGAGACCTTGCGCATGGAAGCCGGCCTCCCCAAGGCCGGTCCCGATCTCAATGAAAACATCGTCCCGCCGGAGGCCAACCTCGAGGGCAAGGCCTTCAGTCTCACCAAGGGGTGCTATCCGGGCCAGGAGGTGGTCGCCCGGATGGACACCTACGGATCGGTGCGAAGGCGCCTGGCCGGTCTCATTCTGGAGGATGCTGTTGTGCCCCCGCCCGGCGCCAAGCTCTTCAGTGAGGAGCGCGAAGTGGGCTGGGTCTCCAGCGCCGTCCGGTCGCCGTCGCTCGGCAAGGTCATCGCGTTCGGCTTCCCGCTCCGCGACTTCACGGCACCCGGCACGGCCTTGACCGTCGAGATCAACGGCGAACGGAAGCCCGCCACGGTCCACACCCTGCCGTTCGTCAAAGGTTCGTAGTCGGTGAATCCGGCCGCTGAACAACGCGCCCTGCATCTCGAACAGGAACTCCACCGGATGACCGCTATTCTGATCCGAGAGTACGCGCCGGAAAAGTTGATCCTCTTCGGATCGGTGGCGCAGGGCGAGATCCACGAGTGGAGCGATCTCGACCTGGTGGTCGTCAAGAAGACCGACAAGCCGTTGCTGGAGCGGACCGAGGACGTGCTCCGGCTGGTCCGCCCCAAGGTCGGCCTGGATGTCCTGGTCTACACGCCGGCGGAACTGGACAGCCTGGTGGACGAGCGCCGGGTCTTCGTGCTGGACGAAATCATCTACAAGGGAGCCGTGGCGTATGAGCGTCGAAAATAGGTGGGCCGCCTTCGCGGCTGAAGATGTGGCGATGGCCGAGGCGGCCAGTGGCCTGGGGCTCTGGAACCAGGTCTGCCTACACGCTCAGCAGGCCGCGGCCAAGTCGCTGAAGGCTTTCCTTGCCGAGCGCCACCGCCCCATCCCGCTCGCCAAACACATGGCGGAGCTGCTCGCGCTCTGCGCGGAAGCCGACCAGAGCCTGTCCCGCTTCGAGGACCGCTGCTACGCCCTCGACAAGTACCTGATCCCGCTGACCTACCCCGACGCCGTACCGACCAGCCAGGCCGGGAGCCTGCCCACCGAGAAGGACGCCCAGGAAGCGCTGGGGATTTTAAAGGAACTGCGCGAAGTCCTGCGCGTTGAGTAATCAATAGGCTGCTCAAAAAGCCTCAGATGCGCGGCCGCAGCCCCGAGGACGACGGAGGCGTACGAGTCTGTACGTCGAGGAGGCCGAGGGGCGAGAACAAAGCAGGTGGGCTTTTTCAGCAGCCTACATCACCGGCGAGCCGTGGTGGTGGATCATCAGCCACTGCCCATGGTGCCGCTCAAAGAGGTTGGTGGCGAGCACCCGCGACTCCTGGCCCTCGCCCTCCGGGCTGTTCATGATGTTCTCCATGCAGAGCACCCACGCCACATCGCCCGCGACCTGAATCATGACGTCGCTCAGTCGGAACCGCATCGAGAAGGTGTTGTTGAAGATCATCACCCAGCTGTCGCGGACGGCCGGCCAGCCGGAGCGCAGACTCCAGCCCGGATGGATGCAGGTGACGTAATCTTCCTTGGCCCACACCTCATCCATCTTCTTGATGTCGAGGCTCTCAAAGGCCCGATAAAAACTCCCGTTGGCCTTCTCGACCTCCTCGATCATCTCCTGCAGCATGGGAGGAGAACTAGTCGCCTTCAGGCTCGGCGTGGCCGTGCTGGTGCTTGACGGCTTCCTCGTCGAACAGGTCGGCCATCTCGGCGGAAATGTCTTCCTCTTCCGCGGGGTGCGGAACGACGGGGAGCTCTTTCTTCCGGATCTCATCCGGCTTGGGGTCTTTGGGATCAGCCGCCATACCAAGCCTCATCCTACTCCAAAGCATGACGCTATTGCCACAGAGGAGGGGGGGCTGGTCAGGCGCTCAGGAGGCGCGCACCGTCCCCAGCATGGCGTGGCCGTTGAGATTGCACTGGAATTGGTAGGTTTTCCCCTTCTCGGCGTAAAACCAGATCACCACTTCTTCGCCGGGATCGAGCACGATTCGGGACACGCGTCTGCCGCTGTATTCGATCCTGCCGGTCCCCTGCACCTGAATGAGGGTGCCGGACTCGAAGAGCTGCGGAGAGGTCACCTCGTGCTGGATCGGCGCGTCTTCCCGGTTCTGCACTACCAGGACGGCAAAGCGGTCACCTGGGACGCTGACGGCGTCGGGATGGAAACTGAGTTGTTCGATCTGGACCACGTGGCCGAACGACACAGCCGCGTCGGCGTACGAAAGATTGCACAGCAGCAGGCCCAGGGTCAGACCCGCGCCTGCCAATTTTCCGGCGTTCAGCTCGCCACCTTTCATGACGCTCTCCTTCAACATAGTCTTGTTAGTAACAACCCCGGGCAGCCCTTTCAAGCATGGCCGGGAAGGCTTACAGGTATCGGAGCAGGAAAAATGCCAAGAGATTCAGGGGCGGGATAGTACGCGAAATCAAGCAGATGGGCGGGCTGAACCACTGACCTGAAAAGTCCGGCTCACCCGCCAAGGGTGGATTTCAGCCATGAGGTGGTTGAGTTACGCCACGTGGGCCGGTGAAGAATGCCGCCCGCGCTTGTTCTTCCAAATCAAGGGATCCAGCACGTTGCCGCAGCAGACGCACCGCCAGCCGTAAAAGCTGAGATGCCCGCTGTCATCAAGCATATCGTAGAATTGATCTTTCACCATCAAGCCGCGACACCGTATGCAACGCATGGGGTCCCCCTTTCCGACCGGCACCGGCCGATCTCGAACCTCTTACATAGTATGTACGCAAAGCGGATGCCAGGCCGAAGGCCTAGCTTTCCTGGCAGCGGACCAAGCACAACCCTTTGATTTACGGTGCAATACGAAAAAGGCGCCGTGCCGGATGTCCAGCAGCGCCATCCCAAATGGAGCAAATACTGCCTATCCAGTCAGACAGTGTTACGAACTAACTACGCTTGACGGCGTCCAAGACTTCCTGATAAGGGGAATGTCATGACACCCATGCGCAAGACGGACGTGGCGAGAGAATGGATCATCTTCGCTTTGAGTTTCGGACTGGGGGGTCATGTGGCCCTCGGGTTCATGCTGCATAGCTCGACGCCCGACCGATGGCAGACGATCGGTTGGAAAGCCGTTTTTTTCGGATTGTTCGTCTACGTCGCCGTGCAGGCCGGCCGCTCGATTTACATGGCGATCCGTTCGAGCCGGGCGAAACGCGACGCCTGACATCATTAATGGGGAGGTAATTGCATGGCCACGGGATCCATGGGGAAACCCAGCGAGAAAGAGGAAGAGTACTTTGCACGGCAGGCCATCGAGCGGATGAAGAAGGAAGCCGCCGAGCGGCAGGCCCGCATGGCAGAAGAGGAACCGAAGAAGCTCAAAGAGCTCCACTACATGCATTGTCCCAAGTGCGGGCACCAGCTCGCGGAGCTCGACTACAAGGGCGTGAAGATCGACCGCTGCATGAACTGCCAGGGCGTCTGGCTCGACGCGGGCGAGCTGGAACTCGTCACGCAGAAGGAAGGCTACCTCGGCGGGATGCTGAAGCTGTTCAAATGACACGTAGCTTCCGTTCCCCGTTGTCAAAAGATAGCCAAATGACTCAACGTATTGTGAAGGAGCATGCGATAGGGCAATATTTTGTGGTTGACGGGCTGCCTAGGGTAAACGTACGATGAACACACGATGCAACCTGAGCAAAAGCCAGAGCGTAAACCTTATGTCCTTCACGGCTACATTGAGCAAGTGGGCGAGAGTGATTTTTTCGCCATCTGCCTGACTGTGAACGTCTGCACCCGTGGGCGTTCTTTAGAAGAAGCTGACCAGAGCCTCTACGAGGCGGTCCAACTCTATTTGGAGGATGCAACCAAGGAAGACCACGTGGATCAATGGATTCCACGCCGCGCTCCTCTGTATCATTATCTCCGCTACCTTTCAATTTGGATCCGCACGAGGTTGAGAATACTCCCACCGTACGATGCGCAGCTCATGGCCCGCATCGTTCATGCCTAAACGTTTCCCCTCTCTTTCCTATCGAGAAACCGCCGACATCCTAAAAGCGCTGGGCTTTTCGGTGAAGACCCAAAAGGGCTCTCATGAGCATTGGGAGGGCCTGGTCGATGGATCCAGGAGAAAAGTCACCCTGAAGGTCGGGATTGATTACGACGAGCGCGATATCCGCTCTCATATCAAACAGGCCGGCGTGTCCCGTGAGCAATACTACGGCGCGATGGAGCGGACAGCGAAGAAGATTCGTTAGCTCAGCCTGCCCCTTTTTATATGCAAAGGGCGCCAAGATCGACCGCTACATGAACTGCCAGGGCGTCTGGCTCGACGCGGGCGAACTGGAACAGGTCTCCCAGAAAGAAGGCTACCTCGGCGGGATGCTGAAGCTGTTCAAGTAGGAAAGAGGGTCATGGGCGGCCGTACTCGCGCGCCGCGCGGATCTCCGCGTCGCTGAAGCCGGGCTTCTTCTTTCGCAACTTCAACAAGGCCTCAATCGCCTTCGCCCTGCGTTTCGCCTGGCGGAGATGGTCCCCTTTTCTGACCTTCATCGTCCTTCCGCTCGATCTTCCAGCAGGGCCTTGAGCACCGATCCTTTTGCGTCTTTCGGACGGGGCATTTTCCAGAACCCTTTCGGCAACTTCCCGGACCCAAGGCGAACGAGTCCTGCCCGTGCTAGTTCGCGGAGATGTTTAGAAGCCGCCGTGCTTTTCACAGAAACACCTCTTCAATGCACCTAGCATAGTCTGATTCAATTTCTTGTCAAGAGCAGCACGGCCGGGACGCCGGCGATCTGGAGCTGGTCTCCGAAAAGGCCGGCTACCTCGGTGGGATGATGCAGTCGTTCAACTTAGCAGAGAATCTGCCGAGCCCGTCGTACCCGCATGCCGGACAGACCTCCTTTTCTCCCTCTGCTTAATCTACAAATTCTCTAAACGCGGCGAGTCCCTCCGAAAATTTATGATGATCAGCATTACCGAACTGAAACTGAATGACCACCTGACCATTCTTGTCGATATAGCCCCACTTGCCATTTTCTTCTCTTCGCACCGCCGCCACACCCTCGGCAAAGTTCCATGCACCGGAGAACTGAAACGGAATTACCACCTTCCCATTCTTGTCGATATAACCGAATTTGCCATCCTTTTCCATGCGGACGAGAGCCATGCCGTCGTAAAATTCATGCGCAAATTGAAACTGGGGTGGAATGACCACCCGCCCGCTCTTGTCAATATAGCCCAGCTTGCCACCGTTTCCGGTTTGCACGGCAGCCAGACCATCAGAAAACGTCCAAGCTTCTGCGAACTGGGGCGGAATGACCGCCTGCCCGCTCTTGTCAATATAGCCCCACTTGCCGCCCGTTGAAGTTTGCACTGCCGCCAGCCTCTCGGAAAATAAACCCGCATCCATAAACTGGGGTGGAATGATCGCCTGCCCACTCTTGTCGATATAGCCCCACTTGCCGTCCGTTGCGGTACGCACTGCCGCCAGCCCCTCGGAAAATAAACCCGCATCCATAAACTGGGGTGGAATGACCGCCTGCCCACTCTTGTCGATATAACCCCACCCGCCATTCGACTCGTCTTGTACTGCAGCCAAGCCTTCATGGAAATCTTTTGCGTCGGCAAATTTCGGGGGGATGACCACTTGCCCCCTCTTATCGATAAAGCCCCACTGTAGATATTTTGTGTATAAGTCATGATAAGGCCCCTTTTCCTTCGCTAGAACGCCTACGCTCATCCAGGCAGCAAACTTCAATAACTGCCGGTTATCGCTGAAGCCCCTAATCCGAGCAAGGCCATCGGAAAATGGTTCAGCTCTTACATACCGAATCGGTATGAAGACTTTTCCTGTATGGTCGATATAGCCCATCTCCTTTTTCGCTAATTCCGTCACGCCCCATAACGTTGCCACGACCGAAATGGGGATTAATATGAGGGGCCCCCCGAGGAGCCAGATACTAACGGCAGACCGTGAGCCTGCTTTCGGCTGAGCCAGCTTTCGCCTTTTGAGAGTTGCGGTAACAACACCTGCTAGGGCGACGGTCCACCATGCCAAGAGACGTGTTATCCCGAGGCCCAATGAGTGTGGATTATGCAAAATAAAAATCATGTAATCGGCAGCACCGACGATAAAAAGCAAGAATGCTGCACCATACAACCAATCGAAAGGAGATTTTAGACTTAGCAAGACATCTTTTTTTGAAATAGGCGCGGACGATGAGAGTACCACTCCCTCTGGAGCCCTTTGGAGACTTTGCGCAGCACGCGTCCACGATCTGAAGATGGGGAAGCAAATGGCGGCCGTACCTAATACGGCGTACCCCAGAAACAAAAATGGAAGCGATTCTCTGTCGAACAAACGGACCAGGAAAAAGACAACGAAAAGCGCTCCTACGAACCAGAATAACCAATTCAGGAAAGCGTACTTGATGCCTTTCCTTAATAGGGTCTTGATTTCTTGCTTCTTCTCTGAGCTCGGTATGACATAACCTTTCCTCCGCTTTCCCCAAGGATAAAAAAGCAGTTGACCTGTTTGGTCGGTTTCGCATCTATTTGCAAGAAAACCGTCAGCCATATTATCAAGAAATTTCATGTGCGGCCGCCTGCTGTACCGCCAACTTAATAGGGAGAGTTAAGTATCTATGGCGATATGAAAAAGGAAAATGAAGGGAATGAAGTCAGAGGGAGGATAATCAAACACGTATGAAGAATCAAGCGAAGGACGGAATGTTGAGGGGCGCCCTTCGAGAACCTCAGGGCAAACGGATTTGGGACGCTATACTTCTCTGTAGCTGATCTTGTCTTCTTTCTTGGACTTCCAGTAGGCGAGCTTGTTCAAGGCGTTGAGGTAGGCCTTCGCGGAGGCGACGATGATATCGGTGTCGGCGCCGTGGCCGGTCACCGTCTTCGGCCCCTCCTCCACCTTCACCATCACCTCGCCCTGCGCGTCCGTTCCGCCCGTGATGGCCTTGACGGCGTAGGTCAATAGCGTGCTCTTGGTCTGCGTCATCGCGGCGATCGTGCGGTATGCCGCGTCCACCGGGCCGTCGCCGGTGCCGGTCTGCTGCGCGACCTTCCCGTCGATTTCCAGTTCGATCCGCGCCGTCGGCGTCTTGTCGGTCCCGCTCTCGACGTACAGCGACTTGAACCGGTATGTCTCCGGGATGGTCTGGAGCTCCTCGGCGACAATCGCCTCCAGGTCCTCCTCGTAGACTTCCTTCTTCTGGTCGGCCAGCCGCTTGAAGCGCTCGAACGCCTTGTTGAGCTCGTCCTCGGCCAGCTTGTAGCCCATCTCCTCCAGTCGCTGCTTGAAGGCGTGCCGCCCGGAAAGCTTGCCCATCACCAGCGTGCTCTTGTTCAACCCGACGGACTCAGGCCGCATGATCTCGTACGTCGTCTTCTCCTTCAGCAGCCCGTCCTGATGGATGCCCGAGGCGTGCGCGAAGGCGTTCGCGCCGACAATCGCCTTGTTCGGCTGGACCACCATGCCGGTGATCTTGCTCACGAGCCGGCTGGTCTTGACGATCTCTTCCGTCACGATCTTCGTGTCGGCGCCGTAGAAGTCCTTGCGCGTGCGGAGCCCCATCACAATTTCTTCCAGCGACGCATTGCCCGCGCGCTCGCCGATCCCGTTGATCGTGCACTCCACCTGGCCGGCGCCCTCCACGATGGCCGCCAGGGAATTGGCGACCGCCACGCCGAGGTCGTTATGGCAGTGGACGGAGATCACGGCCCGTTTGATATTGGGCACGTTCTCCCGGATGCCGCGGATCAGCCGCCCGAACTCCTGCGGCGCGGCGTAGCCGACGGTGTCGGGGATGTTGACCGTCGCGGCCCCGGCCGCGATCACGGCCTCCAGCACTTCGTACAGGTACTTGGGGTCCGACCTGGTGGCGTCCATCGGGGAAAACTCCACGTCCTCCACGTAGCCGCGGGCGCGCGTGACCATTTCAACGGCGCGTTGCCGCGCCTGGTCCCGCGTGAGCCGGAACTGATGCTTCAGATGGATATCCGACGTCGAGATGAACGTGTGGATACGGACCTTCGGCGCGCCCTTCAGGGCCTCCCAGGCACGATCGACGTCCTCCGGGCGCGCGCGGGCCAGACTGCATATGGTCGGCCCTTCCACTTCATGCGCGATCCGGCGGACGGCCTCGAAGTCGCCGGGCGAGCTGTACGCGAACCCCGCCTCGATGATGTCCACGCCCAGGCGGGCAAGCTGCTTGGCCACCATCAGCTTCTCGTCGAGGTTCATCGCCGCGCCGGGGGACTGCTCACCATCCCGGAGCGTCGTATCGAATATGCGGATCAGGCGACTCATCCTATTCTGACTCCTTCACCTCGCCGGACACACGTTCCGCAGGCGCGCCTTTGCGGGCCGCCCGCCGCGCCAGGCCGACCAGCATCATCAGCACACCCGACAGCGCATAGCCGGCGAACAGCGCGAACAGGGCGATCTGGGGAGCCGCGACGATCAACATGATCCCCAGCACCGCCCAGACCAGGTACATGAAGCCTTCCCCGGCCCGTAGCTGCATACCTTTGAACTTCGTGTACTTGATCGTGCTGACCATCAGAAAGGCCAGGACGAAGGCCACGATCAGGATCACAACCGGCATCACCTCCCGGCCCAGTCTGAGAATGTGGTGATCCAGGAGCATGAGCGAGGCCAGGACGGCGGCTGCCGCCGGGATCGGCAATCCCGTGAAGTAGCGATTGTCCACCGTCCCCGTCATGACGTTGTACCGCGCCAGCCGGAGCGCGCCGCAACCCACAAAAGCAAAGACGACCGCGAGCCCCAGCACCCCATAGCCGCTCAGCGCCCACGAATAGATCAGCACCCCAGGCGCGACGCCGAACGACACGAGGTCCGCCAACGAATCGTACTCGATGCCGAACTGGCTGGTCGTCTTGGTCCAGCGGGCGGATTGGCCGTCCAGCATGTCGAAAATCAGCGCGACCAGGATGGCGATCGCCGCCTTCACATAGTTGGCGCCGAACACGGCGATGACGGCGTACAGGCCGCAGAACAGGTTCCCCGTCGTGAACAGGTTCGGCACGACGTAAATGACTTGCCGGCGGCGTTCCCGCAGCGATGTTCGCATTCTCATGGCAGCACTCCTATGACCGACTCGCCCCCCATGACCCGATCCCCGGCTTTGACCCGCACCAGCGTGCCGACCGGCATGTACAGATCCATGCGCGACCCGAACCGGATCAGCCCGTACCGCTCCCCTCGTTCCACGCGCTCCCCTTCCGACAGCCAGCAGACGATCCGTCTCGCCACGTAGCCGGCGACCTGCACACACAGTATACGGCATCCGGTGTCCGTCTCGAACAGCACCGCCGTCTGCTCGTTCTGCAGCGTCGACTCCGGCCGGCTGGCCACCAGAAACTTGCCGGGAGAATACCCGATGGCCTCGACCCGCCCCTCGCACGGCGTGCGGTTGATGTGCACGTCCAGCGGGCTCAGAAAGATGCTCACCCGCACCGCCCGTCCCTTGAGGAAGCGCGGCTCGTCTTCTTCCGCCACCGCCAGCACGCGGCCGTCGCCCGGCGACACGATCAGGTTGGGCTCGCCCGGAATCCGGCGCGGAGGATTGCGGAAGAACCAGCCCGTGAAGAGCGCCGCGGCGCCGAACAACGCGCCCGCGACCGTCCACCCGAGGGCCCACGCCGCGGCCGTTGGCACGACGGCGGCGGCCAGGAAGGGCACGCCCTCACGGGCGATCGGCCAGCCTTTCGCGCGGTCAGCCATGGCTCTCAGCCCGGCTGCCGGGCTCAGTTCTTGGTCTTGTCGACCAGTTGGTCTTTCTTGAGCCAGGGCATCATGGCGCGCAAGCGGCCGCCGACCTCTTCGATCGGGTGCTGCTCGCCGCGCTTGAGCAAGGCGTTGTACTGCGGACGGTTGGCCTGGCACTCGAGGATCCATTCCTTGGCGAAACGTCCGCTCTGGATCTCCTCCAGGATACGCTTCATCTCTTGCCGGGTCTCGTCGGTGATGATGCGCGGCCCGCGCGTCACGTCGCCGTACTTGGCCGTCGTGCTGATCGAGTAGCGCATGTTGGCGATGCCACCCTGATAGATCAGGTCCACGATCAGCTTCACCTCGTGGAGACACTCGAAATAGGCCATCTCCGGCGAATAGCCCGCGTCCACCAGCGTTTCGTAGCCCGCCTGGATCAGCGCGGTCAGCCCGCCGCAGAGCACCACCTGTTCGCCGAAGAGATCGGTCTCCGTTTCTTCCCGGAAGTTCGTCTCGATGATGCCGGCGCGGCCGCCGCCGATGGCGGAGCCGTACGCCAGCCCGATCTGCTTCGTGTCGCCGGACGGGTCCTGGTGGACGGCCAGGAGGCACGGCACGCCGCTGCCCTTCGTGTACTCCGACCGGACCAGATGGCCGGGCCCCTTGGGCGCGATCATGAACACGTTGCTCGTGGGCGGCGGCATGATCTGGCCGAAGTGGATGTTGAACCCGTGCCCGAACGCCAGATAGGAATTCTTTTTCATGTTCGGGCCGATCTCGGCGCGATAGATGCCGGCCTGCATCTCATCCGGCGCCAGGATCATCACCACATCCGCCCGCTTCACAACATCCGCCACCGGCATCACCTTCAGGCCGGCCCGCTCGGCCTTCTGCCAGGAGGCGCCTTCGCGCAGGCCGACGAGCACGTCCATGCCGCTCTCCTTCAGGTTCAGCGCGTGGGCGTGGCCCTGGCTGCCGAAACCGATGACCGCGATCGTCTTGCCCTTCAGGACTTTCAGGTCGGCGTCTTTATCGTAATAAATCGTCAGCATGATGTCTCCTCTGTCGTAGGGGCACGGCATGCCGTGCCCCTACCCAATGCACGATTATTTTTCCTCTTTCAGAATGCGCTTGGGCTGCGCGCCGGCCAGCCGGACCTGCTCGCGCGCGATCGCGACCCGCCCGGTCCGGACCACTTCCTTGATGCCCAAGGGCTGGAGCAGATTGATGGCCGCCTCAACCTTCTTGATGTCCCCCGTGACTTCGATCGTGTAGGTGGTCGGCGTCGAATCTACGATCTTGCCCCGGAAGATGTCGGCGATCCGGAGCGCCTCCGCCCGGTCTTCCTGCCGCGTGTGGATCTTGATCAGCGCCATCTCGCGCTCGACGAAGTCGGCTTCGTTCAGGTCCACCACCTTGATCACGTCGATGACCTTGTTGAGCTGCTTGACGATCTGCTCGATGATCTTGTCGTCACCCCGCGTGACGATCGTCATCATGGACATGGACGGGTCCAGCGTCGGCGCCACCGAGAGGGTCTCGATGTTGTAGCCGCGGCCGCTGAACAGATTGGCCACGCGCGACAGCACCCCGAATTTGTTCTCCACCAGAACCGAGATGATATGCTCCACAGCGACTCCTTTTACACCCGCCCAACCCCGGCCGCTCTTGAATCGCGGCCCTTTCCCGTGTTTAGGCCGTCAGGACGGTGTCCTTGTCCTCGCCGGCCACCTTGGACGCGGGCTTCTCTCCGCGCTTCATCTCCGGCGGATCCTCGAGGATCATCTCGTGATTGCAGCCGCCGGCCGGGATCATCGGGTAGCAGTTCTCGTAGGCGTCCACTTCGATGTCCACGAGGACCGGCTTGTCGGTTTTCAGCGACTCCTTGATGACATCGTCCACTTCGTCCACCTTCGTGGCCCGGAGCCCCACCGCGTTGAAGGCCTCCGCCATCTTCACGAAATCCGGGACCGTGTCCAGATAGGAGGAGGCGTACCGGCCCTCGTAGAAGAGGTCCTGCCACTGGCGCACCATCCCGTGGAAATGGTTGTTCATGATGAAGGTCTTGACCGGCAGCTTGTTCACCATCGCCGTGGCCATCTCCTGCATGTTCATCTGGATGCTGCCGTCGCCCGCGATGCAGAGCACCAGCTTGTCGCGGAACGCCGCCTGCGCGCCCATCGCCGCCGGCAGCCCGAAGCCCATCGTGCCCAGGCCGCCCGAGGTCAGCCACTTGCGCGGCTTGTTGAGCAGAAAATGCTGGGCCGCCCACATCTGGTGCTGGCCGACGTCGGTCGCCACGATCGGGTCCTTGTCCTTCGTCAATTGGTACAGCCGGTCGATCACATACTGCGGCTTGATCTTCGCGTCCGGCGGCTGCCGGTACCCCATCGGATGCTGGGTCCGCCATTCGTTGATCTGGTTCCACCAGGGCTTGCGTTGCTCGATGGAATGGCCGTTCGGCGTCGCCTTGAGCTGCGCGTTGAGCTCGCGCAGGACGGTCTTGACGTCGCCCACGATCGGAATGTCCACATGCACGTTCTTGCGGATCGACGTCGGGTCGATGTCGATGTGAATGACCTTCGCCTCCGGGCAGAACTCCGACACCTTGCCGGTCACCCGATCGTCGAAGCGGGCGCCGACCGCAATGACGAGGTCGGCATAGTGGACCGCCATGTTTGAGGCGTACGACCCGTGCATCCCCATCATGCCCAGCGACAGTTGGTGGGTGGCGGGGAACGCGCCCAGGGCCATGAGCGTCATGTCCACCGGAATCTGCGTCAGTTCGGCGAACTCCAGGACCTCGGCGCTCGCGTTGGAAAAGATCGCGCCGCCGCCCAGGTAGATGATCGGCTTCTTGGCCTTGTGGATGGCGTCCACGGCCTGCTTGATCTGCCACTTGTTGCCGTCGTACGTCGGGTTGTACCCCCGGATGGACACGCGATCCGGATACCGGAAGTCGCTCTTGTTCATCGCCACGTCCTTCGGAATGTCCACGAGCACCGGACCCGGACGGCCGGTCATGGCGATATAGAAGGCTTCCTTGATGGTCTGCGCCAGGTCGTTCACGTCCTTGACCAGGAAGTTGTACTTGGTGCACGGCCGGCTGATACCGACGTTGTCCGCCTCCTGGAACGCGTCGTTGCCGATGAGCGCGGTCGGGACCTGCCCCGTGAAGACGACGATCGGCACCGAGTCCATGTAGGCGTCCACCAGCGGGGTGACGATGTTGGTCATGCCCGGGCCGGAGGTGACGAGCGCCACGCCGGGCTTGCCGGTGGCCTTCGCGTAGCCCTCCGCCATATGGCCCGCGCCCTGCTCGTGCCGCGTGAGAATGACCTCGATGTCCTTCTGCTGGTGCAGCACATCGAAGATCTTCAGCACCACGCCGCCCGGCAGGCCGAAGATGGTCTTCACCTCTTCGCGCTTCAGGCATTCCACAAAAATCTCGGCACCCGTCAGCTTCATCGCCGGTTCTCCTCCCAAATACCTTGAAAATCAGCGTAGTTGGAAGGGAAAACATATCACGAAGATACCCTGACCGTCAACTCTGCGCCCCTTGACAGACCTTCCACCCACTCGCTACGGTGTGACTTACTATGGATCGTCTCGTCGAATGCGTGCCCAATTTCAGTGAAGGACGGAAGACCGAGACCATCGATGCGCTGGTCGCCGCCATTCGCTCCGTCCCCGGCGTGGTCCTGCTGGACCGCCAGAGCGACGCCGACCACAACCGCTCCGTCCTGACCTTCATCGGGCCGCCCGAGGCCGTCGTCGAAGCCGCCTTCCGCGCGGCCGAAGAGGCTCTCCATCGCATCGACCTGACGACGCACCGCGGCGAGCACCCCCGCGTCGGCGCCACCGACGTGATCCCCTTCGTCCCGATCCGCGGCGTCACGATGGAGGACTGCGTGCATCTGGCGCGGCTCGTCGGGCGCCGCCTCGCGGACGAGCTGCACATCCCGGTCTTCCTTTACGAGCACGCAGCCAAGGTGCCGTTCCGCACCAGGATCGAGGACATCAGGCGGGGCAGCCTTGAGGGGCTGGACGAGCGGATGCGGATGAACCCCGAGTGGACACCGGACTTCGGGGACGCGAAACTGCACCGGACGGCCGGCGCCACCATCGTGGGCGCGCGCCGAATACTGATCGCGTATAACGTGAACCTCGCCACCATCGACCTGGACCTTGCCAAGGCCATCGCGCTCAAGGTCCGGGCCTCCAACGGCGGGCTGCCCTCGGTCAAGGCGGTCGGCATCGACCTCAAGACCCGCGGCTGCGTGCAGGTCTCCATGAACCTGACCAACTACGAAGAGACGCCTGTGCACGCAGCCTTCGAGGCGGTCAAGACGGAGGCCGCCAAGCGCGGCGTGGCCATTCACAGCAGTGAAGTGATCGGGCTGATCCCGGAGGCGGCCGTGGCGCAGGTCGCCGCGCACTACCTGATGCTGGAGAGCTTCTCGATGAGCCAGGTCCTGGAAGCGCGGATGGCGCAGGCCCTGACACAGGATCTCTCGGCCACGGTCGGCCCGTTCCTGGAAGCCGTGTCCGCCCCGAACGCGGCCCCGGGCGGAGGCAGTGTGGCGGCCCTGGCCGGGGCGGCCGCAATGTCGTTGGGCGTGATGGTGGCCGGACGTCTGCTCGAAAAGAACCCGCCGGCCGACAAGGCGGCCGTTCTCCGCGCGAAGCGCGACCTCCTGATCCGGCTCCGAGACCGGCTCCAGGCCGCGATCCGCGAGGACGCCGCGGCCTACGATGCCGTGATCCAGAGCACCAAGCGTCCCGTGATCGACCCGGAGCGGGGCGCGGCCATCACCGAAGCTTTCAGCATCGCCATCGCGGTGCCACTCGCCATCACGGAACTGGCCGTGAACGGCATGGCGGTCTTACGCGAGCTGATTCCCTTGGCCACCGCGCCCCTGGCGGCTGATCTGAGAGCAGGCGTCTTCGCAGCCCAGGCCGCCGGCGAAGGCGCGCTCGCCTGCGTCAAGGCCAATCTGGACTCGCTCAAGGACGATCCCCGCGTCCCCGATCTCCTGAAGCGGCTCGCGCCGTTTGAAGAACGTCTCCGCCAGCGGCCTTAACTACATGTTCAAGAAGATCGTCTCCGGCGGGCAGACGGGAGTGGATCGGGCGGCGTTGGATGTCGCCCTCGAACTGGGACTGCCCTGCGGCGGGTGGTGCCCTCAAGGTCGCAAAACCGAAGACGGCGCCCTCAATTTGCGTTATCCGTTGATCGAAGCGCCGTCGAAAGACTACGAACAGCGCACGAAATGGAATGTGCGCGACTCGGACGGCACGCTGGTCCTTACCAGCGGCCCGCCCACCGAAGGCACGGCCTTCACGATCGAGGCGGCCGAGAAACTGAGAAAGCCCTGCCTTGTGCTGGATCTGAACAACTGGCCTAGCGAGTCGACCGTGAAGGTTTGGGCGAAAGACCACGCCGTGCGCGTGCTGAACGTCGCGGGCCCGCGCGAGAGCAAATGTCCCGGCATCTACGTCCAGGCCGCGGAACTCCTGCGAAAAGTCCTCTAACTCTCCATCATCTCCAGGCGGGCGTCGAACTCATGGCTGCATTGCGTGCAGCGTACGCAGTCCCGTTCCATCGTGCCCTCATCGTTGGGGACGGCCATGCCGCCGCAGTCCGGGCACCGCCGCAGGTGCGCGGCCTCATCCTGAAGCGTCTCGAATTTCGAGCCGCGTAGGCAATAGACCGGTTCCCCGTCAAGCATCCAGGGCCGCCCGGCGTCATCCACCACCGGCAAGGCGACATAGTGATGCGCGGCGTAGTCCTCCAGCGCCTTCCGGGAGGTGAGCCCGTCCTTGATCAGCTTGTCGGTCTTGGCGTCATAGAGCGCGTCACCCTTCACGATCACTTTGGTCGGCCCCATCTTCATGGCGCACCTCCTTGAGGGCTACGCCGAAGGGACAGGCCCAGGCGTGTTTCAACAGCAACCCATGCCTTCCGCCTTCGGCGCGTAACGCTTGCGGGTCTGATCCATCGCGCCCGTCAGCTCGTTCCATTCCTGCGCGGTCAGGAGCGATCTCATCTTGAAGCGCAGGCCCAGGATTTTCGTCGAGCTCGCCATCCGCGCGTTGTTCATGTCATCGAGGATCTTCGTGAACTGCTCCGCCTTGGCATTGTAGTCGGCGTTCAGGACGGCCATCTGCTCATGATAGCCGCGCGACGCCTGCCCGGACTTCTTCGCCTCCGTGATGATGTCCTGCAGGATCGCCTTGGCCTGCTTGGCCTTCTCGGGGTCCTTCACCGTCCGGTCCACCAGCTCGTTCGTCTCGGCGATCCCCCGCTCCAGCGCCGCCTCTCCGGAATGCATCCCCATCCCGGAGCCGTGGTGCCGAGCGCACCCCGCCATCGTCAGCGTCACCGCAATCAGCAGCAGCAGCAGCTTCGCAGTCTTCATCGTTCGCGTCCCCCCTTGAAGCAATAAGGATAGCCCTGCCGGGGTTCTACCGCAACTCCAAATGAATGAAAGTGTTGATTGACCGGACCCGGCTTTGCCACTACAATGGCGCCGCCATGCCTGCAAAAACCCGCATTCACGCCCTACTGGAAAAAGAGAGGACCCTCATTTTCCCCGGCGTGTACGACGCGCTGGGCGCGAAGATGGTGGAGCGCGCGGGCTTTCCGCTGACCTTCATCTCCGGCTACAGCGTGGCGGCCACCCAACTGGGGCTGCCGGACTTTGGCTACCTCACGCAGACCGAGATGGTGGCGACCGCGAAGCGGGTCTGCGCCTCGGTCTCCATCCCGATCATCATCGACGCCGACACGGGCTACGGCAACGCCCTCAACGTGATCCGCACGGTGAACGAGCTGATCGACGCCGGCGCCGCCGGGATGTTCCTCGAGGATCAGGTGTGGCCCAAGCGCTGCGGCCACATGAAGGGCAAGCGGGTCATTCCCGTCGAAGAACACGTCCAAAAGATCCGCGCCGCCGTGGACGCGCGCAAGGGCCGGGACTTCTTCATCGTGGCGCGGACGGACGCCCGGCAGGTGAACGGGCTGGAGGACGCGATCGCCCGGTGCCGCAAGTACAAGGAGGCCGGGGCCGACGCGCTCTTCATCGAGGCGCCCGGCAGCGTCGAGGAGTTGAAGGCGCTCGCGAAGGAGTTGCCGCCGCCGCTCGTCGCCAACATGCTGGAGGGCGGCGTGACGCCCCTGCTCACGAAAGATGAACTGGAAAAGCTCGGCCTGCAGTTGATCGTCTGTCCGCTGACCGCGCTCTACGCTTCGGCCAAGGCCATGCAGGACATGTTCGCGTTGATCAAGACGAAAGGCACCACGCGCGACCACGTGGACCGCCTCCTCCCCTTCCAGCAATTCCACGACATCATTGGGCTCGACGAGTACTACCAACTCGACGAAAAATACCGAACGCCGGATTCGTAGGGGCAGGCCCCCGTGCCTGCCCGGATCAGGGCAACCACAGGGGGTTGCCCCTACACCGATCCGAACAATTTATACCGGTGGCGGGCGACGAGGCGGTAGGCGAGATAGGTCAGCGGGCGGAGCAGCGGCGCCTTTAGGATCGCATGCAGCGCACGCCCTCCGCGCAGGCCAGGCACCAGCGGCAGGAAGGCGTCCAGCCCCCGACTGATCGTGCCGTCGCCCTCGACGAGAAAGGCCACATCTGGCCGGCCCGGCTTGTAGTCTGCGCCCAGCCGGCTTGCGGCTTCCTCGCTCCGGTACGGAACGAACCGGACATCCTGTTCCGGCCCCAGCCGCGCCAATCCCTCCCTGGCCGTCACGCAGAGCCGGCACTGGTCGTCATAGATCAGGATGCGCGTCACCCACCCAGCCCCATGATCTGCTCCGGCAGCAACGGCTCGCGCTTCGCCAGGGCGAGATTGTCCCGGACGTGCGCCTCCTGCTTCATGCCGACCAGCGCCGTGCCGATGCCCGGCGTGGAACGGACGAACTGCAATGACCGCTGCGCGTCGGTGCCTTCGCCCAACACCTGATGGAGTTCGGCCGGCAGCCCGCGCGCGAGCTTCCCCTGGAGAATCGGCCCGCTGACCATCACGTAGACACCGAGCGCCTTGGCCGCTTCCAGCAGGCTCACCGCCGAGCCGTTGAGGTTCTGCGTCTTCTCGACGAGCGCCTCCAGCATGCCCAGGTTGTACGGCAACTGGATCACCTTGAAATGGTTGTCCTTGCCGCCGACGTCCTCCGCCAGACGCACCAGCTCCTCCAGCGAGAGGTGGCCCCTGGCCTTGGTCGGCACTCGATACCCTTCCCATGTCGCGGTCCCGTACAGACGGAGCTTTCCCCGGGCGACCGCTTCCTCCAGCGCCGCGAACGCCGCCCGCATGCGCGCCATGAACTCGTCGCGCGACACATGCTCGAGCTGGGTTTCCGGATTGTGCAGGTAGTACACGTCAAGACAGGCGAGTTCCAGGTTGGCCAGGCTGGTATCGATCTGGTGGCGCAGGTACGTCGGGGTCATGCAGTGGCAGTCGGCCACGACGTCCGACGGGCGGAAGATGCCGGGCATCACGAAGGTCTTCTGGACGTAGGCGTAGCCGTCGCGCGGCGGCGCGCCGTCGTACGGGATGAAGCCGCCCTTCGTCGCGATGAGCACTTCGTCGCGCCGGCAGGTGCCCGCGCGGATCAGCTCGGCCAGGGCCTGCCCGATCGCCCGTTCGCTGCGCTGGCAGCGATAGTTGATCGCGCTGTCGATCACGTTGCAGCCGGACGCGACGGCCTGCATGATCGCATCGCGATAGAGCGCGTCGGTCGCGTCATCGTGCTTGCCCAGGTAGGTGCCGAGGCCGATGGAAGAGAGCGCGAGCCCGCCGAGCCCTTCGCGAAAATGATCCTTGCGCGCGGCGCCGGCGCCGATCAGCCGGTCGCGGTAGCGCCTCGTCCCCTCCGCCGTGGCGTGGCCGTTGAGGCTCATGCGCCGAACTGCTGCCGGCACCACCGCACGGCCTGCTCGACTTCCTCCGGCTTGCGGAAGTCCACCGCTTTCTGGAACGTCGTCGCCACGTATTCCTCGGTCAATTCGCTCGTCTCTTCGAACCCGGCCCCGCGCAGCGCCGGACGGAACTTGGCGACTGCCGGCTGCAGGTAGTACTTCGCCTGCTTGGCGACTTCATCCGTGCCCAGGTCCTCCGGCGTCCCCTCGGACATCAGACTCTTGACGTCGTCGATGGCCATGCCCATCTGGCAGAGCAGGCGGCCGTCGGGCGTGATCTCCAGCAGCCATCCGTCGTCACCCAGGTCCATCATCAGCGCGCCCTCCGCCTCCAGTTCATAAAAGGCCGGCTGGCTCCGGCGAAGCTGCGCGCGCACGCCCGCCCAGGCCGGGTCAACGGTGTTGGTGTCGCTCATAGAGTCCTCGCTCCGACGCCATTATAGTCTTCCCGCGCTTCCACCGCACCAACATCCCATTGCTTGACCCCTTGCGGCGCCCCCCGTAGAATGCGGGTATGTTCGGCGTGTGGAAAAGAAAGCCCGCAACTCCCGACGTCGTCATCTACACCAGGCCGGACTGCCCGCTCTGCGACAAGGCCAAGGACCTTCTGAACGAGCTTCACAAAGAGTTTCCCTTCAACCTCATGGAAAAGGACGTCGACAGCGAGGAGAAATCACGGAAGTATTACGCCGATCGCATCCCGGTGATCCTGGTCAACAACCGCGAAGTGGTCGGCTACCCGCCGGAAGACAAGTGGGTGAAGATCGCCCTCAAGAACGCCCACCGTCTCGACATGCGGCCGATGTAGGTCCGCGAAAGGAAGCCGCGCCGTGTTGCCGCGCATCCTCACTTATCTCGTCCTAGGCGTCATTCTCTTCATAGGCTACCAGTGGTGGAGCGCGCAGCAGGCGGCCATGCTCTCCGCTCCCCCGCCGGCGGCCCCGCCCGCGCCGGCCACGGCGCCCCGCCCAAGCGCGCCCCCTGCCGATCCCACAGCCCTGCCGGCTCCCCCGCCGGCCGGCCAGGAATACTTCAAGGTGGCCGTGCGCATCCCGGTCTCCCCGCAGGCGGCGGCGCTGAACGAGATCAACAACCTGATCGAGCAGGGCAACGACGCGGAGGCCGAGGCCAAGCTGGCGGCCCTGCCCCCGGACGTCATGGCCGACCCCGCGGTGAAGACCGCAACCGCCACCCTCTGGAACAACCTGGGAGCGATCAGGGGGCAATCGCGAGGATCGTCGGCCTCGGTGTCGGCATACAAAACAGCGGTCTCCGTCAATCCCTTTGACCGCACCGCGCGCATGAACCTGACCTTCGCTTATTGGGACCTGAAGGATCCGGCGCTGACGCCCGCCTTCCTGGAAGAGACGATCCGCCTGGTCCCGGACGAGCCGCTCACCCACCTCATCCTGGCGGAGATGTTGATCAATAAGGACGACCTGGCGGGCGCCAAGACACACCTGGGTCATGCGACCGAGCGGGCGTCCGCCGATCCCAAATTCCAGTCCTACCTGAAGTATCTGGCGTCAAGGGTCGAGCAAACGGGCAAGGCCGAGGAGAAATTCGTGGCCCGCGAGAGCTCGCACTTCACCGTGAAATTCGACGGAGGGGACGATCACACCGTCTGGGGTCGCGTCGCGGAAATCCTGGAGGATGCGTACCGGGACATCGGTCAGCAACTCGGCTACCACCCCTCCAAGCCCATTCTGGTGGTGCTGCATACGCGGGAGAGTTTTCATGACGCCACCGGCGGCCCCGCCTGGTCCGACGGACTCTACGACCCGGTCCTCGGGCGCATCAAGGTTCCGACGCAGGGCGCCTTGACGGACCAGGTCTGGCTGACCCGCGTGCTTCGCCACGAGTTCGTCCATGCCCTGCTGCATGACCGCATGAAAGGCCGTCCTATTCCTCAATGGCTGAACGAGGGACTGGCCATGCAACTGGCCGGCGATCCACCGCCCGACATCCCCGAGCTCGTCCGCGGGCAAGTGTCGCTGGTCAACCTCGCCCAACTGGAAGGTAACTGGAGCGGCCTGAATCCAAGGCAGGCCAACGTCGCCTATCTGGAGGGGAACTCCGCCACGAAGTATTTCATCGACCGGTACGGCATGCAGAAGGTGCGAGAGGTTCTGGAAGTGCTGGCGACCGGCCAGCCCTTCCCCGCCGCCTTCCAGGATCGGGTGTTCATTACCTATGATCAGTTCCAGCAGCGTTGGCTCGACGAGCTGAACGAAAAGTTGAAAGCGGGACGATCGTAAAGGAGGGACGCCATGTCTACTTATTTCATTCTTATCAACTGGACCGATCAGGGGATCAGGAACATCAAGGACTCCCCCAAGCGTGTGGACGCGGCCAGGAAGGCGGTCAAGGGCATCGGGGGAGAGGTGAAGGCGTTCTACATGCTCCAGGGGAGCTACGACGCCGTGCTCATCATGGAGGCGCCCAGCGATGAAGCATTGGCGAAGTTCCTCCTCACGATCGGCTCCCTCGGCAACGTCCGCACGACCACCCTGCGGGCCTACCCGGAAGCCGAGTACCGGAAAATCATCGCCGAGCTGGGGTGAGAGTTGGACGTCTCCGTCACAGCTCGGTCGGCAGCGTGCGGCGGAAGTCCTTGAGAAACTCGCCCGGCGTGACGACCGGAAACTGCACGAAGGCCCGTACCGTGCCGGTCTGAAAATGGCGGGTGTTCCAGGTGATCAGATAATCTACCTCGGCCTCGCGAGCCGCCGCGAGAATCGGCGCGTCCTTGTGGTGAATGACCTTCGCAGCCTCTTTGACTGACTGCGGACTTGGATCTTCGGCGATCAGAGGAACGAGTTGCGTCAGGAGCGTGCGATAGTCGGGAAGCACCGCCGGCAGCTTTGAGGAGAGATTACGGTCAGCCTCGGTCAGGACCTGCCTGGACACAACCAGGTCAACCAAGCGGGCTTCACATAATCGCAGAACTTCTCGTGCCGCCCCCGTGGGAGAGACCACGCCCGCGATCAGCGCGCTGGTGTCAAGAAAGACCCTCCACCGCTTAACTTCCATACCGCTCGCGGTTGTAGCGGTCGCGTTGCTTATCGAGGTCCGTTAAAAGGTCTTCCAGCCGTAAGCCGGCCTTCTTCATCGCGCGAGCGGCTTTTTTCGCTACCGCATCACCAATCAGCTTGCGCGGCGTGAGCACCAGGACATCGCCCACTTTGACGACACTCAGGGTGGCATCGTCACCGAGATCCAGCTCCTTCCTGATCGAGGCTGGAATCGTCACCTGCCCTCGTCCCCGAACTTTTACACTAGGCATGTTATTCCTCTCTTTTCAGAAAGTTTCTGAAAATCAGAATACATCAGCCACGACCATAAGTCAATCTTCGGATGTTTCCCTCCATGCCCTCATTTGACACAGGAACTCATCAGAAGTTTAATGGGAAGTACAGTATATGAGCAGTAGCGCGGGAAAGCTCGATCGGACGCAGATCGCCAAGGATTGGCGAGCGCGGGGCTTTAGCTGCGACCTCTGGGTGGACCCGCCCTATACCCTCCGCCCGGCGATCGGCGAAGAAATCCTCGTCCCAGCCAACACGTCGCACACCGTCCGCAACACCGGCGCCACAACGGCAAGATGGCTGTACGGATATAAAGGACGCTGACTGTGAGTCTGAGAGTTCGGAGGGCTCCGGACTATTCTCTTGGCGCAATAGCAGGGATAAACTCGACAGACTTCGATTTGAGTCGCTAGCAGCCATCCTGTAGTTGTCTAAACAAGTACTCATTAACAGCTTTAAACTTATGGCTTGACGTAAGGATCAATTATCCATATTATAATGTGTAAAATTGACAAAAAGAGAATAACTCTTGGATATTAATAAATTCTTGCAGCCTTATAATCCTTGGGTTGAACAAGGAGAAAACGGATTAAAGGGTGTTCCCGAATTCCAGCGTCCTATCTTCAAGGACTTACTAAAAAGTCTCCACACGCTTCCCCAGATAATCTCAATTACGGGACCACGCCGGGTAGGAAAGAGCACTCTTCTACATCAGATCATTCGGCATCACGTCCGTGAAGGTGAGTCGCCCCAGCGATTGGTTTTCTATTCGTTGGATGACCCTGGCCTATTTCGACCAGGCATTGATCGCCACAGTTTCATGGAAGCCTTGATGCGCGAGATGGCCCACCGGGGCAAACAGAAGCGCGTGTATCTTTTTCTCGATGAAATCCAACGACTCGAAAATTGGGAACTTTACCTCAAGAAGTTCCACGACCTGCGCTATCCAGTCCGGCTGGTTGTATCGGGTTCTGCCTCTTCTCCCATCTTCAAGAAAAGTAGAGAGAGTCTGCTTGGTCGGGTCAAAGACTATCATATTCTCCCATTTTCCTTTAGAGAATATCTTCTCTACCATTCAAGAGAAAACGCTGAAATCACCGAAGAGCTAGAGGACACTTATGTCAAGGGCAAGACTGCGCAGGGAATGTTCGCAGGAGATCCCAAGCATCTCGATCTAAAAAAAGTAACTATATATCCGGTCAGCGATAATCTTTGGTCGGCAGCTCAAGCAGCCTTCAAGGACTATATATGCTCAGGCGGATTTCCCGAAGTGTGGAATTTGGAAACCTGGGAGCAAAGAACGGATTATCTTTACGACAACCAAGTCAAGAAAGTGATTTATGAAGACCTGCTCATAGCTGCCCAATTTCGGAAGCCGGAACAGTTAAAGAGCTTTTACATTTCCTTGCTTGAGAGGCCGGGGCAGGAAGTTAATCTGAGCCAGATTGCCACAGAAACCGGCGTCCTCTTGGCACAACTAGAGAAGTATCTCCCTCTTTTGGAGATGACGGATTTGATTACGCATATAAAGAAATTCCGGAAGAGTCCTTTGCGTGTCAGGCGCGGAAATATCAAATTTTATCAGATTGATCTTGCCCTACGAAATGCCGTCCTTCGTCTTAAGGACGAGGACCTCGCTGATCCTACTCTCTTAGGAATGTATGCTGAAAATCTTGTTTACAATGCACTCCGAAAATGGCCAGGAACCGTGGCCGTTGACTACTATAGAGAACGGGACGAAGAAGTTGATTTTATAGTCCAACTAGGTTCCAGAAAGTTCTTGCCCCTTGAAGTGAAATATAGAGAATCCATCGAGGATAAGGACCTTTCCGCCCTCCTCAGCTTCTGCGAGAAATTTAACATTCATCAAGGGGTTGTTGTCACCAAAAATAGAGAGCCTTTTGGTAAACAGGGGAATCTCTTCTACATTCCGCTTTTGCATTTTCTCTTACTGTTCGACTGAGCTAGATAAAGAAAAAGGGGGCAGGCACCTTGCGGAGCCGGTCCCCCTTTAAGTGCGTGTGGGAGTCGGGCTATAAGCCGGATTCTGTGCCGACCTTCCCTTGCGGAAAGATCGCGGCGGTCATTTCTCTGGGGCCCGGATTGCTCCGGGCCTCGTGCGGCCTACCCGAGGGCCACGGCCGGGCCGACCGTTGAGGAGCAGCACCGGTGTCCCGCTCCTCCTGCCCTCCTATTTGGCCTTGCTCCGGGTGACGCTTGCCGGCCAGCCGTGTCACCACGACCGCGGTGGGCTCTTACCCCGCCATTTCACCCTTGCCTGATCCGACATTCTTACGAACATCGGCCATCGGCGGTGTGCTTTCTGTTGCGCCGGTGTCGGATCGCTCCGCCTGGGCGTTACCCAGCACCCTGCCCTAGGAGTCCGGACTTTCCTCCGGCTTTATTCAAGCCGGCGACCACCCGCCCGACTCCCACACGCGAACGCATTATAGCAGATTCCAAGTGGCTACGGGCCAGAGTGAACCTCCTGCGAAAAGCGGGCCTGTCGCGGGGCTGCCTCCCGCTCCCGATCGGCGCGCCCTCGACAAACAGACAGACGCAGGGCGCTCCTCCACGGCCGCGTTAGAGTCAGGCCCCGCTCCGGCCCTTGCCGAAGAAATTAATTCTATCTTGCGGGTGACACCGCATGGGCGCCCAGATGCAGCG